>Ga0058693_1000739_pt1 | contig 12279 bp, 16 predicted proteins | sample AgamicOrMarz_FD_55217 | JGI IMG/M metagenome (GOLD analysis project Ga0058693, IMG submission 55217) | Agave microbial communities from Guanajuato, Mexico - Or.Ma.rz | ecosystem: Host-associated > Plants > Phyllosphere > Phylloplane/Leaf | place: Guanajuato, Mexico | collected 2012-06-04 | reverse complement strand
CAAGGCTCTACGTCAACGCATTGCCAAGGTCTGTCTGATGACATCGCAGCGCTGATTATCAAAGATGCCAGCGTGCTCAAGGAAGAACCAATCGCAGAGGATGGTGACTTCACACGTGCTTATGTGTGGACGACCAATCCCGGCGATGTGGTTTCTTGCGCTACTTCGCCAAATGGCTACTGCGTCGCTACCGACAAGTCGATCACGACGAGTCAGGGGGAGGAGTGGGTTCTGCAACCTGCCTCGTTTGAACAGGCGACGGAAGGGAAGGCGAGAAGCGATCTGGCTAAAGCAACTGCGACGGGGCAACTCAAGGGGCTTTCCAACGAGCTGTTTTCGGCGGGCTGTGGCGGGGCTGGTTTGGTTGGTATAGCGTGCCAGGGCTACATGGCGGCGGGTGGTGAGAATCCTGTTACGGGGGAATTTGCCAGTAATACCGAGCGGGTCATGTGGGGAGCCCAAAGCCTATTGAATGCATGGGGGCTAGGTAGTTCGATATTCAGCGTGGGTACGCAAGGCAGAGTTGCGCTGGACGAGGTAGCCGGGACCGTTGACGATACAATCAAGGCTTTGCCTGGACCTCGGCAAATAGATGCGTCTTGGGGTGTAAGCACTTATAAAAAAGGAGGCTTAATGACCGGCATCGAACACGTATTTTACCGTCATGGAGCGGATTCTGGCTTCGTCGGCGTAAGCAAGTTTGCAGAAGGAACCTCCTTGCGAGATGTTTCAAGCTATGTCGATAGTGCGTTGAGATATGGAAAGGTCACTCCTAACGGACCAGGCGGATTCATTGTTGAGTACGATTTAGGGAGAGTGATCGGTACTAATGAATCAGGAGTTGCGACCACAAATATTAAGATTAATGTCCGGAATGGAATTATTAATACGGCTTTCCCAAAGTGATGGAGGGAATATGGAAGTTAATAGTCTGATTGAGCGTTTTGTTGCGCAAGAGCTGAGTGATCACGTTCGTGCGGTGTTGCGGGAGGCTCTTCAGCAAAGAGCTGAATCTGATAAGGTTTTAGCTAGGCAGTGTGAGTTTAACTGCTTTGATGTTGAGTTTGATTTTTTAAAAGGAATTGTGGTTGTTCAAGATGTTCTCGACTCGGGGGAGGGGAGTTGCATGGAAATACCGATATCAGAATTTTCTGTTCTTTGTGGGTTGAATGATGGTTAGGGTGGCGCCAATATTTTAAAGGAGTGAGTATAAATAAATCTGTTCCTTTTTTATTTTTAGTGCGATCTCGCCCAGATAGCTTCTAACTCAATTGCGCGGAGAAGCTTGGTTATATGAATGTCAGTTTTGAACTGGTGGCGAAAGTTGAAGTGTTAATAATGTGCTCGGAGCATTTATGAAGAAAATTACATTGCTGTTGCTGACTTCTGTCCTGACACTGGCGGCCTGCAAATCCACCGTTCGAGACTCTTCTCCCACTCTCCTTAATAACGGTATCCAACTCCAGCAGAACAAGGTGTCAGTCGATGGCCTACACGCCAAGGTCATCATGAAAGCGTCGGGCAACACGTTCCCAGTAGAGTTTTCAATCAGGCGGGCAGCAGACCCTGACCAGCGCATGGATGTGCAGGGAACTGTGGTGGATACCGGCCGGGGCAAGGTGTTTGGCTGGATTGCCAAGGTCAACGAAACGGTTCACAGCGCAACCCTGAAACACTTCCCGCAATTGGAAGTACAGGCCGACGCCGACCAGCCGTTTGAGGTATCGGGGTACGCCAGTGGGAGCAGCATCAACAGTGGCTATCGCTGCGGCCCGCTCAGAAGCACTTTTACGCCGGAACGAAGCAAGGTGTATCTGGTGGAGTTCCAGTTCATTGCCGATCGGTGTGAACAGCATGTGTATGACATTACTCAGCCGCAGGAGCGCATTCCTGTCGCTAACGTCTCGGGCCTCTGAGTCGATTTAGGAGTACGAAACGGGCGACCTGAAGTAGCCCGTTGTCCTGTAGGAACTATGGTCTGCTTACGGTCGGCTTGTTGACTGCGTTGGGGCCAGCAAAGTGAGCGTCTGCTGCGCAGTTGAGCAGGAGCAATCTCCCTCGCCAGAGACGGAGTTCGGCTTCAGGCTGACGGAGGGCTACATTGAGCCTACTCCGCGCTCACCTGCCTCAACGGGGAGAAGGTTCGCTGGGTAGTACCGGACTTTTCGTACTTTTATACGGGAGGCGTCTGATTTCTGATTAGCCGGTCTGCTAATAACCTGACTCAGAAAAGAGCACTGGATCAGCGCCAAGTGGATCGAAGTGCAAATGAACGTGGCCGTGCGGTTCAACGGTTTTCACACCTTTGTTTCCGACCTTGCCTTGACGTGGCATATCACTGAAGGGAACGCTTATGTTCTGGACTATGAGGATTACCACTGATGAACATGCACAACCCTCCCCACCCTGGTGAATTTATCACCGAGGTCTACCTGGAACCGAACGGTATCAGTGGTCGCGAATTGGCTGAGAAACTTGGCGTTGTGCCTTCGACTCTGAGTCGTGTTTTGAAGGGGGCCAGCCGCGTTTCACCTGAAATGGCGCTGCGGCTGTCGGTCGCGCTGGGCCGCTCGCCAGAAAGCTGGCTGGCTATGCAAGATGCTTACGATCTATGGTTAGCTCGCCAGCACGTTGATTTGCAGCAGGTAGGAAAGCTTGTTTTTGCCTGATCAGCACAGGGTTGGATGAGTTATTCCTGTTTTCGAAGTTGGTTGGTCTTGCTGGGTAATTCGATCATTCCCTGGGCGTATGCGACCGTCGCTATAGCTTTGTCGATATAGCTAGCATTGCCGGTTTCCAAGGCATCTCGAATAAATTCAGAAATGGCTTCAGGCGTGCTGAGGTATTCGGCGGGGTTGAACTCTGTGAAAGTCTCTGTCATGTACTTTCCGTGTCTACGGTACGCAGTTCAACCGCGTCCTCTGATGGCAACTTTGCTTATTGAAACGTGAAACGGGCGACCCTCAAGTCGCCCGTTTTTCATTACTCCGCCGCTTGCGCCCGCAACCGCCTCCCAATCACATCCATCACATCACACCCATCGCGCAGCGATATCGTGAGCATTTTGCAGAAATCGGTAAGCACCAACGTGTCGGAGCTGATATCCGAGCGGAACGCTAGATTCTCAAGCAGTTGGGTCACTGTGCGGATGCGGTAGTCGGCGGTTTCGAAGAGGACGTCGAGTGGGGCTTCGGTGTCGATGAGAAAGGTAGCCGGGGTAATGTCGATGCCGGTGATGGGCATGTATCGATTCATTTTTGAAGATCTCTGTTTGATTGGCTGAGAGCCCTCACCCAGTCGTCGCCAAACAATTGGGTGGTGGCTGTACGCAGGTTGGCGAACCGATTACAGAGAAAACCGGCAGATCCGAAGATCTCCCGCGCACAGCCACCGCGGAATATAGCGGCTTTGCGGGTGCGTCGGTACCTGCAATGAGCCGGTAGCTTTCGCATTCTCTGTAGTCAGGTCGCCAAACCCGAATCGCCATTTTCGGCGACAACGGACTATAGGCTCACCCGTTCCAGCGCAACAAGCCGCCGCTTTCCGAGCTTCACGTAGGATTTTTTTGCAGGGTCTGCAAGCCGTCGGGCCACTAAATGGGCGGACATTAAACACACGCATCAAGCTGTGGGAAAAAATACTCCGCCTCGTCAGTCCATTCCCAAAGTGCTTTTTCTGCTCTTCGCGTCTGCATCCAGATGCCTTGTTTCTGAGGCAGACTCTTTGCCCGACTCAATCGACTCGGCAGAAGAAAGTGAACCTCAAAGGACCCCGTTACCTATTTACCGCTGGCTTCGATGCTCAAGTCAGAGGCGCCCGGTCCTCAGCGGTCCACGTCCTCCATGGTCATTTACCGTCAGGGATAGGCCGCTGATGATTTATTGGGTTCAGTTCCTATTTTTTCTAAGCCTCTACCTATTCCTGTATTACCAGATCAAGGACAGATTTCTTAGAAAATGGTCAGGGCTGGCGCTCCTTCTGGGCGGGATGGTTCTGATTCTGTGGTTGCCTTACATGATGTTGTTTTTCAGCACTCCAATCATTTCGATCGGTACGTTCCTGATGGGGGTGGGGCTGTTCGTTACTCAGAACAAGTATCGTCGCCTGCGGCCCGGATCGCCCCTTCATCCGCTGCGGCGCGTGGCAACGACGAATCTGGCCGATGGCTTTCCCTGCGATTCGGATATGCAGGAGTTATTAAGTCTGCTGCATGGAGATCGGCCTTCCCAGGTATCTGGTTATCAGTTTGGACATGGCGATTAATCTCGATCTCGGCTGTAGCAGGCGGGAGGCTCGCTATCTGATAAAGGCGCTGCGCCAGGTTTTCGGGATCGATTTTTCTGGGTACAAGCCTTGCCGTTATTTTCCGCTTTCGGTGTTCGACGGGTTTCTAGGGGTTAAGGGGGGCGTCAGTGAGCCGCTGACTATCGCGATGCTGTATCAGGCCATCAAGGTTCGGCGCTGGGATACTTGAACGCTGGAGGGGCTTTGATTGGGATCGTTATGCATGCGCCTGCTGCGCAGTCGAGCGGGAGCAAGCTCCCTCGCCATGGGGGCGGTGTTCGACTTGGATTGTGCGTTTGGATGCGAGTCGGTCGCGTCAGCCGTTTTAGAGCTATCTGCCTGCGTGAATTTCTTAACAAGGGCGGGAAAACGTTAATAAAGGGCGGCCTTTATGCGAAAACGATAATGCTGGCGCGCAATACCCGGGTTCTTTTGACTGTTCATGAGGTTAGGTAATGTAGGCGCCTGCTTTGCAGCCAGCGGGAGCAAGCTCGCTCGCCATGGGAGCTGCGCCCGACCAGCCTCCGCGTCAGCTATGGCAGCAGCTGTGAGATTTGGCGGCTTCGTATTTATCGTGATGCGTTACCCAATCCATGATTTGGTCTTCGTTGCGGCATTTTGGCGTCAGGTCGAGGTAGTGGTAGGTGCCGACCAGCATGTCCAGGCCGCGGGCGTAGGTGGAGTAGGTGTGGAAGATGTCGCCGGCTTCTTTGCGATAGAAGGCGCTCAGGCCGGGGAGTTCGGTGGCGGTGGTGTCGGTTTTTTCGTAGTTGTAGGTAGCTTTGCCGCTGGCGAGGCCTTCGGCGTTGAAGCTGACGCCGAATGGAGTTATTCCTTGAACTGTTCAGTGTTTATGGAGCAATTTCCAAGACATGAACTCCGATGGTCGTAACCCGTAACGCGCTAAAACACCTTCATGCAATCGACGAAGTTCTTCGACAATCAAGGCCTGGACCTCAAGTTGCTCATTTTCTGAAACCTGCTCTGCTACCGAGCGTTGAATGCAAAGCAAGGGGTCAATCTCTGGGTGCCTGATGACCTCGCGAATAGTCGTTTTGATAAAGTCCCGCCAAGTCAGTCGAAGGGGGTCTGGTTCTGCAAGGTCCTGCTTGATTGCCAGGTATTCCTGTGTTGATCGCTCATAGGCCCAGAGGTAAAGATCGCGAAGCAGCTCTACCCGGGTCATTTCATAGACGCCTAAAGTGGCGCGACTGTAGGCCTGCTCGGGTACATCCAGGAATGTCAGGGGGCACAAGTTAGCGCGAAACAACGGCAGGTTCGCCGCCAACCGGGATGTGCGTTTGTTGATGTCGGCAAACGGCTGTAAGTAGGGCAGGTGCACCATCATGAAGAAGGACTGCTCGAAGGGATCAGTAATTTTATTGGCCTTACTGAGCAGAACGTCCAGTGCGTCCTCAAGCTGCTGTGGCGTTGATAGTGGGCGGTAGGTGCTTTTCCCAATGTCGACAGCGTGCTGACGAATTCGTCCTTCATCGGCTGGGTTTGGAAGTAGGTTCTCGGCCAGGGTGCTATGTAGGTTCATCAAGGTGTAGCGGTTGAACTCAGCACTTTCGATGTTCTCAACCAGCAGCTCGATTGCCGCCTTATGGTTCAAGATCATCTGTGTTTCGATAGCCGCTTTGCCTCGTGCAGCTTTGCCATGCTCAATGAGCTTTCGTGTATCTATCCGCGAGTAGGTGTTGCCTTCCAGATGGCTGGAGGCCCACGACAAATCAATCAACAGGCGATTTAGAACAGCACGGCTGTATGTGCCTGCTGGCTCTATTGCATCGGTAGTCTTACCCATTCTGTGTAGTTGGCGCCGCAAAGACTCAGATAAGTAGCTGGTTTCGTTCGGTTGGTAGGCATCCAGAAAGTCACGCTGGTAGCCAATGGGCTTGCGTGCTTCTGTTGGCTGATTGATGTAGGCGAGTATGTCCCGGCTATCTGCGGATAGAGGAATAAAAGACGGGAAACTATCGGTGTCCGTATCCGATGTGCTGGCCTCAGCTGGCGCCGCTACACTGAAATAACGTCGAGCTCTACCTTCACCGCTTGCGATGATTTGCCCACTCTCGATCAGCTTTGCAATCAACCGCTGTGCTGTTCTGCGAGCAATGTCAGGGTGTCTGACCAGGAGCTCAGTCAGCGTCAATCCATTTCCAGATGCCTGGATGCTGTTGAGTATTTCAGTGCTTGAAGGCATCGCTAAGTGGGCGCCGTTTAGATGCTGTTGGCGCCATTTTGGCGCAGTTTTCAGAACTGCGCCATTTTTGATGGCGAATGTGGCGCAGTTCTTGGTGATCTGCGCCGCGACAGGGGGCTTTCTCTGCGAAGTGTCCGGTTCGGGTCTGCTTCGCAGCCCAGCGGGAGCAAGCTCCCTCGCCACGGGAGCTGTGCCCTACCAGCCTGCGCGTCAGCTATGGCAGCAGCTGTGTGGCTTGGCGTCTTCGTATTTATCGTGATGCCGTACCCAATCCATGATTTCGTCTTCGTTGCGGCCCTTGGGTGTCAGGTCGAGGTAGTGGTAGGTGCCGACCAGCATGTCCAGGCCGCGGGCGTAGGTGGAGTAGGTGTGGAAGATGTCGCCGGCTGGGTTGCGATAGAAGACGCTCAGCCCTGGGAGTTCGGTGGCGGTGGTGTCGGTTTTTTCGTAGTTGTAGCTGGCTTTGCCGCTGGCGAGGTCTTCGGGGGTGAAGCTGACGCCGAAGTCGTGGTTGAAGTCGCAGCCCTGCGACGAGACCCAGTCGAAGGCCCAGCCCATGCGGCGTTTGAAGGATTGGAATTCGGCGAAGGGCGCGTGGGATACGGCGACCACGGCGACGTCGTGGTGGGCCAGGTGTTGGTAGGCGCCGTCGATGTGGTCGGACAGGAAGGAGCAGCCTTGGCAGCCTTCTTCCCAGCCGGGGCCGAACATGAAGTGGTAGATGATCAGTTGGCCGCGGCCGCCGAACAGGTCGGCCAGGCTCAGTTCGCCGTGGGGGCCTTGGAAGCGGTAGGGTTTGTCGATTTTGACCCAGGGCAGGGCGCGGCGCTCGGCGCTGAGTTTGTCCCGTTCGCGGGTGAAGGCTTTTTCGTGGGCCAGGTGTTCGCGGCGGGCGGCGAGCCATTCTTCTCGCGAGACGACGCGATGGTGCTCTACGTTCATGGTGGTTTCTCCTGTTGGCAGAGGGGCTTCAACATGTGGTCGTTTGGCTCGGGGGGAATTCGACAGGCCGTTGGTCGGCTGGTGGGATCGCCAACCGGGAAGCTCGGCTGAACGGCGGCGCAGCGCTTGGGTCACAGCATAAGTAGGCATCTCACTCTTTGGAGGATGGATCAGGATGACGACTTATAACTGGGACTTGATCGAAAAGTTGTTGCACGAAGTGCAGAACGGCGCCGGCCACAGTTTTACGCCTCGGCCTTATGCGGAGGAGTACGCAGCTCGGATGTCGGCGGCGGGTGAGGAGATCGAGAACCTCGATCATCTGAAAGCGGTCGCCGGGGAGTATGAAAAGTTACTGCTTGAGCGTGGCTATATCGAGCCGCGTCCGGAGGAAGAGGGCGGCAACGGCGAGAATTTTGTGCTGACGCCCCGTGGTTCTCGGTTGTTGAGCCTGATCGATAGCAGCATCCCGGGTAATGACCATCCGCGTCAGGTGCTGGATGAGCAGGAAGATGCGCTGGATGAATTTACATTTGATGATTTGGCTTCGAAGGCGCAGATAGCCTGACGGGCGATGCAGTGACTATTCCTGTGGGAGCGAGCCTGCTCGCGATGGCGGTGTGTCAGGCTGCAGATATGGTGACTGATATGCCGCTATCGCGAGCAGGCTCGCTCCCACAGGGGATTGATGTATGTTCGTGGGCGTGTCCGTTCAGTGCCTTGCCGCCTTCAGGCACTTCAAATCAGTGAAATCCTTCTTCACCCCGTCGATTTTCTTCAGCAGTCGTTCGCGCTGGGGCGGGGTGCTGTCGGCCATCAGGTCGATCAGCAGGCTGCGGGCCTGGGCTTCGGTTTTGTCGTAGGCCTCGCGGTAGGCGGGGGTCCAGAGGCTTTCGCGGTCGACCAGCAGTTGCTCGATGCGTTTGGGAAAGTCGGGGCTGTGGCGTTGGGCCACGGCTTGGCTGAATTGGTTCTGCCAGTGGGCGCGGTTGGCGATCCATTGCTGGTTCTGGTCGCCTAGGGCCGTGGACCAGGCCACGACGCGCTGGCGTTGGGCAATGTTGAGCGGACCGAGCCAGTCGTTCAGGCGTTTTTCCATGCGTTCGCTGCGTTCCTGGATCTGTTCCTGCAACGTTGGCTTGAGGTATTGCTGCTGGCGTTTGCGTTGGTCTCTCACAAAGGCGGCGTTCATTTCCGCCACTTGCTCATCGCTCAAACCTTGCAGCAGCTCAATGGCCGATGGGGTAATCGCCCGGGCAGTTTCGGCGATGGCCGCTTTGGCTTCCCGGGTGCGCTGTTGCAGGGCTTCGTCGGTCACCTGGTCGGTTTGCACCATGGTCTTGAGGCGGTCCAGCCAGTCGAGGTAGCCGGGCAACTGGGTGGTGCAATGCCAGCTCAGGTGTTGCTTGAGGCGTTCATTGAACCAATCTTTCTGCTCGCCGTTGATCTCCAGGTAATCGTTGAGAGTCCAGGGGATGATCAGGTCGAGGTTGCGGTAGGCCAGGCCGATGCGGCTGCACGCGGTGAGGGTGAGCAACAAAGCGACGAATACGGCGGTGCGGGTTAACCAGCGCGACATGGGCGAGTCCTTGCGAAGCGGAGGTGCTTGTTTGAGCATCGCAGACGCGCGGCAGTTCAGCCGACTTTAATGCGTAACGCTTAGTAAAAGGGGTGGGCCATCTTCAGGGTCAGCAGGCTGTCACATTCGCTGTTGTGGCCGGAATACGCCGAGCAGCTGCTGCCGCTGAGGCTGGAGTCGCTGTAGATCAGGTCCAGGTCGAGGCCTTTCCAGGGGCGGGAAATTTTCAACGACCAGTCGCTGAAACTGCCTACGTAGCCGTTCTCCACCGAGACCGGGGTGTTGAGCTGGTGGGTGGTGTATTTGGCGCTGATCCCGATGCCGAACGGCACATTGCCGCCGAGGTCGGCGAACAGCGTGCTGTTCTGTTTGTCCGGGTCGTTGCTCAGGGCTGCGCCGAAGCGGCTGCCAAGAATGGTCAGGCCGCCGAAGAATTCCTGGCTGTCGAGGGTATCGGTAGTGGGATAACTGTAGTGGATCAGGCCGACTTCGTAGCCCAGGGTTTGGTCGAAGGGTTGTTTAAAGCCCATGTAGGAATCGACTTCGAGGTCCGAGGTCAGGCCGGCGCTGGGAGACCATTGACCGGCGTACCAGCCGCTGTCGTGGCTCAGGTCCAGGCCTCCATGGAACGACCCGGTGCTTGATTGGGTGACCAGGCCTTGGGCCATACTACGGGTAGGCGTGGTGCCCAGCTTGAGGTCGAAGTCGCCGAGTTCGCGCTGGAACACCTGCCCCTGGGCGAGGGAGCACGTCAGCAGGCTGGTCGTCAGCACAGCAACAGGGAGGCGCATGCTTCACTCCGGAAATAGCGAGGAGCAGGAACGGTAACCAAGCTGAAATGCTTGATCTAGAGAGGTGCAAGGATAACGGCGAATGCTCGGCGATGAAGGCCGTTCGTCGATTTATAGGAGATGAATGGAGCGGGAGGGTTCCCGTCCAAGCGCTTCGAAGCTCAAAGCGCTTTGGGACCAGGTGACGCGGGGTTTACTTCTTGCCCAGGCTGATCTGTTTGGACGGGCCGAAAGTCTGGCCGCTGACGCCTTTGGCAATCTGCTGGATCTCACCGCCGGACTTGAGGAACGCAGCGATCTGGTCGTTGATCGACTCGCTGGTTTCTACGGCTGGAGCTGGCTTTGCTTTGCTGTGGGATGCTTTTACGCGCATGACGGCCAATACCCTATGGATAATTAATGGGGCCAGGCATCGTACAGGAATTACTTGACAATAGCTTGGTAAATATCCCAGGAAATCATCCGGGTGAATTGGAACAGTCAGCGGTTTATCCGCTATTTATTGACCTAAGCCTCTGTTTTAAATAACAACCGTCCGGAAATTATCTTCCCAACGTGGACGAAACGAGCCGCGGTCCGCCTGACGAATGGCCGCACCTTTAAGGAAAACCCAGGAAAATCAAGGCCTGCGCAGGACGCGCCGAGGCGGCCACGAATCTCGCCGCAAAACCGGGTAGAATGCCGCCCACGCAATGAGGGTATTGGAAATGGCTTTAGTCGGGCGCTACAACAGTTTGCAAGTGGTTAAACACACTAACTTCGGTTTATATCTGGACGGCGGTGCGGACGGCGAAATATTGCTGCCTAATCGTTATATCCCCAAAGATATTCCCAGCGAAGATGAAGACTGGCTCAATGTTTTTATTTATCTGGACAGCGACGACAAACTGATCGCGACCACGGAAAAACCCAAGGTCCAGGTCGGCGAATTTGCCAGCCTGAAAGTGGTTGAAGTCAACAGCATCGGCGTGTTCCTTGACTGGGGCCTGCCCAAGGACCTGTTGCTGCCGTACTCCGAAGAAAAGCGCCAGATGCACGCTGGCGAATACTGCGTGGTGCACGTCTACCTCGACAAACACACCCGCCGCATCACCGCCACGGCGCGCCTGGATCGTTATCTGGACAAGACCCCGGCCAACTACACGGCGGGGCAGGAAGTTGATCTGCTGGTGGCCGAAGCCACTGACATGGGCTTCAAGGCGATCATCAATAACAAGCACTGGGGACTTATCCACAAGAACGAAATCTTCAAGTTCATGCGCGTCGGCATGCGCGAGAAGGGGTTCATCAAGGAAGTCCGCCCGGACGGCAAGATCAGCCTGAGCCTGCAGCCGGTGGGCCAGGAAGCCGCCACCAGCCTGAACGCCAAGATCCTCGCCAAGTTGCGTGAGAGCAACGGTACGCTGGCGGTCAGCGACAAGAGCGATCCGGCATTGATCAGCAGCCTGTTTGGCGTGAGCAAGGGCAACTTCAAGAAGGCCATTGGTGCTTTGTACAAGAATGGGCAGATTGTGATTCATGCGGATCGGATTGAGTTGAGCTGACCTCTGCCTGACCACACTACTGGTGGTTGAGGTGATCTTGTGGCGAGGGGATTTATCCCCGCAGGGCTGCGAAGCAGCCCCAAGACAGCCGACGTGGTCTGTCTGACACACCGCGGTGTCGGGCTTTTAGGGCTGCTTCGCAGCCCAGCGGGGATAAATCCCCTCGCCACGGGAGTCTGCGCTGTATACAAAAAATTATGCACCTTTAGCATGCATCCGCGCCCTGTTCGTGGGCGCTTGCGCGTTCCCGCCTGGCTTTCAACTTCGCCGCACACCGCGGTTTGTCTCACATCCAACACCTATGGCACGCATTCTGCGTAGCGCTTCGTATACAAACCATGCCGGCTCCCGTGCGCAGTATGGTGAGCAGGTTGGTCCGGGGGCACGGCGGTACTCATAAGGAGCCCGCAATGTCCGAGCAATTGCCCAACGGCTATAGCCCCCGCCTCTATAACGAAGACCTGGGCCCGCTGCCGCAGAAATGGAATTGGTACAACATCTTCGCGTTCTGGATGAGCGACGTGCACAGCGTCGGCGGGTATGTGTTCGCCGCGAGTCTGTTCGCGTTGGGGCTGGCCAGTTGGCAGGTGTTGATCGCCTTGTTGGGTGGCATTTGCATCGTACAACTGATTGCCAACCTGGTCGCCAAGCCGAGCCAGCAGGCGGCGGTACCGTATCCGGTGATCTGTCGCCTGGCGTTCGGGGTGTTCGGGGCGAATATTCCGGCGGTGATCCGCGGTTTGATCGCCGTGGCCTGGTACGGGATTCAGACGTACCTGGCGTCCAGTGCGCTGATCATCGTGGTGCTGCGGTTTTTTCCATCGATGGAAGTCTACGCTGCGCCGCATTTTGCCGGTTTGTCCTACTTGGGCTGGTTCGGTTTCCTCAGCCTGTGGGTCGTCCAGGCGCTGGTGTTCTGGGCGGGCATGGAGT
>Ga0058693_1000735_pt1 | contig 12297 bp, 11 predicted proteins | sample AgamicOrMarz_FD_55217 | JGI IMG/M metagenome (GOLD analysis project Ga0058693, IMG submission 55217) | Agave microbial communities from Guanajuato, Mexico - Or.Ma.rz | ecosystem: Host-associated > Plants > Phyllosphere > Phylloplane/Leaf | place: Guanajuato, Mexico | collected 2012-06-04 | reverse complement strand
GCGCCGACGTGCAGCGTCAGCGTCGCGCGCTCCACGCCGTGCGCGTCGAGCCGCGCGAACAGCGCGTCGTCGAAATGCAGGCCCGCCGTGGGCGCCGCAACCGCGCCGGGATTTTGTGCGTACACGGTCTGATAACGGGCTTCGTCGATCGAGTCGGGGTCGTGCTCGATGTACGGCGGCAGCGGCAGCCGCCCGAACTGCTCGATCAGCGTCAGGCAGTCGGCGGGAAAATGCAGCGTGTAGAACGGCTCGACGCGCTCGCCGACGGTGACGTCGAACGCATCGGCAAGACGGATCGTGGTGCCCGGCTGCGGGCTCTTGCTCGCGCGGATTTGCGCGAGCGCCGTGCGCTCGCCGGTCAGGCGCTCGACCAGCACCTCGATCTTGCCGCCACTGGCCTTCTGGCCGAGGAAGCGCGCCTTCAGGACTTTGGTATCGTTGAAGACCAGCAGATCGCCGGGCGCAATGCAGTCGGGCAATTCGGCGAAGCGGCGGTCGATGAGGCGCGCGGCGCGATCGGCGTCGGCCGCGTTGTCCACCTGAAGCAGCCGGCTCGCGCTGCGCTCGGGCAGCGCGACTTGCGCGATCAGCTCGGGCGGCAGATCGAAATCGAAATCGGAAAGCGTAAACATGCGAACGACTGGAAGCGAATGGAGACTGAATTGAGCCGAAGCCTGAGCCGGGCGGCTATGATTGCGGGACGCCGCGGCGGCCCGCGAGCCCGCGCGCTTGCGCAGCCCGCGAACGGCCGCGCGGCCTTCGATACTTTTGACAGCCGATATTGTACTTGCGAAGCAGCCCATGCCTTTGTCCGACCGCCGATTGCCTTCCGCTACCGATGATGCGAGCGCCGAGCCGGCACCCGGCGTCGCGCGCGGCGGCGCGGCGGCGCAAGGCAAACGGACGGCGCGAACGGGCTCTGCCAAAGCCGCCGACAAATCGGCAGCCAAATCGGCAGCCAGGCCCGCAGCCAAAGCTGCCGACAAGCCTGTCGACAAACTCGCGAAGCTAGGCCTCACACGCGACATCGACCTCGTGCTGCATCTGCCGATGCGCTACGAGGACGAAACCTCCCTCACGCCCATCGGTCATCTGCTGCCGGGCGGCATCGCGCAAACCGAGGGCGTCGTGTTCGACAACGAGATCGCCTATCGGCCGCGCCGCCAGTTGCTCGTCAAACTGCGCGACGACGCCGGCGACGAACTCGTGCTGCGTTTTCTCAACTTCTACGGCTCACAGGTCAAGCAGATGTCGATCGGCGCGCGGCTGCGCGTGCGCGGCGACGTGCGCGGCGGCTTCTTCGGCATGGAGATGGTGCATCCGGCCGTGCGCGTCGTCGATGAAGACACGCCGCTGCCGCAAGCGCTCACGCCGGTTTATCCGAGCACCGCGGGCGTGACGCAGGCGTATTTGCGCAAGTCCATCGACAACGCGTTGTCGCGCACGTCGCTGCCCGAACTGTTGCCCGAGGCCGTCGCGCGTCAATGGTTGCAGCCGCTTGGCGTGCCCTCGCTGATGGACGCGGTGCGCACGCTGCATCATCCGGACGCGCAATCGGACGAAACGGCGTTGATCGACGGCACGCATCCGGCGTGGGTGCGCATCAAGTTCGAGGAACTGCTCGCGCAGCAGATGTCGCTCAAGCGCGCGCACGACGAGCGCCGCACGCGCGCCGCGCCGGCCATGCCGCGCCGCAAGCTCGGCGACGAATCCGCGCTGGTCGCGCGTTTGCTCAAAGCGCTGCCGTTTTCGCTGACGAAGGCGCAGGAGCGCGTCGGCGGCGAGATTGCGCTCGATCTCACGCAGCCGCATCCGATGCAGCGGCTCTTGCAAGGCGACGTCGGCAGCGGCAAGACGATTGTCGCCGCGCTGGCCGCCGCGCAGGCAATCGACGCCGGTTATCAGGCCGCGCTGATGGCGCCCACCGAAATCCTCGCCGAGCAGCACGCGCGCAAGCTGCGCGGCTGGCTCGAGCCGCTCGGCGTGAGCGTCGCGTGGCTCGCGGGCAGTCTGAAGGCGAAGGAAAAGCGCGCGGCCATCGAAGCGGCCGCGCTCGGCACCGCGCAACTCGTGATCGGCACGCACGCGATCATTCAGGACACGGTGGAGTTCGCGCGGCTCGGGCTCGTGATCGTCGACGAACAGCATCGCTTCGGCGTCGCGCAGCGGCTCGCGTTGCGCGCGAAGGCGCAGAACGCGGCCGACGGCGCGCGCGATTTTCAGCCGCATCAACTGATGATGTCGGCCACGCCGATTCCGCGCACGCTCGCCATGACGTATTACGCGGATCTCGACGTCTCGACCATCGACGAATTGCCGCCCGGACGCACGCCGATTCTCACCAAGCTCGTGTCCGACGCGCGCCGCGAAGAGGTGATAGGCCGCGTGCGCGAAGCCGCGCTGACGGGGCGTCAGGTCTACTGGGTGTGTCCGCTGATCGAGGAAAGCGAGACGCTGCAATTGCAGACCGCCGTCGAGACTTACGAAACCCTCGTCGCGGCGTTGCCCGAATTGAAGGTGGGGCTGGTGCACGGGCGTCTCGCGCCGGCTGAAAAAGCAGCGGTGATGGACGCCTTCACGCGCAACGAAGTGCAATTGCTGGTCGCGACCACGGTGATCGAAGTGGGCGTCGACGTGCCGAACGCGTCGCTGATGGTGATCGAGCACGCCGAGCGCTTCGGCCTCGCGCAATTGCACCAGTTGCGCGGACGCGTGGGGCGCGGCAGCGCGGCGTCGGTGTGCGTGCTGCTCTACACCGGCCCGCTGTCGATGACCGCCCGCGCGCGCCTGCAAACCATGCGAGAGACGACCGACGGCTTCGAAATCGCGCGCCGCGATCTGGAAATTCGCGGCCCCGGCGAGTTTCTCGGCGCACGGCAATCGGGCGCGGCGATGCTGCGGTTCGCCGACCTGCAGAACGATCAATGGCTGATTGAGCCCGCGCGTGAAGCGGCCGCGGCGCTGCTCGAGCAATATCCGGAAGTCGTCGCCCAGCATCTGGCGCGCTGGCTCGGCGCGCGCGAACAGTATCTGAAGGCTTGAACACGCTGGGCCGGGCGGCACCGCGCGGGATGGCATATTTCGCCGATATTGAAAACCGGCGAACCCGGTTGGCGAACCGACCCTATGGGTGTATAACTAGAACCTATCGAATCCACCGCACTGATTGGTCCCCCAATGACGCTCACCGAATTGAAGTACATCGTCGCCGTTGCCCGCGAGCGGCACTTTGGCCGGGCCGCCGAAGCGTGTTTCGTCAGCCAGCCGACGTTGTCCGTCGCTATCAAGAAGCTCGAGGACGAGCTCAACGTGCAGATTTTCGAGCGCGGCACGAGCGAAGTCAGTGTCACGCCGATCGGCGAGCAGATCGTCACGCAAGCTCAGCGGGTGCTGGAACAGACGCTCGCCATCAAGGAAATCGCCAAGCAGGGCAAAGATCCGCTCGTCGGGCCGCTGCGCCTTGGCGTCATCTATACGATCGGGCCGTACCTGCTGCCCACGCTCGTCAAGCAGATGATCAAGCGCGTGCCGCAAATGCCGTTGATGCTGCAGGAAAACTACACGCTCAAGCTGATCGAACTGCTGAAGCAGGGCGAGATCGACGTCGCGATCATGGCGCTGCCGTTCCCGGAAACCGGCCTGATGCTGCGTCCGCTCTACGACGAGCCGTTTGTCGTCGCGCTGCCGTCCGGTCACGCGTGGGAAAACCGCCCGAAAATCGACGCCGACGATCTCAAGCAGGAAACCATGCTGCTGCTCGGCAGCGGTCACTGCTTCCGCGATCACGTGCTCGGCGTGTGTCCGGAGCTGATGCGTTTCTCGCAGAACGCCGACGGCATCCAGAAGACGTTCGAGGGGTCGTCGCTGGAAACGATCCGCCATATGGTGGCGAGCGGCGTCGGCATTACCGTGCTGCCGCGCATGTCGGTGCATGAGGTGAAGCCGCACGCGGGCGGGATCGACTCGGGCCTGCTGTCCTATGTCGCGTTCGGCGAGCCGGTGCCCGATCGCCGCGTCGTGCTCGCGTGGCGCAAAAGTTTTACGCGGATGCCCGCCATCGACGCGATCTGCGACGCCATCAACGCCTGCGACTTGCCGGGCGTGAAGAAGCTGGATTTGCCGGTTGCGGTGAACTGACGCGCGTTGAGCGCGGAAGCAACAGCAACAGCAGCCGCAGGCGGGGCCGGACTCGCGCCCGCCTTGCGCCTATGACATAGATTAAATTTATAAAACACACGATTTCGATAGTCTTGATATAGTCTTCCTCATACATCGCCCGATGACAAAAACCCGGAGGACATCATGACGCAATCGAACGTGCCGCAAACTCAGACCTTCGCCGCTGAACCGGCCAGCGCCAATGCCGGCTTGGCGGCNGCCATGCTCGGCATGCGCACGGCCGCGTTTTCGTTGCTGGTCGACCGCGCTTTGTCCGCGTAGTCCGCTAATTGTTCGTCTAAGCTTTCGGCATTGCCTTGCCGCGCTTCTCCCCCCCAATCCGTTTTGAACGAAAACCATCCAGGAGTCCCGCATGTCCGAACAGAAGCTCACCAATGCCGCCGGCGCGCCCGTCGCCGATAACCAGAATTCGATGACGGCCGGCGTGCGCGGCCCGGTCGTCCTGCAAGACGTNTGGCTGCTCGAAAAGCTCGCGCACTTCGATCGCGAGGTGATTCCNGAGCGCCGCGTTCACGCGAAAGGCTCCGGNGCATTCGGCACGCTGAAGGTCACGCACGACATCTCGCGCTACACGAAGGCGAAAGTGTTCGCGCAAGTCGGCAAGGAAACGCCGCTTTTCATGCGCTTTTCGACGGTGGCGGGCGAGCGCGGCGCGGCCGACGCCGAGCGCGACGTGCGCGGCTTCTCGATCAAGTTCTATACGGACGAAGGCAACTGGGACGTGGTGGGCAACAACACGCCGGTGTTTTTCATCCGCGATCCGCTGAAATTTCCGGACTTCATTCACACGCAAAAGCGTGATCCGTACACGAACCTGCGCAACAACATTGCCGCGTGGGATTTCTGGACGCGCCATCCGGAGTCGATGCATCAGGTCACGATCCTGATGAGCGATCGCGGCATTCCGAAGAACTANCGTCAGATGCACGGCTTTGGCTCGCACACGTATTCGTTCATCAACGCGAACAACGAGCGTTTCTGGGTCAANTTCCACTTCAAGTCNCAGCAAGGCATTGAAAATTTCACCGATGCCGAAGCGTCGCAAGTNGTNGCGCAAGACCGCGAAAGNGCGCAGCGCGATCTGATTGGCANCATCGACGAAGGCAATTTCCCGAAGTGGCGCTTCGCGATTCAGGTGATGCCGGAGGCGGAAGCCGCGGCGTATCGCTTCAATCCGTTCGACATCACGAAAGTGTGGTCGCAGAAAGACTATCCGCTGATCGACGTCGGCACGATCGAGTTGAACCGCAACGCGGCCAACTATTTCGCGGACGTCGAGCAGGCCGCGTTCACGCCGGCCAACGTGGTGCCCGGCATCGGCTTCTCGCCGGACCGTCTGTTGCAAGGCCGTTTGTTCTCGTATGGCGACACGCAGCGCTATCGCCTCGGCATCAATCACCATCAGATTCCGGTGAACGCGTCGCGGGTTGCGAACCCGCATTCGTTCCATCGCGACGGCGCGATGCGCACGGACGGCAACCTGGGTGGCAACGTGAACTACGAGCCGAATCGCTTCGGCGACTTCGCTCAGGATGCGAATGCGTTGGAGCCGGCGCTGGCCGCGGGTGCGGTGGATCGCTACGACCATCGCGCGGATGACGACTACTACACGCAGCCGGGCATGCTGTTCGCGCTCTTCGATGCAGCGCAGCGCCAACGTTTGTTCGGCAACATCGCGCGGCATATCAACGGTGTGCCGCAGGACATCGTCGCGCGTGCGGTCGAGCATTTCCGCCGCATCGATCCCGCTTATGCCGAAGGCGTGATCGCCGCGATGGCCGAACTCGCGGAAGGCAAGAAGTAACGCAGTGTGTAAAGCGGGGCGCGCGTGCATGTTGCTTGCGCGTGTGCCCCGCGAGTATCGATACGAACAGGGAGCACGCTCATGATCGAGTTGATGAAAGCCACCGCCGGCAGATCGCCGGCCGTGCATCGCGCGCAACAGCAGCAGACGCTCAACTTGCGCAGAGCCGTGGGCTTCGCCATCGTGACGAGCGGATTCGCGGTGATCGCGGCGCAAATGCTGCAACACGCGTTTGGCGGCTGAGCGGCGCAGCGTAGCGGCGACACCTCACACGAACATTTCGCCGTTCTAAGATAAACTGTCGAACGCTCGTTTTTGCCGGGCCTGCTGCCGGCAGGCCGCTCGCACGCGTTACTTCGTCACCGGTTCGTATCACTCTTCNAAGGAGTCATCATGGCCAAAAAAGAAGCTGTACAGCACGTCAATATCGGGATCAGCGACAAGGACCGCAAGAAGATCGCGGAAGGTCTGTCGCGTCTGCTCGCGGACACCTACACGCTGTACCTGAAGACCCACAACTTCCACTGGAATGTGACGGGTCCGATGTTCAACACGCTGCATCTGATGTTCGAAACGCAATACAACGAACTGGCGCTCGCCGTCGATTCGATCGCTGAACGGATTCGCGCGCTGGGCGTGCATGCGCCGGGCAGCTATAAAGATTTTGCGAAGCTGTCGTCGATTCCCGAAGCGGACGGCGTGCCTGCCGCCGAAGAGATGATCCGTCAGCTGGTGGAAGGGCAGGAAGCCGTGGTGCGCACCGCGCGCGCGATTTTCCCGTCGACGGAAGCCGCCAACGACGAGCCGACCGCCGACCTGCTGACGCAGCGCATGCAAACGCATGAAAAGACCGCGTGGATGCTGCGCTCGATGCTGGCTTGATGGCTTGAGTCGGTTGCGGTTGCTGTTCGCGTTCGTTTCGCAGAAGCCGAATGGCCGGATGTAACGTGGCACGATGCAAAGCCTCCCTTCGCGGGAGGCTTTGTTTTTTGCGCGCCGCTTTTGAGAACGCTGTGGCGGGGTCGCCATTGCCATCTGCTTTCGTCGGTAGCAGTTCGCACCGACGCGCCACGCCTTCCGCATCCCGTAAAATAACGGCACCGTCCTCGCACTTCGCCTGCATTCAACGAGTCCGCCATGTTCGCCCGACTTCCCCTGTATCTGCGCCTCGTGCGCATGGACAAGCCTATTGGCAGTCTGCTGCTGCTGTGGCCGACGCTTAACGCGCTGTGGATCGCGTCCGACGGTCATCCGTCCTGGCCGCTCCTCGTCATCTTCGCGGTGGGCACGATATTGATGCGCTCGGCGGGCTGCGCGATCAACGACTACGCGGATCGCGATTTCGACCGTTATGTGAAGCGCACCGAGAATCGTCCGATCACGTCGGGCAAGATCAAGGCGTGGGAAGCGGTGGCGCTCGCGGCCGGGCTGTCGTTGCTGGCCTTTCTGCTGATTCTGCCGCTGAACACGCTGACGAAGGAATTGTCGGTGGCGGCGCTGTTCGTCGCGGGCTCGTATCCGTTCACGAAGCGTTTCTTTGCGATCCCGCAGGCGTATCTCGGCATTGCGTTCGGCTTCGGCATTCCGATGGCGTTCGCGGCCGTGCAGAATCAGGTGCCGATGCTCGCGTGGGTCATGCTGCTCGCCAACGTGTTCTGGTCCGTCGCGTACGACACCGAATATGCGATGGTCGATCGCGACGACGACATCCGGATCGGCATTCGCACGTCGGCGCTCACGTTCGGCCGCTTCGACGTGGCGGCGATCATGCTCTGCTATGCGGCCACGCTCGGCATCTACGTCGGCATCGGCGTGATGCTCGGCTTTGGCGTGCTGTACTGGTTGGGCTGGGCGGCTGCGGCGGGCTGCGCGATCTATCACTACACGCTGATCCGCCACCGCGAACGGATGCCGTGCTTCAAGGCGTTCCTGCATAACAACTGGCTCGGCGGCGCGTTGTTCGTCGGCATTGCCGCGCATTATGCGGTGGCTTCGTTTTAGTTTTTAGCGCGGCGTGGGTGGACGGTTGGCCTCGTGTCGTGAGGCGCCGGCTTTATTGAATAAAGACTCCGCGCTCCACGGCTTGTCACGTTTCAGCAAGCAACAACCGCTCACTGCTTGCCGAATTCATCGCCCATTTCTTTCGCGCGCGCATCGGCGGCCAGCGCACCGCGCACGATGGCTTCCTTGATGCCGCTCGCGTCGAACGATGCAAGCGCCGCGGCGGTCGTGCCGCCTTTCGACGTCACGCGTTCGCGCAACACGGCCGGCGGCTCGTCGGAATTCGCGGCCAGTTGCGCGGCGCCCGTGAAAGTCGCGACGGCGAGCGCGCGGCCTTGTGCTTCGTCCATGCCGAGTTGGCGCGCGGCTTCCTGCAATGCTTCGATGAAGTAAAAGACGTAGGCCGGCCCGCTGCCCGAAATCGCGGTGACGGCGTCGATCTTCGCTTCGTCGTCGAACCATACCGTTTCGCCCACCGCGCCGAGCACCTGCGATGCGAGCGCGCGGCCCGCATCGTCGACGCTCGCGGTCGCGGTCAAGCCGGCGACGCCCATGCCGATCAGCGCCGGCGTGTTCGGCATGACCCGCACGATGCGCGTATGGCCGTTGAGCCAGCGCGACATGTCATCCATGCGAATGCCGGCGACGATGCTGATCGCGAGTTGCGACGCCTTCAGATGCGGCGCGAGCGCTTCGGCGACGCTCTTCAGGATCTGCGGTTTCACCGCGAGTACGACGGCGTCATAGGCGCCGAGCGCGGCGTCCGCGGCTGCGCCGGTCTTGATGCCGAACTGCGCTTCGTTGCGCTTGCGCGCGTCTTCGTTGGGATCGATCGCGTAGAGATCGGCGGGCGCGACACCGCGCTTGATAAGGCCGCCGATCAACGCCGCAGCCATGTTGCCGCCGCCGATAAAAGCAATTTTCATGATGTTCCGCGAAGGTTGGATTGAGCTTGTGAAACCGCGTGTGCGCCCGTTGATGCAACGTTAATCGACGTTAATTTCGACGCTAGTGCGAATAATCGCGCGCGCCGAAGATGGCCGTGCCCACGCGCACGATGGTCGCGCCTTCGAGCACGGCGGCCTCGAGGTCGCTCGACATGCCCATGGAAAGCGTATCGAGTTCGAGCCCCTCGCCGACGAGACGCTCGAACAGTTCGCGCAAGCGGCGATGCGGCACGCGTTGGTCGTCGATACTGCCGGCCGGCTCGGGTATCGCCATCAGGCCGCGCAACCTGAGCCGCGGCAGCGCCGCGATGTCTTTCGCGACTTGCACGGCTTCGTCGACGCCGACGCCGCTTTTCGACGCCTCGCCGCTAATGTTGACCTGCAAGCACACGTTCAGCGGCGGCAGCGTATCCGGCCGCTGCTCCGAAAGCCGTTGCGCGATCTTCAGGCGATCCACCGAATGCACCCAGTCGAACTGTTCGGCCACCGGCCGCGTCTTGTTCGACTGCAACGGGCCGATGAAATGCCATTCGAGCGTGCTGCGCAAATCGGCGAGCACTTCGATTTTCGTGAGCGCTTCCTGCACGTAGTTTTCGCCGAATGCGCGTTGACCGGCGGCATGGGCCGCGCGCACGTCTTCGGCGGGAAAGGTCTTGGAGACGGCAAGCAACGCGATGGAACGCGCGTCGCGTCTCGCCACGTGCGCGGCGAGGGCGATGCGTTGCTGCACCGCTTCGAGGTTATGAATCAGATCGGGCATGGAACGAACCGGAGCGGACCAAAGGTCGATGGGTCGATAAAGTCGATGCCCCGATTATACGGACAGCATGTGCTCGACCAGTTCGATCCAGTGCGCAACCGGCGTCGACGTGCCGCTTTGCAGATGTGAAATACAGCCCACGTTCGCCGACACGATCACCTGCGGTTCCTGCGCATGCAGCCGCTCGAGTTTCTGATCGCGCAACGCATACGAGAGCTTCGGCTGCGTCAGCGAATAGGTGCCCGCGGAGCCGCAGCACAGGTGACTGTCGGCCGGCAGTCGCACTTCCAGGCCGAGCCTCGTCAGCAGATGTTCGACCGTGCCGCGCACTTTTTGCCCGTGCTGCAACGTGCACGGCGGATGAAACGCGACCGTATGGATCGCGCGGCGGCGCGTGACGGCCACGAGCTCTTCCTCGAAATCCGGCAGAATTTCGGCGATGTCGCGCGTCAATTCGACGATGCGGCGCGCTTTTTCCGCATACGCCGGATCGTCGCGCAGCAGGTGCGCGTATTCCTTCACCGTCGCGCCGCAACCCGACGCGTTCATCACGATCGCCTCGACGCCCTGTTCGACATGCGGCCACCATGCGTCGATGTTGGCGCGCATGTCGTCGAGCGCTTCGTCGTTGTAGCCGAGGTGCAGCCGGATCGCGCCGCAGCAGCCGGCGTCGGGCGCGACCACGGTTTCGATGCCGAGCGCATCGAGCACGCGCGCGGTGGCGGTGTTCACGTTCGGCATCATCGACGGTTGCACGCAGCCGGCCAGCATCAGCATCTTGCGCGTGTGCGTCGCGCTCGGCCATGTCAGCGGACGCTGCCGCGCGGGCACCTTGTCGCGCAGTTTTCTTGGCAACAGCGCACGAAAATGCTGGCCGACGCGCATGGTCGGCGTGAACAGCGCGCTGTTCGGCACGAAGCTCGCGAGCAGCCGGCGCGTGAGACGCTGGCCGAGCGGGCGCGTCACTTTTTCCTCGGTGATCTTGCGGCCGATTTCGACCAGCTTGCCGTACTGCACGCCGGACGGGCAGGTGGTTTCGCAATTGCGGCACGTCAGACAGCGGTCGAGGTGAACCTGCGTGCTGCGCGTCACCTCCGCGCCTTCCACCATTTGCTTGATCAGATAGATGCGGCCGCGCGGGCCGTCGAGTTCATCGCCGAGCAGTTGATAGGTCGGGCACGTGGCCGTGCAGAAGCCGCAGTGCACGCAGTTGCGCAGAATGGCGTCGGCTTCGTCGCCGTCGGGCGTATTGCGAATGAAGTCCGCGAGATTGGTTTGCATCGCGCGCTCAGAAGTCGGGGTAGAGACGGCCGCGATTGAAAATGCGGGCCGGGTCGAAAGCGGTNTTCAGGCCGCGATGGATTTTCATCAGCGGCGCGGGCAGCGGTGTGAAGACGCCCGCGCCGCGGTCGTAGCCGAGGCCGGTGCGGAAGATCGTCGCGTGGCCGCCNGCCTGCTTCGCGCTGATGCGCACCGTTTGCGCGTCGGTGTCCGTGATCCACCAGCGCTGNGCGCCGCCCCATTCCATCAGTTGCGCGCCGGGCAGTTGCAGCGGCTCGGTGATGGANGGCAACGCGAGCCGCCACAGCGCGGCCTTNGGCGGAATCGCGGCGAAGAACGAGTCGGTCTGCTCGCGCAGGCCGGCCCAGAAGCGTTCGGCTTCCACCGCATCGACGACTTCGCCGCCCAGCGACGAGCGCGCCGATTTGACCGCGCTCTCCGCGCCCGCNAGACGCACGGCGAGCGTGCCGTGGCGCCAGGCGCTCGCGGTNATNGGCAACGGNCGGCCGCCCCATTCGTTNAGCTTGCGTACGGCGTCGGTGCCGTTCATGTCGAACTTGAGCGTGGCTTCGGCCTGCGGCTGCGGCAGCACTTTGACCGACAATTCGAGGATCAGCCCGAGCGTGCCGAGCGAGCCCGCCATCAAGCGCGAGACGTCGTAGCCGGCGACGTTTTTCACGACTTGGCCGCCGAAGTGCAGCGTTTGCCCCTGGCCGTTCATGATGACCGCGCCGAGCACGAAGTCGCGCGCCGCGCCGGCCGACGGGCGGCGTGGACCCGCAATGCCCGCGGCCACGCAGCCGCCGAAGGTGGCCTGCGGCCCGAAGTGCGGCGGCTCGAACGCAAGCATCTGATTGTGTTCGGCGAGCGCCGCTTCGATCTCGACGAGCGGCGTGCCGGCGCGGGCGGTGATGACCAGCTCCGCCGGGTCGTACGCGACGATGCCGCGATAAGCGCGCGTGTCGAGGATCTCGCCTTCCAGCGTCTGACCGTACCAGTCTTTCGTGCCGCCGCCGCGCACGCGTAACGCGCGTCCCTCGGCGCTGGCGGAACGCACGCGCTCCGACCACATGGCGACGATGTCGTCCTCTTCCATGATGCCCTGCTTCGTTATGTTTCGAACGATTGTACCGGGCGGGGCCGCGCTGACAACCCGGAGCGGACCCCTATCGGGTAATCAGGGTGACATGACGCNAAACCCCGCCGCGACGGGCTATGCGCGANGCGTGGATGCTAGAAGCGCGGCAACTCGGGATGCGGCAGCAGACCGCCGCGCACGTGCATCTTGCCGTATTCGGCGCAGCGCGCGCGAGTGGGGATGCCCT
>Ga0058693_1000731_pt1 | contig 12338 bp, 9 predicted proteins | sample AgamicOrMarz_FD_55217 | JGI IMG/M metagenome (GOLD analysis project Ga0058693, IMG submission 55217) | Agave microbial communities from Guanajuato, Mexico - Or.Ma.rz | ecosystem: Host-associated > Plants > Phyllosphere > Phylloplane/Leaf | place: Guanajuato, Mexico | collected 2012-06-04 | reverse complement strand
GTGGCTCCCGGGCAATCGAAGACATCCGCCGTGCTGCGCGTGACGGCAGGCAACTTCCTCGAGCAGTTCGACTTCTTCCTGTTCGGCTTTTACGCCACGCAGATCGCCGCCGTGTTTTTCCCGGCGGGCAGCGAATTCGCTTCGCTGATGATGACGTTCGCCGTGTTCGGCGCCGGCTTTCTGATGCGCCCGCTCGGCGCGATCATCCTCGGCGCGTATATCGACGATGTCGGCCGGCGTAAAGGCCTCATCGTCACGCTGTCGATCATGGCGAGCGGCACGATCCTGATCGCGTTCGTACCCGGCTACGCGACCCTCGGACTTGTTGCGCCGGCGCTCGTGCTGATCGGACGCCTGCTGCAAGGTTTCTCGGCGGGCGCGGAACTGGGCGGCGTCTCGGTCTATCTCGCCGAAATGGCGACGCCGGGCCGCAAGGGTTTCTTTACCAGTTGGCAGTCGGCGAGCCAGCAAGTGGCGATCGTGATCGCGGCGGCGCTCGGCTTCGGGCTCAATCAGTGGCTCGATACGGCGGCGATCGCTGCGTGGGGATGGCGCGTGCCGTTCTTCGTCGGCTGCATGATCGTGCCGTTCATCTTCATCTTGCGACGCAATCTCGAGGAGACGCGGGAATTCAAGCAGCGCCAGCATCGCCCGAGCATGAAAGAAGTCTTCGCGACGCTCGTGCAGAACTGGAATGTCGTGGTCGCGGGCATGCTGCTGGTCTCGATGACCACCACGAGCTTCTATCTGATCACGGTGTATGCGCCGACCTTCGGCAAGACGGTCCTGCATCTGAGCACCGCGGACAGTCTGCTCGTCACGCTGTGCGTGGGAATCTCCAACTTCATCTGGTTGCCCATCGGCGGCGCGCTGTCCGATCGCATCGGGCGCCGTCCGCTGCTGCTCGGCATGACGCTGCTGGCGATCGCGACGGCCTATCCGGCGCTATCGCTGCTGGCTCACGCGCCGAGCTTCGTCAACATGCTGCTGGTGCTGCTGTGGCTCTCGTTCATGTACGGCATGTACAACGGCGCGATGGTCGTCGCGCTCACCGAAGTCATGCCGGTCGAAGTGCGCGTGGCGGGCTTCTCGCTGGCATACAGTCTCGCGACGGCGGTGTTCGGCGGCTTCACGCCCGTCATCTCGACCGCGCTGATTCACATGACAGGCGACAAGGCCGCGCCGGGCTACTGGATGAGCTTCGCCGCGATGTGCGGCCTCGGCGCGACCATCGCACTGTATCGACGCCGTGCCGCGCCGCTGCGTGCAGCTTAGTGATGCATCGCTGCGTCGTTCGTTCGACTTCACACTGACATTCTTCCGACCATGAAATCCTTCTTCCTGAAGTTGTGTACCGTGGCGCTGCTCGGCAGCGCCGCCGCGGCGGCAAATGTGCAGGCCGCCGATCTGCGCGTGATGAGCTCGGGCGGCTTCACGGCCGCCTACAAAGTGCTCGGACCGCAATTCGCGGCGTCGACGGGCAATACACTCGATACCGCGTTCGGCCCGTCGATGGGCAAGTCGCCCGAAGCCATTCCGAACCGGCTCGAACGCGGCGAGCCGGCCGACGTGGTCATCATGGTCGGCTATGCACTCGACGACCTCATCAAGCAGCGCAAGGTGATCCCCGATTCGCGCGTCGAACTCGCGGATTCGCGCATCGGCATGGTCGTGCGCGACGGCGCGCCGAAGCCCGACATCGGCTCCGAGGCGGCGCTTAAGCAAACCTTGCTGCATGCCCGCTCGATCGCTTACTCGGACAGCGCAAGCGGCGTGTATGTCGAGCGCGAGTTGTTCAAGCGGCTCGGCATCGAGGAACAGATGAAGGGCAAGGCGAAGATGATCCCGAAGATCCCGGTGGCGTCGGTCGTTGCAAGCGGCGATTACGAATTGGGTTTTCAGCAGGTCAGCGAGTTGCTGCCCGTGAAGGGCGCGGCGTACGTCGGCAAGATTCCGGAGTCGCTGCAGTCTGTCACGCGCTTTGCGGCCGGCATTCCGGTCGGCGCGCAGCATCCGAAGGAGGCCAGGGCGCTGCTTGAGTATCTTGCGTCGCCCGCCGCGCAGCCGGAAGTGCGATCGACCGGGCTCGATTCCGTCGCCTCGCACTGACGAAGGCAACCATTCAACGCAATCATTGAAGGCAAGCACTCAGCCCGGCAGGTCGGCGGGCTGATCGAATGCTTCTTCCGGCGCGTGCGCGAGGCTCAATGCTTCTCTCAGACGCGTCCGGTCGCAGGCACGCTCCCACATTGATACGAAAATGACCGCGCACGCGTTGCTGATCACACTCGTCAGCGCGCGCGCTTCGGACATGAAGCGATCGATTCCGACCAGCAGCGCGACGCCCGCGAGCGGCAAGTCGGGAATCACGGCGAGCGTCGCGACGAGCGCGACGAGCCCGCTGCCCGATACGCCCGCCGCGCCCTTCGACGTCAGCAGCATGACGGCGAGCATCGTCGCGATCTGGCCGCCGGAGAGCGGGACATCGCAGGCTTGAGCGATGAACATCGAGGCGAGCGTCAGGTAGATCGCCGTGCCGTCCAGGTTGAACGAGTAGCCCGCAGGCAGCACGAGACCCACGATGCCCTTGTCGCAGCCGAGCGCTTCGAGCTTGACGATGAGGCGCGGCAACACCGGTTCCGTCGACGACGTCGCGAGCACGATCACGAGTTCCTCGCGAATGTAGCGCAGCAGCCGCCACAGCGAAAAGCCATGCAGCCGCGCGAGCGGACCGAGCACGCAGATCACGAACAGCAGACACGCCACGTAGAACGACAGCATCAGCATGCCGAGCGAGCCGATCGAACGAATGCCGAAGCGGCCGACCGTGAACGCCATCGCGCCGAACGCGCCGGCGGGCGCAAGCCGCATGATCATCGCNAGGATGCGGAAGAGCACGTCCGCGANACTGTCGATCATTTCCTGCACCCGCCGCCCGGCTGTTGGGCTCGCGTTCAATGCAAAGCCGAACAGAAGGGCGAGCAGCANNACCGGCAGCACTTCGCCTTTCTCGAACGCGCCGACGAGCGTCTGCGGAATCACATGCAGCGCGAATTCGACGAGTCCGTGCGACTCGGTGCGCGCCGAATAGTGCGCGAGGATGGCCGTGTCGAGATGATGCACGTCGATGTGCATTCCCGCGCCCGGATGCAGCGCGAACGCGGTGGCGAGCCCGAGAACGAGCGCGACGATGGTGAGACAGTAGAAGAGCGCCAGCGCCTTCAGGATGGTCCGGCCGATCTTCGAGCCGCTCGCGAGCGAAGTAATGCCGGTGACGATCGTGCAGAACACGATCGGCGCGATCATCATGCGTACCAGCGCGACGAACGCATCGCTGAGCGGTTTGAGCGATGCGCCGATCTGCGGCCACACATGGCCGACGGTCATGCCGAGCGCCATGCCAAGCAGCACCTGGACGTAAAGCAGCCGCAATGGCCTGGCGAGCATCATTTCGAAGTCTTCTTCGCCGCGCGCGCCGTGCTGCTGCGCCTGGCCTCGAGAATCATCTGATGGAACTGTTGCGCGGCCGGCGCAAGCGGGCGGCCGCGGCGTTTGAGAATGCCGACGCGCCTCGTCACGACCGGATCGACGAGCGGCACGCTGGTCAAGATTGGATGATCGCGCATCGGCATCGCCATCGAAGGCACCGCGGCCACACCGAGTCCCGCTTCGATCAGGCCGAGCAGGGTGGTCACATGGCGCGTCTCACAGACGCTCGGCACGGGCGGCGCCACGCTGGTCAACGCCTGATCGAGCAGCAGGCGGTTGCCGGATGTCTTGTCGACGGAAACGTATTCGTGTTCGTAAAGCTCGCTCCATGACACGCGCGTCTTGCGGGCCAGTGGATGATCGCGCCGGCATGCCGCGACAAACCTTTCCTGCAGCAGAACCTTGAACTCCACCTCGGGCTCCTGGCTGCCCATGAAGCTGACGCCGAAGTCGGCTTCGCCGCTGATGACCGAGCCGAGCACTTCGTTCGCGCTCGAATCGAGCAGCTTGACGCGGATGCGCGGATAGCGGGCGTGATAGGCGGCAACGACGCTCGGCAGGAAATAGTACGCAACCGACGGCACGCACGCGATGGTCACATGACCAAGGCGGCTGCTCGATACGTCGCGGATGCCGAGCAAGGCGACGTCGAGATCGTCGAGAAGCTGTTCCGCGCTCGGCGCGAACACGCGGCCGACGGTGGTCAGCGTCACGCTGCGCGTGGTCCGCTCGAACAGCCGCACGCCGAGCGCCGCTTCGAGTTTTTCGATGCGCCGGCTCAGCGCCGGCTGCGAGATATTGACCGCCTCCGCTGCCTTGCGGAAGCTGCCCAACTCCACGACGGCTCGAAACGCCTGCAAATCGTTCAGGTCGAAGTTGACGCCCAAGAGCCATCCCCCGTATTTGATTCGACGCTCGCCGTCACCAGCTCGCGCAATCCTCGATAAGCCTGCTTCAACGTCTTGCCGCTGGTGTCGTAAGCAACGTCCGCGCGCGCATAGAGTTCCGAGCGGCCCGCGAGAATGCGGCGCAGGTCGTCCATTGCTTCGCTTCGGCCCGCCATCGGCCGCAGATCGCCTTGGTCGATCACACGCTGCATGTGGTCCTCGGGCGTCGCGCGCAACCAGACGGTGAAGCAGCGCGACAGAAGCAGATTGAACGTGCGCGTCTCCGATACCAGTCCACCCGGCGACGCGATGACCGCTTCCGCTTCGCGCTTCAGGACTTCTTCGAGGGCTCTGAACTCATAACGCCGATAGGCGGTCGCGCCATACAGCGCATGAACCTCCGACGGCTTGCAGCCCGCAATCCGCTCGATCTCGCGCGTGAGTTCGATAAACGGCAAGCCCATTGCATCGGCCAGCATTTTGCCGAGCGTCGATTTGCCGGCGCCTCGCAAGCCGATCAATGCAATCCGCCGATAGCGGCCAGGGTCCGCGGAACGGGCGGCGAGCGACTGCCTGAGTGTTTCGAGCGCGTGCTGCAACGCAGCCGGTGGCTGATCGCGCAACAACTCCAGGATCTGCTCGCCTTCGGCCGAGCAACTCAACGGATCGCCGACGAGCGCCGCGACTGAGCAGCCCAGCGTTTGCGCGAGTTGCGCGAGCACGAGCAGGGACGCGTTGCCGCTGCCCATCTCCAGATTGGCCAGATGACGTTCGGACACGTTCGACTGATGAGCCAGATCGCGCCGCGTCATGCCTCGCCGCGCGCGCAAAAGGCGGACGCGCTCACCCAGTGCGACGAGCACGGGCTCCTTGGGCGCTGCGTCGGCGGCCGCGTCGGTCGGCGATGAATTCATTCGATTCCCACGAAGGCGGACGGCTGAAGTAGCCGAGTATATCGCCGCCCGGCGGCCGTCGACGGAGCGGCCCTCCGCGAGCCCTTGCCGACCCGATGCAACGCGCTGCGCTAGTGTTAACGAGCATTATGGTGCATGTTAAATGTGCTCTATAGTGCATTCACTGGGGCGGGCGGGGTTTGGCGATGCGGCTAACGAACAGAACGCCGGCGACTCGCATCGAACTAACGAACGGCAATACAGCCGCGCCTGTATCCCGCCAAGGGCACTTACACGAGCGGCAATCCCAATCAGGCCGCCAGCTACACCTGTTCCTGGCACGCCGTGCGCGTGCGCCTCGTTCAAGCCGGTTCAAGGAGAACCAACATGCGGCACATCGACATTCACAAGCTTGGCGACGACGCGCGCTTTACGCGTCTACATGCAATCGTGCTCGCCATGTGCACGCTGGTGATCATCTTCGACGGCTACGATCTGGCGGTCGCGGGCATCGCGTTGCCGTCGATCATGAAGGAGATGGGCATCAAGGCGACCAGCGCCGGCTTCATGGTCAGCACCGCGTTGTTCGGGATGATGTTCGGCGCGGTGATCTTCGGCACAATCGCGGATCGTATCGGCCGGCGCTGGACAATCGCTGCTTGCGTGCTGTTCAGCGTCTTTACCGCGGCGGCCGGCTTCGCCAGGGACCCGGTGACGTTCGGCGCGTTTCGCTTCGTCGCCGGATTGGGTATCGGCGGCGTGATGCCCAACGTGGTCGCGCAAATGTCCGAGTACTCGCCGCGCAAAATCCGCAGCACGATGGTGACGTTGATGTTCAGCGGCTATTCGGTCGGCGGCATGCTGGCGGCGCTGCTCGGCAAAGGCCTGATCGAGCGCTTCGGCTGGCAGTCCGTGTTCATCGCCGCTGGTCTGCCGGTTCTGCTGATTCCGTTCGTATTGCGAATGATGCCGGAGTCGATGGCGTTCCTGCTCCGCACGGGCCGCACCGACGCGTTGCGCTCGATCGCCGCGCGTCTCGTGCCCGATTACGTTCCGCAGGAAGGCGACCGTTTCGTTTTGTCCGATGGCGGCACGGCGCGCGCGACGCCGATCGGCAAGCTGTTCCAGGATGGACGCGCGTTCGGCACTGTCATGCTGTGGATCGCCTTCTTCATGTGCCTCTTCATGGTCTACGCGCTGAGTTCGTGGCTCGCGAAATTGATGGCGAGCGCCGGCTACACGCTCGGCTCGGCGTTGACGTTCGTGCTGGTGCTGAACCTCGGTGCGATGATCGGCGCGATCGGCGGCGGGTGGCTCGCGGATCGCTTCAACATCAAGCATGTGCTGGCTTGCATGTATGCGCTCGCCGCCGTGTCGATCACGTTGCTCGGCTTCAAGATGCCGACGCCGGTACTGTTCTTCGTGGTCGGACTCGCCGGTGCGTCGACGATCGGTACGCAGATTCTCACTTACGCATATGCGGGGCAGTTTTATCCGCTGGCGATCCGGTCGACGGGAATCGGCTGGGCGTCGGGGTTTGGCCGAAGCGGGGCGATTCTCGCGCCGATCATCATCGGCATTCTGATGGAAATGGCGTTGCCGCTGAAGCTGAACTTCGTGGCCATTGCGGCGCCTGCGGTGATTGCCACGATAGCCGTTCTGTTCATGGATAAAAACAGCCAGAGCGTGGCCGCAGTGGAGCAAGCGACGGCGTGAGTGGCTCAGGGCGCTAGGCACGTGGCAATCATTTGCGCGCGTTTCGTTTATTCCGTTCGCGCGGTTGAACGCCTGTCTCGACCGGCGTGAACGGCGCCTGAAACCGGCTGACCAAAAAGTCGATGAAGGCGCGCGCGCGAACCGTCTGGTTCTTCTGCCGAGGGTAATAGACAAACAGATCGGCCGACGGAAGCACCGTGTTGGGCAGCACGAGATTGAGNCGTCCGCTCTGCACGTACTTGGCCAGATCCCATTCGGAGCGGATCAGGATTCCNTGTCCGTCCAATGCCCAGCGAAGCACGATGTCGCCGTCGTTGCTGGACAGCGCGCCTTTTACCTTGATCGCCTCGATATGGTCGTTGACGATATAGCGCCAGACGCCGTACGCATCGTCGTTTTGCCGATGGATGATGCAGCGGTGTTCGGCGAGATCTTCAACGCGCTCGGGCGTGCCGTACTTCTCCAGGTACTTCGGCGATGCGCAGAGAAAGCGGCGGTTGCTCATGATGCGCCGCGCGCTGAGCCGGCTGTCCGGTAGTTCGCCGAATCGTATTGCCATATCGAACGCGCCTTCGACCAGATCGACGGGACGGTCCGTTACTTCGAACTGAACTTCCACGCCCGGAAAGCGCTTCGCGAACTCCGAGACGAGCGGCGCAATCGTCGTGCGGCCAAAACCGAGCGTCGCGTTGATGCGCAGAAGACCTTGCGGGTCGCGCTTCGCTCCCGAAATCGCCTCTTCCATCTCGCGCACTTGCCCGACGATTTGCGACGCATATCGCAGATACGTTTCGCCTTCGGGCGTGAGACTCACGCTTCGTGTGGTTCGATTCACGAGGCGCACGCCGAGGCGCTGCTCGATCACGCCGAGTCGCTTCGTTGCCGCGGGCGGCGACAGATCGAGCGCTCGCGCTGCCCCGGACAAGCTCCGCAGTTTCGCAAGCAGAATGAAAAACTCGAAGTCGGTGGCGGGTTGGGTGGCAGTATTCACCGAATGTGAAAAATGAAATGAATCGAAGTGCAGTTTAGCAGCGTTTCCGGCGATTAAGCTACGTCACATATTGCAATCGACGTATCCCAATCCTCTGCCAAAACTCTGGAGACTGTGCCGTGAGAATCGTTGAAATCCGCGAAAAGACCGTTCCGATCAGTTCCCCGATCCGCAACGCGTATATCGACTTCAGCAAGATGACGCTGAGTCTGGTCGCCGTCATCACCGATGTGATCCGCGACGGCAAGCCGGTGGTGGGCTACGGCTTCAATTCGAACGGCCGCTACGGCCAGGGCAAGCTGATGCGCGAGCGCTTCATTCCGCGCATTCTCGAAGCGGACCCTGCCTCTCTCGTCAACGATGCAGGCGACAACCTCGATCCGCACAAGATCTGGGCGACCATGTTCACCAACGAAAAGCCCGGCGGTCACGGCGAGCGCTCGGTTGCAATCGGCACGATCGACATGGCGATCTGGGATGCAGTGGCGAAGATCGAAGGCAAGCCGCTGTTCCAGTTGCTCGCGGACCGCTACGGCAATGGCCAGCCGGATCGCAAGATCTTCGTGTACGCGGCGGGCGGCTATTACTACCCCGGTCAGGATCACGAGAAGCTGAAAGACGAGATGCGCAGCTATATCGACCGCGGCTATACGGTCGTGAAGAAGAAGATTGGCGGCGCGTCGCTCGATGAAGATCTGCGCCGCATCGACTCGATTCTCAGCGTGCTGCAAGACGGCCAGAAACTCGCCGTCGACGCGAATGGCCGCTTCGATCTCGATACCGCGATTCAGTACGCGAAGGCGCTCTCGCAATACGACCTGTTCTGGTACGAGGAACCGGGCGATCCGCTCGACTTCGAATTGCAAGCCACGCTGCGCAACTATTACGACAACCCGATGGCAACCGGCGAAGACCTGTTCTCGATGCAGGATGCCCGCAACCTGATCCGCTACGGCGGCATGCGTCCCGACCGCGACTGGCTGCAGTTCGACTGCGCGTTGAGCTATGGCCTCGTCGAATACCTGCGCACGCTCGACATGCTGCGTCAGCACGGCTGGTCGCCGAGCCGCTGCATTCCCCACGGCGGCCATCAGATGTCGCTGAACATCGCGGCTGGACTCGGCCTCGGCGGAAACGAGTCGTATCCGGACCTGTTCCAGCCGTATGGCGGCTTCCCCGATGGCGTCAAGGTCGATAACGGCTACATCACGATGCCGGACTTGCCGGGTATCGGCTTTGAAGGCAAGTCCGATCTGATCGTCGAAATGCGCAAGCTGTCCGTATAAAACCTCGCAGTAAAAATGCACCGGCGGCGCCCGTCGGTGCACACATAAAAAATACAACGAAGGCGAAAGCGAGCCGTGGTCGCCAGGGCGGGTTGCTCCGCTGTGGCCGCACGTCCTCTTTCCAGAAGACGCCAGTCACAGGAGACAGACATGCTGGTATCGAAAGGCAGGAAAATCGTCTCGAAGCTCTACGTGCAGGTTCTCATCGGCATCGTCGCCGGTATCCTGGTGGGGCACTTCTATCCGGACATTGGCTCGCAACTCAAGCCATTGGGCGATCTCTTTATCAAGCTGATCCGGATGCTGCTTGCACCGATCATCTTTGCCTCTGTCGTGGTCGGCATTGCGCGCATGAACGATCTTCATGAAGCGGGGCGAGTCGGCGTGAAGGCCGTTGTTTACTTTGAAGTTGCATCGACGATTGCGCTCTTGATCGGAATGGTGGTCGTCAATGTCATCAAGCCGGGTAGCGGAATGAACGTCGATCCGTCGCATATCGACGGCGCGGCAATCGCGACTTACACGCACGCGGCGAAGCAACACGGCATGCTCGAATTCTTCATGAGCATTGTTCCGAACAGCATTGTAGGGGCATTCGCAAACGGCGAAATGCTGCCGATCATTTTCTTCTCTGTCCTGCTCGCCATCTCGCTTGCCAAGCTCGGCCCGCGGACCGCGCCGTTTGTCGACATGCTCGACATGTTCTTGCAGGGCATGTTCGGGGTGGTGCGGATCGTCATGTACGTTGCACCGATCGGCGCGTTCGGCGGCATGGCGTTCACGATCGCGAAGTACGGTATCGGCACGCTGGCGTCGTTCGGCGAACTGATGCTTTGCCTCTATCTGACGTCGATTTTCTTTGTCGTTGTGGTGCTTGGCTTCGTGATGCGGCTATGCGGACTTTCGCTCTGGAAGTTCCTTCGCTATATCAAGGACGAAATTCTGATTACGCTTGGCACGGCGTCGACCGAAGCCGTATTGCCGCAAATGCTCATCAAGATGGAGAAGATGGGATGCTCACGTCCGGTAGTCGGCATGGTGCTGCCGACCGGCTACACGTTCAATGCGGATGGCACTGCAATTTATCTGACGATGGCGGCCTTGTTCATCGCGCAGGCCATGAACATTCATCTGTCGATCTGGGACCAGTTGCTCGTACTCGCCGTGCTTTTGCTGACGTCAAAAGGATCGGCGGGCGTCGCCGGAGCGGGATTCGTTGCGTTGGCGGCTACGCTTGCGTCGATGCACAAGATTCCCGTCGAAGGGCTCGTATTACTGCTCGGTGTCGACCGCTTTCTCAACGAGGCGCGTGCGGTTACGAACCTGATCGGCAATGGCGTTGCTACTGTCGTGGTCGCGCGTTGGGAAGGGCAGCTCGATATGGACAGGGCGCGTGTGGTGCTGAATCGGGAGAACATCGACGAGATCGAAGACTTGCGGCCGGCCGGGCATCCGGCCGCGGAACCAGCGTCTGCGAGCGAAGCGCCGGTTGGTTCGAACGCGCATTGAATTAGTGGAGGCGAGCGCGAATAGATAGCGAGTATGTCAATATCAGCATGACGGCATCCGGTTGTTCAACACCGGATGCCGTCATTTCTATTTCATCCACGGAAAAGGAAAATTGCTGATGGACCTGAACCTGAAAGGCAAACTCGCGCTGGTTAGCGGAAGCACGGCCGGCATCGGCCTCGCGATCGCCAGCACATTGGCGCAGGAAGGCGCTCGTGTGATCGTCAATGGCCGCTCGCAGTCGTCGGTGGATGAAGTGGTCGCTCAACTGAAAGCGGACACCGGCGGCGACGTGCTTGGATTCGCGGGCGACCTGAGTACGGCCGCCGCAGCCGACGAACTCGCGCGCCGCTATCCCGCTGTCGAAATTCTGGTCAATAACCTGGGCATCTTCGAGCCGAAGCCGTTTGAAGAGATTCCCGACGCAGACTGGCAGCGTTTCTTCGACGTCAACGTGCTGAGCGGCGTACGCCTTGCCCGCCTGTATCTGCCCGCGATGAAGCAGGCGAACTGGGGGCGCATTATTTTCATTTCGAGCGAAAGCGGCGTGCAGATTCCCGCCGAAATGATCCACTACGGCGTAACGAAAACCGCGCAGCTCGCGGTCTCGCGCGGGCTGGCCGAAGCCGTCGCGGGCACCGGGATTACAGTCAACAGCGTGCTGCCGGGGCCGACCAAATCGCGCGGCGTGGGCGAATTCGTGGAGACGCTCGCGAAGGCCGACGGCAAATCGTTCGAAGCATTCGAGAANGAGTTCTTCGAGAAGGTGCGNCCCACATCGCTCATCAAGCGATTCGGTTCGCCGCAGGAAATCGCGTCCCTCGTCGCGTATATCGCCAGTCCGCTTGCGTCGGCCACGACCGGCGCTTCGTTGCGCGCCGATGGGGGCGTCATCAAGAGCGCGTTCTAGACGACAGATGGCCGGCACTGCGCCGGCCTCTCCGCACTTCGACTTCGCGATTCGCGGCGGAACATGTCACGCGCTGTGGACGGCATCGACCGCATCGAGCACCAGTCCAAAGAACTCGTTGGCAGCGGCCGGATTCAACCAGCGGACCACAACGGTCATGCGTCGCTCGGGTTCGATCCACGTAAAAGAACTCCCCGCGCCGACACCGAAATAGCTCGATGCCGGCACGCTCGGAAACACCTTCCGGTCAGTATTGAGCCACACGAGATAGCCGTAAAACGGCGCGATCGCGCAAGGCGTCCGCATGCGCGCGATCCATTCGCGCGACAGCACGCGGCGGCCGTTCGCGACGCCTTCGTCGAGCAGCATCTGCGCGACCTTGAGTTGATCGTTTGCGCTCACCGACATGCCGCCGCCCCAATGCGTGCCGCCCGGCACCGATTGCATGCGCCGTCCGTCTATCTCGACCCATGCGTTGTCATAGCCGACCCATTGCCAGTTTTCGCTGGCGCCGGCAGGGCGCATGATGGCTTCGCGAAAGACCTCGGGCAACGGTCGACGAAACAGATGAAGCAGCGCGAGCGACAACTGGTTGATCCGCACATCGTTGTACTCCCAGTACGTGCCGGGACGCTGCAACGGACGCAAGTCGCCCTT
>Ga0058693_1000729_pt1 | contig 12342 bp, 8 predicted proteins | sample AgamicOrMarz_FD_55217 | JGI IMG/M metagenome (GOLD analysis project Ga0058693, IMG submission 55217) | Agave microbial communities from Guanajuato, Mexico - Or.Ma.rz | ecosystem: Host-associated > Plants > Phyllosphere > Phylloplane/Leaf | place: Guanajuato, Mexico | collected 2012-06-04 | reverse complement strand
GCGACATGCGTTGTCCGTTGCCGATTGCCATTACCGTCGCCCGTCGCCGATTGCCCATTGCCGGCGCCTTCTGACATCACCCATCTTTGCTGGAGAACTACCCATGAGCACGACTTATGCCTATGCCGCGACCGACGCCAGCGCGCCGCTCGCCCCGTTCGAAATCCAGCGCCGCGAACTGCGCGCGCATGATGTGCAAATGGAAGTGCTGTTTTGCGGCGTGTGCCATTCCGACCTGCATCAGGCTCGCAACGAATGGAAGAACACGATGTATCCGGTGGTGCCGGGTCATGAAATCGTCGGCCGTGTGACCGCGGTGGGCCCGGACGTGACAAAGTACAAGGCGGGCGATCTGGTGGGCGTCGGCTGCCTCGTCGATTCGTGCCGTACGTGCGCGAGCTGCGCGGAAGGCCTCGAGCAGTACTGCGAGAACGGCTTCGTCGGCACGTATAACGGCGTGGACCGCGTCGACGGTCAAGTGACCTACGGCGGTTATTCGACGCAACTCGTCGTCGACGAGGAATTCACGCTGCGTGTGCCGCAAAACCTCGACCCTGCCGGCGTCGCTCCGTTGCTGTGCGCGGGCATCACCACGTACTCGCCGCTGCGCACGTGGGGCGCGGGTCCTGGCAAGAAGGTCGGCATTGTCGGCCTGGGCGGCCTCGGCCACATGGGCGTGAAGCTGGCGCGCGCAATGGGCGCACATGTGGTGCTGTTCACGACATCGCCGTCGAAGATCGAGGACGCCAAGCGGCTGGGCGCACACGAGGTGGTGATTTCGAAGAACGCGGAAGAACTGGAAGCGCATGCGAACAGTTTCGATCTGATTGTGAATACGGTGGCTGCGCCGCACGACCTGAATCCGTTTTTGAACCTGCTGAAGCGTGATGGAACGATGACGCTGGTGGGCGCGCCCGAGCACGATCATCCGTCGCCGCAAGTGTTCAACCTGATTTTCAAGCGCCGCCGGCTGGCCGGTTCGCTGATCGGCGGGATTGCCGAGACGCAGGAGATGCTGGATTTTTGCGGCGAGCATGGGATTACTTCGGATGTCGAAATTATTCCGATGCAGAAGATTAATGATGCTTATGAGCGGATGTTGAAGAGTGATGTGAAGTATCGGTTTGTTGTTGATCTGGATTCCATGCGGAAGTGATTTTTTTTTGCCGTGCGGCGGGCTTCTTTTGGTGGGGTCTTTTGGCCTTTCCTTGAATTCGCTGTGGTTTATTTGCGTTGCCCCTGTGCGGGGCGGCACCTACTTTCTTTGCCGCCGCAAAGAAAGTAGGCAAAGAAAGCGGGCTCACACCGCCAGCTTTTAAGTGGGTCCCTCGGTTCAGAGCGGGTAGTGGTGCGTTTGACATCCGTGTTCTCGCACATTCCGCGCTCGTGACAAAGCAGTCATTCTTCCGGCGGCGCTTCGCGCGCCGTGCGGTCGTTCCCCAACCCGTCGGGTGGTCGGTGGTGTCTGGGATTGCGAGCCATTAGCGCGTTGCGCCCTCCTCGCTTTCATCGAGGGTGCTCATTCAAATGCGCGATTGAATGCAGCACGATTGGATGCAGCCATTAAGAGCCCTGCCACGCAAAGCGATCGCCCCAACAACACCTCGCCGAGGCGCAGCCGACGGCCCCCACCGCGCGAAAACGCGAGCGGATGGTGTAAGCCAACCCTTCCGGCGAGCACGTAGTGCGAGGCGGGAAGCATGACTGCCTTGTCACGAGTGCCGAATGCGCGAGGGCACGGATGTTAAACGCACCACTCCGTTCTCCAAACGAGGGACCCACTTATAAGCTGGCGGTGTGAGCCCGCTTTCTTTGCCTACTTTCTTTGCGGCGGCAAAGAAAGTAGGTGCCGCCCCGCACAGGGGCAACGCAAATAGACCACAACGAATTCAAGGAAAGGCCAAAAACAAAGGCCAAAAACAAAAGCCAAAAAAAACGAACCCCAAAAAAGCCCGCCGCAGACAAAAAACCCAACCCCGAGAGGCCTAAATGCTAGACCGAATAACAGCAATGCGCACCTTCCTAAGAATCGTGGACACCAACAGCTTCACCCGCGCAGCGGAATCCCTGAACATTCCGCGCGCGACGGCGACCACCATTGTCCAGAACCTGGAAGCCCTACTCGGCACGCAACTGCTCGCACGCACTACCCGGCGCATCAGCGTGACGCCCGAAGGCGCCGCCTACTACGAACGTTGCGCGCAAATCCTCGCGGACATCGACGAGATGGAAGCCAGCATCCGTCACGCCACCGATAACCTCACAGGCCGCCTGCGCATCGAAATGCCAGGCTCAGTGGCGAGCGCAATCGTGCTGCCCGCTCTCGACGACTTTCACGCGCGCTATCCGAATCTCGACCTCGCTATCGGCGTCAGCAACCGCACCGTCGATCTGGTTGCCGAAGGAATCGATTGCAGCATCCAGCTCGGTGAACTGCCCGATTCGAATCTGGTCGCGCGACAACTCGGCACGCTCGAACATGTGACCTGCGCGAGTCCCGACTATCTCGCGCGCTACGGCACGCCGACCGACCTCGACGATTTGCGCGGACATGTGGCTGTCAATTGCATGTCGCCAAATAACGGCCGCGAAGTGGCGTTCGATTTCGAAGTCGACGGCGAAGCGCAAAGCGTCAAGGTGAACGGCTTTATCAAAGTGAGCGACGAGCAGGCGTATCTCACCTGCGGACTGCAAGGCCATGGGCTCATTCAACCCGCGCGAATTGCCGCGCAACCGTACCTCGACTCAGGACAATTGCGCGAAGTACTGCCGCAATGGAAACCCGTGCCGATGCCGGTTTCGGTCGCTTATCTGAAGAATCGACGTGTGTCGCCGCGCGTGCGTGCTTTCGTCGACTGGCTTGCGGAGCTGTTCGAAAAGACCGAGCACGTCGATCAGGATCTCTCGCGCGTGCGCCAGTTGTTGCGCGGCCTGCATCCCGCCTGAAGCGGATTCGATGCAGGCTCGCAGCACGTTCAACGCATCAATCAATCAATCGATCAGCCCGGCACCGGCACTGGCCGCGTCAGCAAGTCCACATAGAAATTGAAGAAGTTCTGATTGTCGAAGCGCTTGATGATCGTCATCTTCTGCAGACCAGCCGGCGGCGAACTCGTATAGCCGGTCGCTTTTCCATCATTGGCGCCGAAGCTCATATCGACATCGACCCACTCGTCGACCGTTTGCGTCGCGAACGAAGGATGCATCAAATAGCCGAGAGTCAGCGTGTCCCAGATGTTCGTGGTGTAGTTCGGGTTCGTCTCGAAACCGTTCTTGCCGTCGAAGCCATAACCGTTCAACGTCTTGAACAACTGCGTAATGATGGTCTGCTTCGACGGNTCATGNGCGATNCGGTCATAGAGCGCCTTATCCATCTTCACGGTGTCNGTCACATCGAGCGGAACGACAACCTGCTTGATCGGCAGACGCAACACCTCTTTCGCNGCTTGCGGATCGAACCACCAGTTGAATTCGGCGGTCGGCGTCGTATTGCCCGGCACGTCGATCGCGCCGCCCATATAAATGATCTGCTTGATCAACGGCACGATCTCGGGATGCCGACGCGCGGCAAGCGCGATGTTCGTCAACGGTCCGATCGCAAGAATCGTCACCTCGCCGGGATTCTGCTTCACCGAGTCGACGATGAAATCCACCGCGCTTTTGCTTTGCACTTTCGTATGCGTTGCGAAGCCGTCAGGCGGCGCGACGAGATCGCTATCGGACTTCGGTTCGGGTGTTCCCCACGCGCCGAGATAACCGTCGCCACCGGGGAATTGGGCCATTTCAGCCTGGATCGTGGCGAAATCGTGCGACAACGCATAGTTTGCACCGGCATAAACGCCGATCTGCTTTCCGACGCCGAGCCGTTCGACGGATTTCAATGCATCGGCGACGCCCTGCTTCAACCACTGATTGCCCGACACGACCGTAATGCCGAGTACTTTCAACGATCCCTGCGCCTGCAATTGCGCGGCCATGACGCCAAGCTGGCCGTCGTCGCTCAGCGTGTTGTAGTCGCTGTCGATAATGACTTTCGGGGGATTGTTTGCATTCAGATTGTCGCCGCCGCAAGCCGCGATTGCGAGAGCAGTCACGACGCTTGCTACATAGCTCAATGCCACGAGAAACCGCTTCATTGATGTCTCCTGTTCTATCGCATCGGTGTGCGACTAAGGAGAGTCATCATAAACGCAACGGCGGCCAAATCAAACATGCGTCAAACGTGTGCGTCGACGAGGCTCGCAAACAACACGAGCCTCACGATCCGTCTTTCGAGTAAACCGCCCGCGCGGCGAACGTCAGGGCTGACGCGCTTGCGGCGTCGAGCCGGGGCATGCAGGGTCTTTACCCCAATGACCATCGCACACACGCCAGCGGCACAACTGGTCCTGGAAAAAGCCTCGCTGCCCGCACTCTTTGACGCGCTCGGCGAGCTTCGCATTGCCGGGCNCNGCCGAGGTTGCGACCTTCGTCGCCGGATTGCCGGTGCTTGTCTTGCTATCGGCGGGCTTCGTGCGTGCGACGAGCGCGGCCAATAGATCGGCGTCCGAATCATCTTTCGACGCTGCGTCCGGCTTTGCTTTCTTCGATTGCGCGGCGGCAGTCGTCGTACTCGAACGATGACTGCTCGCACTTGCCGTGGCACTTTCCTTCTTGCCGTGCGTGCCGGCCTCGTGCTTGCTCTTGCTCGCGATTGCCGGACTCTTGTCGTGCTTCGCCGTCGATGCAACGCGCGCCGACGAGGCCGAAGCGCCGGAAGCAACCGAAGCAACGGGCACGGAAGCGCCGCTCGGCTCCGCACCATCGGCCAACGCGCGCGACAGACGGCTTTCCGCCGCGCCCGCCGATGCAGACGACGCAGTTGCCGCTTTGCTGTCACTGTCATCGGCGATGATCGTCGCGGCTTGCGACGAAGCAGGCGCCGGCGCTTGCGCATTCGCGGCGACCTGCACCGCGCCGTTCACCGCCGATGCCGGCACCGCCGCCTTGCCGACGTTCACCGCGCTCGCCGGCGCGGCCGCAGCCAGTGACTCGTTTTGCCCGCGTTGCTGCATGTGCCACGCGCCCCAACCGCCCGCCGCTATCACGAGCAATGCGACAAGCGCAAGCGGCGTTCGGGACCGGCGTGGTTTATCGGCAGGCGGCGCGACGCGGCCTTCCAGATTCGCGAGAATTCGCGAACCATTGCCGTCGGCGCCTTTAGCCTTATCGGATAACAGGCTTGGCGGGGCTTTGGAATTTGAATTTTCCGGCGCACTCATTCACTGTCTCATTGAATCCTGGATTATTTCGCCGTGATAATACCGCTCCGGCTCCTCTCCGAGCAGGCCTGATTCTAAGAGCAAGCATTACAAAATACAATTGTTTCCAATTTCCGGGGTCTCCATTGATTGCCGTAGTACTTCTTGCCTATTTCGCCGTCGCAGTGCTCATCGCCGCAATGCTGCTTTTGCCGGCGGTGCGCGCTTCTTTATTAGACGCCGCGCAGACAATTCATGGCCGGGTTATGCGCGGGGCATCGCGCCGTGCATCGCATGCGCGCGGTCAATTAGCACGCTCGGCAAGAATTTCGCAATCTACCGTAGTGGATATGAAAAAATTACTGGCGCGCCGGCGCTTGCTGATTTTTACCACCACAGGTATTCTTGCGACGCCGCCATTGGTGGCATTGGGATTACGGGGTCGTCAGTTATTCCAATTCGACGAAACCGCGCGGGTGCCGGACGAGAAAATTGCCGCATTATTGAACGGCGAACAGCTCGTGCCCCCGCCGCCGCTGCCGCCGGAGGTATTCGCCACGCGGGAAGTCGAGCAGATCCGGCCAGCGCTAAAAGACGCAAGCCGCGACTGGAATTTGCTCGATGCGGATTTCCGAACCCGTCTATTGCTCGTCTACAAAATCATGCACGAGCAGTACGGCTACGAAATGGCCCTGCTGGAAGGTTATCGCAGTCCGGAGCGGCAAAACCGGCTCGCGCAAATTGGGAGCAATGTCACCAATGCCGCTGCGTTTCAAAGCTATCACCAATACGGCCTCGCGGCGGACAATGCGTTTCTGCGCGACGGCAAGCTCGTCATTTCAGAAAAAGATCCCTGGGCCATGCGAGGCTATCAGTTATATGGACAAACAGCCGAGCAGGTCGGCCTGACATGGGGCGGCCGCTGGAAAATGATGGATCTCGGGCACGTTGAATATCACAAACCCGGCTTCGTTCTCGGGCGGGGTCATTAAGCGCGGCGGCACAAGAGGTTGGAAAATGGGGCGTTCAATCAATATTTCTGGCAAAAAGCGGCAATACCAACCGCAATCCGGCATACAGCGTCGCATTCGTCCGCCCGCTTTTGCAGCGCCGGCAATCGCGGATTTAACAATTCGGCCGTTTTACCGTTCCGCGTGAATCGGCTTTCGATTTCTTTCGCTCCATTTTCAAACGCCGCACGCGCGTGATGCCGTTTGCCACAGCACGCGCCACAACACATATCACCAAGACCTGAACGGCTTATGCGACGCTTTCTCAACGTGTTGACCCATCCACGCACGCTCTCGATCATCGGCCTGCTCGCGCTCGCTGCTGTGTTGTTCGTCGGCGCCGATACCTTGCAGATCGACCTGATGTGGCCGGCCATCGCGCTCGGCGCGGTCGTCGCGTTATGGCTGCTGGTATGGGCGGTGCGCCGCCTGCGCGCGCGTCGCGCGAATAACAAACTCGGCGAAATGCTCGAGCAGCAGGCTGAAAAACAAAGCGTCGAAGCCGGACCCGCGCCTACGCCGGCGCGTCAGGCGGAACTCGACGTGCTGCGCACGCGCCTCGTCGATGCAGTGAAGACGATCAAGACCTCGAAGATCGGCCAGGTGTCGGGCGGCTCCGCGTTGTATGAGTTGCCGTGGTACATCGTGATCGGCAATCCCGCAGCGGGCAAGAGCAGCGCCGTGCTCAATTCGGGCTTGCAATTCCCCTTCGCCGACAAGAACAGCGCGGTGATTCACGGCATTGGCGGCACGCGCAATTGCGACTGGTTCTTCACGACGGAAGGCATTCTGCTCGATACGGCGGGCCGCTATTCGGTGCATGAGGAAGACCGCACCGAATGGCTCGGCTTTCTCGGCCTGCTTAAGCGCTTCAGGCCCAAAGCGCCGATCAACGGCATCATCGTGACCGCGAGCATTGCGGAACTCACCAGCAGCAAGCCCGAGTTTGCGATCAATCTCGCGAAGAACCTGCGCCAGCGCGTGCAGGAATTGACCGAGAAGCTGGAAGTNTTNGCGCCCGTCTACGTGATGTTCACGAANGCCGATCTGATTACCGGCTTCACCGANTTCTTCAGCGGCAGCGAGCGTCACGAATACGACCGCGTATGGGGCGCCACCCTGCCCTACGAGCCGGACGAGAAGCGCGACGTGGTCGGCCTTTTCGATGAACATTTCGAGGAACTCTACGACGGCCTGAAGGAAATCAGCGTCGCGCAGATGTCGATCAATCGCGGCAACAAGCTCTCGCCAGGCCAACTGAGTTTCCCGCTCGAGTTCTCGACGATCAAGCCCGCACTCCGCGCATTTCTCGCCACGCTGTTTGAAACGAACCCGTTCCAGTACAAGCCGATTTTCCGCGGCTTCTATTTCACGAGCGCATTGCAGGAAGGCGAAACCAATAGCGCCGCGGCCACGCGCATCGCGAACCGCTTCGGTTTGAGCGCGGACAGCATGCCGAAACCGCACAGCGCGTTTTCGAAGAACGGCTTCTTCCTGCGCGATCTGTTTTCCAAAGTCATCTTCGCGGACCGGCAAACGGTCAGGCAATTCGCCAGTCCCGCGAAAACGCGTATACGTTACGCAACGTTCTTCGGCTTCGTCGCGGTCCTCGCGCTCGCGTTGGGCGGCTGGACGTGGTCGACCATTAACAATCAGCAACTCGCGGAGAACGTCAAAGCCGATCTGGACAACGTCGTGCGTTTGCAGCAGAACCGCAACGATCTGCAATCGCGCCTGCAGGCCATGGATGTTCTCGAAGACCGCATCGACCAGCTCGAACAGTTCCGCCGCGATAAGCCGCTCGCTGTGTCGTTCGGTCTTTATCAGGGCGATCGTCTGGAACAGCGTCTTCTCACCGAGTACTACAACGGCGTGCGCCAGATCCTGCTCGATCCGGTTTCGCAAAACCTCGCGTCGTTCCTGAAGGACGTCAACGCGCATCCCGATCAGCTCACGCCGCTCAATCGCACGCCGGATGCGGCCGCGATTCCGGTCTCCGCGCACAACGCAATGGCGGCGAATAGCCAGGGCGGACTCTACAGCGACGCATCGCCGACCAATGTGGAAGACGCGTACAACGCGCTCAAGACGTATCTGATGCTAAGCGACAAGCGTCATGTGGAAACGGCGCATCTGACGGATCAGGTGGCGCGCTTCTGGCGCGGCTGGCTCGAAACGAATCGCGGCAACATGCCTCGCGACGAGATGATCCGCAGCGCCGAGCGCATGATTACTTTCTACCTGGCGCGCGTATCCGACGACGACTGGCCGATGATCGACCAGAACCTCGGCCTCGTCGATCAAACGCGTGAGAACCTGCGCCGTGTCGTGCGCGGCATGCCGGCGCGTCAGCGTGTTTATGAAGAGATCAAGGCACGCGCGTCGACCCGCTTCGCGCCGATGACGATCGCGCGCATCGTCGGTGAAAACAATACCGCGCTGGTGGCGGGCAGCTATGCGATTCCCGGCACGTTCACGCGCGAAGCGTGGTTCCAGTATGTGCAGCCCGCGATCCGCGAGGCCGCAACAAAAGAACTGCAAGCAAAGGACTGGGTGCTCAATACCTCCGCGCACGACGACCTGACGCTCGAAGGCAGTCCCGAACAGATACAGAAAGCACTCGTCACGATGTACAAGACCGACTATGCAATGCACTGGCAGAAGTTCATGCAAGGCATTGCGGTGCAGAGCTTCGGCAGCTTCGGTCAGGCAGTGGATGCCATGAACCGTCTCGGCGATCCGCAAGATTCGCCGATTCGCAAAGTACTCGAAACCGCGTATGACCAGACCTCGTGGGATAACCCGTCGCTCTTCAATGCAAACCTGAAGCGCGCGCAAAGCGGCGTGACGAGCTGGTTCAAGCAATGGTTCTCGCGCGCGCCGACGGGTCAGTTGAACGCGAACATCGACATTAACGGCAATCCGGTCGAAATGCCGATGGGACCGATTGGCCAGGAGTTCTCCGCGCTCGGCCGCATGGTTCAGACCGGCGATAACGGCTCGATGCTGAAGGGCTATATGGACACGCTGTCGAAAGTCCGTACGCGCTTTAACGTGATCAAGAATCAGGGCGATCCTGGACCGGGCGCGCGTCAGCTCATGCAGCAGACGCTCGACGGCAGCGGCTCCGAACTTGCCGATTCGCTGAAGTACGTCGATGAGCAGATGCTGACGGGCCTCACCGATTCGCAACGCAAAGCCCTGCGTCCGCTGCTCGTGCGTCCGCTGATGGCCGCATATGCGGTCGTGATCCAGCCGGCCAGCGTCGAAGTCAACAAGGTGTGGAACGCGCAGGTGTACCAGACGTTCCAGAACTCGCTCGCCAACAAATATCCCTTTGCCGGCGATGCGAAAGTCGAAGCGGGCGCCGGTGAAATCGCGCAGGTGTTCGGACCGGACGGCTCGATTGCGAAGTTCGTCGGCACCACGCTCGGACCGCTTGCAGTGCGCCGCGGCGACACGCTCACCGCTCGCACGTGGGGCGACATGGGCCTCGCGCTCACGCCTGACTTCACCAGCGGATTCGCGCGCTGGGTCGCGCCGCTCGCTGGCGGTGCAGCGGGCGCGTCGGCAGGCCAGGGCTCCGCGGAACCGCAGACCGTGTTCCAGATCCTGCCGCAACCCAGCAGCGGCACGACCGAGTACACGCTCGCGATCGACGGTCAGCAGATGCGCTATCGCAACACGCCGCCGCAATGGACCAACTTCGTGTGGCCGAATCCGTCGGGCTCGCCAGGCGCGACGTTGAATGCCACGACTTTCGACGGCCGCACGCTGCAGCTCGTCAACGAGCCGGGCCGCTACGGTCTCGAGAAGCTGATCAATTCGGCGCAGCGCAAGCGCCGGCCTGACGGCACGTTCGACCTGTCGTGGACGCAAGGCAACATCACGGTGGCGGTCAGCATGCGCATCATCAGCACGTCGCAAGCATCGGGCGGCAGCAGCGACGCGCCGCAGCAGCAGAGCCTGCGCGGCTTGCGGTTGCCTTCGTCGGTGGCCGACGTCAGCGCGGCGGCGAATTCGGTCGCGGCCACGGCCGCGAACGCAACGCCGGCGGCAACAGCGGCAACGGCAGCGCGACCGGCGACGACCGCGGTTTCGAACACAGGAGGTGCGCAATGACGCAGACCGTGCAGGCGCAAATCGCGTACTTCGGCAAGATTCCGTCGCGCGGCGACTTCGTGAAAAGCGCGCATAACCCGCAGTTGCTTGCGACGCTCGACCGCTGGATCGCCGAAGCAATGGAACTGCTCACCGACGACCCGCGCTGGAAGATCGTCTACGAAAACGCGAAGCCGATGCATTTCGCGTTTCTCGGTTCGCGCAGCAAGCTCGCGATTGCGGGGCACATGGTCGCGAGTCACGATCAGTCGTCGCGACGCTTTCCGTTTCTCGCCGCGACCGCGCTCGAAGTCGAAAAGCCGCTCACGTTCCTCGCGCACAGTCCGCTTGCGTTCGCGCGTTTGTGGTCGCGCGTGTCGGCGCAAATGAAGCCCTTGCTTGGCGTGAGCGAGCCGGCCGGCGCATTGCAGGCGCTCGGCGAAACGCAGGTGCCGATCGAAATCGGCGGCGGTCCGGGCAATCCGCATGACGGCACGTTCAACGACTTCGTCGAACATCAGACGCTCGCCGGACTCGAACAGATGCTGCTCGCAAGCGGGCATCCGGTGCGCTTGCGCGGCGCGATGCTCGCGCTCGGTTCGCTGCTGCGCCCCGTGATGCAAAGCGGTTCGTCGCACCTCGAACGCGGGCTCACGCTGCCGTTGCCGAACGATCCGTTCTATCGCAGCCTCGTCGCCGCATTCTGGCTCGAACTGATCGCGCCGTTCGTCGCGCAAGCGGATTTCGAACTGGCGATTTTTATCGGCACGATCGCGGAGCGCGAGCGGCTTATCATCGGCTTTAACGGTGCGTCCGCGAAAACGCTGCACAGTGTGGTCGATCCGCAAGCATACGCAGCCCATAACATCGATATCGACGACCCCGAGTGGATCGACGAACACGCACAGAACGATCATGGCATCAGCAAGCTCGTCAGTTACCTCGACCAACCGCAACTGTCCTTGCGCGTCAGCATCGACACGTTCCGCGAAGCCTTCACGGGAGCGTGACGCGATGACTTATTCACGCACCGCGATCAGCGCGCTGCTCGCGAGCCTGCTGGTTAGCGGCCTGTTCAGCACGCTCGCTCACGCCGACAACGACGGCCCCGCACGCGTCACGCCGGTCGACAACAGCGGCATTTCGATTCGCACGACGGCGCTGCCCTCGCCTTCGTCCACTACGGCAGGCAGTGCGGGTCCCGCAGTGAATACGGCGGGCCTCGCAAGCGGCACGACCGGCGCCGGCACCGGCGCGGTCACGGCTTCGCCTCCGCCCGCGAACGCGGCGCCGGGCCAGGTCGTGGTCGGTGGAAAAGTACCGGACGAGGCGACCAAAGCCGCGGTGCTCGCGCGTCTTCGCGACACGTATGGCTCGGCCAACGTAGTGGATCAGATCGAAGTCGCCGACGTCGCGACGCCGCCGAACTGGTCCGCCAATGTACAAAAACTGATTGGCCCGCAACTCAAGCAGATCAGTAAAGGACAGTTGAAGATCGACGGCACGCAGATCGACGTGAAAGGCGAGGTGCGCAACGAGTCGCAGCGTCAGCAACTCGCAAGCGACATGGCGAATGCGCTAAATCCGACGTATACGATCAAGAATGGCCTGCGCGTCAGTGCATCCGAACAGGGCCTGCTCGATCAGACGCTAGCGAATCGCACGATCGAATTCGAAACCGGCAGTGCAACGCTCACGCCGCAAGGCCGCGCGATTCTCGATCAGATGGCGGCGGCAATGCTGAAGATGGCGACGAAGACTGTCGCGATCATCGGTCATACCGACAACTCGGGTAATCGCACGTCGAATATCGCGCTGAGCCAGGCACGCGCCGATGCCGTGAAAGGCTATCTCGTCGCCAAGGGCATTCCGCCGCAACAGATGAGCACGACCGGTGTCGGACCCGATCAGCCGATTGCATCGAACGATACGGCCGATGGCCGCGCACGCAACCGGCGCATCGAGTTCCGCGCCGGATCTTAAGCAGATTA
>Ga0058693_1000726_pt1 | contig 12373 bp, 16 predicted proteins | sample AgamicOrMarz_FD_55217 | JGI IMG/M metagenome (GOLD analysis project Ga0058693, IMG submission 55217) | Agave microbial communities from Guanajuato, Mexico - Or.Ma.rz | ecosystem: Host-associated > Plants > Phyllosphere > Phylloplane/Leaf | place: Guanajuato, Mexico | collected 2012-06-04 | reverse complement strand
TCAAATACATAAGTTGCTTTCCCATGAGACCATTTGCCGAATACCTCATAAAGATAGTAACCACTTTCCGAAGGTGCTTTAATATAATTATCTGTTATTGCGATTTTTTGTTTTTGATTACTTTTAGTTCGTTGATAAACGGTTAATTTAGGATTATTTTTTATAATAACTTTCATTTTAGTTCCCTTTTCCACTGTCAGGTCATCAAACTTTTTGGCAACCTCGTTTGGTGAGTATGTATCTATTTTTCTTATTTTCTCCCCATCCTCACCGCTCCACTGGTATTCCCCTACTCCCATCTCATATTTTTTCTCATTAACCATAACGCTTCCCGACACTGGCACTTGTTTATCGTTAGTAGTAGTTGTTGTTGTTGTTGTTTCCTCATGTCCTTTGTTGCAACCAACAAGTAAAAGAAATAATAATGACATAGCGACTATTTTGTTCATAATTCTTCTCCTCCACATCNCGACTTTTATATTTATTTAACTTTTAAATACATTGTTATAATACCAAAAATAACCATATAGTTCACCACTATTTGAAAAAAGCCCTGAACAACTTATGTATGAAGTTATTCAAGACTAAAATTGGTTATATTATTTTNATTTATGCATCTAACTGATAGTCACGTTGGCTTTCTAATTCATCCACAACTCTAAAATTTGTTTTATATTTATCTAAAACTTGTTTAATGTCTTCCTCTTGCAAAGAAATAACTGCTTCTAAATAACTCTTTTTAACTAAAAGATTTTTTGAACGTTCTAACCCTTCCGCTGCTCGTTCTAATAAATTAATGAATGTGTAAGCCTCTCTAAGAACTTCAGCATTACTATTTGGAACTATACCTTCAATTGCAGCATCTACTTCTGCTCTCACATCCACTTTTCTTTCAAAAATAGTTAAATTATCAAGATGGAATGGTTTATTTGGATGTTTTTCATAACAAGTAGAACAGTAGTTGCTTACAAGATGGATATCTTTAATCGCGTACTTTTGGTAAAGACCTCTATAAATTTCATNTATCATGTCCTGCGTTACTTGTTCTTCAGTACTTGTTTCTGCGCTATATCCATAATTCTTTCCAAAGTTATCAATTGCCCAGGTAATAAATTCTTGTTTGTTCATTTTTAATATTCTCCTTTTAGTATCAGTCTCTATTTCTTAAATCCTATATATAATAGCACTATTTAAAAAATATAGTTTTAATTTATGTTTATATTGAACTTATCTCTGTTTGTTTAACAGAATAGGGCAATTTCAACACAGATTTGAGGTCACTGCTACAATTTACAAGTAACAAAAGAAATTGAAAAAGGATGTTGAACATGGAGAAACATGAAATTCTGAATGTAGCCACAGAAATAAGAGGATTCTTAATAATACTAAAAGGACAGGATAGTTAAACAAGCGATACCGTTTTTCTGTTAAAATTATGTATAGAAAAATGCGTCGTTTGAGGAGAATGCCCTCTCAGAAATAACTGAGAACAAAAAAACGAGAGTAAAGAAGAGTCTAGGAGGAACAAGAAAAATGAAAACATTAGACCACATCGATAAATGTATGTGTAAGCAATGTAAAAACTTAGAAAATTGGTATAGTATTTACTCATTTAATTCCAAGGGTGAAAAAATTACTAGCAGAGTCTCTACTGATAAAACAGAATCAATTGAAGCTTTAAAGAAACTTTATGATAACGGTCATTTTCATGTTCGTTTAATCGAGGGAAAATTATCGTGCGACCATCGAGTATCAAATGGAGAAATAGATTATGTTATTGAACAGATTATGAATAAATCATACTTGTTTAAACCCCCATGCAGAACTCATGAGGAGCGTAGATATCTTGCATCTTCCTCATTATACGACGCTGAAAAACAAACGTGTATATCTTTCAGTGCTCATTCACAATCGCCGGTAAGAACATCAGTCCCGTGNCAGAGGTGTGACCACGGAAGTCATTATGTGTATTTAGATAGAGTTTATGTGCGTATGGTAAAAAGAGAACTTATTGACAAGTATCCAGAAGTGGATGATAACGGCTACGTGAACATTTAAAAGTTCTGCTTGGAGCTTGTTTATGTAAGAGCATTGTATTAACTATCCCTTAGGGGACCTGCTATAATAAAAAAAGAGTGAGGTGCATGTCTACATATGGCATTACTAGGACAAAAGAAGAAAATTCACCAAAAAAAGTATAAATACAAAAACTATTTACTTACCTACAATTTATATTACGAAAAGCGTCAGTATGTTGCGTTAAGTGAGGCATTTGAAGGTGCCGATGTTACATTCACACATAAGAATAAAAAAATGGCGGCTAGTCTTATGCGCTCCTGGTTTAAAGAGGTAATTGATTCTAGGAAAATTCATGAAGTTCTAAAGGATGACCACGATATCCTAATTGTAGCTCCTGACCTTCTTAAAACAGTTAGAGAAGGACATTTCGCTTATCACATCTGTGATAGTGAATTGCACAATCAAATTCAAAAGAATGGACTTATCCCCTGCGGAACGCCTAATGAAGAGGTTGATTTAGCAAGTAAAGAAATTGATAAATATAAAGCACACTGGATTCCAGAATGGGTTAAACGTAGTGAAGCTCTATATTTTCATCCTGAACTAACAAATTTCTTTTTGGAAACAAATAACGAAAAAAACTCCCATTTATATGCTGTTTGCTTAAAGGATAAACCCGCTTGGATGGGCTCAATTGCCTTAGGTGGATTTGCGTTATTTGGAGATTGGATGATGGATGATGAGCAAGAACTAAAAGAACATGCCCAATTAATTAAAGAAGAATATGGACCTGAATACTGGAAGTACTCTAGCTCACTTTCAGAATATATTCGCGAAAGTAAGCATGTGAAAGCAAAAGAGAAACAATGTATTATAGATGAAATTTTAGTCTTTGAATCTATTCCCACTAAAGAGGTTTTCCATATAGGTTCTTGGAATGAAGAAGGGCAATTTAGTGAGACACCTGACTTCACTAAGTTCGTTAAAGACAATCTAAAGAAGCATTACAAAGACATTTTAAAACTATACACATATTAAAAAAGGCAGCGGAATCCGCTGCTTTATTTTTTTACTATTGTCGCTTACGAACTTATTTATTAAGTTAAAAATAGTTTTTATATCTTTAAATTATTTCTTTCCTTCCATGTTTTCTTGAATGTATTCTAATATCCATTTTACAATTTGTTCTTTGCTAGTATTTCCGCAGTGAAATGAATTTAGGTTTTCGGCTAGAACATCCCAATTTGAAACTTCTTGTAATAGTTGGTATGGCATATCAACAGTGCTACCTGCAAGGTCATTCTGAATTTCAATACCTATATCAGATAGTCTGTTATAAGCAATTGTTCCCTCTACATATTTTTCTACTAATCCTTCTACTAATAAAGTTAATGCTTTTTCTTGCCAATTCATTTTGTACATCCTCCTTAAATCTATATATATATAGATTTTAACACGTATTAACCAAATTGGTTTCCACTTATGAAACAAAAGAAAAAAGTAGGACAGACAACTAAAAAAAATAATTATTTTAGGAATAGTAAAAGTAAACTGCCATATACTTAAAATCGTGATTTATTTTAGTGTTCAGGAGGAGAAGAAAAAGATGAGTATTAAATTAGTGTCCCCAAAATGGTTAGTCGCTTTATTAAGTTTGTTTGTTTTATTAACTGCTTTTGTATTTGTTCCTGCTAAAGCATCCGCCACTATTAACTATGGAGAGGAAGTCTCGCAAGTAGCACTTAGATATGTCGGAACTCCATACAAGACTGGGGGCACAACTCCAAAAGGATTTGATGCAAGCGGATTTACTCAATACATCTATAAAGAAGCAGCGACTAAAATGTCTATTCCACGTACTAGTGCTCTACAATACAAAACGGGTAAGGCAGTGACTCAAAAAGATTTAAAACAGGGTGATTTAGTGTTTTACGCAACTGGTGCAAAAAAAGGCGTGGTTTCATACGTAGCTATCTATAATGGAGATGGAACGTTTACTGGTACTACATCTAAAGGCGTTAAGGTTGTCAAAATGAGTGATTCATACTGGAAAAGCAAGTACGTAGGTGCTAAAAGATTAATTAAATAAAAAATATAGTAGACCGCTAGTTAAAGTTTCTACTTTACATTAGATGCTTGCAAAAGAGTACATAGACTAACTCTAGGTGCTCTTCTTTTTGCTATATGAAAAAGCAGAGGATAACTTAATTTAAGTTTACCTCTGCTCTAAATATAATCTTATTGTTTCATGTGGGTTCTTAGTTATATAGTTTTTATTAATAAAGATTGTGCCTAAAAAACAGAATTATCTCTATAAGAACTATGATAAGAACTATTGTTTTTTAAAACGTAAGAAGTTTTAAAGCTTCTTATGCTCTGAACAATTTGCTTTAAAACACTCTCAAAGTTATCTCTATCAATATTAAGTGAAACAGCAATATTTGTTTCTACTTCCACTTTGCCTCTATCATCAATCTCTCCCCAAGTTCTTTGCTCCTCTTTTACAGTACCGTAGTAAAAGGCTTGTTTTACATCTTGAAGAACATTTGGGCAATATTTTTTAAGGAAAGCAGCGCTATCCCAACAAGAAAAGTTTCTTTCGTATTCATTCCAGTCTAGTAACTTGTTCTCCATACCGTTAAATTCATTGGTAAAACAAAGACTTAAATGTACCTTATTTGATTTAGCGTATACTTTATTAATGGAAACTGCTTTACCTCGACTAGAATCACTTAAATAGTTAACTTTAGCTTTACCTAGAGTATGTGTTAACTTATTAGCTACGTCCTCAATTGTTCCAAATAGGTCAAGCCGTTTCTCTTGAAAAGAATTCATTTTATCCTTTAACCGACTTTTTACATCATATAAATCCCCTCGCATATTATCTACCATCTCTTGCTGCTTCTTAATCTCTTTTTCTAACTTTTGAGATTCTTTGTAATTAGCATAGACTTCTCGTAGCATAGATGATAACTCTTTTTGGAAACGTGTAAATGCAACGTTCTCAATTTCAGATGCAACAATTTTTATAGTTTCAAACTTGTCTGTGAGTAGGATAATAGAGCCTTTTCCAAATACGTCTAGAGTAATTCCTTTGTATTCCTTGTTATAAGTTGTAGTTACCTTTACCATTTGGTTTTCTTTTACTAGTGTTGTCATAGTTAAAACTCCATTCATTTTTTGAAAATTTTACTTTATTTTTAAGAAAATGGAGAATAAAAACCAATAAAGTTACAATTATAGAGAATTAACAGCCTGGACTTGCAGGGAATACATCATAAAATGTGGTAATATTACGTAGTACATATTTTAGGGGGCTTTTTTGTGAAAGAAAATAAAAAGAGAGAACAGAAGAAAAAAGAGAAAAGTGATGATAATTGGATTCTTTTTATGAGTGTGTTTTTTGCGGGTCTAATCGCTGTGTTTGTTGCTAAGTAAAAATGAAACGAGCACCTAGAATTATAAAACAGATAATCTAGGTGCTCGTTTATATTTTATAATGTTGGAACCGAGAGCCGCATTTCATCTCTCATTAATTTCTTTTCTATTTCTTTTCTCAAATTTAGTGAAATATGCTTTAATTCTTTATCACAACTACAATAATATGGTGTGGTAAAACCAATTAGTTCTCCATTAAAATAGTGGGCAGTTACCTCTAAAGCCTTCTCTTTAATTCTAAACCTACTTATAAACATCGCAGGGGAAAATATGGTTTTCTCCTTCTCAAGCATCTCCTCTATGGAGAGAGAGTTAAAGCATTCAACTTCTTTTACTTCAAGTTGCTCGTTGATAAATATGAGTTCTTCTTCTGTCAATTCTAATTTTACAGGCGTGTCTCCTAATAATTGTTCTACACGCACCAGATTGCCTTTATTATCAAATGTGCAATCTAGTTTTGTATCAGAGTCCAAAACAGTAATACGAGCCCATTTACCATCCTTATCAAGCATCTGGTCTACACATAATTTAATCATTAATATCACCCCTAATTTTAATTGTTCTTTATTATTCTTTTTACCCTTTGTCGAATCCTTTGATGAAATAGTTCTTATTTTGTTGAAACTATTTTTACATATATACTAGTTAGTTAAATTCACACGTAATTAATAAAATAAAAAAGACCGCTCACTTGAGCAGCCTCTAACAATAATGTAATATTTCATTTTGCATTTCTATAGTTTTGTTTGAACTTTAAAAGTTTTGTATTAGCTATATTATAGACAATCTTTTATAAATTTAACCGATTTAACACTAACTACAGTAAACTGACCTTTATTCATCCAATTTTTCACAATATCTTTCTCATCTACAGTGAACTTATTTGGACAATTTTCAACATCCATATCAGACTCTTTCCCGTATGCACCAAAGATATAACCCATTTTGCATAATCTTACTCCCGCTGGACATGTACCCAATTCTACTCTCATATATTTTCTTTCTCCTAATCTATTTCTACAATTGGGATTTTGTAACATTATAGCTTTTAAATTATTATATCCTTCAAAGTGAAATTTAACAGGTGCTCTTGTTTACTCAACCTTTTGAATAAGCAAGCCGATAACTATTTTGTCTTTAACTCTGTCTATGCATTCTCTTATGAACATTTATTGCCCACCTGTAAAAATTTTGTCAAAATAAATTCCATACTTTCTGTTCCTATTTCAATACAGTAGTTTACTTCTTTCTAAGATATTGAATGTATTCAATCCCCTTTTTATCCAAGCTTATATATTTACCCTTATAACCGTACGACTTACTTACCTTTACATATCCTTTTACTTGCAATGAATAAGCCACGGCATGAGTTTTTTTACATCTCCGGGGTAAAGTGCATTTCTTTGTATAATACGCGTAGGGAAGGCATTCATTAGCTCCATCGAATTGAGTAATACACCGTCTGTTATTTTTTTGATTCTTTTGTAATTCTGTAAGTGTCTAATATACTTACATAGTGCAAAAAACAATTTTTGCTCATCTTTAGTCAACTCCATAAACCCACTCTTTTTATTTATGGCTTACATTATTAGATTTAGGTTTATCTTTTAAACTCCAAGAAGCTAGAAAAGCAACGTTGCTGTAGTTACATTTTTCGCATCTATCTGGACCTGATTTATAAATTTTTTCATGAATATGACCACAAGTAAGACTTTCGCATTGATAATAGTATTTTCCCATTGAAATTCTCCTTTTAACGTTGGAATTTATTTTTTATATTTCTACTAGTAATTACATCCTTTGTACTTATTTTACACTAGCGTTAGTAAAAAGACGGACATAATACACGCAAATTCTGTAAAGATTATTATAATTTGCTCGTAACAGATTCTTTTGTTTTTTTGCCGACTGGTACTAGATAAAGTTTAGAATCAAACGAATCAATAATACAATTTTCTCTTAGAAGAATAACATGACCATTTTCTCCTACTCCATTGCTAGTTAAAACCTCATTACTTAAAATTTCAGTAATTCCATTTTCGGGTGTTTTTAACCTAGAATAGGTTTCAAAGTCTCTATTAAAAATGAAAACATCACATTTTTCTAAACCAACCCAATTCTTTTCAGGAGTATCTTTAGTAAACATAAGGATAACAGTCTCCTTACTTTGAGTATAATACGGTAAAGTTATTTCGATTTCCTTGCAACCTTCTAATTGTGATGATATAAGAGTATCTATTTTTTTGTTATCTACTTTAATTCGATTTTCTATTACATATCTTTCAAACGCCGCTTTTTTTAATCTGGATTTATTCTCAAATTCTTCTTTAGACATTTGAACAAAAGTAATAACTCCATTCTGATACGTAAAAGAAACACCTAAACATTCACATCTTCTTAGAACATCAGCGTAGATTTCTTTTTGTTCCCACACTTCATTGTCTTTTACCTTAAAAGACTTAACCTTATTTTTTTCAACGTCTAACATTTCTAATGAATCACAGTAACCAAACACCTCATGTGACATTTTCTTTACTAATTCGCTTACATTTTTCAATGTTATCATCCTTTTTCTATAGATTTTACATATTATAAACTGAATTAGTTAATTTGGTAGAAAATGCTTTATATTAAATATAAGCTAAAAAATTAATAGAAAATAAACCAATTTTCCCTTAATGTAATGTATAGAGTCCTTAATTGTTTATCTCTCTATATAATGTGCAATTGCTAGGACATTAAAGTAAAATTAATCTAACAAAACTATTTTAAGGGAGATAGAATATGGTGAAAAAGATGACTGAGGAATATAAGCAAGGGCGAATTGATACTATCCTTAATTTTGTAGACAATAGAATGCCTCATGCGTTAGATAAGGACAAAACAATTAAACAACTTAGTACATATTTAAAACAATTTGAAGAGGTAAAATATATTTCTTCAGTTGAAAGCAGGCTTTTTAAGTGCAGCTCGGACATAGAACTCTTCGATGTAATTGACAACCAATTGCTTTATCAAATGAACACTAAAAAATGAACTCCTAACTAATACAACATGCCTTTTATAAGGGAGGATTTTATGTATTTAGATATTACTGATGAAAATAAAGACGTAGCTAAAGAACTTAAGATAGAATCCATTAAGCTGGCTGTTAGAAGAGAATTACGTACACATCCTGATAAGGTAAAACTTATAAATCATTTAATATCTTACATTAACAAAGTGGACGTTTTTAAGCTTATGGACCTTGAAAGGCAGCTTTTGGATGATACCTTATCTACTGAAGAAATAGCTACAAAAATAAGAGAACTACATCCTCCAGTAAGAAAGAGGAAAAGAGTTGAATTGTTTAACATTTTTCACGAACAAAGAATGGTTGATACTATAAAAAAATATTGCCGATTACAACTATCCGGTACTGACTATAAAATCAATGATGAAGCTCTTAATAAGCTAGGAGAGTATTTATATAGCCTTACCGATGTAGAAGACCTCTATGAAGCTCAAGACGATTTTTTTAGATGTACATCTAATGAAGAGTTACACCAATTAATTATAAGCAAAATTAGCAGCTTAAAATTATAAATACAACTTCACATAAATCTTCTTTACCTGAAATTAAAAAAGAGCCTTATCACTGATGTGTAAGACTCTTTTTTATATTAAATGTATCTAAAGGACTTTAGCGATTTATAATAGCTTGCGCTTCTGGATGTGCATGAATCATTTCTTTACTAATGTCCAATGTAACCGATAAAACCACAATAAGTGCCACATAAATAGCAAATGTCGCAAATCTAGACTTCTTGCTAATGTGATTATGACTATCCGCATAATTAAGTTCAGCTTGCTCTTCTGTTAACCACTTATCTAAATTCTCTAAATATGTAGCTGCTGCTGCTTGATATACAACATCAATGAACGGAGTTGTTTCTTGTTCTCCCGTAGCCGCTACCTCTAGACTTGCTTCAGATTGTCTCTCTTTTGTGCTCTCTGCAAATTCTTCATATAAATCCATTAATTTAAAGTGAGTCTCAGAAGCATGTGCTTCTTTAATCTCACTAATAAAGTGCTCTTTGTCAGCTTTATGTTCAACTAAATGATTATAGAAGTCTCGAATTTCACTAAGTGCTTCTTTATCTTGTGCTAAGGTTTTATTCTTTTTGTAGAAATACCATAAATGAACAACACCTAAAATTGCAATAAACGTTGCTAGGATAGAGTGCGTATAAATAACAAACGCAATAATAAGAATAAGTCCTACAAACCATAGTTTTGTGTTAATTCCCGCTACAATTTTACCACCATCTAAACCACCAAACGGGATTAAATTAAACAAGTTAATCAGTGCCCCGAATGAAATAACGACTAACCATAATGGAGATTCAGTTGTAGCATATAACATAACTGCTGGAACAATAGATAACACACCAAATACAGGTCCCATATAGGCTATAAACGCATTTTCCTGTGCACTTGTCGGCATTTTCTCCATACGTACTGCTGCCCCTATAAATGGGATAAACAATGTAGGTTTAACAGGTATACCTTTTATACGACACGCAATAAAATGACCAAATTCGTGTACAAGTAATAAATAAATAATTGCAAAAGCAAAGCTCCAGCCATATGCTAGTCCATACGCTCCAAGAGAAATAAGTAGCGAAATAATAGTGGAGATTTTAGCAAACTTTAAAATGACGAGTAGCCATTTCAATTTTGTAGCGGCTAATAGTGCCACACCGCCTATTGCCCCCCATATTCCTTTTTTCTTGTTTGAATCATCTTTTTTCACATTTCCACCTCTAATTAATTAATTAATGAATTACCATATATACGGAAAACTATACTGAAAAGTTTCATAATTCCCCAAATAAGTGAGATATGCTCAAGATTAACATAAATAAAACTTTAATTGTTTAAATTTAGGGTTTTTATCTCTTAATTAAGATATTTGTAAAGTGATTTAATCTGAGATAAAATAAGAACAAACGTTCGATACTTTAAGGAGGAGATATCTTGAATCCAGAAGCTCTTAAAATGGCTTTGAATGGTAAATATAGAGACAGAGGTATGAGGAAGTGGAAGCCTTTTGCAAGTATCCCTGAGCAGCACATAGGATTGAAAAGAGTATTTAATCAATTAGATATGGTGGAAAAACCGCTTATATCATCTGAACAGGCAGAAAACATAAATCATCTGTTAAATGAGGCTCTCCACTATGAAAAGCCGGTTTATATTACGTACTATACACGGGGTAAATGTGTTGCGGAGCGGGTTCTTATTAAACAAGTCGATACAATTCAAAACTTACTATTCTTTGTTGAACAAGAACAACAGCACAAAAAATATATTTCTTTAAACAATCTATTAGATATTAGCTTCCGCTAGGTATAAGAAAAGACATGTTTGCCTATAAAGACTAATAATTCACTTATAAGAAGAGGGATTTCTTCTGTTTTAAGTTAAATAACTTCTACATAGCATTATCTTCATTAAAAATAATAGAGCCTATTTGTTTTTATTGAAACTTGTTGATTAAGATGTTACTTTTTGTTATCCTTTGAGTAACATTGATACTGTTCAATGTGTAAACATTATTGGTTAAAATAAGTAGAAAATAGCACAATTGTTCATATTTTGTATCCGGCTCACATAAGTATCTGCGAGCGATAAAAAGCCGACAGCTACCAACTGTCGACTTTTCTCAAAGACCTAGATGCTACCAACATCTTAACCTTTGATGTCTATCTTACGTGATGCAAAATATTTATCCATTCGCTTATCGAACTTTTGTTGCTTGATTTCTTCTTTTTTCTCACAGCGCTTAGCCCACCACGGCTGAGCGTTTTTAATTGCTCGTAATATTATTACAATTGCCAGATACATTACTAAAAAGCCAAACATAACATGCAAATCTGTCACTTCCATACGCAAGTACTCTTTTCCTAAATCTTTAATTAATGATGCAATGTAGTTCCAAAATGGACTGGTTACCAATAGCGACCAGAGTCCTAATTCATATTCGCTTTTATCCCTTAAATTCATCAATGTATACTCCCTCCAAACGTATCTTACTCTTTAATTTTGCCCAAGTGAAAGTAGTGTAAGAAATCAATGGGCTGGTCTGACGTTTCTTATTCACTTTTGCATCTTCCAATTTAACTCATCTCCCTGCCTAACGGCTTATATTTATCTATATAAACAGGGGGGCATATTGCACCCTGGAAAACAATCTAGTAAATGAAGAAAATAGTGTTTTTCATCTTTAATACTTAGAGCTTTTTATTCTAATACGTAAGAAGCCATTATAACCTGTGGATGTCATATACTTTTAAAAAAGCCTTTGTGTAATTTAAAAGTGTTGCAATAGTATCATTGGCATTTTATATTCTTTTGAAACTTCTTTTTGTTTTTTTGCAACTTCTTTTTATGTTTCTTTTATTGTATGAATGTTCGCGAACAAATACAAGTCCGCGCCAACCCTTTATATTATTTACTTATTTCTCAATCATACGTTTATTTTTGTTCAGTCACATGTACTTATCAAGTATTTCTACTAAGTTATTTAACCGTTTTTTTGACTAAAAAAGCGCTATGAAAACAACTCACCTACGTTTTATCTTAATTGAAATAAAAAAAGCCCCCAATAAGGAGCTTCCTTCTATAATGTCGTTTATATTAATTACTAACTTTTTAAAACGTGTCTTCCCTAAACAGTAGTTCTGTCACCTTAGACTTATATAAATTCTGGTCTTTTAAGTCCTTTGTAGTCAACATATAAAACTCTTCATGTTTTTTATCTTCCCTACTCTTTGAATAATTTTATAACTTCTTCAAACCCTTCATGTATCTTTTCTAAAGGCTTGGTTGTAATTACTTCTTTTTTCTTTTCATTGGTTTCTTTATTAATAGT
>Ga0058693_1000725_pt1 | contig 12378 bp, 3 predicted proteins | sample AgamicOrMarz_FD_55217 | JGI IMG/M metagenome (GOLD analysis project Ga0058693, IMG submission 55217) | Agave microbial communities from Guanajuato, Mexico - Or.Ma.rz | ecosystem: Host-associated > Plants > Phyllosphere > Phylloplane/Leaf | place: Guanajuato, Mexico | collected 2012-06-04 | reverse complement strand
CGACGATCCCTCTCGTACATCCTTCACGGTGATCGCCGGCAACGCGCTGAGAGGCATGGCGTCCGTCACGTTCGCGTCGTCTACGGGTTGTGTCGGCTGTGCGTGCGCGTGGCCGACAGTCGCTGCGAGAACGATACCCTTCACCGCGACCATGATCGTGCGTCGTCCGGTGCGCATAGCCCACATCATTCGGTACTGCTCCTGTTTATTGTTGGCGGCCTGCGGGGCCTGGCCATTTGCGCACTTTCACGAGATGTTCTCTGTTTCGTGTGGCGCGAGTGCAAGCGCTTCGGCGCCCGGAAAGTCCAATGCCTCGACGCAACGGCGAACTTCGGTCAGAAACGCGGTACACGAGGGATGAACCGCGAGCATGGTTTCAATCCATTGCTCGATGTCGGTGAGGCGCCCGTCTTTTGCAAGTACTGCGAGATCGCGGCGATCGCTGCGCGGGGGAATAGCCGAGGCAAGCCACCGCTTAGGCTGCGGACGGGCAGGCGCTGAGCCGATGGAGGTGTACGGTACGACGCTCAACTGCGAAGCATCGAGATCTTTTGCAAAAGGAACAATGAGCTCGAATGAAAACGAAGTGCCTTGCTGCAGCGCGCTCGAAACGCGCAACTCACCGCCCATTGTGTTGACAATACGCTGGGCGATGAAAAGGCCGAGTCCGGTACTGCCGTTCACCGACTGTATCTGTCTAAAGGCGGTAAACAGTTTCGACTGTTCTTCGATGGCGATGCCAATGCCCGTATCCGCGACTTCAAAGCCCATGTGCCAATGCTGTTCATGGCGGCGCGCCCGCACGGTCATCATGACGGTGCCGTCGCGTGTGAACTTCGACGCATTGGACAATAGATTCAGCAGTACCTGCTGTAATCGGCGGCCGTCTATCGTCAATTGACGCGGTAGCGATGTCAACGCCTGATAGTGGAACTGGTTATTCAGTTGCGCACAGAGTGCGACCGCGTATTCGGCGATGTCGTCGAGAAGTGCGGGCAGNTCGGTCGCGGTCGGTGCGATATCCAGTGGTTGCAACTCTGCTTTCGNGTATCCAATTAGCTCGTCGATCAAGGCCAGTTGATAGTTCACACTGCGCTCGATAGCCTGTATCAGCGTGGCTTGCTTCGAATCGGCTCTATTCAGTAGAAGGCTGGCGTAACTGGAAATGGTCGCCAATGGCGCGCGGAGATCGTGACTGACATAGCCGAGCGTTTCGATCTTTTGCCGGTTCTTCTCTTCGGCGTAACGCAGTGCTTCGTTCAATTCCAATGTGCGCCGCGCGACTTGCTCGCGTAGGCGGTCGTGTTCGGTTCTTTGCCAGTCCGCGAGTTCGGTTCTCGCCGCCCTTCGTTGTTTGCCGACGTGATTGACCCATGCGGCAAGCACGATTAGATGCGTCGCTAATCCAATGATCGCGACCGCGGGGTTCGGATGAATATCCGACTTTAACCATGCGAGAGCCGGCGGCAACGATCCGAGCGTTTCGAGCACGCGCAACGCAGAGTTGAGCAGCGAGAAGATCACGGTGAGCAACATGATCCGCGCGGTGGGCGTCGACTGACGGGCGAGACTTGCAGCCATCCCCACTGTGACGAAACCGAATACTGCGTTGACGTACAGGCCGACTTGCGCGAAGACGAACAGATTGCCGAATGCGGCGCCCGCCGCCCCAATGCATTCAAGCGACGCGAATACATACAGCACGTAGCGCCAGGGCAGACGCGCCTTCTCGTCGCGTGCAATGCGCAAGATGAATGCGATGAACAGCAGCACCGCAGTGCATCCGAATACCGTGACGCTTCTCGAACTCCACTCGGTCGCCTGCGGCCATAGATAGACTCTCGTGTACCCGCGCTCCGCAGCTTCGAATAGCGCTGTCATCAAGCAGAGAGCCGCCAACACGAGAAACGGGCCGCTGCGGGAGAAATAGGCGATAAGCAGCGCACACCATGCGAGTGCGAGAGTTCCGCCGATCAGTCCGCCATTCCAGAGCGCGGCGCGCTTTTCCAATGCATCGAATGCCGCCGACGAATACAGCGCCGGTTCGAGCGTAAGCGCGGTATCGCTTGCTACGCGGATGAAAACCGGCAAGCGTTCGCCGGGCGCGAGCGAGAACTCCATCAGCGGATAGCGTGATGAAACAGGCGGGGACGCCACATCGGTACGGCTGGTATAGAAGTCGACATGCTCTAGACGCGCGTCAAGAAGCGCGAGAACTAGTGCGAGGTTTGTTGCGGCATGATTGCTCAACTCGACGCGCAGCCACCAGGCCGAGTGCGTGAAACCCGGCTTTAATCTCTTCTGCTGCGCAGTGGCGAAGCTGAGTGGACTTTCTGCATAAAGGGCATTGATATCGGCGAACGTCATCGTGCCCGAGACATCTTCAAAGACCTGTATCTGGCCAAGAGCGGGCAGTGGCGACTCGTTAGCGCTGGTAGTGTTGGACGTTGAAGCGAATAAATGAGTGCTCCAGCAGATAAAACACAAGAACACGATGCGCTGCCAGACGGCTCCCGGCATGATGGAATTAATCCGCATCGACGGCAGGCTCGTTCTGGCTAGCCTCTGCGTTGCTGCGGCGCTCGTCGCGATACGTCGATGGAGTCACATGGAATCGCTCGCGAAATGCCGTGGCGAAATTGGCTGCACTGGAAAAACCAATTTCCTCGGCGATGCTCGCGATACTCAACGGCGTACTGCTCAATAGCGTTTGCGCAATCCGCAAGCGTTCTTCGCGAAGGTACTCGAATACCGTTTGCCCAAGGTTCTCCCGAAACGCGCGCGACAGTCGCTTTTCATTTGTTCCCACGAGGCGCGCGAGCTGCTCGACGGTTGGCGGGTCGTTCAATCTTTGGGACAAGTGCTGAATGGCGGCGCGAACGAGTACGCCATTGCCCGTAGTGTCTGCTGCGGACACATCCTGTTCATCACGCTGAGTACTTTTTGCACGGATGAGGTGCACGCGAATGCGTGCAAGCACTTCCGCCGCATCGAATGGCTTCAGTACATAGTCGACGCCACCAATCTCCAGGCCATTGATACGTTCGTTGAGATCGCTCGCCGCAGTAAGAAAGATGACGGGAATCCCACACGTGCGGGGGTCCGCGGCGAGAAGCCGGCAAGCAGCGAATCCGTCCATGCGCGGCATCCGCACATCCATCAGGATCAGATCGGGCGAAATGGCGAGTGCCCGCTGATAGGCCTGCGATCCGTCAAATCCAACGCTGATCCGGCATCCGGCATTGCGCAGAAGATCAATTAACAATCGCAACTGGTCGGGCTGATCGTCGACAACGAGAAGATGAGCGCCTGCCAGGGCGGTGTTGAGAAGCGGCATCGTGTAAGCGGACACACCTTGCGGGTGACGTTCTCGGAGGTTTATCGGCGACGGGATACGCCGGTCGGCGTTGATGGCTCTCCATCAATAGGCCGAGCGAGCGGCGAAGAATATCAGATACATGTTTCAGTTCAAATTAAGTTGCGTTGGAGGCTTCGTTGCCGGCGACGCCCATTCGCTTCGGCAACAAATCGCGCGACCTGGCGACAGTCGACAAGATGCCTGGCGGATAAAGAAAGAATTTTCTCTCCAGCAAAGCAATTCGCCGCTCGGGCAAACAGATGCGCCGATAGCGCTACCCATAATTCCGCGAGTCCTTACACGGTGTTTCTAGTGCTTACTCGCGCAACTGTCGGTGAGAAACGGCTTTGAATTCCTGCGATATGCGGCGCGGAGAGCAAGAGAAACCCTTTCGTCTACTAGAGAAGTCAGAACGGGAAACGCAATGAACAAGAGCCGATATGAAGTGGCGGGTACTCCGCTGAAGTCGAAGCTGTCACTCGCAGTACTCACGGCGCTAATGCTGCTGCCGGCGACGCAGGCGTATGCAGATAACCTAGCTGTCGGCGGTGAAAACGCTGGTCAGACTGCAACCGTCGGTGGCGCCACGGCGCCTGTCGCGAGCACGGGCGGCGTATTTCCCGCGGTCGCCGGTGCGGACGGTACGAGCCAGAATACGGCTGTCGGCATCAATGTGTCGGCACAAGGCGGTGCGGCAACGGCCTTGGGCGATACGGTCACGGCGAATGGCTTCAACGCAACCGCTGTGGGCGCGAACTCTGTGGCAAGCGGCATAGATGCTGTCGCATTCGGCGCTTCTGCCAACGCTATCGGTAACGGCAATGCTGCAATTGGTGCTCAGGCAACGGCCAGTGGAACAAACAACATCGCGTTAGGTACTGGGAGCGTTGCGACTGGCGCTGGTGCGATCGCACAAGGTCTTGCCGCAGTCGCTAATGGCGGAGCGGGCAGTGTTGCAATCGCAATCGGCTCCAATGCTGTGGCGACCTCGACGACGCCCGCGTCGCCGATCGCAATTGGCCCTGCCGCATCTGCAACGAACGGAGAGGCTGTCGCGATTGGTAACGGCGCAGCAGCGGTTGGAGACGGTTCCTTCGCAGGCGGCAACGGCGCCAACGCGTCCGTCGCCGGTGGCGTAGCGATTGGTCTTCGCGCGAACGCCGCATCGGCCAACGCGGTTGCGCTGGGTACGCTCACGCAAGCGACGGGCAACAATTCCATCGCGATCGGTAACGCAGCCGTCGCTTCGACCAACGAATCGACGGCGCTCGGTTCCGGGGCTGTCACGCGCGCGGCTACGAACGTGAGCAGCGTCACGCTGAACGGAGTCACGTTCGGTGGCTTCGCGGGCGCGACGCCGACGGGTGTCGTGAGTATCGGCGCGGTCGGTCAGGAACATCAGTTGCAAAACGTCGCCGCCGGTCAGATCAGCGCAACCAGCACCGACGCCGTCAACGGCTCGCAGCTTTTCTCGATCGCATCGCAGGTTTCCGCGCTATCGACTAACCTGACGTCGCTCACGACCACCGTCAACACCATCTCGACTACCGGTTCGAATGGCACCGCTATCGACAATACCGCCACCGCAGTAGGCAGGAACTCGCTGGTATCGGCAGAGAACGGAACCGCGGTGGGGAACGGTTCGACTGTCTCGGGTCAGGACGGCACGGCAATCGGCACTAACTCGACTGTCACGGCTGCGCGCGCCACTGCCATCGGCACGAACTCCAAAGTCACGGGCACGGACTCCACTGCAATCGGCACCAACAGCCAGGCTACCGCAAACAATTCGGTTGCCTTGGGTGCAAATTCAGTTGCAACCCGGGACAACACGGTTTCGGTCGGTGCGCCGGGTGCTGAACGTCAGATTACCAACGTTGCAGACGGTACGGCTCCGACCGACGCTGTGAATGTGCGTCAATTGAATGGCGCCATCAACAGCGTTCGCGATGACATGCAGAGGTATCGTCGCGACGCAAACGCGGGCTCGGCATCGGCAATCGCGATGGCGAACTTGCCGCAAGCCGTATTGCCTGGCGAGAAAGTCGTCTCGCTCGCAGCCGGCAATTACAGCGGCCAGTCGGCGATGGCACTCGGCGTGTCGGTCGCGACGCAAAAGTGGATGGTCAAAGGTTCGGTGAGTACCGGCGTTTCGGGCCACGGCGCAGTGGGTGCAGGCGCGGGCGTCGGCTATCGCTGGTAATCATGCTCTCATGAGCGTGTTGTGAAACCGCTGCGATGCCCGGCAATACGCGGGCATCGCAGTGGGTTTTGGTGGACCGCAAAGCGATGTCGGAATTTGCACAGAATCCGAGCAAAAAAGTATTGGCCGGCCGGATCGATTTAACGAGAAATACATAAAAAATGCGTATGCGCACGAAACGATTCTGTAAGGAATATTCGCTCAGTCGTTTGAATGACATTGGGCGGGAACATGGCGTTTCCGCTACTGCTCATTCCCCGCTGATGGCCGTATCACGGCGTGCTGCTCAGTTTCCGGGCAACTGCCAGGCAACCTCGGGCTCAGCCTTAATAGGGGCGGCTTCTTTCAATTGTTAAATCTTGCAATACCTAAAAATAGTTAAAGACTTTACGTGGACAAATGAAAAGTCTTATGAGAAAGTTCCCTTGAGCACAGAACTTTCTTTTTGTTACACGATACCCCGGGCGAGACGCCGCATCCAAAGCGAATAGGTCGGTCATCGTCTCAGATAGTGCTCAATCATTTGAATAAACGGCGCTTGTGCATGGCATGAGGCGACTCGCCATTCAGGCGCCGGCGAAACGAAGTGACGCATATCCAGGGGGCTGGCAGCTATGAGTATTCCAGGCGCAAAAAAGTCGGGCGCACGCCCGGCGAAAGAACAATATCAAGGCCGGCAATTGGCGTTCCGCCGCTCAATCGCTGCTCGTGTCTCCGTGCCGTGTCCGTTCGGACCTTCATAACGCGGCAATCCATCAATCGTCTCAGCGGTTAGTCGTCTGAAACTGGAAGTGTCCGGTTGACGCGCGCGTTTTCCTTTAGCTATGCGAATTGATAGTGTGGCGATGTTTTGCGCCTGCACCGAAGATTCGTCGTCGAAAGATCAACGCTAAAGCTGTTCGCCACTGAGCGATGNTTTAAACGNNGTAAATAGTCATCCTAAGTAANCGGGAGGCGAGCGCACGCTCGCGCTNAAGAACTCCGCATTTCAATTATTCGGCGAGACAACGACATGAACAAGGCATATCGGACAATCTGGAACAAGGCGCTGGGCGCTTTCGTCGCGGCGTCGGAACTGGACGCGTCGCGCGGCAAGGGCAAGTCGGGGGCGGCGGCCTCGGTATGCGATGCGCGCAACGATGAACCCGGCGAAGGCCGCGTCGCTCCGCAGCGCAACGCCAATCCACGCGTGCTGACCGTGCTGGTGGCAATGGGCGTGGGCGGATGGGGCGCGCAAGCGCAGGCCCAGGTGAACTGCGCCGCACCGCCGTACAACTCTTTCAGCGGCAGCGCGTCGTGCATGGGCGTTCAGTCCTCGGCCACTGCGGGCGGGGCGACNGCGGTAGGTTATGCCTCCAGCAGTACGGGACTCAATGGCCTGGCAGTCGGCTATCAAGCCATTGCCGCGGCTACNAATGCCATTTACCTCGGCGCTCGCACTGCGGCAGGTACGGGCGCAACTGCNCAGTCGGCGATCGGCATTGGTACGGACGTCACCGCGAGTGGCTCAGCCGGCATCGGTATTGGCGTCCAGGCCCTCGCTAGCGGCAATGTGTCGACTGCCGTCGGCGCCTTGGCGAAAGCCGCCGGAGACAACGGCGTTGCAGTCGGCGCGAACGCAAGCGCCGCGGCGTCGGGCGTGGTNGCGGTGGGCAGCGGAGCCGTCGGTTCAACAACCAATGGTGTAGCGGTCGGTTCCGGAGCTTCCGCNACCGGTGTCAACGCGGTCTATCTGGGATCGCGAACCGCTGCCGGCACCGGATCGAGCGGACTATCGTCCAANGCGATCGGCACTGACGTTGTCGCNACCGGCGACTACGCGAACGCCTTCGGCTTCCATGCGGTGGGCAGCGGAGCCGCATCGGTCGCGATTGGGTANGTNGCCAACGGTTCGGGCACGCATGGCGTAGCCGTCGGCTTTCAGTCCATTGCCAGTGGCTTGAACGCCGTCTATCTGGGCGCGCGTACCGTCGCGGGCACCGGCGCAACGGCGGACGGNGCCGTTGCTCTCGGTACGGATGTCGTCGCATCGGGCCTCTCTTCGCTGGCCGCGGGCACCGTGTCCAGAGCCACCGCACAGAACGCAGTGGCATTGGGCGCGGGAGCCGCCGCCTCGGGGCTCAACTCGCTCGCCATGATGAACGGCTCGCAGGCCACCGGAGCTAATTCGATAGCGCTGGGCTCATCGGACTCTGTCGCGGAAGGCGGTTCATCTTCGCCGGCCGCAGTCGGAGGCGCCGCGGCATCCGGCATTCGCGCGGTTGCTCTCGGTTCCGGCGCGAGCGCTGCGGGTTTGTCGTCGATTGCGCTAGGCGACTCGGCAGTGACGGGCACGAATGCGAATGCCATCGCGATGGGCACGAATGCGACGGCGTCGGGAGCCGGCGCCGTCGCGTTGGGCAAGCAGACGGTCGCGACGAGCGGCAATGCGACGGCCATCGGCGTTACATCGCAAGCACTGGCCGCGTCGACGGTGGCCATCGGCGACAGCAACATCGTCGCGGCGGCGGCCGGCGCCGGTTCGATCGCCGGCGGCCAGAACTCGCGCGTGCTGGGCGGAACGGGCGCGGTCGCGCTCGGTCAGGCGCAGACGGTCAGCGGCAACGGCGCCGTTGCGATCGGCGATCCGAATACGGCGAACGGCAACGGCGCAATCGCGGTGGGCGCGAACAACACGGCCACCGGCAACGGCGCGGTAGCGCAAGGCAACGGCAACACCGCAAGCGGCCAGGGCGCCGTCGCGCTCGGCAACGCCAGCAACGCGACCGGCGCGAGCGCGCTCGCATTCGGCGACTCCGCCGTGGCTAACCTGGGCGGCGCGATCGCGTTGGGCGCAAACGCGACGGCGGCCAATGCAAACGCCGTGGCGCTCGGCGCCGGCAGCGTCACGGGCGCGGCCGTCAACACCGCCACTGTCACGGTGGGCGGCGTCACGCATGGCGTGCAAGGCACGACGCCAGGCAGCACCGTGAGCATTGGTTCGGTGGGCAACGAGCGGACGCTCACGAATCTCGCCGCGGGCCGCGTGACTGCAACCAGCACCGACGCCGTGAACGGCAGCGAACTGTATGCGACCAACCAGGCAGTCGACAGTCTGACGAGCGGCACGGTCGGGCCGTTCGTGTCCAACAACTCGGTCACGTCGACGCAGCCGGTATCGTCCGGCGCCAACGCGGCGGCCGGCGGCTTCGGCGCAACGGCGAGCGGCGCCGCGTCGCTCGTGGTCGGCAATCAGTCCACCGATAACGGCGTCGCGAACTCCACCGTGTTGGGCCAGGGCGCGAGCATCGCGAGCGGCGTGACGGGTTCGAACGTGGCGCTCGGGCAGGGCTCGTCGGTGACGTCGGCGGCGGTGCCGACCGGCAGCGGCGTCATCAACGGCGCGACCGTTATTTATGCGGGCGGCGCACCGGCCGGCGTGGTCAGCGTCGGGACCGCGGCGGCGCCGCGTCAGCTCACCAACGTCGCGGCCGGTCGCGTGAACGCGTCGAGCACGGACGCGGTGAACGGCTCGCAGCTTTTCGCCGCCGATGCCGCCATCGACACAATCGGCGGCCAGGTGACGAACCTCGGCAACACCGTGGCGTCGAGCCTCGGCGGCGGCACCACATATAACAGCACGACCGGCGCGCTGACCACCAACCTCAGCTACGGCGGCAACACTTATACGTCGGTACAGAACCTCATCACCGCGATCACCGGCGGCGGCGGCGCGCCGGGCATCAAGTACTTCCACGCGAACTCGACGGCGCCGGACAGCCAGGCGCTCGGCACCGACAGCGTCGCGATCGGCCCGAACGCGGTCGCGACGAATGCAAATGACGTGGCGCTCGGCTCCGGTTCGCAGACCGGCACCGCGACGCCGACCGCGAGCGCGACCATCAACGGCACGGTGTACAGCTTTGCCGGCACGAATCCGACGAGCGTGGTGAGCGTGGGCGCATTGGGCGCCGAGCGGCAGATCCAGAACGTGGCGGCGGGCACGCTGAGCGCGAGCAGCACGGATGCGGTGAACGGCTCGCAGCTCTACCAGACCAACCAGGCGGTCGACAGTCTCGCGACGACCGTGGCCGCCGACAAGACGCATTACTACAGCGTCAACGACGGCGGCACGCAAGGCGCCAACTACAACAACAACGGCGCGACCGGACTGAACTCGCTGGCGGCGGGCGTCGCGGCAGCGGCAAGCGGCGCGAGCAGCTTCGCGGGCGGCAACGGCGCTTCCGCGGTCGCGGACAATGCTGTTGCGTTGGGCGCTTTGTCGAGTGCGTCGGTGGTGGGCGGCGTCGCCATTGGCTCGGGTTCGGTCTCCGATCGCGCGGTGCTGTCGGGCGTCGGCTCGATTGCAAACGGCAGCCATTCGATTCCGTTCAACACAGCGGACCAGACCTTGCTCGGCGCAGTGTCGTTCGGCAGCGCGAGCGCCAACACATATCGTCAGTTGACGAATGTCGCGGACGGCACGCAGGCGCACGACGCCGTCACGATCCGGCAGTTGGCGGGTGCGCTGTCATCGTTTGCCGTGACGGGGCAGTTGTACTTTCACGCGAATTCGGCGGCAGCGGATTCGCTCGCGGTCGGTGCGGAGTCGATTGCTGTCGGACCGACGACCGTGGTCAACGGCGACAACGGAGTGGGCGTCGGCAACGGCGCAATCGTCGACGCGACTGCACCAGGCGGCGTCGCAATCGGCCAGGCCGCTAACTCGGCACAGGCTGATGCGATCGCGGTCGGCAGCGGCTCAGTCGCGAGCGGCGCGCAGTCGATTGCTCAAGGCGCGAACGCAAGCGCCGCCAATGCCGGGTCAATCGCAATCGGCTCAGGCGCGCAAAGCACTGCAATCGATGCCCTCGCGCTCGGCGCCGGCGCGAACGCGACATCGGCGAACAGCGTCGCGCTCGGCTCCGGCTCGCAAACCGGCACGGCAACGCCGACGTCGAGCACGACCATCAACGGCACGGTCTATGGCTTCGCGGGCACGAATCCGACGAGCGTCGTCAGCGTCGGTGCGGCGGGCGCCGAGCGGCAGATCCAGAACGTCGCAGCGGGACGTCTGGACGGGACGAGCACGGACGCCGTCAACGGCTCGCAGTTGTATCAGAGCAATCAGGCGATCGACGCGCTGGCCACCACCGTCGCCGCCGACAAGACGCATTACTTCGACGTGAACGACGGCGGCACCCAGGGCGGCAACTACAACAACGACGGCGCGACGGGCGTCAACGCGTTGGCGGCGGGAGTCGGAACGGTCGCGGCGGGCGCGGGCAGCACCGCGCTCGGCCAGGGCGCGACGGCGAGCAACGCGAACGACGTGGCGCTCGGTTCGGGTTCGCGGACCGGCACCGCGACGCCGACCGCGAGCGCGACCATCGGCGGCACGGTGTACAGCTTTGCCGGCACGAATCCGACGAGCGTGGTGAGCGTAGGCGCGCCAGGCGCCGAGCGGCAGATCCAGAACGTGGCGGCGGGCACGCTCAGTTCGGCGAGCACGGATGCAGTGAACGGTTCGCAGCTCTATGCAACGGATCAGGCAGTCGACAACCTCGCCAGCGTCGTGACGGCCAACGCGAAGCACTACTACAGCGTCAACGACGGCGGCACGCAAGGCGCCAACTACAACAACGACGGCGCGACCGGTCTCAACGCATTGGCGGCGGGCGTAGCGGCAGCGGCGAGCGGCGCGAGCAGTTTCGCGGGCGGCAATGGCGCTTCGGCGGTGGCGGATAACGCGGTCGCGCTGGGCACTTTGTCGAGTGCGTCGGTGGTTGGCGGTGTCGCGATTGGCTCGGGTTCGGTCTCCGATCGCGCGGTGCTGTCGGGCATCGGCTCGATTGCCAACGGCAGCCACGCGATTCCGTTCAACACGGCCGACCAGACCTTGCTCGGCGCGGTGTCGTTCGGTAGCGCAAGCGCCAACACGTATCGTCAATTGACGAACGTCGCGGATGGCACGCAGGCACACGACGCCGTCACGATCCGGCAGTTGGCCGGCGCGTTGTCGTCGTTTGCCGTGACGGGCCAGTTGTACTTCCACGCGAATTCCACGGCGGCGGATTCGCTTGCGGTCGGTGCGGAGTCGATCGCAGTGGGGCCGACCACTGTGGTCAACGGCGACAACGGCGTGGGTGTGGGCAACGGCGCAATCGTCGACGCGACGGCGCCTGGCGGCGTCGCAATCGGCCAGGCCGCGAACTCGGCGCAGGCGGATGCGATTGCGGTCGGCAGCGGCTCGGTTGCAAGCGGCGCACAGTCGATTGCTCAAGGCGCGAACGCTAGCGCGGCCAACGCCGGATCGATTGCAATCGGCTCAGGCGCGCACAGCACCGCAATCGANGCNCTCGCGCTCGGCTCAGGCTCNAGCGCATCGTTTGCGAACAGCGTCGCGCTNGGAGCCGGATCGGTGACGACGGTCGGCGCGGTCAGCAATTACATCGCGTATGGCTTGAGCACGCCGCAGTCGTCGGCGGGNGAAGTGAACATCGGCAACCGGCAGATCACCGGCCTTGCGGCGGGCAAGGCCGGCACCGACGCCGTCAACGTCTCGCANCTCGATGCAGTGGCAAGCCGCTTGACCACNCTCATCAGCCAGCAGACGACCAACAACGGCGGCAGCTTCTCGTCGTCGCCCGGCACNCCCACGCCTCCGGCTCCTTCGGGCACGAACTCGTCGGCGGGCGGGCAGGGCGCGGTGGCGTCCGGCACGAACAGCTCGGCGGTGGGCAACGGTTCGACCGCATCGGCCAGCGGTTCGACTGCGGTGGGCGCCGGAGCGACATCGACGGGAGCAGGTTCGACGGCGCTCGGCTCCGACAGTAAC
>Ga0058693_1000716_pt1 | contig 12518 bp, 14 predicted proteins | sample AgamicOrMarz_FD_55217 | JGI IMG/M metagenome (GOLD analysis project Ga0058693, IMG submission 55217) | Agave microbial communities from Guanajuato, Mexico - Or.Ma.rz | ecosystem: Host-associated > Plants > Phyllosphere > Phylloplane/Leaf | place: Guanajuato, Mexico | collected 2012-06-04 | reverse complement strand
TCAAATTCCCAATTATATCTAAAATCCTAATTTAAGCCAAAATCCTTAATCTAGAATCCTTTTATCATATATTTTACTAAAATCAATATAACCCTTCAAAACAACAAACTTTGAGAAAACAGCCTTTTGTTAAAATGGTAATGAAACATCTATTATAGATACTATATATTAAATTTATACAAGTGTTATAAAAGATATATATAAGCTATATATTAAACATGAACTCTTTATATATTTAAATTAAAATTCGTTAGTTACTACACTTATACTTAAATTTTTCCAAATGCTTGCTTATATTACTACACCTACAAAAAAGCTGACTTATCTTTTTATGATAAATCAGCTTTTTTTGAAGTAGGGCGATATTATGAGTTGGTACAAGTGATTTTGGGGGGCTCCCAATATTAAATTACACTTGCCATAATAATATTATTCCCGGCTTAGCTCTGTTCATACATTTTGATAAATTATGCCCGCACACCCGTTACAAACGTGATGGGTTAGGGCTTTTTTTTATTTCTGTGAGTATATCGTTTGCTCTTTTAAAATACATATGTTAATTTCAACTACGAAGATAAATTATGTAATTTAATTAGGTATATAGTTACATTTAATGAGTTAGGAGGTGTCAAATATGGCTCGAAAAACGGTAGAACAACGCAACAAGGAATTAGCAAAAGAGAATAAGGTGTTACGTCACTACGGTTTGAAGTTGCGAGCTCTGCCGACACCTTCTCAAGAAGAGAAAATTGCTAAAACGATTGGTTGCGCTCGTTTTTCGTTCAATTTCTATTTGAACGAAAAAATTGAAATCTATAAACTTACAAATCTAGCTTTGGATTACAGTAGTTTTAAGAAATCGTTTAATGGATTAAAACAGCACCCTGCTTTTGACTGGTTAAAGGAAGTCGATAAGTTTTCTTTAGAGTCTGCTTTAGAACAAGTGGACGATGCGTTTGACCGTTTTTTTAAAGGGCAAACGAAGTTTCCAAAATTTAAGTCAAAGCATAAATCCAAACAAAGCTACACGACAAAAGAAACGAATGGGAATATTGCCTTTGATATTGAAAATCAAGTGGTGAAACTTCCAAAGTTGGGCAAAGTTCCTGTTAAATTATCTAAGAAACATCTTACGATGTTTCAGAAAAACGAGTTCACAGCTAAAATTAAATCAGCTACTGTCACTCGACACAGCAGTGGACAGTATTATATTTCATTAAAATGCGAAGAAATTATTCCGTTAGAAGAAAAAATAGATGTTACATCTATTCCGACTGATGGAATTATTGGTTGTGATTTGGGTCTAACTCACTTTTTAATTGACTCTAATGGTCAAAAGATAGAGAATCCTCGCTATTTGAAAGAGAATTTAAAGAAATTAGCGAAACTACAACGTCGCTTAAAACACAAAAAAGTAGGAAGCTCAAACTTCCAAAAACAAAAACAAAAAATTGCCAAACTGCATTTACATATTAGCAACATGCGTAAAGACTTTTTACATAAAGTATCTCGAAAACTGGTAGACGAAAACCAAGTCATCATTTTAGAAGATTTAAATGTAAAAGGTATGATTAAGAACCGCAAACTAGCACGTAGCATTTCAGATGTAGGTTGGGGCATGTTTAAAACGTTTGTTTCGTACAAAGCAAATTGGGCAAACAAAATTCTTATTTTAATTAACCGTTTCTTTCCTTCTTCAAAGCAATGTAACGGTTGTAAAGAAAAGAATACCCTACTTTCACTATCTGACCGTGTATGGGTGTGTCCGTCTTGTGGAACACATCATGATAGAGACGACAATGCAGCATTAAATATTAAAGAAGAAGGCATTCGACTATTACTGAATGCATAAGTCCTTCTTTCACCGTAGGAACTACGGGTTGTGCCTGTCAACATCGTAAGATGTTGTTTACCTATCTTTGGATACGTAATGGAGGGAGTGTAAGACGTTCTGATAGGACGCAGTTCTCAGTGAAGCAGGAATCCTGTGACTTCAGTCATGGGAGGTTCAAATAACAATTGAGAACAAAAAAATAAGCGAAACTGAATACGTATATATTGAGTTTGAAGGGACTCAAGATAATATTAATATAAAAGAAATAACTACGTGGTCAAATTTTGGTGAGAAACACAAAAAGAAGCCATGTGAGTTTTGTGGTTGTTTAGATATGGAATTGGANGAAGACGATAAAGAAGAAGGTACACAAACTTATACACATAAGTGTAATTTTAATGAAGATGAAGTAAAAGAATACCTCCAGGAAGTTATGAGTAGTGAGTATATAAAAAATTATTTTGACGAAGAAGAATTTGAAAAGCATTATACTATTGTGGGAAGAGATAAAAAAGAAGGCATTTACCAATTTATAGACGAATGGTCAAATTGTTATTATTTAATAAAAAATAATACTGTTTATCATTTATCACCGTTTAAAGAAGAAATATACTGTTTTCACTGTGAAAATAATGAGGAAGTGAAATTTGACGAAGAATCTTTGGGATACTATCAAATTTGTTTAACTTTAACTCGCCATGTAGACAAATTTATTAATATGATTAGAAACAGAACAACCCTTGCTGCTTCTGTAAGCCATGAAGAAAGGTACGCAGACGACATAGAATTAGCAAAAGAAGAAGAAAAAGAAGAAAATAATGAAACGCCTCAAGAACGACTTCAGAGGGTAATTAACGAGATACCTACCAATAATGAAAGGGAACACCAATTAATTAAGGATTTAAAACATAAACTAAAAGATAGAATAGAAAAACCCATACAAGAACATGTTTTTCGTATTAAGGAAGACAATAATAAAGTAAGTCTGTCTTTGGAGGGTATAATGTTAAGTATGTCGGAAGGTGGTTACGATATAAACTTTTACGATGAGTTATTTGTTATAAAATTAAATGAAAATGGACAAACAATTCAATATTTAAATGAAATTATGCTAAAGGATATAGAAAGATGGGGCTTCTGGTTTGGAGAAAATAATGAAAAATTAACAAAAGCAATTAAAGAAGCTGAAGATACTTTTAATAATTTTGTTATGAAGAAACCATAGACTAGTATCTATGGTTTTTATATTGAAATCAATTAAGAGTAGCCTTGGTCGTCATACTTTTTTTGCGCAAGTGGTCTTTGTGGAAAAATAGTTAAAAAAGATTCTACACAATGTATAGAATCCATTAAATAACTCTAATTTTTAAGATTTTAACTCGCTAGTAACTATTTTATAGAAAATGCAATTTGTATTCATCTTTTAATATGGCAACAAGGTTATTTTTTATGTATTGGTGAACTTCCGACGGGAAATCTCCGTTAATTTCATGTAATAATATTTGTTCATTATCACAAATATTAAGTACTACCTCAATCATCTTACCAACGTAAGGGAATTTAAGTATAAAATGATACTTATCTTCTTTTGGGTAATGTTTAATAACTTCAAAGTTCAGTGCTTCTTCTGTCTCGGCAATGTCTTCTATCCATTTTTCATTAGCTGTTTTAATTATTATGCTAACAATATCTTCTCCTTTGAAATAATCTTCAATAGAACAGAAAAAATCGTCTTTTGAATTCCTGCAAAATTGACAAGTACCATGAGAATTATGAATAAAAAACGGGTCGTTCTCATCCTTATGAATATTTTTTAAAAGAACGTAATCCATATTGTCTATTGAAAAATGAGTAAATGATTTAATTGCGTTGTTAAGTTTTGTATCTTTGTTGTAGAAATTAGTTAATTTTTTATCCTGAATAGTAATAGTAATGGTTTCCAATTAAAATATTCCCCTTTTTATCTAGTTATTTAAATTATAATTAGAAAATATTAACTTTGCAATCGATATTAATTTCAAGCCAAGTTAATTTGTATAATTTATTCTTTAGATTAATGGGGGAAGGTTTATAGATAAAGGGAAGCGCTACATAAAGTCGCAGCAGTGCTTTTTTGCGGTAAAAAAAGTAGATGAAGGCATCTACTTAATTATGTCTTTACTGTGGTTATATATTAAGCAACAGTGTCTTTATTAATTACAATTCTTTTTTCGGTGTGTACTGTACCCTGTTCTTTGTTTTTAATTCTCATAGTTAATAAAAGATTCTTTGGATTATGTACTTTACAGATGCCGTAAATACAAAAGAATGAAAATGTAGTAATTGTTTTATGAGTGTGGATTTGCAACAATTCTTTTTCATGTTTTCTTTTAATGCACCATTTTTTTGCTGTTGCATCTAACTTTTCAATATGTTTTTTACCCCAAATAAGGCAGTAAATTAGAAAAATAAATACAAACCAAATAAAAGGTCCTACTTTTTGGGTCTTCGAATAATCAATAATAGATAAGATAATGTCTGGAACCCATCCAGTTAGAATTTCAAAAGATACAAAGAAGCGAAATAGAGCTTCTGACTCTAGCCAGTATCTAGAAAAAAACACTAAGAAAGTAATAACATAGGAAAAAGTTTCAAGTAACAATAAAAACTGCCACTTATGTTGGTAAATGAATTCCATCAAATATCCGTCCTTTGAAGAGGAAGACCTCTTTATTTTTTACGAAATTTTATCATAATAAATTGTAAATATGTATTTTTTTATGTTAATTATTTGTATAGAAGCAGGAGACAACACCGTTTGTATAAAAAAGGGACATTTTATAGTGATTTTATAAAATATATGATATTAGATGCAGTAGTTAAATTATAAAACTATATTTAGTATTCGACATAAGGGACAAAAAGTCTTTCTACTTTATAAAATTCATAATTCTTTATAAAGAGTTTTAAAGAATTGTAGATTGAGTTGCATTCAATTTGGTGCAGTTATTTTGAAAATAGAAATGAGGGTCGGTATGAATCCGATAATAAAGGGACTAATCTTAGCGGTTGTGATAAGTTTATCCAACGACTTTATTTTAGGAAGTGTCTATTCTATTTTCTCTAGTCATAATTCATACCTGACCATTACCCATGACCATTCACAGTATTTTAAGTACTTCTTTATAGCAAGTGTTTTTGCGTTTGTGTTTTTACGATATGGGAGTGTAGAGGGATTTGGTAAGTTCGTTCTATGGCTGTTTATACTTGCGGGTATTGGTGGCTCTGTAGGTGCTATCGTATGGTACGATGCAGCAAGTCCAGAAGGCGTAGTTCAACAACGTTTATGGGGTAAAACAGAATATACTTGGGACCAATTAAAACAAGTATCAACAAAAGGGGAATTAGATTATTCAGATAGTGACAATAAAAAAGCTATCTTTGAATATACACTTCAATTCAATGATGGAACCATAATTAATATGTGGACGGAAGATGTAACTAAACTTCAGGAGTTAGATACATTCTTGAGTTCAAAACAAATATTGGTTCATCATGAATACGTAAACCATGTAATTAAAGACAATTTAAAAGACTATGTAAGCGGAGATATTCAAGTGACAAAGAAATTGCTGGGGATATATGAATAGCAATAACAGCATATCTTTACTTCCGTTGTGGATTTAATGCATGTAATAAATTCAAAAATGCATTTACAGAAGAAACAAGAGGATTCTGTTTCAAGGTAAAAACAATATATTTAGAAACACAATTAGAGAGTAAAGTCGTAAAGATTTTGCTCTTTTATTTTGGTGAATTCACCAGTGTTTGTACCACTATAACGTAAATTAGCATGTTATTTATATAAAATGATAGTTGTTGTCAAAAGAAATACAATTATGCTAAAATTTCTTTCTGATGTAATTTAATCAGTAAAACTTATTTGTAGAATTGGAGAAGAAATGAAAAAGAATAGTTTATTATATCTATCAATATTCAGCAGTGTTTTAGTCATTCTGTATATGTTCTTTCAGTGGAAAATAGTCGATATTATAACTGAATTCCTAATGTTGCCCGTTATTTTAATAGTATTTGGTTTTTTTGTCTTAATAACCATACTAGCAATAATTACTTTGTTTAAAAATAAGAATTGGAAACCTGTTGTTATTCAAATTGTTACGATTATTTTAGTGTTCATTGTTCCTTTTAATCAAATCATATTGGATATTGATTTTAAAATAAATAAATCTAAAAGGGAGCAAGTAGTTAAAATGGTTGAAAACGGTGAACTTAAACCGAATGTATCTTATAATTCTGCGCTTATTCATCTGCCCACGAAATACAAGCACCTTTCCAGCGGTGGGGGAGATATAGTTATTGAAAAATCTAACAATGGTTATGACATTCTATTTTTTACATATCGCGGAATACCGGATAATTTTTCAGGATTCGTATATACCGTTAATGACCAAAAACCTTTTACAAAGGCGTTTAATGGCGATTTTAAAGAAATAGATAAAATGGACAAAAACTGGTTCTTTGTTGGTTCGAACTAATGAAATTATTAAAAAAAGCAGCCTATAAGCTGCTTTTTAATTTTAATGTTAAATAAAACTATGAAGACATCAACACTCTACATAATCCTCGTGACCTACTAGTGTATTAAGTCCATATGCTAAATAACTCTTAAAACACATATTAGGGCTATAATTATCGCTACTAGTAGGGAGACTATGTGTGAAATGGGATGAAGTCAGAAGAAATTACCCTAATAGCGGTGTATTGGTAGAAGCGTTATGTGCCTCTTCAAAAGAAAATAAGCGAATCATTACTGATATAATGGTATTAAGAGAAAGTGATTCCGCACATGTACTTTGGAACAGTTATAAGGAAATAATTTTGAAATACCCAAATAAAGAATTATATATTTTGCATACAAGTAAAAAACAAATTGAGGTAGAAGAACAGCCTTTTCTTCGCATATATAAAGACCATAAATACTAGTTTCATTTAATAAGTCGTTTTTGCTCCGCTTAATTCTCAAATGAGAAGTGAGACAAAAACGACTTTTTGTTGTTTAGGTTATAAATTAGGTGCAAAATGATATCTAACTATAAACAATTACACACTGGATAAATTTTCCCTCTAAAATCTTTTCAGTATTTGTTCACCTTAGAGTCATTGTGCCGTTACTTATTCAGGAGATTTGTTTGTTTTCTTTTTCTTGACTAAAATCGTTTTTAGTTTATAAATCTCTTTAAATGCTTTTATAAAGAAACGAGGATTTATGCAATGTCAAAAATATCAGAACTCCATTTTCAAGAGTTATTGAAAAAGAATAAAATAGTTTCCTATGTATTTATCTTATGTGCAGCAGTAACTATTTTTACTATGCTGTCGCTAATGCCAAAAGGAATCATGCCTAAGACAGCAGGAACGTCAGTCATTATTACATATGCTACTGGTTTAATTTTAATTTGGGCGTTAAGACTATCTAAAAAAGCACCTCAAGCCGTCCCATATGTTCCTATCGCAACGGTGTTTATTGGCTCATTTATTCCAAATCAGCCACCAGGTGCTATTGCATTTGCTGCGTTATATACACTTATAGTTGGAGCGTTCTATTTAGAGCGTAAAGTGTTCATTGTATCATCAGTTACATTCTTCATAGGTGCAATTAACTCATTGTTCATCACAGGCTCTAGAGAGGCGCTAGGAGTTAACTTTGACGTATTCCTAACATTTGATATCTATTTCTATCTTTATCTTCTAGCACAACAAGTAAATGCGCATAACCTGTTTAAGAATATTAACAATGTATATGCTGCTAATGAAAAAATCCTTGAAGAACAAAAAGAAATTGAGAAAAATATTAAAGAAAGTATCTCTGTTGTATCTGGTAACCTAAACAAGATTTCTCAAAACAGCAGTGATAACTTAACCAGCTTTAAAGATATGGCGGTTTCGTTTAGTGAATTAATGGATGGAACAGAAGTACAAGCTAATGAAGTAGAAGTAATTGTAGACTCATTAGAAACAGTAAATAAACAAATTGCTGAAATGACAAACAAGATTGGAGTTCTAACAACTAACTCTGATAAGACAAATCAAGTAACAACTGAAACGAAAGCAGTAATGGATGAATTATCTAACACAATTATTGAATTCAAAACAAACATTGAAATCATTTCAAGTGAAGTTGAACAATTAACTCATACAATTGTTGAAACAACTAAATTTAATGAAGAAATTCAAGGTATCGCTGAACAAACAAACATGTTGGCTCTGAATGCTGCGATTGAAGCAGCTCGTGCTGGAGAAGCAGGAAAAGGATTTGCTATTGTAGCAGACGAAGTAAGAAAACTAGCTGAAAAATCTAACGAAGCAGCTGAAAAAATATCTCAAAAGCTAAATCAAGTTAGTACAGAAACAAGAACAACTCAAGAGAAAATGGCTCAAACCGCTCATAAAATGAATGAGAGCGTTGAGAAGACACAAAAATCTAAAGATGCATTTGAAGTTATTAATCGCCTTGTACATGACCTTAAAAATGACATTATGTACTTTAACAACATTTCAAATAACATTGAGAAATCTTCAAATGTTATAAAAGGCTCTGTAAATGAGCATGCTGCATTATTTGAAGAAACAAAAACTTCTTTAGATTCTGTATCTGGTACTATTCAACAACTTACTGACCAAACAAATGATTTAGACAGAGACTTACTAGAAGCAAATCAAGCATTATCTAAATTAGATAAAAAATAAGAAAAAGAGAACTCATTTAACCAGATATAGGGTTATGAGTTCTCTTTTTTTATTGTTTTGTGCATCATGAACAATACAGAAAATTAATTATCGATATTATGGAGTTAATTCTTTTCGATGTTTGTCTTGGAACTCTCTAAATTTTTTTGCATATCTTTCTAATCTAGACGCATCCGCCACTGAATTCAAAAAGGGTTTGCGCTTCCCAGTAACCATCATGTCTTTACCATCAATGTGCTGCCTTAATTTTGTGTAGGGTTGGAACGAACTACATATAGTATTCGGTAAACAAACTGAAAGCTTTGCATACTCCTCTGTGGGGAATTGATTAGATATATGTAACTCATTTAAGTTTTGTAAATGACGAAGGGGAGATAATGACTCGTCTTTAACACGAATATTGCTTAATTCCAGTGTCTTAAGATTATCTAAGTGACTAAGCGGTTTTAAGGTCCCTAGCTTTAAAGTATTAGAAACCACACCCCCAGCAAGCGTTAGCTCCTCTAACCATTGGCAACGAGAAACTTCTTCAATATTCTCCAAACGTTTAAAATCTTCTATTCCTAATCTTTTCAAAAGGGTATTCTTAGATAAATCCCACAATGACAATGCCTTTGTATTCCACTGCAAACAAATAGATTCTGCATTGGTTAAGCGCTCTAATGACGATAAATCAGGTATTTGAGCCCCATATACATATAAATGTTTAGGGTTAATTGATTTAATAATTAATTCGAATTCCTTTTGCTTTACCCAGTAAATCCACACTGTTTCTATCTCAGTCAATGAAGTTAGTATTTCTATGTTTTTAGTATGATGGTCTATAGCGATTTCTTTAGAAGTGTTATCTTTAATATCTGCTATATCCCGTATGAAATCAGGTTGTTCACCAATTGGAAACATGCTTAAACCTCCTCTTATAAATTATATTTTAAACTGCCTCTTTATTTTTGAAAAACATTTTTTGATTTTAAAAGAATTTTCATTTAAAGATATTTTCTAGACAAAATTGCAGGACGGTTAAAATGTCGAGGAGTGCATAAAAAAACCTCAATTGATGAGGTTTTTTTATCACTTTTTAATAGTACCACTGATGAAAAGCTCATCTACTGCGGTAGCCAATACAGCAGCTATGTCAAAAGCTAATTTTAAAGTAGGGTCGTANTTATCATTTTCAATTGCATTTATAGTTTGTCTAGATACCTTACACTGTTTGGCTAGTTCAGCCTGAGATAGCTTAGCTGAACTTCNTAACTCCCTAATCTTATTTTTCATTTAATCACCATATTTGTTTCGGTAAACCAGNAATGTGATGACATATACNATAGAAACGAGCGAAAGAAANGTGACTGGAGAAAGAGTGACAATGTGTGTATCTGTTTTTGTTCCTTGGACTGTAAAGAAAATTGATTCTACAACGTGCAATAATAATGCTCCTACAACAATTACAAAAGCATATGACTGAGCTTTCGCATTGATAAACTTCCTTCTTTCATCATTCTTTTTAGAAAATGACGTTACTAAAATAAAGATTCCACAGATTAACAAAATCCCTAAATAGACAAGTTTGACCCAATCCATTTTTGTTCCCCCTTTTATAAAATGTAAAAAGTATTTGACATTTCTTATTGTAACATTTTCCAGTTAAATGTCAAAACTTTTTTACATTATAAGCTAATTCTATAAAGTTGTAACTATAAATGACCACCTTTTTAAAAAACAGGCTTAATTGAAAATAGACCACTCTTTATTGTACTTACTTGTACAATAAACGATTTTCTTCTAAGCATATTACTTGAAGGATTATAAAAAATTCTTTAAAATGAACATTACACGTTAATCAACAACTAAAAAATGTCTATAATTTAATTACGAGAAATACCCGGAGGAGCCTGTCATTTGACAGGCTTTTTCTGTGTTTTTACAGGTATTTAGAAGGGGGAACAAGATGGAATTATTCTTACAATTAGCAATTATTATTATTGCTACAAAAGTAGCAGGCGACATATCTGTGAGGTTGGGTCAGCCGTCTGTATTAGGTAAATTAATTATTGGAGTTGTTATTGGTCCTGCTGTATTTGGGTGGATAGAGAACACAGAAGTTATTGAAGGGTTTAGCCATATTGGTGTTTTACTTTTAATGTTCTTCGCAGGATTGGAGACAGACCTTGGTGAACTCAATAAAAATCGGAATTCTTCACTGGCAGTTGGCATTGCAGGAATCATTGTTCCATTGTTCGGAGGATACGCTTTTGGAATAGGTATTGGAATGGAGCAAACCCACGCTATCTTCTTAGGACTTTTATTGTCAGCGACATCTGTTAGTATTTCCGTTCAAACATTTAAAGAACTTGGTCATTTAAATAGTAGAGAAAGCACAACAGTATTAGGTGCAGCCATTGTAGATGATGTTCTTGTAGTTGTAGCATTAGCTGTAATGATGAGCTTTGTGACAGCTAGTGATGTTAGTTTAGGGCTTTTAATCGGCAAAAAAGTATTATTCTTTGTCGTGATTGGGTTAGTTGGATGGAAAGTAGTGCCGTTCGTAATGAGTACACTTTCTAAACTTAAAATAACAGAGCCGGTTGCAAGTGCTGCGTTTATCATGTGTTTGGTATTTGCATATTTCGCTGAGTTTATGGGAGTTGCAGGTATTATCGGCTCTTTTGCCGCAGGGATTGCTATTTCTCAAACTAAATTTAAGAAACAAGTAGAAACAAAGCTTGAACCAATTGCTTATGCAGTCTTTGTACCAGTATTCTTTGTTAGTGTCGGATTGGCAGTATCATTTGACGGTATATCCAGTCACATTCTATTAATTATTGGACTATCGCTACTTGCTGTAGTTACAAAGTTCATTGGTGCTGGTTTAGGAGCTCGTATGACTGGTTTTAACATGCACTCTTCATTTGTCATTGGTGCAGGGATGGTATCTAGAGGCGAAGTTGCTTTAATCATCGCAACTATTGGCTTAAGCTCAGGATTATTAGCACAAGAGTATTTTGCCGCTATTATTATTGCGGTTATTGTTTCTACCATTGTCACACCACCTTTATTAAAGGCTTTGTTAGGGAAAAAAGAAGAAAAGAAAACCGGAATTACAGAAGAACTAGAGGCGAAAGCTGAATGAATATATTTTAACTTAAGCCGTATCTACCGTTGTAAGTAGATGCGGCTCTTATATATATAAATAGACCACTCTTTATAAAAGTTTTATCTATTATGAATAGAACGTGTTAGAATTTTAGAAATACAGTATAAACTGGAGGAAAAAGAAATGAATAACACAATTTGGAGTCAAAACATGTTAAAGAATGAACCTTCACAACAAAAATTAGAAAATGCAGTAGAAATGATGTTAAATGCTTTCTTAGGAGATAAAGCAGAATATACACAGGAAAAAACAATTAAATTATTTTGCGAGTCCATTAGAGACCTTGAGAATGCTTTATTGCATAAATTTGAAATTCACCCACATAATTTAGATTACCAAAAGGTGATGAGTAATAAAGAAAATTATCTAAATAAGTATAAGCAAGTAGAGCAGGTAATTGATAATGAAATAACTCATCAAAGTAAGCGGTTTAATACATTATTAACTGAAGAAGTTGAGCTACCTGTATCTGAATTTAAAGTAGAGTTTGTAAATAAAGAAATCCAAGAAGAAATCGAAGATAAAATCCAATTTTTCTTGGACATGCCTTTGTCAGATAAGAGTGATGAAGTAAAACAAGCGTTTAAAGAATGCTATGTATTACCTATGAAGCATTTAGAAGAATCTTGTTTATACAGTAGGGGTATTCATCCTGAACAGAATCCTAATCTTACTTCGGACAATTACAAAGAAAAACAAATGGAAGTGGAAAAAATCTTAAAGAGTGAGCTAAGTCGACATCAAAGACTTTTTATTCATGTTTTATGATGTAAGACTAATTTA
>Ga0058693_1000715_pt1 | contig 12520 bp, 10 predicted proteins | sample AgamicOrMarz_FD_55217 | JGI IMG/M metagenome (GOLD analysis project Ga0058693, IMG submission 55217) | Agave microbial communities from Guanajuato, Mexico - Or.Ma.rz | ecosystem: Host-associated > Plants > Phyllosphere > Phylloplane/Leaf | place: Guanajuato, Mexico | collected 2012-06-04 | reverse complement strand
AAAACACGGTCTTAATAGGAAAGACGAACAAATTGGATGAATGATCTACTATGGATCGCTTGTTGCACCATGACAATGAAAAGATCCGAACGATTAATCGTCCGGATCTTCTCAACTAAAATACTTTTGTTCTAGCCTCTTTTTATTTCGATACTACTTCATTTGTTAACTTTGTTTCTGCAACTTGCGTACGTGGTGATTTCATCATATTAAAGACAATATTTAAAAAGATTGCTGTAAAACTCCCCATTACAATACCGCTTCCAGTAAGAACTTGAAGACTCTCTGGTAAGTTTTTGAAGAGTTCAGGTACAACCGTCACCCCTAGACCCATGCCAACCGAACATGCAATCACAAGAAGATTTTCTTGTTTTGCTAAATCAACTTGACTAAGGATTTTAATACCTGAAGAGATTACCATTCCAAACATAGCTACCATTGCTCCTCCAAGTACAGAGCTCGGGATAACTGTCGTCACGGCTGCGATTTTAGGTAGAAAACCCAAAACGATTAAAATTCCACTCGCTGCAAATACAACATTTCTTGTGCGAACACCTGACAACTGTAAGAGTCCTACATTTTGAGANTACGCTGTATAAGGAAATGCGTTAAAAAATCCGCCTAATAAAATCGCCAATCCTTCTGCACGATAGCCTTTAGACAAATCTTTTTCATCCACTTCTTTTTTACAAATATCACTAACAGCAAAATAAACGCCTGTTGACTCGACAATGCCAACAAGTAAAACAAGGAACATTGTCAGAATGGCCATAATATTAAAAGTTGGCATCCCAAAGTACAGCACATGTGGCATATGAACCCACGCTTCTTCTTTTACGCCGGAAAAATCGACTTTTCCCATAAAAGACGCTGCAATTGTTCCAACAACTAATCCTAATAACACAGAGACAGAGCGCATAAATCCTTTTGTAAATCGATACAGAACAATAATTAATAGCAAAACGCCAAAACCTAAACCTAAATTGCTAAGCTGCCAAAATCTTTACTTCCTTCTCCTCCGGCTAAATCTTTAATCGCTACGGGAATTAACGTAATTCCAATAATCGTTACAACCGAACCTGTAACTAAAGGAGGGAAAAACTTAACCAATTTACCTAAAAAAGCAGAAAGAAGGACGATGAGTAAACCAGCCACGATAATAGAACCATATATGGAGGAAACGCCGTAAGAACCTCCAATTGAAATCATAGGTCCTACGGCAGTAAACGTACACCCTAATACAACTGGAAGACCAATTCCAAAAAAACGATTTTTCCATACTTGCAGTAGCGTTGCCACACCGCACATAAATAAGTCAATCGCCACTAAATACGTAAGCTGCTGCTGAGTCAAGCCAATGGCTCCTCCAACAATAAGCGGAACAACAATCGCACCTCCGTACATAGCTAAAACATGCTGTAAACCAAGTGAAAAGACTTTTCCTTTATTCATATTAAACCTCCACTGTTGGTTTATCTTCAACAAATGTCACTTTACCATTTGATAAAGACTGAATGCGTGCTAATGATTCTACTTTAACGCCTGATTGACGAATTTGTTTTCCTCCATCTTGGAACGCTTTTTCAATAACAATACCAATGCCGCCTACTTTAGCACCTGCTTTTTGCACGATATCCATCAAGCCGAATGCAGCTTGACCGTTTGCTAAAAAGTCATCAATAATTAAAATCACGTCATCTTCTTGAATAAATTTATCAGCAACTGAAATTTCATTTTCTTCTTTTTTTGTAAATGAATATACTTTTGATGTAATGAGTCCGTCTTGAAGTGTTAAAGATTTTCTTTTTCTAGCAAACACCATCTCAACGTTTAGCTTCAATGCGGTCATAATCGCTGGAGCAATTCCTGATGATTCAATCGTTAAAATCTTCGTAATTCCTGCATCTTCAAAACGCGAAGCGAATTCTTCTCCAATTTCTTTCATTAATACAGGATCCATTTGGTGGTTTAAAAATGTGTCTACTTTTAAAACCGTGTCNGATAATACGATACCATCTGTTAAAATTTTGTTTTGCAAAGCTTTCATAGTTCGTTCCTCCAACGTTTGTATTAAAAAAGCTCAAAAACATAGCTGCACTCGTATATGAGTAGAGCAATGTCTTTGAGCTTTTACGCACAAAAGTGAAAAACAAACTTCATCGCTCACCCATAGTCAAACTATTTACGGTAGTTTGGTAGATACTTACGAGCCTTATTCTCGTCATTATATGAGTGCGTTATTGAGTTAATTGTATTATATCAGCAAATCTTTTATTTGAAAATATCTAAAAACGATATTTTCGAACATTTACTTGTGATACAAAACATAATATTCGGTTATAGCGCTTTTTATACGTGATAAATTTCTCCATATTTCTTTTCTAGATACTGAATTAAATAATCTACATTTAAGCCTTCTCCCGTTACATCGTTTAAAATTTCAAGAGGCTTTTTCATTTTTCCGTACTGATGAATATGTTCTGTTAGCCAATTTGTAATCGGCGAAATTTCTCCTTTTTCGAGGAGTTCATCATAATTGGGCAAGTCTTTTAACATGGTATGCTTAAACTGCGCTGCGTACATATAGCCAAGAGCGTAGGAAGGGAAATACCCAAAGCTTCCTCCGGCCCAGTGTACGTCCTGAAGCACGCCTTCTCCATCGTGACTTGGACGAACTCCTAAATATTCTTCGTATTTCTCATTCCAAATTTCCGGTAAATCTGCAACTTTATATTCTCCGTTTATTAATCCTTTTTCAATCTCATAGCGAATCATAATATGAAGAGGATACGTTAACTCATCTGCTTCAATACGAATAAGCGACGGTTTCGCCTCATTTACTCCTCGGTAAAAATCTTCTAAATCTACATCGTCAAATTGTCCCGGCGCATGCTTTTTTAGTACGTCGTAATGATGCTGCCAAAATGCTTTATTTTTCCCGACAAACTGCTCAAAAAACAGCGACTGTGATTCATGAATTCCCATTGAAGTACCTTCACATAGAACCGTACCGACAAGATCCTTTGAAATATTTTGCTCATATAAAGCATGGCCGCATTCGTGAATCGTTCCAAAAATAGCCGTTCGGAAATCGTTTTCAGCATACTTAGTCGTGATGCGCACATCTCCCGGGTTTAAGCCAGTAGCAAAAGGATGGACTGTTTCATCAAGTCGCCCCGCTTCAAAATCATAGCCAAGCGTTTTTAACACGTCTAGACTAAATTGCTTTTGCGCTTCTTTTGGGAAAGTACGGAATAAAAATTCCGTATTTGGCTTTGTATTTGACCCGGCGATTCGCTGAACAAGAGGCACAATATGCTCCCGTAGCTTTCCAAATACCTCGTCTAAGATTTCAACCGTCATCCCCGGTTCAAAAAGGTCCAATAAACGGTTATATTTGTTTCCTTCATACCCCCAATACTCCACAAACTTCTGATTGAACGCTACAATTTTTTCGAGGTACGGTTGAAATAAAGCAAAATCTGCTTTTTCTTTTGCGTCTTCCCAAACCGACTCAGCTTTTGAAGTTAATGTAACGTATTCTTTATATTCATGCGGAGGAATCTTTTTATTTAAGTCATATTCTTTTTTACATTCTTCCACTGCTTTTTTCGTAATATCGTTTATGTAAGGCTGTAACTCAGGGTTTGTTAATTTCTCAATAAAACCTGCCATTTCATCAGAAACAGAAAGATTGAACGCTTCTGATGACATCATGCCAATAACTTCAGAACGCTGATCCGCCCCTTTTTTTGGAGCACCCGTCCTCAAATCCCAGTACATCACTCCGATTGCCTCGTGATAACTTTTGATTTTATTCATGTATTCATAAAACTGTTTCTCAATTTTCTGTATGTCTTCTCTCATTGTTTTTCCTCCTTACTTTCCTTATTTCACCATAAATTATTTTATCATAATAGTAACGGCGTGTATATAACTGAATATTCAATCTATTATGCATATAAAAAAGCGCGGCTACAACCGCGCTTTTTTATACGTTTTCTATTTTCGTTGGAACATTTTGTTCAATGATTGAACGCACTTTTGAATCTGTGCTTTTTGGCATAAAGATCGTGATTAGACCCTTATCGTTATGAGAGCGAATCAGTCTTCCAACTCCTTGCTTTAAGCGAAGAAGCATATACGGCATATCTGCATCCCAAAATGGATCGACTACTTGATTGCGCTTTGCTTCAAAGACCGGATCATTTGGCGGATACGGCAGAGACCAAATAATTACATTAGATAGCGAAGGTCCAGGAATATCCAATCCTTCCCACAAATGAACAGCGCATAAAATCGTTTCTTCTTCCCTTTGGAACTGAGATACTAATTTACTGATCTCTTGATCGCCTTCAAATAAAAATGTGTACTGATTTAACTCTTTGGAAACTTCTTTGAACATCTCTAGTTCTTCTTTGCTGTTAAACAATAAAAGTGCTCGTCCGTTCGTTTTTTCGAGCTGAGCAACAGCAAAGGCGAATTTTTCAGCAAACGCTTCTTCTTGATCATCCGAAACATTTTTTACCGCAATTTTCATTTGCTCATCATAATCAAATGGCGATTCAACGGAAAAAGAAAGCGGCTTTGCAATCCCTAAGCTATATGCTAAATAATCGAACGATTGGTTATCTGAAAGAGTGGCAGAAGTGAAAATATATGGTATTTTCTTCGCAAATACTCGTTCTTTTAAGACGTCTTTTACTGCTTGCGGCATAATAACCAACGTCAGCTGCCAGTTGTTTTCTTCCACCCAGTAGATGGCATTTTCGTTGTCCATAAATAAGCGCAGCGAATAATCAATTTGATCTAGGTACTCATCTACAATTCGCAGCGTATATTCGTCTACTGTATAGGTCTCACTCTCAAACACAAGCTCGTTTCCGATATGCTCAAGCAGCGATAAAAGTTCTTTTCCTACACTTTGTAATCCGTTTGTGCGGGCTACTTCTTTACGGCTAGAACCAACGATTTCTGTGCTTGCTTCACTTAAACGGTCAAAGAACATTGCATACACATCGATAGCGTGCTCGATCTTCACAGCAAATTCTTCTCGCACGTCATTTTCTAATAGACGCGTTAACAAGTTTTCTAACGTATCTTCTTGAATGCGATATGTTAAAGCCTTTTGTGCAGCAAATTCCAGCAGGTGACCTTCATCAAATACAACACAGCTGCTTTCAGGAAGAAGCGGAAGCTGTCCTTCACGCTTGCGGGCTTCATATGTCCAAATGTGCTCCATGTAAAAATCGTGAGAACAAATAATTAAGTCATGTGCTTTTCTATAGTGCTCACGTGAAAGCGTTAAGCCGCATCTATGACGCTGCTCACAGGAAGAGCAGTCTTGAAACGTATCCCAGTTAATTTGATTCCATTCCTCATCCGTTAAATGAGGATATTCTTTACGGTCTCCGTAGTGATAGAACGACTGCATACCGCTATGATCATGAACAAAATCAGGAAGCGTATCGTAAATTTCTTCAATGTTTTCATTATCTGTTCGTGCTGTCACAGCATCTAATTTCTTTAAACACAGATACTGATCTTGAGATTTTGCTAGGCGAACATCCATGTTAATATCTAAAATACCAGAGAGCTTTGCAATGTCTCCTTCGGCTTTTACTAACTGTTCAATTAATGTTTCATCAGCACAGGCAATAATAGCTGGCTTGCCAATATACCTTGCATAACAAATAGCGTACAGTAAATACACAATAGTTTTCCCTGTTCCTACACCTGCTTCTGCAAAGATTACATTTTTTTCTTTAAAAGCTCGTTCGATTTGAAAAGCCATAAAAATTTGTTCATCCCGAAGTTCTAACCCAGCGTCTGGAAGATGATCATAAAAAACATCACCTATCCATTCATTTAATTTGTCAAAAAAGTTTTCATCCCGCTCAATTGTAAAAGGCAACCGCTCTCTCATCATCGATACTGACTCCTTTATTTATGTAAATATCTATCAATAAAAATTAGCTTCACTTCTTTTTATCTAGTAAATTTCTCATGTAAGCAAAACTTAATTATTGACTACTTTATCTAAAATGTCAANAAAAAGAGCTGAACATAAAAAAGTTCTGCCTGTAAGGACAGAACCTTTTTGTATAAAAGCTGNGTGTATAGAACGCAAACNGAATAAGTGCTATTAAAAAATTAATTACAGCGGAATTTNGAGTCCGTGGACTGAGACAATAAAAAGGCCGCTTCATACTCGGCTTTTGCTTGTTCCAGCTGAGTAAGCGTCTCTCCGCTNACTTCTATTCCCTGCTGCATTAAATGATAGCTGTTTTCCAACGCTTGACGAATCATAGTGAACTGNGTGTTTCTATCCATTTATAAACATCCTCTCTCTGTAGTGCTTACTATAAAAGTGAATACTATCATTCTATACACCAGCTGTTTATTTTATTCTCAAAACCAGCATCTCTGGCTTAATAANTGGCTTCTTTCATTTAAGAAAATAATCGAACTTATTAAAATATTTTAATTCTCACTTGACATATAGGAATAATATATTTTAAAATTACTTACAGATTCAATCACTCAAAACTACATAATACAGGCTTACCGGTCAACCGATAGCCTCTAATTGCCAGATACACGTACAATCCGTCTGTGCAATTAGAGGCTTTTATTTTTTTAAAAGCCTGCTGAAAGGAGAAAAAATGGCAGAACTGCAGTTACAGCATGTGTATAAAAAATACGGAAAAGATAGTCTTGCAGTTGATAATTTCAATCTTCATATTCAAGACAAAGAATTTATTGTATTTGTAGGACCTTCAGGGTGCGGCAAATCCACTACCCTTCGAATGATCGCCGGCCTTGAATCGATAACAGAAGGAGAATTGCTTATTAATGGAGATCGTGCAAACGATTTACCTTCTAAGGACCGAGATATTGCAATGGTGTTTCAAAACTACGCGCTTTACCCTCATTTAACAGTTTACGACAACATGGCATTTGGCTTGCAGCTCCGCAAAGTCCCAAAACAAGAAATTGATGAGCGCGTTCGTGAAGCGGCTCGTATTTTGGACTTAGAACCCTATTTAAAACGCAAGCCAAAAGCGTTATCAGGAGGGCAGCGTCAGCGGGTGGCTTTAGGAAGAGCCATTGTACGGAATGCCCAAATTTTTTTAATGGATGAGCCTTTATCTAATCTTGATGCGAAGCTTCGCGTACAAATGCGTGCTGAAATCAGTAAGCTTCATCAGAGGCTGCAGACGACCATTATTTATGTAACCCACGATCAAACAGAAGCGATGACGATGGCAAGCAGAATTGTAGTTATGAAAGACGGAAAAATTCAGCAAATAGGTTCACCTATGCAAGTGTATAATGCTCCAGAGAATACGTTTGTAGCTAGTTTTATAGGATCACCGGGAATGAACTTTTTCACAGGAAAAGTAGTGAACAGCAAACTGCACATCAGTGAACATGAGTTTCAACTGACAGAAAATCAAATGCATTCGTTACATGAAAAAGGCTACAATAATCAGTTCATTACTATAGGAATTCGACCTGAGCATATTACGCGCGCCTCTTCTGATGCTCCTCATATTTCATTACCGGTAGATGTGTCTGAGTTATTAGGAGCAGAGTACATACTATACAGTAGTTTAGGAGACCAGCTCTTTGTGGCTAAAATCCCTGGGGATGAACATATTCAAGTTCATCAGCACTTTCCATTTCATTTTCAAATGAATCATGCTCATTTCTTTGACCAAGCATCTACCAACCGTATCAAAATTGACCAATAACTATCTAAAATGAATTCTATAAGTGGGGGAACTAAAATGAAAAAATTATTAATTCTGTTAGCAATGCTCACCGTGATCATCGCGGGCTGCGGCAAAAACAGTTCAACAAGCGGCGACAGCAGCGACTCTTCTAAAAAAGTAACCATTAACTTTACGCATTGGCGAGGAGAAGATTCGAAAGCTTTTGATTCTATCATTGAGCAATTTGAAAAGAAAAATCCAAATATTCATGTAGAAATGACCGTCTTTCCTTCTGATTCCTATCAATCACAAATTCAAGGATCTCTACTATCTGGAGAAGGTATCGATGTATTTGCTAGTTTTCCAGGAAGTCAATTTGAAACGATTCGCAAAGCAAACGGTTTTGCAAAGCTGGACGACCAAAACTTACTCAGCAAATTTGACGAAAAGCTAATCCAAGCGGGTAAAGCGGATAATACGCAATATGCTCTTCCTTATCAGCTAGTCTATAACATCCCTGTCTATAACAAAGGCATTTTTGAAAAATTAAATTTAGATGTTCCTAAAGATTGGAATAGCTTTTTAAAAACATCTGAAACATTAAAGAAAAATGGATACACGCCGATTTTATTTTCAGGAGACGTAAGTCCTTCTCAATTTATTAATCCAATGATTATGAATAACGAACCTACAAACAACGCCCTTCACGAAGTAGAAACGGGCAAGCGCAAGCTAACTGATGAATGGTTTATCAAAACCCTATCTCAAATTAAAGAATTAAATGACAAAGGTTACTTCCAAAAAGATGCTCTTGGTACGAAAAAAGAAAGTGCTGCAGCACTTTTTGCTCAGGAAAAAGGCGCAATGCTTGCTCAAGGTTCTTATATGATGGCTACAGTCAAACAGCAAAATCCGAAGATTGATCAAGGTTTGCTTGCACCGATTACAGTGGATCAAGATAAAGCAAAATACGAAGGTGTTCATACCACGACATTCTTATTAGGTGTTGCTGAAAAATCAAAACACAAAGAAGCTGCTAAGAAATTTTTAACTTTCCTTGCAGATCCAAAGATTTCTTCTGAGTATGCGAATGCTACTGGCCAGTTATTAACGGTCAAAGACGTGAAATATGATTCACCTGAACTCAAAGAAAGCGCAAAATGGAAAGACAAAAAAACGGTCTTCCAACCTCGATTTACAATTTTAAATGAGCGCGTATCAAAAGCTGTTGAAACATCTGTACAGGACGTACTATCCGGTATGTCAGCGAAAAAAGCTGCTGAAAAAGCACAAGGAGAGGTAGAACGTGTCGCTAAAAACTAATACGTCTATTCAAGAAGAAGAAAAGAGAACCCCTTCGTTCTCTTTTCCTCTCTTTTCATTTAAAAGTATCTCTAAAAGCAGACATCTATGGTTGTTTTTACTTCCCGGTTTTATCATATATACTGTTTTCTTTGCATTGCCAACGCTTTCTGCTTTATTTTTAAGCACAACTGATTGGAATGGATTGTCTTCTCAGTTCTCATTTGTAGGGTTTCAAAACTTCAAAGAAATTTTAACAAACGATGCTATTTTTACACAGTCTCTTACAAACAACTTAAAGTTCACAATTGGCGTGCTGATCTTTCAAACGTTATTGAGCTTAGGCTTTGCACTTTTACTTTATAAAAATTCTGCATGGAATACATTTTATCGCTCACTCTTTTTTGTACCGACGATTATTTCGTCCGTGTCGATTGCCTTCACGTGGAACTTTATGTATGACCCCAACATTGGAGGAGTTAACCTATTTTTAAGTAAAATAGGCCTTGAGCATTGGACCCAGTCTTGGATTGGAAATGGACATATCGCAATTTACAGCTTGGCTTTTGTACAATTTTGGGCACATACTGGTCAAATGCTTATTATTTTTGTAGCTGGAATTCAAGCTATTCCCAGTGAGTTATATGAAGCTGCTAGTATTGATGGAGCAACAAGATGGCAAAAATTCAAGCGCATTACGTGGCCTCTTTTAGCTCCAGCTACGACAATGGTTGTAGCTTATACGACCATACAAAGTTTTAAAGCATTTGATTTAATCATTGCAATGACAAATGGAGGTCCCTCCAACTCAACTGAAATTCTTTCGACACTTCTTTATCACGAAGCTTTTATTAATTTTCGTTTCGGCTATGCCTCTGCCATTTCAGTTGTATTTATGATTGTGATTGCTCTTTTAACGTTTCTTCAATTTCGCGTACTTCGCTTGACCAAAATGTAAAAGGAGATTCTTTTATGAAACAAAACCCATTCAGACAACTGATTTTAGGGATATACGGTTTAATCATTCTGTTGCCCTTAAGCTTGGTTTTATTAACAACCTTTAAAACAACGCCTGAACTTTACAGCAACCCAATCGGATTACCAGCAGGCTGGAATATTGAAAATTATAAACAGCTGCTCGTCAATGAACCCATCTTTGGCTATATTAAAAACAGCGTGATTGTTACCGTCTTTAGCACGTTTTTTATTCTATGGTTTTCAAGCATGATTGCTTATGCTATTATTCAGCTACCTCAAAAGCTTGGATGGATTGTATACGGCTTTTTTGTTTGCGGAATGATTGTCCCTACTCAAGTCAATATGATTCCTGTCTTTTTGCTGATGAATAAGCTTGGACTGGTCAATACGCTAACAGGCGTCATTATCGTCTCCATAAGTTTTTTGCTTCCCATCGGTGTGTTTATTATCACGGGGTTTATGAAAACTTTGCCAAGGGAACTATTCGAAGCTGCTCGCATGGACGGAGCGTCAGAGTGGAAAATATATTCAAAAATCGCTCTTCGACTCTCAATACCATCAATGGCTACAGTAGGAATTTTTTCGTTTGTGATTGTGTGGAATGATCTGTTATTCCCTTTGCTATTGTTAAAATCTAAAGAAGTAAAAACGCTGCCTATTGCACTATTGGACTTTCAAGGGGAATTTCTGACTAATTACCCTATGCTGTTTTCAGCAGTCGTTCTTTCTTCTATCCCATTATTGATTGCGTACGTGTTTTTGCAAAAGCATTTCATTTCAGGAATGACATCTGGGGCATTAAAATAGCAGGCAAGAAAATCACGTTTCCCTGCCTGTCCCTTTATTCTATAGGATTATTTTTTAAAGCACGCTGAGGTTTCGGCTTCTCTACTACTAGATGTTGGTAAACGTACATTAAAGCAGCTTTCAACAGAAAGATACCTAGCAAATGGTACTCTTTAAATGTGCCTACCCTAAAAAGCTTTGCACGGCTCATAGCTCGTTGAAAAGGATAAACAAAAAATGTATCTACGATTGCATTTAATAACATATACCTTCCAAAATGGCCATATGTGAACTTTTTAATCCATAAAGAACCTGCTAAAAATGGACCTAAAAGTAAAGCAGCTTCACCTGTTAGATATGGATGAGGAGGATTAGGGAATATCCACCACTTCTTTTTTTCAGCAATATAGCTTTCAACCATCATTAAAAAGGAAATAAACATAGTAGATGATAAATAGCGCTTAATATGCTGTCGTCCTATAAAAGGGATGGTTAACCATGAAAGAAGCATCAGCCCCCCAAAAATCCCTGCTGATCGATTCTTTCTCATTTTATCACCTCTTAGGTTTTAGTATGAGATTTCCCTTTCGTAAATATGTTAGAAATAAGCTAATCATTTCTCGTTTTAAGCCTGCTATTGAAAAGAAATGAATACATATATTGCCCTGCTACTCGCCCATACTATAAAAAAACATAATGGGGTGAGTATATGCATGATTATTATGACGGACTATATAAATACCTGCTTAATGCTACATTTTGGTTTATTTTATTAATTGTCGTGCTCGGTATAGGCATGTTTGGAATGCTAGCTTATCGGGGTTTGAAAAAGAAATAACGTACAAAAGCCAAGCTGGTTTTTACACCGCTTGGCTTTTGTATTTATTGATCGTTGCGTGGAGGACGAGGTCCCCAATATTGATAGTAGTCTGTTTTAATAAACCCGTTAAACAATTTGCGTTTTTTCGTTGCTTTTTTACCGTAGTATTGTTCAAATTGTTCATGAGATGTAAGCATATAAATCGACCACGTATCAAGCTTAGAAAACGCTTCGCCCATTTCAGCGTACATTTTTTCAACAGAAGGACGATCGCTTAAACGTTCGCCGTACGGAGGGTTACCAATAATGATTCCATATTCTTTCGGCGTCGTAAAATCGCGCACTTGCATTTGCTTAAATTGAATTAAATCTCCAAGTCCAGCTTCAAATGCATTTTGCTCCGCTACTTTTACCATACGATGGTCAATATCATGACCAGCAATATCTAGCACTTGGTCGTAGTTCGCTAAGTCTTCTGCTTCTTCGCGCGCTTTGTCCCAAATACTTGCTGACATCCATGGCCACTCTTCTGATAAGAAGTCACGGTTAAATCCTGGTGCAATATTTTGACCGATAAGCGCTGCTTCGATAGCAATTGTACCTGAACCGCAAAAAACATCGACAAACGGACGATCCGCATTCCACGGCGTTAGCATAATTAGAGCCGCTGCCAGCGTTTCTTTTAAAGGAGCTTCCCCTTGCCCAACGCGGTAACCGCGCTTATGAAGTCCTGCACCGCTTGCGTCAATTGTTAATGTAGCAACATCTTTTAATAGCGCTACTTCAATTTTAAACGTTGACCCTGTTTCTTCGAGCCAGCCTGTTGTTTTGTTATAATGTTTTTTCATGCTGTCAACAATTGCTTTTTTCACAATGCTTTGACAATCTGATACGCTGAACAATTTAGATTTAACTG
>Ga0058693_1000711_pt1 | contig 12575 bp, 10 predicted proteins | sample AgamicOrMarz_FD_55217 | JGI IMG/M metagenome (GOLD analysis project Ga0058693, IMG submission 55217) | Agave microbial communities from Guanajuato, Mexico - Or.Ma.rz | ecosystem: Host-associated > Plants > Phyllosphere > Phylloplane/Leaf | place: Guanajuato, Mexico | collected 2012-06-04 | reverse complement strand
GGTGTGACCCGCGGCGGACGGCGTGAGCTGGATAACGCGCAGTTCTTCACCCGGCTAGGGCAGCGGTTGATCAAAGTGCTCGACCAGCCAACGCAGGACGGCTTTGTCTATCGCGTGGATATGCGTCTGCGGCCCTTTGGCGACAGCGGGCCGCTGGTGCTGAGTTTTGCCGCGCTGGAAGATTATTACCAGGAGCAGGGGCGCGACTGGGAGCGTTACGCGATGGTGAAAGCCCGCATCATGGGCGATAACGACGGTTCCTATACCAACGAACTGCGCGCCATGCTGCGGCCCTTTGTCTTCCGCCGCTATATCGATTTCAGCGTGATCCAGTCGCTGCGTAACATGAAGAGCATGATCGCGCGCGAAGTGCGCCGGCGTGGCCTGAAGGACAACATCAAGCTGGGCGCGGGCGGCATTCGTGAAATCGAATTTATCGTGCAGGTGTTCCAGCTGATCCGCGGTGGGCGCGAGCCATCGCTACAATCCCGCGCGCTGCTGCCGACGCTGACGGCTATCGATCAACTGAACCTGCTGCCGCCCGGCGATGCTGACATTNTGCGNGCGGCCTATCTGTATCTGCGGCGTCTGGAAAACCTGCTGCAAAGCATCAACGATGAACAGACCCAGACCCTGCCGGGTGACGATCTTAACCGTGCGCGGCTGGCATGGGGGATGAATGCACCGGACTGGGATGCGCTGATGCAAACCCTGGCGACGCACATGGCGGCAGTGCGCCGCGTGTTTAACGAACTGATTGGCGACGATGAATCGGCGTCTCCTGATGAACAGCTGTCTGAGCAGTGGCGCGAGTTGTGGCAGGATGCGTTGCAGGAAGAAGACACCACGCCGGGGCTGGCGCATCTCGCCGATGAGGATCGTCGGCGCGTGGTGGCGCTGATCGCCGATTTTCGTAAAGAACTCGATAAACGCACCATTGGCCCGCGCGGGCGTCAGGTACTCGATCACCTGATGCCGCACCTGCTGAGCGAAGTCTGCTCCCGGGATGATGCGCCGGTGCCGTTATCGCGCCTGACGCCACTGCTGACCGGCATCGTCACGCGCACGACATATCTCGAGCTGCTGAGCGAGTTTCCCGGCGCGCTCAAACACCTGATTTCTCTGTGCGCTGCCTCGCCGATGGTGGCAAGCAAGCTGGCGCGTTATCCGCTGCTGCTGGACGAGCTGCTTGATACCCGCACGCTGTATCAACCGACGGCGACGGATGCCTATCGCGACGAGCTGCGCCAGTATCTGCTGCGCGTGCCGGAAGAGGACGAAGAGCAACAGCTGGAGGCGTTACGCCAGTTTAAGCAGGCGCAAATGCTGCGCGTGGCTGCCGGTGACATCGCTGGCACGCTGCCGGTGATGAAAGTGAGCGATCACTTAACCTGGCTGGCGGAAGCGATCATTGATGCCGTCGTGCAGCAGGCGTGGACGCAAATGGTGGCGCGTTACGGGCAACCTACCCATCTTCACGATCGTGAAGGGCGCGGTTTTGCGGTGGTGGGTTATGGCAAACTCGGCGGCTGGGAGCTGGGCTACAGCTCCGATCTCGATCTGGTGTTTTTGCATGACTGCCCGGCAGAAGTGATGACCGACGGCGAGCGGGAAATCGATGGCCGTCAGTTCTATCTGCGCCTCGCCCAGCGCATTATGCACCTGTTCAGCACCCGTACTTCGTCGGGCATTCTCTATGAAGTGGANGCNCGTNTGCGCCCGTCCGGCGCGGCGGGCATGCTGGTCACTACCGCCGACGCGTTTGCGGATTATCAGCAGCATGAAGCCTGGACGTGGGAGCATCAGGCGCTGGTGCGCGCCCGNGTGGTGTATGGCGATCCGCTGCTGAAAACCGCNTTCGATACTATCCGCCGCGANGTACTGATGAAGCCNCGGGCAGGGGAAANCCTGCAAAAAGAGGTACGCGAAATGCGTGAGAAAATGCGGGCGCACCTCGGTAATAAACACAAGGATCGTTTTGATCTGAAAGCCGATGAGGGCGGCATTACCGATATTGAGTTTATCACCCAGTATCTGGTGCTGCGCCACGCGTGCGACAAGCCAAAGCTGACGCGCTGGTCCGATAACGTGCGCATCCTTGAACTGCTGGCGCAAAACGACATCATGGATGACAACGAAGCACAGGCGCTGACGCAGGCCTACACTACGTTGCGCGATGAGCTGCATCATCTGGCGTTGCAGGAACAACCCGGTCATGTGCCGTTGTCGTGCTTTAAGGAAGCCCGGCAGCAGGTCAGCGCCAGCTGGCAGAAGTGGCTGGTGGAACCGTGCGCTTAACTGCCAGTGTGGTATTATCGCGCGCAAAATTTTGAAATTGCCTGGAGTCTGGAATGAAAGTAACGCTGCCAGAGTTTGAACGTGCAGGTGTCATGGTGGTCGGTGACGTCATGTTGGATCGCTACTGGTACGGCCCAACCAGCCGTATTTCACCGGAAGCCCCGGTGCCTGTCGTAAAAGTGGATACCATCGAAGAACGTCCAGGCGGCGCGGCGAACGTGGCGATGAACATCGCTTCACTGGGGGCGAACTCGCGTCTGGTGGGCCTGACCGGTATCGACGATGCCGCGCGCGCGCTCAGCAAAACGCTGGCCGACGTTAACGTCAAATGTGATTTCGTTTCCGTTCCCACGCATCCGACCATTACCAAGCTGCGCGTGCTGTCGCGCAACCAGCAGCTGATCCGCCTCGACTTTGAAGAAGGGTTCGAAGGCGTTGATCCGGANCCGCTGCATGAACGTATCAGCCAGGCGCTGAACAACATTGGCGCGCTGGTACTGTCCGACTACGCCAAAGGCGCGCTGGCGACGGTTCAGCAGATGATCACCCTCGCGCGTGATGCGGGCGTACCGGTACTTATCGATCCGAAAGGCACTGATTTTGAGCGCTACCGCGGTGCTACGCTGTTGACGCCGAACCTCTCTGAGTTTGAAGCGGTGGCGGGCAAGTGCAAAAGCGAAGAAGAGATCGTCGAGCGCGGCATGAAAATCATCGCCGACTTTGATTTCTCGGCGCTGCTGGTCACGCGCTCCGAGCAGGGCATGACGCTGCTGCAACCGGGTAAAGCACCGCTGCATATGCCGACCCAGGCGCAGGAAGTGTACGACGTTACCGGTGCCGGTGATACGGTGATCGGCGTGCTGGCGGCGACGCTGGCGGCAGGCAACACGCTGGAAGAGGCCTGCTATTTTGCCAACGCGGCGGCTGGTGTCGTGGTCGGTAAATTGGGTACCTCGACGGTATCGCCTATCGAGCTGGAAAATGCGGTACGCGGACGTTCAGAAACCGGCTTCGGCGTGATGACTGAAGCGGCTCTGAAAGAGGCCGTGGCGGCCGCGCGTAAGCGTGGCGAGAAAGTGGTGATGACCAACGGCGTGTTCGACATTCTGCACGCGGGCCATGTCTCTTATCTGGCCAATGCCCGTAAGCTGGGCGATCGTCTGATCGTGGCGGTTAACAGCGATGCCTCCACTAAACGCCTGAAAGGGGAAACGCGTCCGGTGAACCCGCTTGAACAGCGCATGATTGTGCTGGGCGCGCTGGAAGCCGTGGACTGGGTGGTGCCGTTTGAAGAGGATACGCCGCAGCGCCTGATCGCAGGCATTCTGCCGGATCTGCTGGTGAAAGGCGGGGATTACAAGCCTGAGCAAATCGCTGGCAGTGAAGAAGTGTGGGCGAATGGTGGCGAAGTGATGGTGCTTAATTTTGAAGATGGGTGTTCAACCACCAACATCATTAAGAAGATCCAGAAAGACAGCCAGTAAGCAGGGTTGCCCGGCAGCGCGATGCTGACCGGGCAAAATTTCTTATTTCTGTACGTCCGTATCGATATCTACCGCATCAACCGGCGGAATGGCCGGAGCTGGCTTCACTTCTTCTGCGGTATGACGCGTTTCCAGATCGCTGATGCGTTGCTCAAGCAGCGCCAGCTTCTCGCGGGTGCGCAGCAGAACCTGCGTCTGTACATCGAATTCTTCACGGCTGACCAGATCGAGACGCGTCAGTTGCGATTGCAGCGTCTGACGGATTTTTTTCTCGACGTCTTCGCCAAACTCGCGAATGCCTTTCGGCATGGACTCGTGAACCTGACGGGCAATCTGTTCAATTTTCTTCGGGTCAATCATAGTCGTTCCCTGTTCGTGTGGGTAATAGCATACATTGTAGCGTGTTAAGCGCAGTGTTAAACCAGATTTGTTTACCACACGGGCATTGCCGCCAATAATCAATAGCGTTATAGTTATTGCGCTTATTCTCAGGGCGGGGCGAAATTCCCCACCGGCGGTAAATCGGCAGGTGTAAACCTTATGCTGAAAGCCCGCGAGCGCTTCAGGTGTAAATCTGAAGGTCAGCAGATCCGGTGTAATTCCGGGGCCGACGGTTAGAGTCCGGATGGGAGAGAGTAACGATCCAGACGGGCAAGACCCGTTCACGTTATTTTTTTGCCGCTACGCGGTACTCCTAAGACTGCCCTGATTCTGGTAACCATAATGTTAATGAGGTTTTTTTACCATGAATCAGACGCTGCTTTCTTCTTTTGGCACTCCTTTTGAACGCATCGAACGTGCGTTAGCCGCACTGCGCGAAGGCCGTGGTGTAATGGTGCTTGACGACGAAGACCGTGAAAACGAAGGCGATATGATTTTCGCCGCCGAAACCATGACNGTTGAACAAATGGCGCTGACGATCCGTCACGGCAGCGGCATCGTATGCCTGTGCCTGACCGACGAACGCCGTAAACAGCTCGATCTGCCGATGATGGTAGAAAACAACACCAGCGCCTTCGGCACCGGTTTTACCGTGACCATCGAAGCCGCGCATGGCGTGACGACTGGCGTATCCGCAGCGGACCGTATCACCACCGTTCGCGCTGCGATTGCCGATGGCGCGAAGCCGTCCGATCTCCACCGTCCGGGCCACGTGTTCCCGCTGCGCGCGCAGCCGGGCGGCGTACTGACCCGTGGCGGCCACACTGAAGCGACCATCGATCTGGTGACGCTGGCCGGTTTCAAACCCGCAGGCGTGCTGTGTGAACTGACCAATGATGATGGCACCATGGCGCGCGCGCCGGAGTGCATTGCCTTTGCGCAGCAACACAATATGGCGGTTGTCACCATTGAAGATCTGGTGGCCTATCGTCGTGAACATGAGCGCAAAGCCAGCTAAGTTATGCCTGTATGCCGTACATCATGTGCGGCATACATCATTGTCTCCGCCTCACTTCCCGTTCCGCCCGCTCTTGCAATCACTCAGCCGATACCCAGAAACTGTAACAGCACCAGGCTCAGTCCCATCACCGACATGCCGCACAGCACGCCATAGCTGGGGTTATTGTTGGGGTCGATCTCTTTTGCCAGCGGCATCAGTTCGTCCACCGACAGGGCGACCATAATCCCCGCCACTGCCGCCATGATCGCCGCCATCAGCAGCGGTGACAGCAGGCTTCCGAGGATCAGCCACGCCAGCACGCCGCCCAGGATCTCCGCCAGACCCGAGATACCCGCCCAAAAAATCGCGGTGCGTTTAGAGCCGGTGGCAGCATAGACCGGCCCGGCAACCGCCAGACCTTCAGGAATATTGTGCAGCGCCACGGCGAGGGCAATGCCAAAGCCGAGTTCAAGGTTGTTACTCGCCGTCACATAGGTGGCAATGCCTTCCGGAAAGTTGTGCAGGCTGATGCCAAGCGTCAGGAGGATCGCGGTGCGCCGGAGGTTACGCGGCAACGGCTGGCTTTCACCGGCGGGCAGCAAATCCTGCGGGTGGGCATGAGGCAGCAGGCGATCGAGCGCAAAGTAGCCGAGCAGGCCGACGATAAACATGCCGTAGCCGAGAACCGGTGGCATATCCGGCGTGGCTAACGCCGCAGGCAGCATCTCCATCAAAGAAATTAACAACATGATGCCCGCCGCAAAACCCAGCGAAAATGCCAGCACGCGATTGGAAGGTTTCTGACCCATTACGCCGAGGATCGCGCCAATAAAGGTGGCCGCCCCAGCCAGTAAGGTCAGGATCAAGGGAACTGACATTAACAACTCCTTGTGATAATCATTCTCATTTATGTTAATGAGGATTAATGGCGAACGCGAGCGGGTCATTCATCCTTTACGCATTTCTTACATTCAAAATTCCTGATGATCTTCATCACGGTTATCTGCGTTTATCCGCGACAGAAACAGCGTAAGGTAACCACATATTATTTAGCCGCTTTGTAAGGATATGACCATGTCAGTACCGCGTATGCCAGCACTATTTTTAGGCCACGGCAGCCCGATGAATGTTCTTGAAGATAACATTTACACCCGCGCCTGGCAGTATCTTGGCGAGACGTTGCCGCGTCCAAAAGCCATTGTGGTGATCTCCGCGCACTGGTTTACCCGCGGCACCGGAGTCACGGCCATGGCGGAGCCAAAGACCATTCATGACTTCGGCGGTTTCCCGCAGGCACTGTATGACACGCACTATCCTGCGCCCGGTTCGCCTGAACTGGCCCAGCAGCTGGTGGACCTGCTGGCGCCGGTACCGGTAACGCTGGATCAGGAAGCCTGGGGCTTTGACCACGGTTCCTGGGGCGTGCTGATCAAGATGTACCCGAACGCGGACATCCCGATGGTGCAGCTCAGCCTCGACAGCACCAAATCTGCGGCCTGGCATTATGAATTGGGCCGTAAGCTCGCCACGCTGCGCGATCAGGGCATCATGCTGATCGCCAGTGGCAACGTGGTGCATAACCTGCGCACGGCGCGCTGGCACGGCGAAAGCACGCCTTATCCATGGGCAGTCTCGTTTAACGATTACGTGAAGGAGAATCTGACCTGGAAGGGGCCGACGGAGCAGCATCCGCTGGTGAACTACCTCGATCACGAAGGCGGTTCCCTGTCGAACCCGACGCCGGATCACTTCCTGCCGCTGCTCTACGTGCTGGGCGCGTGGGACGGGGAGGAGCCGATAACCATTCCGGTGGAAGGGCTGGAAATGGGATCGCTGAGTATGCTGTCGGTNCAGATTGGNTAANCAAAAAACCCGGTAAGCAGAACGCCACCGGGTTTTATTTATTCCACAAAGATATGCGGATAGAAGCGCGACAGATCCTGGGTGATCAGCGCCCGATCTTCACGAATGCCGATGCCGGCGGGTTGATCGTTGATAAGCCAGCTACCAATAAGCACGTAGCTGTCGCCGAATTTCGGCAACGGGCAGAACTCCTGCACGATCATGCCTTCTTCGCCATACGGGCCTTCAGCCTGTTCAATGGTTTTGCCGTTTTCNATGATCGACACGTTGGCGCCTTCNCGGGAGAAAATCGGTTTCACCACGTACTTTTCAGGCGTGGGGTGATCGTCTTCGGCAAACCAGGCGGGCAGCAGATTCGGATGATCCGGGAACATCTCCCACAGCATCGGTAACAGCGCCTTATTGGAAATAATGCTTTTCCACGCCGGCTCCAGCCAGCGCACGCCCGCGTCTTCCAGCTTGGTGGAGAACATTTCGCGCAGCATGTATTCCCAGGGATAAAGCTTAAACAGATTGCTGATCACCTGATCCTGCAGATCGCTGAACTGGCCTTTTTCACCGAGACCAATATCTTCGATGAACAGGAATTCAGTGGCGATCCCGGCTTCGGCGGCGCAGTCCTGTAAATATTGCACGGTACCGCGATCTTCCACGGTATCGCGGCAGCAGGCCATGTGCAGCAGGTTAAAACCATACTGGTCACGCAGCTCGCCAAAGCGCTCGATGAGCTTTTCCTGCAGGCTGTTGAACTGATCGCTACCGGCAGGCAGATTGCCAGCCTTAAGCTGATCTTCAAGCCACAGCCACTGGAAAAACGCGGCTTCATACAGCGATGTCGGCGTATCGGCGTTGTTCTCCAGCAGTTTCGGTTCACCCACGCCATCCCACGCCAGATCGAGGCGGGAATAGAGGGATGGCTGTTGCGTCTGCCAGGACTGACGCACAAAGCCCCAGGTATGCTTAGGAATGCGGAATTTGGTCATCAGCGCATCGCTGGCGATCACCTTTTCCACGACCTTCAGGCACATCTGATGCAGCTCTGCCGTCACGTCTTCCAGCTTTTCAACCTGCGCCAGGGTGAGCTTGTAGTAGGCGTCTTCGCACCAGTACGGCTCGCCATACATGGTATGGAAATTAAAGCCGTATTCGGTGGCTTTGTCGCGCCAGCCCGGGCGCTCAACAATACTGATTCTTTCCATGCGTATCAGCCGCCCATTGAGCGTGAAGAGGTGCCAGCAGCGCTACGCTGCATGGTGGATTGTTTAGCGACCGATTCGCCAAAGCCGCCACGNGTGACCGTGGAGGTGGTGGCCGGTTTAGGNGCCAGCGCGGTTTTCGGGACGGTGGCCGTACGGCCTGGCTGNGCGGCACCATAGCCTTTGCCAGAGGCATCGGTGTACTGGCCATAAGCCGGGCTGGCCGGGTTACGGGAGGTGAACAGCGGCTGCTGAGCGAAGCCTGCGCCACCGCCCATCATGCGGCCCATCATATAACCCGCCATCAGCGGCATCCAGAAGCTCCCGCTTTGCTGAGTTTGCGCCTGGTTTTCCGGTGCTAAACCCGCCTGAGCAGGGGCCTGCTGGCACTGACCTTCGCCAAATTCAGCCACACAGTCTTCGCGCGTGGCGTACTTCGGCGCGGTGCGTTCAGCTTCTTTTTTGGCGTTATTGAAAGCGGTGGTGCATTCCGCGCTTTTACCCGGGTTGGCGCTGGTGCAGTCGTCCGCGTTTTGATACATGGATACCGTTTCGTCACTTTGTTCGCAGCCTGCCAGCATAAACACAGCAGTAACGGCGAAGGCGACCGGCGTCAGGTGGCGTGCGCTCCAGCTTTTGCGGAACGTCGCATGATTAATCGTTTTTGTCCGTTTCATAGATGTCTTCCAGAGCCCAGAGTTACAGCAAGGTGAATAGTGCTCAGGATAGAGGATGAGTGGTTGAAAATGAAGCGCGAACAGNCCAGAAGGGGNGTGGAGGGGTGATCTTTACGTTGTCTTACGTTGAAATGGGGGCTGACGCCCCCATTGCACAGATTAACGGCTAAACGGGTTAGCGCCGTTACGGCCATTGCTGGCAGCGGCAGGGGCTTCAGCCGTGGTCGCAGATTGCGTATCCGCGGCGATGTTCTGCACGCGAGCATCCTGCTGTGGGTTTTCCGGTGCCACGGCTTCAGGCGTGGTGGACGTCGGTTTACCCAGCGTGCTGTTCAGCGCCAGCAGATCCTGCTCGTTCAGCGTACCGAGCGCAGATTTGATGTTCAGCTGGTTGATCAGGTAGTTATAACGCGCGCTGGAAAGCTGCTGCTTGGCGTTATACAGCGCCGTGGTGGCATCCAGCACATCCACGATGGTACGCGTACCTACTGAGTAACCNGCTTCGCTCGCATCCAGAGAACTNTGNGCAGAAACCACGGCCTGNTCATAGGCCTTGATGCTGCTGATGGACGCGTTGATGTTGTTAAACGACGAACGGACGTTCTGTACTACGCTGCGGTGTGCAGTTTCCAGCTGCTCGCTGGCACCCACAAAGTTGTACTGCGCCTGTTTCACCTGCGAGTTCACCATTCCGCCCTGATACAGCGGCAGGGAGAAGTTCAGGCCGACTTTGTTCTGGCCGACATTGCTGTCGTCGAACTGGGCGTTATTGGTTTTTGAGCCGCTGTAAGAGGTGTCAGACACGCCGGTAGAAGCGGTTAAACCCAGCGTCGGCAGATGGCCGTCCTGCGCCTGGCGGATTTGCTCACGCGCCAGATCCTGATTCAGACGGGCCTGCAACAGCGACAGGTTGCGGCTTTCCGCTTCCTTCAGCAGCGCGTTTACCGGCTGCGGCTTGTTGGTTTTGAAGCTATCGACGTTCAGTGACGCCAGTTCCGGGTAGTAGTTACCGGTGACCTGACGAAGTTGCTCAACGGCGTTATCCAGATTGTTGCGCGCGGTAACTTCGTTCGCCAGCACGGTGTCGTACTGTGAACGGGCGTTCTGCACGTCGGTAATGGCAACCAGGCCGACGTTAAAGCGCTGGGTNGTCTGATCGAGCTGGCGATAGATCGCCTGTTTCTGCGCTTCAGTATAAGAGAGCGAGTCAATCGCGCTCAACACGTTGAAGTAGGCGGTGGCTGTGTTCAGGATCAGCGTCTGTTGGTCAGTCTGGAAGGTCACATCCTGGATACCAGCGGCTTTTTCCTGCAGCGTCAGTGCACGCCACTTTGACATGTCAAACAGGGTTTGTGTAAGTTGCAAAGAGGCGCTGGTGGCGTTTGAGTTCACACCATTGCTGTCGCGGAAGCCATTGCTGTAGGTGTAATCCGCACCCAAACCCAGCTGTGGCAGTAACGGGCTGCGTGCTTCGTTAATTTTCTCGAATGCAGCATCACGGTCTGCCGCAGACCTGCGCAGCTCCGGGTTGCTTAAACGCGCCTGTTTGTAAACCTGCAACAGGTTTTCTGCTTGGCTCATGGCGCTGAAACCTGCAAGGCTCAGGCCGATTAGGATGGGGAGCAATTTCTTCATTTGCATTCCTTGTTGTGAAGCATGATATAGCGCTGATCAAAGAGTAAAAATAATTGCCGATTCTAGCAGAGACTAGCATGACAAAAGGTTGGCGTTACGTGCCATCTNGCGTTAATTTGCACCAATCTACCACAAGGTACAGTAAACGGCAGTCCTGGTGCCTTGAAATCCACAATTTCATCATTATTTAGGGCGGGGATGAATCATGAGTAAAGACAAACCAGTTGCCACGACTTTCACCAAAAATGATGTAGAAATTATTGCACGGGAAACCCTGTACAGTGGTTTTTTTTCGCTCGATTTATACCGTTTTCGCCATCGCCTTTTCAACGGTGAAATGAGCAATGAAGTGCGCCGTGAAATTTTTGAACGCGGGCACGCCGCGGTGTTGCTACCCTATGACCCAGTGCGCGACGAAATCGTGCTGATTGAGCAAATCCGTATCGCCGCCTATGACACCAGCGACACGCCCTGGCTGCTGGAACTGGTCGCCGGTATGATCGAGGAAGGTGAAACCGTTGANGACGTGGCGCGGCGCGAAGCGGTAGAAGAAGCGGGCCTTGAGGTTGGNCGCACGAAGACATTTATGAGCTACCTGGCAAGCCCNGGGGGCACCAGCGAGCGGTTATCGCTGTTGGTTGGTGAAGTGGATGCCACACAGGCCAAAGGTATACATGGTCTGGTGGACGAAAACGAAGATATTCGTGTTCATGTGGTGAGTCGGGAACAGGCTTATCAGTGGGTAGAAGAGGGGAAAATCGACAACGCAGCGTCTGTCATCGCCCTGCAATGGCTGCAGCTGCATTATGAAGCATTGAGAAAAGAGTGGATAAAATGAAGCGTTACACACCTGACTTCCCTGAGATGATGCGCCTGTGCGAAACCAACTTCGCGCAGTTGCGACGCCTGTTGCCACGTACTGATGCACCCGGCGAAACAGTGAGCTATCAGGTGGCCAATGCGCAATACCGGTTAACGATCACCGAGTCCACCCGCTACACTACGCTGGTGGAAATCGTACAAACGGTTCCGGCGATAAGCTACTGGAGCCTGCCGTCACTGACGGTACGTCTTTATCATGATGCGATGGTCGCTGAAGTGTGTTCAAGTCAGCAGATTTTTCGCTTCAAAGCACGTTATGATTATCCAAACAAAAAGTTGCATCAACGCGACGAAAAGCATCAAATTAATCAGTTTTTAGCCGACTGGCTGCGATACTGTTTAGCACATGGAGCAATGGCGATTCCGGTTTGTTAGCGTCGTGAAACCTAAGGACACCATTTGGAAAGCCTGTTAAATCTGGGGCTGGCTGGTGAGGCCAACATCAGGATCTTACAAATAACCGATACTCACCTGTTTGCTGAGAAGCATGAAACGCTATTAGGCGTGAATACCTGGGAGAGCTATCGGGCGGTGCTGGACGCCATCCACGCCCAACAGCGCGACTGCGATCTTATTGTCGCCACCGGCGATCTGTCGCAGGATCACACGGCTGCGGCCTATCAGCACTTTGCTGATGGCATCGCAAGCTTTGATGCGCCCTGCGTATGGTTACCGGGAAATCATGATTTTCAGCCTGCCATGTACAGCACCCTTGAGGATGCCGGTATTTCGCCGTCAAAACGCGTTTTTGCGGGCGACCACTGGCAAATCCTGCTGCTCGACAGCCAGGTGTTTGGCGTGCCGCACGGTGAGCTGAGCGAGTTTCAGCTCGACTGGCTGGAGCGTAAGCTGGCGGATGCGCCCGATCGCCATACGCTGCTGTTGCTGCACCATCATCCGCTGCCCGCGGGGTGTGGCTGGCTGGATCAGCACAGCCTGCGCAACGCGCAGGAGCTGGACAACGTGCTGGTGCGCTACCCGCAGGTCAAGTATCTGTTATGCGGTCATATCCATCAGGAACAAAATCTGGACTGGAACGGCCGTCGGCTGCTCGCCACGCCGTCAACCTGCGTACAGTTTAAGCCGCACTGTTCCAACTTCACGCTGGATAGCGCCGCGCCCGGCTGGCGCTGGCTGGAGCTGTGTGCCGACGGCACGC
>Ga0058693_1000708_pt1 | contig 12622 bp, 10 predicted proteins | sample AgamicOrMarz_FD_55217 | JGI IMG/M metagenome (GOLD analysis project Ga0058693, IMG submission 55217) | Agave microbial communities from Guanajuato, Mexico - Or.Ma.rz | ecosystem: Host-associated > Plants > Phyllosphere > Phylloplane/Leaf | place: Guanajuato, Mexico | collected 2012-06-04 | reverse complement strand
ACATATTTCTTCCTCCCTTTCTATTTTTACTAATATCTATTATAACAACTTTATTTATATATAAATTTAAATATTCAGAATTTATCAACCCAGATAAAGCGATACAAATTATGAATACAATATACACCTTTAGTTAACATAATCACTCTTTCCGGAACACATACAAAAAATGAGCCCTTATCTACCAAGGGCTCTAAGATTGTCATGTGAATGGCAATATGCAGCTTTTTATACATTGTTGATTTATCAAGAGTTCGCTTATATGCAAAGGTAAGAGAACTGTATAAAACTACAACCTTACAGTTTTNAGCGAAAAATGTGGTTTGAAACTAACTTCCACTTCGGTGTTACCGCCATTCCCCAAAATGGTTAAGCGATTATTTTCACCTTTAATTTGGTTAATATCTTCTAATTCAAAATCAAAGATTAATCCTTTAAAGTGTTCATAACCTAAGCTTACACTACATTTATTTTCATGTATCGAAGTAGTCAATATTAATTGAAACCCATAGTCATCATTCTTGCTATACATAAACATACCAGTCTGTTCATCGACCATTACTACAGGTTCATCTTCAAATAACTCAAGCAGTTCGTATTCATTGTACTCCATTAATGTTCAAAGCCTCCTATCTTGGTATTACTGTAATAACATCGCCATTATTATTTACAACGACCTTAACTTTTTCAGCTATATGATCAAAAGTTCCAGCACGACTACCTGGTTTCGCCGGTGTATTTTTAATTGCGTCTTCAATAACAGTTGGAGTAATACCACGTGGATCTACATAAGATTTAATAAACTTGTTATATTCTGTAGTTCCTACTTTAATTCCTTTTTCAGCAGCCTTTTGATGTGCCCTTGTTGTTAACTCTGCTCTAACTTCAGCGCTGTTTGGAGCCATCCTTTCTAAAGCGTGTTCAGTGTATTTTCTTCCATTTATTACGGCTCCGCCTTTAGGCATACTCCATGCAAGAGTTTGAGCATATTTAGTGTCCATTTTACTTCCGAGCTTGGAAGCTGTATTCAACGTTTTGTTTGTAGTATTGACTGCCTTAACCATACCACCGCCTAGAATACTAAGTCCAGAAATTGTTCGGTCAAGGCTAGATAAATCTTTACGCGTAATTAAGTCTTTTCCAGTAGATGAGTCGTTTAACCCTTTAATATTAGCTATAATTGGTAAGAAATCTGCAAGTAAAGAGGATGCCCCTAACACTTTTTCAAGATCTTTATTTAAGTCTTCTACGTGTGTAACAACTTTAGTATCAACGACTTTTTGACTTTGAATCTTATTAATAGCATTTAGCCCTTTAGCAATCTTGCTCATTTCTTCATTAATATTAATATTTTGCTTATTCGGGTATGCCACACTATTAACTTTATCTAGAGACTTATCTACTTTTGTGAAATAACTGTTTACAGTATCTACAGATTTATTCATTGTATCCATAGCTTTGTTTGCATTGTTTATTGCTGTATTGGCTTTATTAATACTACTAACCATCGTTTTCATACCATCGTTAGCCTTATCAATACCGCCAACCATTTGGTCTAGACTTTTATTCGTTTCTTGTAAGTCTTTGTTCATTTGAACCATAGCCTTATTAGCACCATCCAGGCTTGAGTTAACCTGTTTGATACCAGAATTCATTGTATCAAGCGCTTTATTAGCATCGGCCATAGCAGCATTCATCTCGTTTAGAGTTTTTGCTACGTCCTTAGTTTGCTGAACCATCTCATTTTGAGTTTTAACCATCTCGTTCTGAATCTTAACCATTTCATTTAACGTCTGGTTCATTTCGTCTACAGTTTTATTCATATCATTAACGATTACAATACTGTTTGTTAAGGCTTGATCAATTGTTTTAAAGGTTTTAACAACTTGATTAACCGCACTATTTACAGAGTTTGCAAGTTCCGTGTATTCATCTTTAATTTCTTTTACTTTTGCTGTTATTTTAGCTAGTATTTCAGCTTTTTTAATCTTTATTGTTATAGGTGAGGATGATGATGAGTCCAATTTCTTATAATCCTCAATTAATTTTTTTAGCGTTTCGACATCCTTTTGAAAATCTCCAGTGAATTCATAGGTTGCAGCTTCAGCTTTGCTATCTTGTATGTAGTTAGGTAAATTACAAAATGATAACAAGAAAACAATCAAAATAATACTAAATATCTTCTTCATAGCTTCCTCCAAAAAAATAATAGATTTAAATCACTTTTAAAATTTTAACATTTTTACCAAAAAAGTAAATAAAAATAATTCTATATTACTATATTCAATATTATTCTTACAAAAAAAGCCTTATAAATAACTATAAGGCTTTTAACAATAAACAAAATCAATCTAATAGAATTTAAGCTCTTTTTATTCCTTATCGTATTTTCTCTATAAGGAATATATTTTTATATACTTAACCTTGCTTTAACACTGTATAATCCATACATTTTTAATTAACATAATATGATACAAGAACCAATAAAAGTTCGTAAAAGTATACTTTTACGGACGGTTCTTTTAGATATAAATTCTATAATTTTTAACGTTCGTTTATATTTGAAATTAAATTACGAACGTCCTCTAAAAGTTACATACTTTCACGAACATTTTGTGGAATAGAAAGGAGATAAACACGAAATAAGTATAAAAATGGAACAAATGATTCTTTGAAAAAACGAATTATATTCTTTCATCAGGCATAAATGCGCGAATTCCCTCTTTGTTCATTTTTGTTTTTAAGTATCTTTTATTTTCTCCTACAATATTTTCTTTTAACTTTTGTTTCATTTCTAATGTTAATTTACATCCATTTAATTGATACTTACGATTGAACTTTCCTGAGCAACTTAAAGAGCAGAATTTACTTTTGAATTTGTATTTTTTTAAATGATGAACTGTACGTTTTTCAAACTCTCCGATACTTCCACATTCAGGACATTTAAATATCAACATGTTTTTTCCGTATTTAGGAACGTCAAGAAGCATATCGAACTTTTCTTTTTTTCGTTTTAAGTACATTGGCGGATTCCAAGAATATAGCCATTCAGCAATTCTAACTACAGGCTTTACACCACCATATGTGAGTCGATATATATTTCCATCCTTATAAAGCTTATTAGGTTGGATTCCTATTTCTTTTTGAAATACATCCCTAATACCCACTAAGATATCTTCTGTTCCTGCTATAGATAAACTAGCCATTTTATTAGTAGGATTAAAGTGAATTCCACCATCCCCATCAAAAATACCGAGGATAAATGGACGGTGATCCGTTACAATATGGGTAGGATATTTCAATAAAAATGTTTTTCTAGGCATTAGTCCATATCTAAGCAGATCATTGTAAATTTTAGAGCTTCCTATTTGGAATTTTGCATACTCATTACCTATACAATATCCACTCGTTTGTTTTTCATATGTAATAGGACGCTCAGCTTGTAATAGTTTTTTAAAGTAATTCAAAATGTAACTGTCTTTTTTTTGTATTTTAATAGAGAAACCTTTATATCTTTTATCTGGATAATTAAATACGCAACCATCGCTATATATCCAGCCTAAAAAATAGAGTTTCTGTGGATCATTTAATTCATTAAAATAATCCTCATTTAAGCTATATTTTCGTTTATCATAAGAATAGCCGTACTTTATTAGGTAATTTCTAATTACACCATGGGTGGTATTAAATTGTTTTGCAATTTGTCTTAGGGTCATATTATCTTCTTGATGAAGCTTATTAAATAAGGTTGCATCTTCGATAGAAAATCTTGGTTTCCCCATAAACAATGTCCTCCTAAATCTTAAAGATATCCTCTCTAAGAAAAGTATATTTATGGTGTTATTTGATTAATTTAACGTTTCAATAAAATATCCTTTGCCCATAAAGCAGTATTAACAAAAATTCTTAAACAAATAATCTTCTCCACAAGTTATTTATTCTGTATTTTTTATGTAATTTACCAAACTAAACTATTGTGAAAGATATGTTAAAATAAACATTATATTCTAATTTGATTAGATTTTGTGAATATTAACTAAAGAGAGCAGATGGTAAAGTGGCTAATATAAATGATTTAATTGATGGAATAACAATAATACTAAGTCAAGAAAAAGCTTACGACCTTCCTAATATTTGTACTAAATATGGGCTGGAAAATGGCGATGAGCAGGAAGCTTTTCGAAGTAAACGAGTATATATACAAAGACGCCTTAAAGGAAAAGATCAATTATTTCTCTTGGATTTAGCAAAAAGAATAATGGATGATTACAACGATGATGCTAAAGACCTTTCAAAATTACTTTCACACATTAGTCCAGCAGGATTATTTTCTATTAGTGAAATCACTCGTAAGAATATATTAGGTGATCTATATTCAAAGGTTAATATACCAGGAAGAATGGATATAGTTTCTTTTTTAAAGAGAATTTGGGATCTTGATAAAATGCCTTCGACTGATAGTAGATATTTAAATGCATCAGGAGACATTTGGCAGCATATGGTTAATAACGATGATTACGATGAAGAATATTTATTTGAGGAATACTTAGAAATTCTTACAGTAAGTGATGAGTTATTTATCAACTTTCTAGAACAACTCGTTCATCCTTTAGTAAGAGAAACCTATGAACAAGAAGAGTGTATAAGTTTACTAAATTCTCATTTAAAGAACGATGGTTTTAGACTATTACAGGCAGATTATATGTCCGGTTATCCAATTTACAAAATAAACAAGATAAAAGACGGTGTAAAAGGATCAGTTAAAAATCTTATTTTTGCCTCTATAGGAGCGAAACCAGACATAGTTATTAGTGATTCATTAAATAATAGTATTAGGATTGTAAAAAACGAAGATAATTGCTTGATATACGAACAACCAATACCTTCAACCGGCTTGTTCTGGGACGATCTTGTCAACTGGTGGAAAGAATTGAACCCTTCCCTTGAAAATTATAAGGATATCCAGGTATCTTTATATAACAGATTATTTAATTCTTTAGATTCTCCCCCTGAAAAGATATTCTTTAAGAGTTATTTTAAATTGCTAAAAGAAAGCTATGATAAAAACCTTCCGGCACTGATTCCACAGGTCTATCTACATTATGATCCGTATACTAAAAGTCAAAGAAATGGACAAGCTTATTTAGCTCGTCAAAGAATGGATTTCTTATTGATCCTTCCTAATGAACAAAGAGTCGTCATAGAAATAGATGGAAAGCAACATTACTCTGAGGGCAATATATCTAGTCCCAAGAAGTATGCAGAAATGGTTTCCGCAGATAGAGACATCAAGTTACAAGGTTACGAAGTATATAGATTTGGTGGGTACGAGTTATTAAAAGAAGAAACAAGTTTAATTTTGTTAGAAGAGTTCTTTAAAAGGCTTTTAAATAAGCATGAAATCAATCCTATCGCTTAACTAAAAAAGCAGCTTATTAAAATATAAGCTGCTTTTTTAGGTTCTTGTACAAATTCTTGGAGAAGATGAAAAATATCCTTTTTTTCTGAAACTTGCTTTTTACTTGTTTCTCTCATACTTTAAAGTACATCGACTTTTCTCATTTTTAGTCTTCTTCAAAATATGAAAAGTCAACCTTTTTGACGATGAATTTTTCTTTTAAAGCCACACCAATATTATAATCTATCATTAAATTAGCAAGTGTTACACCATTTATTAATATAATCTTTTTACTCTGCAACCTTTCAGCATATTCAATAGCATGTTTTGTGAAGTGAGAAGTAGTGATAAATACACCTTTTTTGGCACCCATATCATCCAAAGCTCCTGAGAAACTTTGAACTAGTTCTCTGCCTATAGCATTATCCCATCTTTTTGCTTGTAAATATATATTATCCAATCCCAATTTATCTTCTTTAATTATCCCATCAATTCCACCGTCATTAGTCTTGCCAGCGATTGTACCATCACCGTATCCCATAGCCATTAACAACTCCACAATAATATATTCTAATTTTATCCAGTGGGTTTGTTTTACTTTTTGTATAATTGCTTTAGCTAAATCTTTTCTAATTTCATCAACTTTATCAACAATAACATCAAAAGGATCAATTACTTCTTCCATTTCTTCTATTTCATCTTGAACTTCCGGCCTATCATCATTGAGTAACATCAAACCTTCTTTTGTAATTTGATATGTAGATTGGCTTACTTCATCTATGTAATTAGAATTTTTCAGACTGTATCTTACTTGCCTTATTCGTGTAATAAAGATAGAATCTTTACTATTCTCATATGTTCGAGTCCTTTGTTCTTCCGTCAAATTAAAGAATTTAGTTAATTCCTTTGTAATGTGAGTTGCTGTGTACGTTTTGCCATCACAAATTATTTTTAGAAAAGGTAACATAATTTCTCTCTGTGGAGGAATATCTCCTGTACTTATATAAAAACTTTTTATAATTAAATCTACATCTTCATTAGTTTTGGGAATCCCTTTATCATGAAATACTTTGAGTATTTCTTTCTGGGTCAATCCATTTTCACTAAGTTTTTTAATCACTCTTAACACAGCTACAGACTCATTGTTATATCGAACTGAGCTCCCTATCTTCACGTGGGGAATGTAGTCTTTAAAGACATTAATCCACCTCCTTCCACCACTTTCTGACCAACCCACTGACTCTGATAACTTAACCTTCGGCATTAGATTATTATCCATACTTATTTCTCCCATCTCATTAGATATACTAATTAGCCCGAGCACTTAATTGTATGAGTTTGTCACGATCTATTAATACTATATTGTTTGCAACTGCTAATTTTTTTGCAGGTTCTGTAAAGTAATTGTTAGTTATAACCCAAGCCTCTTGTGCGTGATAGTAACTTTTTGCACCACTAACTTGTTGAACAGCACTAATTCCAACTTTTTCACTATATCTCTTAGCTTGAACAGCAATTGTTATACTGTTTTTTGTAATAATTAGATCAGCTCCATAGTCCCCAGAAGTTGGTGTAACTTTCGTCTTGTATCCTATAGATTTAAACAGAACATCTAGGTAATTCTCAAATTCAACACCATTCATTACATCTATTTCTTTGATATTAGAACGCCTTATCATCCTAAATCTTTTTAATTTCCTATAGATAAAAAATCCTATAGTGCCTATTGCTATAAGTAACAAAAATAAAAAAATCTTTGGTTGAGATAAAATTCCAAAAAGAAAAATCACTCCTAAAATCAAAAGTCCTAATTTATTGTCTTCTTTTTTCTTGCGTTTAGCCATTTTATTATGATCCCCTTTTTTTTATATAGCCTAATCGTACCATCAAAGGTACAAACTTGTAATATTCATAAAAATTAATATAGGAAAATCATTCATTTATAGGGTGTATGTGGTATTGTTTTTACAGAAAGATACAAAAAATGAGGTGAAATTACTTGAATAGACTGATTGATAAATTAGAGCAATCAAAGCATATTGAAGAACTTGATGAATTATTAGAAATAATAAAGCCTTATCAAGACGACGTTAATTATGATTATGAAAAAATGGCATTTAGTTTTACTACTGACGGGGACTATGCCTATGAAGTAGATAGTTATTTTAAGCCTTCATTTCATTTTGTTACAAAATATCCTACATTGGAATCTATCACATTAGAAGTATTAACTTATTGGCAAAAAAGAGCTACAGAAACTTCAAATGATATTTTAAGAGCTAGATACGGGGACTTAGTATGGAACTTTCATAAAGCATTGAAGATTCAAGTGAACGGAGCTTTTAACTGTGCAAAATTATCTATTCAAAGTTATTTATCAATTGTGAAAAACCGTTTAATAAACGATCCATTTATCTTAAATGAAATGGTAACAAGAGCATATTATTTAGCAAAATCATTAAATCAAAAAGATGATATTGAACAAACTCAAGTTGCCATGATAGACCTTGAAAAGTCCATACCAGAAGACTCACATATCAGTTTTTGGGGGTTTTCATACGATAATTTAATTCTAGAGAAAAGTGAGATTAATGAAGAACAAAAAACAGCAATAATTGATGCTATTAAGTTACGATTTTTTGCTCTTTTGCAAAAGGCCAACAGTGGTGAGAATAATTGGGATGCATTGGAATTTGCTGCTTCTAAGATCATAACTTACTATTTTAGAGAAGGTGATAAAGAAAAAATTAAACCTATATTAATAGAATTAGAAGGTTCAGTTGATCAAAGTAAATTCAATAGTCATTTAAAAGAGTATAGGTACCAACAGATTTATAAGTTGTATGAAAATGTACAAATTCATACAGAAGCATCTAGATTACTTAGAAAAATAGAAGATACAGCTGCTGAAGGATTAAGCAATTTAAAAGAGATCAGTGTAACAAAAGAAATGGAACAGAAGAAGCTAGATGCGTTTATATCATATTTTACAACTGGTGATATTGAGATAGATATACTTAGAATAGCTTTCCATTTTACTCCTCAGATTGATAGATATGAGCTTCGAATTCAAGAACGTGAATTAAAAGGTATAGGAATTCTAAGTAGATTGTTTTCTACTAGTCCAATTAACCAAGCAGGTTTGGCTATGGCAACGTTAGATATGAGCAAAAAAGAAAACCAATTAGCTCGAGAGATAGCAGGAGATTTTCAAATAAATACTCAATTTTTTTTAGCAATTATGAATACATTTATTGAGAAGCACCAACTAAACGAAAATATATTTACAGAGATCTTATCAAACACATTAATACACGATAAAAAGATGGTGTCTTTACTAAAAACAGGCTTGAAACATTACCTTAATGAGGATTATATAAGTGCTGCTCATTTATTAATTCCTTATATAGAAGCTACATTAAGGAATATTATTCGTGAAATGGGAGGAAATATTTATAGGCCTAATAAAAAAGGTGGATATGACGCATTCTTATTAGGTGATATATTGTCATCTCCGTTTTTAAAAGAAGTATTCACACAAGACACTTTATTTTACTTTAAATTAGTCTATAATGATGTGCGAGGCTATAATTTACGAAATAATTTAGCCCACGGCCTAGTAGAGCCATCTTATTTTAATGCATATACAGTACAGTTAATTATTCATTCACTGATGATATTATCAACTATACATCCTGTGAGTAATGAATAATAAAGGGTAGAGATCTTTTGCTACCCTTTATTATTTTAAGTCGTTATTTTCTTACAACGTGCATTTTCTTTAACCTATTTTAAATAGATACATTTGTTTTGCGCCAAATACTTCCGATATTATACTTTTAAACGTACCTTTTTTTACTAATGAATTTAATTATTATATTTAATACAAATTAGATGAATGAAAAACCCCCTATTATACTTCAAATATATGTAATGTGTAATAAGGAAAAAGAGAATGTCTTTATGTGTTAGAAGAAAAAATTCACGGAACTTTTCTAAAGAAGTGTATCTTTCATAATCTCATCAAAAAGTCTTTTGTATCTTGGACCAAGGGAAACACTTGATAATTTGTACCAAACTTCCTCGCTAATGTTTATATTCTCTACACACCAAATTTTATAATGACATTCTTTTGTAGTATAAAAATCGATTTTTATAGGCTCGTTAGTCGTATTATCTAGATATTTTTTGCAATAATCATCATATGGATATTGATTTTTGATAAAGTCCATATGCCTAAACACTTTCTGCTTAGGATAATATTTTCCGTGTATAAATGTTACGCAAACAGTATCTTGTAATTTATTCTCCATGTAAGGAAGTTCCTCAAGTTCAATATGCCAAAACTCTTCCTCAAGTTCTTTATCGTAATCCTTCTTTATTACCATTAGCAGTTTATCGAAAGTTTCCAAATCACCATGAACAACAATATTTTTAACCTTTTCTAATCGGGTATTATTAAAGCAAAATTGTAACCCTCTAAACTTCTCAAATGTAAGTTTATCTGAAATATCTGCCTCTCCAAGTGGAACAGCTAACCTTTCATCTAATCTTAAATAGAAATCAGCATTATTCAAGATGATATTATCTGATAAAATTTTGAAGGTAGCAGGCATTTTATCGAAAAAATCCAGCTTATTCCTTTTAATAAAACGATTATATAAATAATACTTATTATCATAAATAAGTCCATCTGGACAAAATTGAATCTCATTAATTTTTGTTAATTTATAGTCATTTATTTCATAGTTAAATTTTTCTCTTGGACAAATTAAATTAAAATCCCATTTATTAAAACAATTAGAGTCTAGTGTATATGCCACAATGGCACATGAAAGTTTATCAGCATCTATAACTACTTCTTCTGGTATGCTCTTTCCAAAAGATAAGATATCTATTATTTCCGATTCATTTAAATCTAATCCATTATTGCTGGCTAATATATTATGACATACATAAAAATAAGAAGAATTATCATCAGAGTTGGCCAAACTCGAGAGTATCTCTTCTGTTGTAATTTCGCTTTGATGTAAAATCTTTTCGGTTTCAAGACATAATTCTCGGAGATAATATGGAGTACCCTTCCATTTTCCGACGAATAATCTCCAAAGTGGTTCTCTGAGATGAGCAGTGTAATAACTTACGTCTTCAAATGTCTTGAGCTTTTTTATATTGTCTATTATTTCATCTACTTTTAATAAATACATTTTATTCCAACCTCTCAAATTCTAATTTATGATTCTCACTTTACTTTAATAAAAAATCTAAATTTTCAATTACTAAAAAGGCAGCCAAGAATGATATTTGGCTGCCTTTTTAGTGAAATCGAACAACTAATATTTTATTGCATCATTCTGTTTTATTAATTGCATTTGAAATATATCCTATTCTAAAATTCTATAGAACTAGAAAACGATCCTTCTATATATTAAAATGAGTTTCTGTACAGATACTCTTATATAGAGCTTGCCTTTTAAGGAATCGGCAATGCTTGAACTGCGTCTATAAATTGATTTGCTGTTGTAGCCAATGCGGTTCCACTTCCTACTAATCCAGTTACGTTTGTTAGTGCCTTTGTTGCTCTTCTTATTAATGTGGGTTTTACTTCTTCTTCATTCTCTACTTTCTCAGCCACTTCAGTTACATAATCTAAAGCATCCTCTTTTAAATCTGAATCCTGAATATCAGTCTCTTTCAGCAGTTGAATTAATTCTTTTGCTAGATCTTGTAGCTGTTGACCTTCTGTATTATTTACCTGATTGATATTGACGCCACCGTGAATATCTCCTTCGGTATATGTCATGTTACCTACTGGCCCGTTTAGTATTACCTTAGCATTTGGTCGTTCATCAATTCCCATATCGATTGCCATCTCCTCTAAAAATCTTGTTATTTGATCTACAAACAACTTAACAACTTCTTTATTAAAATTATTTACCATGTCACCATACGTTGCACCTCTATATCTTGCGTATGCAAAAGTAAATTCAAGATAAGAATTGCATTTTTCTGTAACAAACTGAAGTAATTGATAAATATAATCTAATTCTTCATCTTCACGAATAGGTAGCTGGAATTTCTCTTCTTGATACTCTCCTATTATTTTCTCAAAATCATATACTTGAGAATGTTTCTTTACAATAAAATCTTTAATTATAGGCTCTTTATCGATAAACATTAAAAAACGCTTAGCTAAACGCATTGCCTCATCTGGATCACTATTAGAGAGCATTTGCCCATAAACTACTCTAAATTTTTTAGAAATCTTTTTAAATTCTTTAACTGGTATTACTTGATTCATTTAATTCCCTCCACAATATGGACAATAAGGTCCTGTTCCTGCTGCTACTGTTAAGATAGAAAGTTTAGCTGCCTTTGAACAACAGGTAAACTCAATTACCTCTAAATTATTTTTCTCATACAATTGTTGAGGCTTTCTTGTTATTATCGGTTTCCCTTTTTTAACTTGAACATTTTTACTACTTTTAAAGGTTTTATCAAACTGCTTGAATAAATCCCCTAGCATGCTTGCTAATTCTTGTTTAGCCAAAGCATCAGCATAATTTACTATATCCTCTGTGTAAAAAGCAGAAGGTGCTGAGGGTATACCACATGAAGGACAAAATATATCTAATACATAATCCTCCTCTACATCTCCTGGAGCAAGTTGAAATTCTTCACAACAAAGATCACATTTAAAAGAAGAAAAACCATCGTAATCTGATTGCTTGGTGACTGTTAAATTCTTTCTCATTACTATTTTTCCTCCTGCAACAGAATAGGCCTACTCTATTTTTCTTTAACTTTGTTGTAGTTCTACAGAACTAATTAAAAACCCTTCAAATGTACTGGTAGTGTCAGTATTAATTCTTATTATGCAGGTGTCACGATTTACATTTTTATCCTTCGATTAATTTAATCCATCTTTAGTTTGATAGCAATAATCGGGAAAAGATTCCATTGAATAAAGAACGTTTGTTCGCATATAATAAAGAACAAATGTTCTTTATTAAGGAGTTAGTTCAATGGATTATGGGCAGCTACCAAACAGAGTCATTATTTGCATTGATATGAAAGCATTTTATGCTTCGGTTTCATCTGTCATACGAGGTTTAAATCCTTTGAAAACAAGGCTTGCTGTTGTAGGAGATATCAAACGGTCGGGATCTGTTGTGTTAGCTGCCACACCTTTATTAAAGAAAGAAGGGATCAAAACAGGAAGTC
>Ga0058693_1000695_pt1 | contig 12851 bp, 12 predicted proteins | sample AgamicOrMarz_FD_55217 | JGI IMG/M metagenome (GOLD analysis project Ga0058693, IMG submission 55217) | Agave microbial communities from Guanajuato, Mexico - Or.Ma.rz | ecosystem: Host-associated > Plants > Phyllosphere > Phylloplane/Leaf | place: Guanajuato, Mexico | collected 2012-06-04 | reverse complement strand
TCTGTCAAGTCAGTGGCCGATACCTCATCATTCGAGATTCTGTAACGCAGAGCGTCGGCAATCGCGCCGGGGTCGTCCGTCTCACCGCTCAGCACTTCGTCGGCAACCAGGCCAGCGATTCCATAGAGCACCCTCCAGTCTGCGGGCAGGTCCGGAAAGAAAAATCCAGATGTCAGAGCGACCGTCCGCATGGTGTCGGGACAAGTGCGCGGACGGAATTGCTCAAGCCACACCCGCTCGTCCGGATTCCCGCTAGCGTTCTGCCACACTATCGCGTCGCCCGCGCCGCCAAGTCGCTCGTAGACCATTTTGTGCGCCGCTTCATGGTAAGCGGCAAAGTGGAGCTCTCGAGCAGCGATGCCTTCTTCGGTGGACCCTATCATGTTCGTTCAATGCCAGTGTTCGTATCGGCCGCTTTAGCGTATAGCTTGGAAAATAACCGACGACGCGGCGGCGCCGGCCACTGTCATACGACAGATTAATCAATTTCCGCGCTTCTGCCGGTGCTCTCGCGTCAAGCGGAATAGCTCTGCTTGGTAGACAGCATCTTGAACTGCCGTGTGATTCCCTTTCTGTGTGGGATGAAGACGGCCCGCCATCGCGCTCGAGCGCGTGTCTCGCCAGGAGCAGCCCATCACTCCCATGTAGTAAGCCTTGATGTCCAGCGCCGCGAAACCGAAAGGGTTTTCGCCGTTGAATCGGTGGAAGTAATAGTTGACGAAGGACCAATCGAACGGAGCGTTCAACCCGATGAAAACCGGCGCGTCTCCTTCGCCACAGGCAGCTTTGACCCAAGCATCAAATTCGGTCATGGCTTGGCGAGGTTCCGTCCCACTCTGCCCAAGCTGCTGGAGCGAAAACCCGGTCACTGCCAGCGCTTCAGGGTCGGCGTTCCAATTCAACGGCTTCAGAGTGCACTCGAAAGTCGTCTCGGGGGCGTCGACCAAACACGCGCCGATGGAGAGCATGCTGTACTCGCCGGGGATGGGGCCAGACGTTTCAACGTCGACCGACACAAAGACCTCGTTCCGGCCTTCCATCGAAATCTCCATCTTTATCGCATCGGGATGGTTGTAACGGGCAAATCACTCGGCTGCCCGCGGAATTCGAACCAGCACTGCCAAGCCCCACCTTTCTCCGCCGACCAGACCGTCATGCCCGGCGTTTCCCCACGATTCCCGACGATGACCATCAAGTATCGCTCGCGGTCATCGCCAAAGGCATCAAGGTAGTCTTCCGTTGTAGCTCTATCACGCCCTGATGGGCTGGGCTGCGGCTCCGGATGTGTGTGCCACAAACCGATGGCATGCCGGCCGCGCTCGTACTCCGCGTTGCGTGCGCGAGTTGCGGATGCGACATCCGGATTGTAAGCATGCCTGCCGCGCCGGTCTTTCGGGTGGGGACCTCCGACGGCATCAACCAGAAGACTTGGCGAGTACGGCGTCGGCGAGTAGATTTCGCCTCCTGCTTCCGTCTGATTCCACCGGCGCTGAGCGTAGCTGTACATGTGTTGAAGCACGCTCTCGGTGAACAACACGTAGCGCGCCTTGTCTGGCGAAAAGAAGGTGCGGCAACTCATACGAACGGCCGCTCTTTCGTAATGCCGACATGGTCCGCAGCGTCCGCTGCCCAGTCTCGATAAGTCAAACCTTGGCACTGCCTATCTAGGAACTGCCGCCCCCGCACCCAGCTGAGAATTTTCGAACTCTCCACTTCGCCGTCGAGCAGCTGCAGAATATTTTCTGACACCAGTGCGACGGCGTACGCCGCATTGGCTGAAGTGTATGCCTGGAAGCTGCTGCTGCATCCGGGAACTTGCCGGATGACCTCGCCAGGCCAATCAATAGCTTCCAGAAGCTTGAGCCGGTCCGAACGGGTCGCGTCAGAAAACCAGAGGGTACCAGGCGTCAGCATGCAGACATGCGCTGCCGCGACGAACGGTTCCATCCACCCTACGACGAGCGGGCACTGCTCCTGACGACGTGCCTCGTTCAGATACCACTGCACTATGGGCTCGCCGGTCAAGTCCACTGCCAAATCATAGTCTTGCAGCGAGTTTCCCCGAAGCCACTTCTGCGCTGTCCCGGGAAACGGGGTAACGACGCAGGACGGGTGACTTCTGTTGATAGCATCGGCGACCGCTGTAACTTTGCGATAACCGATATGCTGAAGGCCAAGGAGATGGCGCCCGATGTTCGCGGGCTCCATGATGTCGTAATCGACCAGTGTGATGCGACCGACGCCCGCCTTTGCGAGCTGCTCGACGACAGGACTGCCGAGCGCACCGGCGCCGAACACCACTACACGCGCGGCTTGCCGAGGAGCCACCTGCTGAAACTGGTCACGTCCGACCGTCCAAGCCGGGTCAACTCGCTCGACCATCATCGGCTGAACGCTCTGCCGCGACCTCGCACGTTGTCCGCGGTATGGCCGCGCCGCTGGGCGTACCATTGGAGGGCCGCCAGGCAACGCAAACGCGAACGCGCCTTCGTGGGAGCGAAACAGGACTATCCGGCGCTCTCGCATCCGTCCTCGACGAATGCTTTGTTCCTGGAAGCGATGTAAATCCGCCGGCATGAGCCTTCCTTTCAGGAAACGACCCAAATCATTGATGGTTCGTGGCCACGTCGCCGGCACGAAGGAACGGGAGATTGGAATATCGGCGATGAGAACGCGGCGATGCGGGGAAGCGTTACGACCGCGCGAATGAATCAGCCGCTGCACGAACGGATTGTCGTCCGTCCCGGCAACGACGAGTCCGCTGCCCACCAACAGCAAGCCTTCCCGCACCTGCGCTCGTCGCGGGACAGGGTCAACAGTCCATACTTCGCGAATTGCATCATCTTTGGTCGCAAGCCGCGAGACGTAAATCCGCCAATAGTTCTGCGGTTCTTTCGCGAAGTCATCGTTAAGGCTCCCGTTCACGAACGGAACAAGAAGCTTCTCCTGCAAACTGTTCAGGAGGCTTTGCACTCGCTCGAGCGGAGTCAACCCTCGGCCAGGACCGGGTTCGCCATCGGTGCATAGGAATCCTCCCTCTTCAACGTGTGGCACCTGAAGCACTGCATCCGAGGAGACGCGAATGCGCGCGATAGCGTGGTCCGGGAAGCCTTTCGGAAAAACAATCTCAGCAGTCGATATTGGACCCAATACAGAAGCGTTCGACAACGCGAGTCTGTACGCGACGGAGCCGTCATAGCCTTGACTCGGAGGTTCGAGAAGAACCCCTGAAAGCTCGTCACGAATAGCGGCGAGTTCGCTCATGCAACGCGCGGTTATGCCAGACCCGGGGTGCTGGGCGCAGGCTTAGGCGCGGCCGGAATCGAGAGGAATGGCGCCGACCCACCTGAACCGCCCGAGCCCGTCGGGCCGCTTCCCGCGTGGCAGCCGAATACCTCGCGAGTCTCTTTTTCAATCTGCTTCGGGTCTGTCAAAGCTGCGATTCTCTCCAAGTCTGCGCGGAGAAGCCCGCACCACGCATCGAACGTCTGGGCACGCGCGCCGTCATCCTCGTTCCAGCGCTCCGCAAAGTTCTCGCCCACCACCGTGGGGTTTTGCAGGTAATAACCCAAATCCGGGTCGTCACGAATCATCAAAGGCAAGAGGTCCGCTATTGCGATGAGCGCATCGACAGGGTGAGCGAATGACGGCAGCGCACCATCATCAATTAGGTCTGCAAGACCGTCGAAGCAGGTGGTAACCAGCGTCACAAGGATGATGGAGATGGGCTGAAACTCTTTATCAATTTCGTCCCGGTAGACGCGCATATCTCGATGCCGCTTGAAGAGCCGAATGGCCACGCGGAGCGTTTCTTCCACCTCAACACTCTGCGTGGTCACGGGCTGAATATTTGCGCTTGCGGACTTTGTGACCGAATCCAGTATCAACTGCTTGACTATGGTGCGAGCGGCGACGCGGTCGACCCAGTTCCGAATTCCTGCCGGATTCGAGGTCTTCCACTCTTTCGTCGGCGTGTTGACGACCGCCAATGCCGTGTTTGCGAATTCCGGCTCAACAAGCTTCAGGTGTGACGTTGCCTGTTGCGATGGTGGAATCGTCTCCAACGGCACGGAGGGCGTGCACTCCACGTAGAACGGCTTTCCCTGGAAGTTGATTTTCCAACACCGCTTCTTCGGCTCGACCTCCAACCCATCCAACGCTGCGCCAATAGCTTCGAAGAAACCCATAGGGTCTCGCGCCTGTATCTTCGAAATGTCGACTTCACAGATGGCGTCAATGTCGAATTTGGAGGAGTCTGGCGAACGAATCAGTGTCTTGGTGCTCGCGGAGCCTTGCACATGAATCTTGATGGCCTCCCTCGGCCAATCAAGCGTGCCCACCAAACGATTCGCAATGTCATCGTATGCGGCGGAAGCGGCGTTGATTTCGTCGTCTCGGACGGTAATGTGGTCATTCACGAGGCTCAAAGCATGCGCAAACGGCTCACGCTGACGCTTGATTTTCGTGAGCGAATCTGCGCGCGTTACGCTGTCAAATACACCACCACGCATCTCATCCATGGCGAACGCGATGGATTTCGTCAGCTCTGCTACTCCGCCGCGTCGCTTGATGGCTTGCTCAACGAGCATTGCATTTTTTGTCAAGGCCATGCGAGGTCTCCTTCAACGAATCGTTATAGGGGTTTGGTCAGACCCAGCAGGCGGAACGACGCTGTGGCCATTGATGGTGAAAGCTTCTCTGAACGGCTGCTCCCAGTTCGCGCGGTCATACAGGGTGAACGCGGCGTGATGCCCGGCCTGCAAAACCTGACCGATGCTGAACGCAGCACTCGCAGGTGCGACAACGATGAGGTGAACGCGCCGAGCGTGCATCTTGTCCTGGATGTCGTTGATGACACCGCGAGCAACACTCATGACCTGGTCCAGGTCTTCTTTCCGTTGGAGGCACTCACCGTTCGGCGCGTCAGTCGTGAGCCGAATTCGGCGAAGAGCGCCGCTGGCGATGGCCGTGGCGAGGTTCTCCGGAATGGCGCTATCGTCGAGATGTGCAGTCAGTTCGACCGTGAGCAGCACCTCATCGACCGGCGAGTCCGTATCTCCGATAACCTTGAAAGTACCCGCCGGCTGTACATCGGCGTCCTTGTTCCACAACCACGACTTGCGCCTGCGCGAAGGCTGAAACACCCGGACCCGGCGCGCTTCGCCAACGATGCGAGCTGCGAGCACGAGCGTCGCCGAGTGATGCAGCGGAAAGACCGCTAGTTCGTCGGGCGAGGCCGCAGTGGGTCGACTGAGCGATTGCACCATCAGCCCGATTTGCAGCTGCATTTCCCGCAGGTAGTTTCCCCAGAAACCAGGAGCCGTACGGTCGTCACGGCTCTGATAGACCAGATGCCGTTTCACTTCCGGGTGCATGGAGAGCTCCTCAGAGAGGAGTGCCTCCATGAACTCGCTGTCAGGGAAGTGCGTGGGCGTCGCACCGATGTCCCCGAAAATAGTCACCACCTGGGCAACGCGGTGCCGCATTGCAGCGCGATAGCTCCGGACCTTCTCGGTGTGATGCCGCCGCATGTCGCGCAATCGCTGAGCGTCGAAGCGGTCGGGCGCAAAGCTGTCAATCAGCCGGTGATGCGCATCGCACATCAGCATGATGTTTTCAGCTACGTTGGACAGCCTGTGGGAGTCCTCGTCGGTTCCCCGCGGGCCGCAAGGGTCGGAGGCAATGATGTGTGCCAGGTAAGCAATGCGTGCACCCTTGTTGTACAACGGCACGACGCTCAAATCGTGTCCGCAACCCTGGAACATGCAGCAGCCACCCGCATCAGCCCAGACTTGATTCGCAGTATCCGGTGTGATTGCCTCCCCGCGCCCTTCAACGCGTCCCAGGTGCACCTTGCGCTGCTCGACGAACTCATCGATGTCTCGCTCCGACATCTCGTGAGGAAGCCAAGCAGCATTCACGGTCGTCGCCTCAGCGATTTCGGCCGGCGCAACCTCGACTGCGAGCAGGCGCCGCTGCCTTGCCAGCGCCTTGAAAACACTCTTCGACTTGCCTTCCGGGTCCGCCGACTGCAGAACACCGCGGGTGCTAGGCCTCTCGTATACCTTGCAGGTGGTTCCGGCGTGGACGAGAACGACCTCTTTCCTATCGGTCTTTTGTTGCCTCAGCCATGCGGTGAGAGCGGCGTCATCGAGTCCAGCGAGCGGACCTGAGCTCGAGCCGGAATCGGATGATGCGGGAAGTGCGGTCGAAGCAGCAGTCATAGGCAAGGAGTCGTGGTAGCGGGCGAACGCTATATATGTACGCTCAAGACCTATTGAAGGCATCAACGAACGAATATTACGAAGGTATTCTCGACGGCAGGGACCGCGCGATTTCGCGGAATTGACATCCAGCAATCGCAAACGTTTGCCTAATGAAAAGCGCAAACTGATTCTCGATTTCCGGTGCGTTGATTGACACCCGGCATCCAAGCTGGTCTTAACGACGGCTTGCCTTTTGTGAAGCAAACCAAGCCTTCGACACGCGTCGCTCCGCGCTTCGCCAAGCAACTTCTTCGGGGCGCTCACCGCCAGTCGCAAATGTTTTTTTCATCCAAATCACCTACTCTCGCAGGCAAATTTCCCGCCCAAATGAGAAAACGCAGCGCGCTATCCGCTTTTATTCTCTGAAGCTAGAACAGCTCTGGCCGCCCCGACTTCATGGCTTCCAGTTCCTCGTCGGACCATTCGTCCGCCAACGCGTCGGGATGCTCCATTTTGAAGTCCTTGAACCTGTCAATCAGGTCTGCAAGCTGATTGGCGTTACTCGGGAGGCGCCGATAGCGTTCACGCATGAAATCGGCGAGTTCGCCAAACGCGGCAAATCTCCGAATAACCATAGGACGAAATAGTTGTTCTTTCATGAACATTGAGAGATGGAAGTAGCGCCCACTGACTTCAAAGTCTCGGGCGGTCGGTGTCTGCTGCCAGAGTCTGTCTTCCGTATCGCGATTGCGATACCGCTCGAGTAGTTCGTACGACAGCGCGCTTTGTTTGTAGGCCTGGGATGCCCTTTCATTTGCGAAAGCCTGCTCCAAAACACGCTCATCCGACTCCGGTCCCTTCGCCGGCCACCGATTGCGATTTGTGGAGCCTCGGTGCAGCCCGTGAAACCCGCGCTCCTTGGCTTTCCCATATCGCGGATACCAGCCATCCAGCGACTCGCCTTCACGCCAGTGCTGATTTACTGTAACCAGCGTGCCACTTGCAAACTCTGTCGGGTAACCTTCATCCGGACTTGTCCAGAAACACGCAAATCCAGTCTGGTGCAGTTTCATAGCGTCGTACATCGCCGAGCGAGCTACACCACGAAGGTATTCGTCGACGCGAAACGAAAAACGTGGGCGGTACACGCAGATTTCAGCTGGGACAAGCGCATGCCAAGGGTCAAAAAACTTTACGAGATTGACTTCAAACAGGTCCTGCCGGATATGAAGCGCGAATTGTCGCACCCCGTGGATACTGCCTTCCAATTCGATGACTTGCAACGGCAGCACGTGTCTGCCGTCCATGATTAGCGCACGCGTGGCGTGCTCCAGCAGTGTGTCCCATTGACGCGCGACGATGATGAACATGAAATCGTTCACATATGGCGCTTGCATCTTTATCGAGGTGCTATATGCCAGCAATTCCTGAATGGCCTGCCGTTCCGGCTTCGGCATGGTCTTGAGCTCGATGAGGATGTAGTGTCCGCTATCGGAGGTAAGTACAATGTCCGGGCGCAGTTGGGGTAGCCCGGGCGCCGCAACGCTTCGGTCGGCGCTGAGCTGGTCCGCATCAGCTAGGACTGCACAAATTCTGACTGCTTTAATGACGCCCTCGCGTGTCACCGTCTCCATCGCGCGAGGTGTCGCCTTGAGCTGCTCAGCGCGAGCTCTGAGTTCCTCGACGCCCACGATGTGGCACGCGAGCTCACGGTTATTCGTGACCCTCTTGAACCACTTCTGAAGCTCCGGCTCCGGCAGCTTGTTGATGTTGTCCGACATGACATTCCCGTGGCGGGTCGACTGCCCACTATCGACCAGTCTCCGATTCGCGCTCTGTGCGGCTTGGCCGCGATTTACAAGTGCGCGCATTCTGAAACGCCGCAGAGCGGCTATCCTGACCAGTTGCGCGGTGGCGTGACTGCCCGTCTTGCGCTATTGACTCGCCGAAGTCGTGCGTACAGCTGTCGGCTCTCCCGTCTTCCGGAACATCTCGTCCATCAAATCTTGCACGACACCGTCGGCGTTCGGGAATTGATGTAGCACGGAATTTTTCCAGTGGCCGGATGCAATCAGTCCGCCAGCCGGCGCCTTGTAAAAGCGGATGTCCACCGAACGCAGGTACATCACGATGTCCCAAAACCAACTGTCCGTGTACGTCACGTTCATATCCGCCTTGTCGCATGCCGGTGCGATGGCGACGGAAACACCATGATTTTCGAGATTGCGCTGTATCGCCGCGTCCATGTCTGCGGACCTGCCACCGTGCGCCGTAAAGCAAGCGGTTGTCATCGGAGACTTGCCAGATTGGGGACCACCGGTCACGGATTGGGTCGTGGAGCAACCAGACAAGGCAGCGAGAGTTAATGTAGCGGAAATCAATTTCTGCAAGCGCAAGAGGGCCTCGGATTCTTATGTCGGTGAATGCTCTAACGGCGTGAATCCACAAAGACTTGAGCGGTTCGACGAATTACCTGCCTGAACTGCACCTTCGCGCAGCTCACCTTCCAAACTCCGAGATTTTTTGCTGGCAAACCTCCCCTGCTCGCGGTCAGTTTTCCGAGACCGCTCTTCCAATAGGAAATCATCACCCCTGTTGGGCGGTATACATACTGCTGCCCGTTCCGCGGTGCAGCCGCGCGACTGGTCGGACATCAACGGCAGCGGTCGCGGGACAGCCGGTACTGTGGGATAGCCTTGAGATACCGGACGGGGTGGCGAAGTTAGCGCCCCGAGGCGAACGGCTGACGGGCGACGTTGGCTCCGAGGGGCATCTCACGATGCTTTGGAACGTGTCTGAAGGCCTCGCACAGGATAAGGCGGGGCTCTTCTCCACCAAGGGGCATCCTCGAAAACCTAGGTGAACGCTAGGGAGAATGTTGACGCGTAGATAGATGAAAAGAAGGGGCGCAGGCGCGGCGAAGAGTTTGGCGGAAAAGGTGTCTTGGTCGTCGACCGTGAGCGTAACCACAAGTGTAATGAAGCTTGGTCCACGCGCCCCCACGACAGCCATCCTTCTTGATGGAAAGGTTGGTCGAACTTCGTTCGACCAACCAGGCCCTCGCTACTTCTTCTCAATCATCAACGTACTGGCCACGCCACGTTCGCCAACGGCGTCTGACGGATAACCAACCGATGCGCCGTTCACGGCCATGTTGCTTGAACCGCCACGATTGAGCGCGGCCGGACATTGAGCTCGTGTCTAAAGCTCCTTCTTCATACAGGCAGCGGTTGCCGGACACAATAGCGAAAACTGCGTGCTCGCCTGCAGTTCATCAGGCGCAGTATTCCGATTGGCCACAACATAGTCGCCGCGCCGGAAGAAGTCTGCTGCCGTCGTAGTGAGCAGCCACAACTCCGAGATGCCACCAGAACGTGCGGTGCGTTCCGCATGTGCCGTCAGGCTTCGGCCGAGGCCGCTTCCACGCGCCGTTGAGGAGACGGCTAGGGACCGCAGCAGCGCACGGTTGCCGAATCGCTCAAGGCCCACACTGCCAACAATTCTGCCGTCCACGTCTTCCGCCACCAAGAAGTCCACGAGCAAAGCTAAATTGACATCGGCGACCGGCAGTTCGCTTTCTACGAGCAATGCTTTGATGGCATTAAGGTCTTTGCTTTGCGCGGGACGTATCTTCATAGAAGGTTTTCTCTTTGATAATTTCGGAAGCCACGTCAACCAGCCGTGCTTGCCGCGTGGCCGCTAACCCGAACCGCCGCAAAGAACGCGATTGCTGACAGAATCGAGACGACAAACAGGGTCCATTCGACGGCCAGGTATCCGTGCGTGAAGCTCCAGATGCTCGCGGCGGCAATCGGCGCGATTCCCTTGGCGACGTTCGATGGAAACGAAAGCATACCGCTAACCGCGCCATATCCCTCCGTCCACATCAGGTCCTGGACAATGGTGCCGCGAAGGATGGTCATCATGCCATTTGCCGCGCCGTAGCAAAGGGCAAACAGCCATAGCAGCGTGGCCGAATGACCAGCACCTATCAGGATAAGAGTCGAGACCGGGAGGAGCGTGACGATGATGATGCCCACGGTGCTGATATGCACCCCTCGGCCGAGCGTGAACCAGATTGCTCGAGCGGCGACCTGCGCGGGTCCGATGAATGCCATGGTTGTCACGAGCACCGCGTTGGACACGCCCCGCTCGACCATGAGCGGCACCAGATGGAATGTTAGCGCCGCGAAGGTCGCATAGTACGCCGTGAAGCAGACAGCCAGAGCCCAGAAAATCGGCGAACGAAGCGCGCGGCGGGTAGCCGCATCGTTCGCCCTTTTTACATCGCCACTCGCCGGCCGTGCTTCAGCGTCAATCCTCGACGAACGGATTGCTGCCATGTGAACAGGAAGGCAGATGAGAATGTTCAGTGCAGCGAGAACAACAAGTGACGTGCGCCATCCGACCGCGCCAATGAGGAACTGGGTCAACGGAATAAACACCGTGCTGGCGAATCCAGCGACCAAAGTGATTAGCGTGATTTTGGTGCGGAAGCTTCGCGGATAGCGGTGGGTCACTACCGCAAATACCGGGTCATAAAACGTGGCCGCCATGGAAACGCCAAGGCCAATCCACACGACGAACAACATCGTCAACGATTGGGCCTCGGCCCAGAGCAGCAGCATCGCCGCGGCGATGACTGAGCCGAGGGCCATGACCCGGCGCCCCAGTCCATGGTCAATCCAGCGCCCGATGGGATAGGCCGCGAATCCTGAAACCAGCAACCCCACGGAAAGCGCGGCGTTCATCGCCGTCCGGCTCCAGCCCGTGGCCTGCTCCATAGGCACAACCAGCAGCGAAAAGGAGTAGTAGACAGAGCCCCAGGACACGAGTTGAGCCACCGCCAGTGCCCAGGTCACAAGCCTGTCGCGACTGTCCGCTGGCGCCGTCTCGTAGCGTGCGCTCTCGTCCTGATTCGACGTCGTGCTCAATTCTTTCCTCTTGTTGGGTCAGTCGGTTAAACGTCGGCAGCGCCGATGCGAAAGGAGTCGCAGCAAAAGAACCTTCGCGAAGCAAGTCTGTCGGCGATGGTGCGGCCGACCCGCTCTGGCGGAGGGCAGGCGTTGCGCGGTCCGACCATCCGCTCGTCTGTCTGTACCGCGCCAAGAAAACCGATTCCTTCGCGTTCGCAATACCGTCGTGTGCGTAGCGCGACGAGCGCTTCTCTCGGGTGTGCGGACACGCCGACGACGCCGCTCCCCTTTTCGTGGGTCGTCAACGCGACGAAAAGCTTCAACCCTTCGTCGGCGACCCTATTGCGTGTCCGCAGCAACGGAGTCATCCAGTCACATCGCGGCCAGAAACGGCTCAAGAACTTCGCATCCAGGACAATGACAGCAGCCGACGAGCCACCAGTCCCGAGAAATCGCATCCGCTCGAGCGTCTCGTCGAGCGCCCCCATCAGCGCAATCGCGGAGGTCGCGTAACCGGTCTGCGACTCGAACGCTCTTGCGACGTCTGTCGATAGCGACGCACGCCAGGACGGCGTCGTGGCCGGACCATCGGAACGCCGTATCGCGTCGCTGGCCACTGGTCGCTCTGCCTTCAGCAGGACCAACGCCTGCATCGAGCCGCAGTGCCACCCATCCGCTGCCGACAAGCAAGGTCCAGTCGACAAGAGGTCTTCGCGGTCCATGACAGCCCCCCAAAATTTCACATTTCCAGAATAGCGGAAATGTCCTAGAATGCAAAGCACGAAACGATGACGCTTGCTCCTCATCTGGCAGCAACGCCGGGTTGAGGCGGCGAACATCGGGTGCAGTCAGAAACGTCAAATAGCAAGGTAATGAGATGACCGTTGATGCAATCAAGGGCGACCACAGCTTTCCGGCCGCCAGGACAGAATTTTTCGACACGGATATTGCCGCACGCCTCGGCATGGACGGGCAGCCCCCGGTGAGAATTCTGCTGCTATACGGCTCGCTGCGTGAACGGTCGTATTCGCGGCTGCTAGTCGAAGAAGCCGCGCGCCTGCTGGAGACGTTCGGCGCTCAAACGCGGATTTTCGACCCGCGCGGTCTGCCGCATGCCGACGATACGGACGTGAAAAACCATCCGAAAGTAAAAGAGTTGCTCGAGTTGTCGCTGTGGTCCGAAGGACATGTGTGGTGTAGCCCTGAGCGCCACGGCACCATCACGGGTCTGATAAAGACACAGATTGACCACCTGCCGCTCGTCAGTGGCGGCATCCGCCCAACGCAGGGGCGCACGCTTGCGGTCATGCAGGTCAGCGGCGGTTCACAGTCGTTTAACTCGGTCAACCAGCTGCGGCAGCTTGGACGATGGATGCGCATGTTCACCATCCCCAACCAGTCGTCGGTGGCCAAGGCGTTTGAAGAGTTTGAAGAAAACGGGCGGATGAAACCATCCTCGTATTACGACCGCCTCGTGGACGTCATGGAGGAACTCGTGAAGTTCACACTGCTGCTGCGCGGCCGCGCCGACTACCTCGTCGACCGGTACAGCGAACGCGTGAAGGAAGACCGCCCACTGGACCCTGCGACCGACCTGGCCTCGCAGGCAATCGCCGACCATTCGCGGAAAGAAGTGCAGACGAGCAACCAATAAAGGTACGTCATGGCAACGTTCGATTCGAAGCTCGCAGTCAAGGCGCTGGCAGCGCTCGCGCATGAGACTCGCCTC
>Ga0058693_1000693_pt1 | contig 12878 bp, 12 predicted proteins | sample AgamicOrMarz_FD_55217 | JGI IMG/M metagenome (GOLD analysis project Ga0058693, IMG submission 55217) | Agave microbial communities from Guanajuato, Mexico - Or.Ma.rz | ecosystem: Host-associated > Plants > Phyllosphere > Phylloplane/Leaf | place: Guanajuato, Mexico | collected 2012-06-04 | reverse complement strand
AAAACAAGCCAAAAACGATGCCTAAGAAAATACTCATTTGATTTAAACCTTCTTTCCAGAACTCTTGATGTATTTATAAAGGGTCGTATTTAACTCGTCACCTTATGTCACTAATAGTAACTAAGGTAACTAAAATAGTCAATGTTTTTATTTTATTTCCCTCAACTTTTTATTAACTATTGAATGAGTAACTACCTTTAGATAAGAATACAATAAATTCCCTATATAATAAGGTTTATAATCGGAAAAAGTTAATATTAACAACTTAGAAAACCAGAATTAATATGGAAAATCCCTTAGGTCGGAAAGTGGAAGTACAATAAAAATATTTGACTAAATTAATTACGTAAGTTACTATTGGTAACGTAGTTAATTTATTGAGCACGCTATGTGTGGTTTATTAACTAACATATTTAAAAAAAGAAAGGTGAGAATGAGTAATGGAAAAAGTATTATATATCACAGCCCATCCTTATGATCATAAGCAATCATATAGTATGGCTACTGGGAAAGCATTTATTGACACATATAAAGAAGTGAATCCAACAGATGAGGTTGTCCATATTGATTTATATAAAGAAGATATTCCTCATATTGATGCTGATGTGTTCAATGGTTGGGGGAAACTNCGTAGTGGGGAAACATTTGAGACACTTTCTACTGAAGAACAACGCAAAATAGCACGTCTTAANGANCTAAGTGATCAATTTGCNCAGGCTGATAAATATGTATTTGTGACACCAATGTGGAATTTCTCGTTCCCTCCAGTGATGAAAGCTTATTTAGATTCTGTAGCTGTAGCAGGAAAAGCATTTAAATATACAGCTGAGGGTCCAATCGGTTTATTATCAGATAAAAAGGTCTACCACATTCAAGCGAACGGTGGTTTTTACTCTGAAGGACCTGAAGCAGAGCTTGAAGTAGGTCACCGCCATTTACGTATTATTATGGGTATGTTTGGTGTTCCTTCTATTGAAAGTCTATTTGTGGAAGGTCAAGCAGCAATGCCTGAAAAAGCTCAAGAAATTAAAGAAGAAGCAATTGCTCGCGCAAAAGAAGCTGCTCGTACATTCTAATAAACAAATATACCTAAGATAAAATATGTATACTAAAGAAGAAGCCTTCATAGACAATTAGATGTGTCATCTTTTCACAATCAGGTTGACTGACGAAAAAAATAGGCAGAATTCAGTTATTCCTATTGCTAAAGATTTTGATGATGTGATATATAAAGACATTTTAGATCAAGTGCTATTGAAAGTGGATAGAGTTCCCTTCAAGATATACGCCAAGATCAAGTAGAATTAGGTATACTTCTCTTGTATAATAGTTGTCTAGGCAAATATTATCTAGGCAACTATTATATCAAATATACGTAAAATTAGGAGGAAGTAAAAATGGGTGTAAAAGTAAATATTAATGATACAAATAACAAAGAATATTTCTTTATGGGTTCAAAAGTTGTCATTCTAATTGAAGGAAAAGACACAGAAGGGCGTTTAGGTCTTGTTCAACAAATTGAAAAAAGAGGCGGAGAACCTCCTTTTCATATTCATCATAACGAAGATGAATTGCTTCAAATTCAAGAAGGAAATTTAACTTTCTTTTTAGGAGATGAACAATTTGATGCCGGCGCTGGAGATTTTGTCTTTTTACCAAAAGGGATTCCACATCGATTTAAAGTTAAAACCGAGGAAGTAAAATTCCTTGTGACTGCTGTACCGGCGGCATATGAAAGCTTTGTACAAGAAGTGGGAAAACCGATTGTTAATGATACAGATCAACCTAGTATCCCAACAAAAGAAGATATCGAACGATTAGTAAAAATCGGGAAAAAATATAACATGAGCTTTTTAATAGATGGAGAATGGAAATAAAGTAAAAGATTTCTTAATCTAACTGAGGTAGGAGGAAAATGAAGTGAATAATATCCAAGAACAATTTCATTATGAACATCGTACAGCCATGGTTAATGGTATACGCCTTCATTATGTAACAGCTGGAAGTGGAGATCCCATCGTCCTTTTACATGGTTGGCCCCAAACGTGGTATGAGTGGAAAGACATTATTCCAGCACTTGCAAAATCTCATACGGTGATTGTACCAGATTTAAGAGGGGCAGGTTTATCGGACAAACCGAAAAACGGATATGATAAATTAACATTAGCTAAAGATATCCACTCATTAGTCGATCAACTTGGTTTTAAACAAGTTTCTTTAGTAGGACATGATATCGGTGGGATGGTCGCTTTCACATATGCTGCTGAGTATCCTGAGAGTGTCGAGAAATTAGTATTATTAGATATGTTGGTTCCAGGTCTTGGTCTCGAGAATTTCATGGACGTTGCTAAGGGTGGAATGTGGCACTTTGGATTCCACATGGTGCCTGATTTACCTGAGGCATTAATTACAGGACGTGAGCACCTATATCTAGACCACTTCTTTAAAGAGTTAACCTATAATCCAACAGCCATTAAGGAAGAAGATGTAGCTGAATATGTTCGTCAATACTCTGCTCCTGGAGCGCTGCGTGCTGGTTTTGAATATTACCGTACAATGTTGGAAGAAGGTAAATACAATCAAAAATATAAAGAACAAAAACTAACTATGCCGATTCTAGCTTACGGTGGAGAATTTTCGACAGGTGATTATCTTCGTCAATCCTTATTATCAATAGCTACTCACGTTGAAGGTGGATCCATTCCTGAATGTGGACACTTTATAGCAGAAGAACAACCAGAATTTCTAATTAAAGAGCTAACAAAATTTTTAATTGGATCAAACTAAATAACCGTTCCATGAAATAAGATTGCGCAAACCATATATCATGGAACAGAAGGTCAAGCAGTATCTTCTAACTATCAGATTGGAGGAGTTATCCATGATTGCACTGCAAGCTTATATGAAAGTAAGTCCAATGAAAAGAGACCAATTTTTGGCTCAAATTCAAGAAGTATTGTCTGGTTCACGCGCTGAAGAAGGCAATATACAGTTTGACCTTTTCGAAAAAACGGAAGATCCGAATACATTTGTTCTGCTTGAACGTTGGAAAGATCAACAAGCAGTGGATTTCCATCATGAAACTGACCATTTCAAAAAATTTGTGAAATCTGCTGAAAACTTCTTAACAGTTCCGTTAGAAGTCATTCATACTGAAAGTATAAATACGTAATTTACAAAAAAAGTAAGGTAAACCTACAAATGTCATGTGAGCTATATCTTGAAAGATATAGAGGTATTTATAGACACTTTTTCAGCATGAAGTAACCGGGGGTAAACGCAAAATGCAGCTGTTTCTATTCATTAAATAACAAAACAATCCCTGATGAGTAATAGAGCCAGGTCTCATTCAACTACATGGAAATTCATTCAGAAAGTGATCATCTCATTGACTAAATAAGAAGGCTATGTGTCCTTACCTCTTTTATGGGTAAAGGGACACAAGCTTTTAGGAGGCGCGTTTTATGCTTAAAGTTTTAAAATCGATGGAAAGTCCTTCAATGGGCCAAGGTATATTTAAACTTCGAATGATGCGTCCTGGGCAGATCTTTCATAAGCCGATAGACGATCTAGCTTTTGGNCCTTTAAGTCGNATAGATCATGCGAGACTAGGAGTTGGAGCACTCGTATCTATGCATGAGCACCGTAATGATGAAATTTTAAGTTATATGTGGCGTGGCCAAATGGTTCATAAAGACTCTACTGGAGATACAGTAACCTTGTCTCCTCAACGAATTATGATGATGAATGCAGGATCCAGTTTCTATCATGAAGAATCTGTACCAGAAGAGCAGGTGGAAATGCTTCAGATATTTATTCGTCCAGAAGAGAAAGATCTACCTCCTCGTGTGCAATTTTATGATCGCCCTGCATCTTTTGAAAACAGTGAATGGAAGCTTCTGGCGGGTCCTGAGGGAACCAAAGCGCCATTAACTATTCAACAACAAGTGATGGTGTTCGATTCTCATCCAAAAGCCGGTGAAGAACTGAAAGTTCCTGAGGTAGAAGGAATGGCACCTTGGGTGTATATTATGGATGGAAGTATTTCAATAGGAGACAAGACATTTCATAAAGGTGATGCCGTTAGTGATACAACAGAGCCTCTTCCTCTTCTTCACGTTGAGAGTAATGCCACAATTGTCACTTTTCTTGTCGATCTATCAGCGAAAGCGACATTAGCAGGTATGTTTAGTGGTTACCGTTCTTAACCTAATAAAAAAGGCTATCTCTAAGTCTGAGATTTACTTAAGAGATAGCCTTTTTCCTTTTACGTTAGGCAATAGCTGATAATCAGCTATTTATATTCGATATTAATGCTTTTCATAATAGATTCAAATGAATACTAATTCCTATCAGGCAGCTGTTGTAGTATCTTTTTTTGTTATGTAAATCAGTCCGGGGATCATCACAAACGATACAATTAATAATACGATGACCATCAAGTTTTTACTTGCATCATTTATTCCAGTAGCAAATATGATGCCATATAAACTGGAAGCAAGGATATTTCCAATAAACCTAGAGGTCATAAGCAAACCAGATGCCACACCACTATGCTCTTTCCTAACAATTGAATACAGTAAATTTTGTGTCCCAATGCTTAATATACCGTCACTTANTCCAATAATCGCTAAAATTATAAATAACCAGAAAANAGNAGAAGTTTGATTGGAAGTAAATAATAAACCAACACCTATGATTCCTATAAATGCTCCATACATTAATGGAATTCTAAATCCAATATGATCGATCCAACGTGTCGCAATAGGCGTCATTATCATGGCAAATAAAGAAAGTGAAAGCATCATAAACCCTGCTGTTTTAGAGTTAAGTATTAACACGTTTTGTAAATAAGTCGGCATGGAAAGAATAATAGCGAAAAATACAATAGTTAATAATATATATTGAACATACAATAAAGAAATATTGAGATTTTTTGTTAAAAATACAACATTAATAAATGGTTCTAATTTCTTCTTTTCATAGAAATAAAACAAAAAAGTAATAAGAATTGACATGATAAGTAACCATAAATTCAAACCACTATCTAATGATTGTAAAAAGACCATCCAGCATGTCATGAGTAAGCCAAATAAAATAATTCCAATGATATCCCACTTATAGGGNTTAACGACTGTTTTTAAATCACTTGGAATATATATTAAAGCTAATATTGCAGAAGTAATGATAATAGGAAAATTAACATAAAAAATCATAGACCATCCAGCATACTGAATTAAAAATCCACTAATCGTTGGTCCAAATGCTGCTGAGGTAGTAGAAAANACTGCTAATGTTGCAATTACTCGACTCTGATTTTTTTCAATATATAAACGGACAATACCTATTCCTGCTGGATAAAGAGCTGATGTCCCAATTGCTTGAATGGTTCTCATTCCTATTAAAAACATCAGATTTGGGGATAACGGTGCTAATAAAGAAGAAATGCCAACTAAGATTAATCCTATTAGAAAGATTTTTTTCCTACCATAATGNTCACTTAATTTTCCAATTAGAGGTAAAAAGATTACACTTACAATGAAATAAGAAGCAACTAGCCAGGAAATATCCTCTGATGAAATTTGAAATTCATTCTGTATAGTAGGTAATGCTACCGTAAGCATTGTTGTATTTAATGGGTTTAAAATAACACCCAACGTAATTGCAATTATTATTAACATTGGATTTTTAGTCAAAGACTCATTATTATCAACTGACATAATTTTTTCTCCTTATCAACTAACTTTAAAAAATTATTTTAGAATTTTAGAAGCTCCTTTTACCATTATCTATCGGTGATTNCTGCAATTCTCATAACTAGCCCCCTCCATAATCGATAGAATAGTTTTCCGTAAAGTTACGGNCAGCTATCCACTTTATGCCACAATAGTCCTTTAAAATATTAACACCNAATTAGTTGCCTAAGCAACTAATTTATTTTTCGAGGTCATAGTAACTTTGGAGTCAGCATAGTTTTATNTACACCCTTTAATTAAGTCCTTACAATTACTTTTTTAACTATCAATCCAAAGATGATATTCTTTTAATTACTAAAAGGCTATTCATGTTGTCCAAAATAAATAGTATAATCTATATCTTTTTAACAGAAAATTGACTTTAAAGATGCTGGGGTATATACTCTTGCTGATTATAACTAAAAAGAGAGTGTGGAGTAATGAAAAAAATGAAAATAGATTATGATATAGGTTTTAAAATACATACTCTTAATAGTCAACTCGAATATATGTTTTGGAAAAGCATAAAAGATTTTGACATTACAACCCAACAGTATGCTTTATTAAAACCATTATGGGAAAAAGATGGAATAACACAAAAAGAGTTGTCTGATAAAACTTCAAAGCAAGCACCAACAGTCACAAGAATGGTAACAGCATTAGAAAAAAAAGGATTACTAACAAGAACTCTTGACGCTGTAGATAGAAGGCATTATCGAATATATTTAACTGATAAAGGAAAAGAATTAGAGGGGAAAATAGACCCTATCGCTATAGAGGTAAATAAACAACAATTAAGAGGTTTTTCAGATGAGGATAAAAAAGAAGTATTTCGCTTATTAGATAAACTTCAGCAAAATATCGAATAAAATTCTTTACTTTTTTCTTTTAAAACAAACAGAAGATCATCTTACATATCAATTATAAATTTCTTATTAAAAAATGCTAACCATTAATTTTGGTTAGCATTTTCCTCACTTAAAGTATTTTTGAACTTAATCAAAAACCTACAGTGATGATCATTGTCAGCCTTACATGTAATTCTTTTTACATCATCAGTTCCTAGAACTTCTTTAAAAAGCTCTGTCTCACAAGCACAAGCCTGCTTAAAACTATTAGCAACTGCAGAAATAGGACAATTATATTCAATAATTTCATACGTATTATCATCTATCTTTGTAAATTCTGCCATGTAGCCTTTTTCATCTTGAATATCTCTTAAAGCTTCGATTTTTTGTTGAGGTTCTTTATTCGCCATTGTTGGCAAATAGCTATTCTTTAACCTTTCACTTCGTTTTTCTAAAAGGTAATCTATAATATCTTCTCCATGCAGTTCTTTTAAATCATGAAGAAATTCTACAGTTAGAGTTTCATAATTGTTAGGGAAAGCTTCTTGAGCTTTTGAAGACAAGGAGTAAACTTGAAGTGGTCGCCCCATAGGTTGTCTTACTTCACTTATTCTTAAAAGGCCATCTCGTTCTATGGTATTTAAATGTTTTCTCACAGCCATCTCAGTTATACCCAATAAACTAGCTAATTCATTTACGGTTAACTGGGCCTCTTTTTTCAATAAAGTAAGGATTTTATCTTTGGTAGATGTTTTAACCGTCATTTTCTTCACCTGCCTTAATTGTACGCTTAAAAAAATGTGTTATTAGATAATTGAATTTATAAAATAAAAAGTAACTATCTCTACTTTTTAAATAAAATAGTTTAAAAACATCTAAGTTATTTTACCATAGAAATCCGTATCTTATCATACATTGTTAATTTTACAAATTTTTATTATAACAAAAGGAGAAATAAAAAAGAAAAGTTAGTTACCTTATAATGAAAACATTTTACTTCTAACTTTTCGGAAATAATATCCATTAAACTTTTTAAACTTTTTAGTTGAAAAAGTTTAAAAAGTAATTTAGAATCAGATTTGTATTCAAAATATATAAATTAAGAGGAGGAATTTCAATGTCTAATTATCAACTTCCGACATTACCTTATGATTTTAAAGCACTTGAACCATATATTGATGAACAAACTATGATGATTCATCATGATCGTCATCATGCTACATATGTAAGNAATTTAAATTTAGCATTGGAGGGGCACGACAGCCTTTCTAATAAAACTATCGAAGATCTAATTTCTAATTTAGATGCTGNGCCAGAAAATATTCGTACTGCTGTGCGTAACAATGGTGGTGGGCATGCTAATCACAGTTTNTTTTGGAGAATTATTGCTCCTAATGCAGGAGGAGAACCTACTGGAGAAATTGCGAGTGCAATTGACCAAGCTTTCGGAGGCTATGAACAGTTTAAAGCAGAATTTGCTAAAGCAGCCACCACTCGTTTCGGTTCAGGTTGGGCTTGGCTTGTAGTTGATAATGGAAAACTAACAATTACTAGTACGCCTAATCAGGATAGTCCTCTTATGGAAGGTAAAACACCAGTTCTTGGTCTAGATGTTTGGGAACATGCTTACTATCTTAACTATCAAAACAAACGTCCAGATTATATTGCTGCTTTCTTTAACATTATTAATTGGGACGAAGTTAATAAAATTTATCAATCTTTGCGTGCATAAAATAAATAATCTAGTCAATTTTAATTTGTTTTAGAGACACATCTGTATTATTTTAAACACCTTCTTTGATTCGGATTGTTAATATGCGAGTTATGAAGGTGTTTTTACTTACATATATATCATGTTTAATTAGATAAATTTATATTTATTGGTTAGAGGAAGATTAATATGAAGAGTTACCTAGAATTGCGGAATAGGATAATCGAAAGAGTTCCATTAGAAAATGTGAAGTTTTTTGAACCTATCAAAAATCACACATATACAAAAGTCGGAGGAAAAGCAGATATTTTTATCACACCATCCACATATGAGGAAATACAATTTGTTCTTCATATTGCATACGAGCTTAATGTACCAGTTACCATATTAGGGAATGGCTCAAATGTTATTGTTAAAGATGGAGGAATTCGTGGAATTACTTTAAATTTAAAAAGATTAAAACAAATTTCTTCCTTAAATAACGTTATTACTGCACAAAGTGGGGCTACCTTATTCGATGTCTCCCAAAAAGCATTAGTAAATGAATTATCAGGTTTTGAATTTGCTTGTGGAATCCCAGGTACTGTAGGAGGATCTCTCTATATGAATGCAGGAGCATATGGGGGCCAAATCTCAGATGTTTTAGAAAGAGCATTGATTTTAACGGAAGATGGGGAATTTCTTACATTATCGAAAAAGGATATGCTTTTAAGTTACCGCAAAGGAATATTTTCCGAAAGAAAATATATTGTTCTAGAAGCAGATTTTCATCTTGAACAATCAAATTACCTTCAAATAAAAGAGAAAATGGAGGAATTAAAACTTGCAAGGGAAATGAAGCAACCATTAGAATATCCCTCTTGTGGAAGTGTTTTTAAACGACCTCCAAATCAATATGCTGGTAAACTGATTCAAGATGCCGGTTTACAAGGAATACGGATTGGTGGAGCAGAAGTGTCAAAAAAACACGCAGGATTCATAATAAATGTTAATGAAGCAACAGCTAATGACTATATAAATCTAATTGATCACGTTAAGAAAGCTGTAAAAGAGAAGTTTGAAGTGGAATTAGAAACAGAAGTAATTATTATAGGTGAAGAAAATTAAGTTTGATACATTTTATCCTTAGCTTTGTTAAATTTCTTTATATCTATTTAATATATCAAAAGGTATCAAAAGTTTTAGGAATACTCCAGAACTAGTTTAAACAGATTATGTAGAAGAGACTCGTCAAAAGAAGCTTTATTATAGGATTATCACTCATTTTAAAACCTGAATAATGGAATTCAAAATGTTTTCTAGTTAGAGTCAATGGTTAGAGCAGTGGAAATGATTTTTATTCTTATTAGTCAAAGAGAAAATAGTAAGAGAGCTAGTACGTTGTAAGTATTTAGACAAGGAGTGTGATTTAGGTGGCAAACATTTTAATGGTTAACTTTCCAGCAGAAGGGCATGTCAATCCTACTCTTGGCATTGTAAAAGCTTTTGTAGAAAGAGGAGACAGCGTTCACTATATTACAACTGAAAAATTTAGAGAGCGCTTAGAAGGAGTTGGTGCAATGGTTCACCTTCAACCCGATTTATTAAGTAAAGCATCCATAGATCCTCATTCGAATGCTGGCTTAAATGCCTTTCTAAAAATTCAAATTCAAAATTCATTAGACACTTTAGAGATCACAAAAAAGTTATCTGAAGAGATTAATTTTCACTTGGTGTTTTATGAAAAATTTGGGGCGGGACAACTAGTGAGAGACTACCTGCAAATCCCTGGAATTTGCTCTTCAGCATCCTTTTTGTTTCCAAATGAATTTCTTGAAAACATGCCTTTGTCTCGAGTGAAACCTGATGAAGAGGCTGAAAAGTTAATAGTACAAATGAAAGAGTGTTATAGTGTAGAGCCGAAGAGCATGGTTCAATTTATGAGTAATACAGCTGAATTAACGGTTGTATTTACGAGCCAGTATTTTCAGCCTCATAGCAAAAACTTCAATGGTTCAAATCTATTTATCGGACCAACATTCCCAAAGAGAGCTTATACCGGCAACTTTCCACTTGAAGCACTAGAGGATGAACAAGTTCTCTATATTTCGATGGGAACCGTTCTTGATCATACAGAGGAATTTTTTAATATATGTATTGATGCATTTTCTGATTTCAAAGGAAAAGTTGTCATTGCTACCGGTGAAAGAGTGGATATGACAAAAGTTAAAAAAGCTCCAGAACAATTTATCATTTCTGCATATGTACCGCAACTAAAGGTGCTCGAGCACACGGATGTTTTTATTACCCATGGCGGTATGAACAGCGTGAATGAATCAATTCATTTCAATGTTCCAATGGTTGTTATCCCGCATGACAAAGATCAGCCGATGGTAGCGCAGCGTCTGACAGAGCTTAATGCCGGCTATAGAGTATCAAAAGACAATTTGAAACCTCAGACGTTAAGGGATGCCGTGAAACAAGTGCTGACCAACAAAAGCTATAAGGAGAGTATCAAAAAAATTAATGAAAGTTTTCAGGAGAGTGGTGGACCAGAGAAAGCTTTAGAAGTTATTGATGCTTTCGTACAAAATAAAAAATAGGAAGAAACACAAAGCCTTATTCATTACGAGTTGAATAAGGTCCTTGTGACCAAATTTTGTTGTTGGAAAGCAAATATATCCGAGAATTGTATTGAAGTTGCAGAGCCTATTTGATAAAAGACAGTTAAATAATTGAGATTAATGATGGGATGCAAATAAATAAAACATATTTTGAAAAATAGAGAAAGAAAGGATTGTAAAATGGAAACAACCAGTTATAAACAATCTACTATTGTAATTCTTCTACTGGCGGGAGCTTTTATCTCCATATTGAATCAAACGCTTATGATTACAGCTATACCACCTATTATGAAAGAAATGAATATTACGGCAAATAGCGCGCAATGGCTTACGACTGTATTTATGCTTGTGAATGGGATTATGATCCCCGTGAGTGCATTTCTATTAGAGCGTTTTTCAACAAGACAGCTCTTTATATCAGCGATGAGTATTTTTGCCGTTGGAACAATAGTTGCAGGAATCGCTCCTAATTTTGAACTTCTATTACTGGGAAGGGTTATACAGTCAAGTGGAGCAGGTGTTATGCTTCCACTCATGCAAACGGTATTCTTAATGATATTTCCTGTTAATAAGCGCGGTGCAGCAATGGGGTTAGTTGGTCTTGTCATTTCCTTTGCACCAGCAATTGGTCCAGCATTATCAGGATGGGTAACCTCCCATTATTCTTGGAGAATCCTGTTTTTCATCATTCTACCGATTGCTCTTATTGATATCATAGTTGCATTTTTTGTAATGAAAAATGTAACAGAGGTAACGAAACCGAAAGTAGATATTATGTCGATTATCTTATCTTCGTTGGGGTTTGGAGGCTTGCTCTATGGATTTACGTGTGCAGGAAATAATGGCTGGTTAGCCATCAGCACACTTACTTCGCTAGGGGTAGGGATACTGGCACTTGTATTATTTATTATAAGACAATTACGTCTGGAACATCCTATGCTTGAGTTCCGGGTGTTTAAAAATTCTATTTTTCCGTTAACTGTGCTCATTGGAATGATTACTTTTATGGGATTGATTGGTGCAGAGACGATTATCCCACTGTTCATGCAAAATATGAGGGACTTTACAGCATTTGAAGCTGGTTTAGCTCTTTTACCTGGAGCACTAATTACTGGCTTTATGTCACCTATTACAGGAAGGATTTTTGACAAAATAGGTGCAAGATGGCTAGCTCTTACTGGTTTAATCATTATTACAGGATCTTCATTTGCCTTCGCAAATTTAAATCCCTCTACATCTTTTACTTACATCACGATTTTGTATGGAGTGCGGATGTTCGGTTTATCAATGGTCATGATGCCAGTCGCGACTGCTGGTTTAAATCAGTTGCCCAAACGGTTGATTCCTCATGGAGCAGCCATGGATAATACCATGAAAATGATTGCAGCGTCAGTTGGTACGGCTATTCTTGTAACCGTAATGACTAGAACTGCTGAGACTGCTCAACAACGGCCAGAAATCACCCATCCGGATATGTATGGGGCTAATGTGGCGTTTATCGTCATTGCGATTCTTTCCTTATTAGGCGTTATTATATCTTTCTTTATTAAAGGAAGTAAGTTGCCAGAGAAAGAACTGGAGAAAAAACAAGAAGGCAATATAAGTCTAAATGAAAGAGAGATTTAAAATGAAGAGCCATCTTTAATAATGTATCTCTCTTATTCCAAAAATGTTGAAAAACCTTTGCTTATTAAAGCAAAGGTTTTTTGTTATCTACTATATTATCTAAAAATCATATAGAGTTCGTAGAGCTTTTAACTAAACCATTAATAGGTGAAGTTTACTTAACAGCTTCTTTTAATTCTTTTCCTGGCTTGAAGGCCGGAACTTTTGAAGCTGGAATTATCATTTCTTCACCTGTTTGAGGATTACGGCCTGTGCGCTCTGCACGTTCACGTACTTCAAATGTACCAAATCCAATTAGTTGAATCTTTTCTTCTTTTGCAAGTGTATTAGAAATCGTTTCAAACAAAGCGTCTAC
>Ga0058693_1000683_pt1 | contig 12985 bp, 10 predicted proteins | sample AgamicOrMarz_FD_55217 | JGI IMG/M metagenome (GOLD analysis project Ga0058693, IMG submission 55217) | Agave microbial communities from Guanajuato, Mexico - Or.Ma.rz | ecosystem: Host-associated > Plants > Phyllosphere > Phylloplane/Leaf | place: Guanajuato, Mexico | collected 2012-06-04 | reverse complement strand
CCAAACAGTTTAAACTCGCGCTGTCGCCTCTCAGCCCTCCGAGCATGCCCCGCCGAGCCGTTCCCCTCACCGAATCCCAAGTGCGCGCGCTCGAACCGCGCGCCGCCCGCTACAGCCTCGCCGACGGCAACGGCCTCGTGATCGAAGTGATGACCACAGGCACCAAAGTCTGGCGCTTTCGCTATTCGCTGAACGGCAAGCGCCAGCCGCTCGCCACCATCGGCGATTACCGGATGATTTCGCTGCGCGTCGCACGAGCCAAGGCGCAAAAGTACGCGGAACTGGTCGCGCAAGGCATTTCGCCGGTCGCCACTGCGCGCCGCGATCGCGGCGCCGAAGCGAAAGCCGAGCTCTTGCGCGAAGCCGCGGAGCTCTACATGGCGACCGAAATGGCGGGCAAGTCGGACGAATATCGCCGCACCACGCGTCGCGCGCTCGACAAAGACGTGTTGCCCGCAATTGGCGGCCTGCCGGTGAAGGCCGTCACCGCGGAGCACGTCGTCGCCATCTGCGACAGGATCAAAAGCCGCGGTTCGCCCAAAATGGCGCTGCATACCCGCAACGTCATCAAGCGCCTGTACGAGTATCTGATCGCGCGTCAGCTTGCGACCGCCAACCCGGCGGAAGTCGTGCCGGCGCGCTCCATCGCGACTTTCGAGAGCCGCACGCGCGTGCTGTCCGGCGACGAAATCGGCGCCATGCTGGATTCAATCGAAACGTCGAGCATTCGCCGGCCGCTCAAAATCGCGCTGCATCTGCTCGTGCTGACGATGGTCCGCAAATCCGACCTGGTGGAATCGACGTGGGACGAGTTCGACCTCGATAAAGCGCTGTGGCGCATCGGCGCCGCGCGCCTGAAGAAGGACGCCGATCAGCTCGTCTACCTGCCGCAGCAAGCGGTGACGATGCTGCGCGAACTGCATCGCACGCGGGCGAGCGCCACGTTCGTCTTTCCGAGCGTGAGGGGCGACGACCGGCCGATCGCGAAGAGCACGCTCAACCAGGCCGTGAAGGCGCTCGGCCTCGACGTCGAGCATTTCGTTCTGCACGACTTCCGGCGAACGGCGGCCGCACATCTGTGGGAGATGACGGAGCACGCGCAAACGGACAAAAGTTCAGCGAAAACGCGACAAAGGGCGTCGCGCGAGGACAGCTCACGCGATGCCGCGGAACAGCGGCAAATCGCGCAGCGTTGGGCAGACTTTGTCGACGCCCAGCTTGACGCAGCGCGGCAAAGCGCGAGCCGCGCGGGATAAAAAGCGCCGCAGCGCGAGGCGCGGACATGCAGTGGTCGCAAGCTCTCATTTTAGGTACACAGCGCCACCACGCCACGCGGTAACGCGTTGTCTGCAAGGAGAAACCGCTTGCGTTCATCAGGTTACTAAAACACTGACTCGAGACGCGAAGCACCCTGGTGGCCATAGCGTCACGCGGCACTTTTCTCCTGCAATTGATCGCCTACACTGGAGCAACGATGCAACCTTTCCAAGGAGGCTGCCATGTCCGAATCGTTGATCGCTTACCTGCTTGGGCCTACCGTGATGCTGCTGGTCGGCGCGGCAATCTGGGCGACGTCCCGCTATTTCCACAAGGCGGAGCCACCCAGGCTGGAGCGCTGGCTCGATACGCATTACGCCGAGTGGCTGCATCACAGGCACTGAGCGGCGGCGCGACCCAGCGCCACGCGTAGCTCGAAATGAAAAAGGCCGTCGCAGTGTGGCGACGGCCTTTCTGTCTGCGGCGCGCCGTCATGGCGCGACTGCGAGCTACCACCTAGGGTCCGCATACTGGTACTGCCGCGGCTGCGCCCCGCATGCCACGTACGCGCGCTGGTACTGGTCGTAGCAGTAGCCCGGCGGCGGGCCGTCGTAGGCCGGCGCCGGTTGATACACCGGCTGCGCGTAAACCGGCTGCGCATAGACAGGCTGCTGATAAGCCACCGCCGGCGCCGGATTCAATACCGACGTCACCACCGCGCCGAGCACGGCGCCGCCGATCAGCGCACCGACCAGATCGCCGCCGTCATGGCCATGAGCCGACGCTTGTCCCGCGACGCTCAGGCTGCCCGCCATCATCAAAGCCACTGCCAACTTTTTCATTTTTCGCTCCCGCCGTTGAGGCATGGAACGAATTGTCGGCGAGCCGCGCGGAAATAGATGCTGCAAGTGGTAACGACACATTACCTGTGTAACTTCGAACGGTGCCTGTCGCTGCGCGCGAAGCGGCGCGGGGAATGTCGCGAACGCCGTCGAAAATCGAACTGACGCCGATCTGGCGGACAATAGGCGCGAAAGCCCTGCCCGCCACAATCTGCAATGATCGATATGGAGAAAAAAGCGATGACCTACGACGACAGCAACCCGTTCGCGAAGATTCTGCGTGGCGAACTACCGTGCATCAAGGTCGCGGAAACGGATGCGGCGCTCGCCTTCATGGATCTGATGCCGCAAGCCGACGGCCATCTGCTCGTCGTGCCGAAGGAAGCCGCCGCGGAAATCTTCGATCTCTCGGACGCGGCGACGGTCGCGTGCATCCGCATGACGCAAAAGCTGGCCATCGCCGTGCGTGCGGCGTTGCGTCCGGATGGCGTGTTCATCGGCCAGTTCAACGGCGCGGCAGCCGGTCAGACGGTGCCGCATGTGCACTTCCACGTGATTCCGCGTTGGGAAGGACAGCCGTTACGCATGCATGCACGCGACATGGCCGACGCCGACACGCTCGAAGCGCTCGCCAAACGCATTCGCGCGCATTGGCGCGCGGACTGACGAACTGCGCTTGCGCATTCGAGTACGACGCCGCTGCACCGTCATCGCCCTAGACGAACACCGCTTATAGCCGATGCCGCGAACGACGCAGCGGATGACGCCAGTCGAGCCGCCGCGGCTTCGCGTGCATGGGTCGCATGTCGTGCAGATGCCGGTGTTCTTGCCACAATTCGTCGGAGAAAAGAAACGCGACGATGAGGAGCGGAAGGACGAGAAAAACGCCCAGTATCAGGTTCTCGATCACGGTGGCCTCCGTTTGCACGAGCATCGAATTCATTTTAGAGCAGCGCACGTACCTGCGCTGCCGGCCACCGCGCATTAACTCTGGCGCATAACGCGCGACGTCGCCTGGCATCGTTTATCTTCTGCACGTGCACCGTTATTTCCCAATTTCGACGCGAGTAAACAAATGACTTTGTGTGCAATGCACCAAGCGCATTCCCGCTTGTAGTAATTCGCTTAAATCGAATATCGCGTTTACGCTAATGCCGCATCGCAAAGCTTTACTGGTTAAAGCGCTGCACGATATAAGTCGCTTAGGTATCCGTCGTATTTCAACTGGTTTGCCGCGCTGCCTAAGGCTTAAGCACATGCGGCGCGCGGTGCGACAATTCGCCACTGTTGCAACCGCACACAAGATGTGCTTGTTGTTCTGCCCAGTTCTCCTAGAGTGCAAGGTGCGGGTTAGACGATGGAGTTAAACACATAGCTAACCTGAGCATTTGGCCCGCACCGGAGGAACCTATGAAAGCTCGACTCGCCCTTGTTTTCGCCATTGCAAGTCTGGCTGCCGCAACCGTTCAGGCGCAAGACGCCGTGATCAAGCCGCAGCAAACCATTCAGTTCAAGGCCAACGCGTACGGTTGTCTGTCGAAAGACAAGCTCGACGCCGTCAGTCAGCACGCGCAAGCCGGCGAACAGCAGAAAATGCAGGAGTTCTTCTCCGGATATCAATGCGTTTCCACGCCGGAGAATTCGAGCTTCCGCGTCGTGCGCGTTGTCGGCCACGATTTCGAATTCGTGAATGCAGGCAATAGCGACACGCAAGGCCTCTGGGCGAACGATCGATTCATCAAGCAGTAATTTGCAGCACGCCAGTATGCGGACGTTCCGGTAAAACGCCGGAACGCAATTGGCTTAAGCAAATTCTCTGGCTTTAAACGCCGGAGACGCTGAGCTTGCGATTAAAAAACCCCGGTTGGACATTTCGAGTGTCCAACCGGTTTTTATTTTTTGCGCGGAACGATTTACGCAGAGCGCGAAAAAAAGCCGATGCGGCATGTCGATCCGCATCGGCAGTACGCCTTCTCGCAAAGCGCAGGAACAACCGTTTATCTCGTCGGAATCGCTCGCGACGTTCAGTGAGAATCGCGCGGCACCGGCGCGCCGCTCGAGCCGACGAGGAAGTCGAGATCCGCGCCCTGATCCGCTTGCAGCACGTGCTCGACGTAGAGCTTGTAGTAGCCGCGTTTGGGCGCCTCGGGCGCCTGCCATGCAGCGCGTCGGCGTTCGAGTTCCTCGTCGCTGACTTCGAGGTGCAGGCGCCGCGCTTCGACATCGAGTTCGATCATGTCGCCGGTCTGCACGAGAGCCAGCGGGCCGCCCGCGGCCGCTTCCGGCGAGACGTGCAGCACGACCGCGCCATACGCGGTGCCGCTCATGCGTCCATCGGAAATGCGCACCATGTCCGTGATGCCTTTTTGCAGCACNTTNTTCGGCANCGGCATATTGCCCACTTCCGCAAAGCCAGGATAGCCCTTCGGCCCTGCGCCCTTCAGCACCATGATGCAGTTTTCGTCGATGTCGAGNGCTTCGTCGTCGATCTTCGCGTGCAGNTCCTCGATGTTCTCGAACACCACCGCGCGGCCGCGATGCTTGAGCAGCTCNGCAGTCGCCGCCGACGGCTTGATCACCGCGCCATTCGGCGCGAGATTGCCCTTCAGCACCGCGATGCCCGCCTTTGCCTTGAACGGCTCGGCGAATGTCGTGATGACTTTCTCGTCGTAATTCGACGCGTTGCGCACGTTGTCCCAGATCGTCTTGCCGTTCACGGTCAGCGCTTCGCGATGCAGCAGACCTTGTTCGCCGAGCTGCTTCAAAACAGCGGGCAAACCGCCGGCGTAATAAAAATCTTCCATCAGGTATTCGCCCGACGGCTGCAGGTTGACGAGACACGGCACGTTGGAACCGAGCTCCCAGTCTTCCAGCGAAAGCTCTACGCCGATGCGCTTGGCAAGCGCGATCAGATGCACGACCGCATTGGTCGAGCCGCCAATCGCGGCGTTCGTGCGAATCGCGTTTTCGAACGCCTGGCGCGTGAGAATCTTGTCCATCGTCAGATCTTCGCGAACCATGTCGACGATGCGCCGGCCGGCCAGATGCGCAAGCACCTGACGGCGTGCGTCGACGGCCGGAATCGCCGCGTTCTGCGGCAAGCCCATGCCGAGCGATTCGACCATCGAAGCCATCGTCGAAGCCGTGCCCATCGTCATGCAATGGCCGCGCGAGCGGTTCATGCACGACTCGGCTTCGGTGAATTCTTCCTGCGTCATCGTGCCGGCGCGCACTTCCTCGGACATCTGCCAGACACCCGTGCCCGAGCCGATATGCTTGCCGCGAAAGCGCCCGTTCAGCATCGGTCCGCCCGACACCGCGAGCGACGGCAGATTGCACGACGCCGCGCCCATCAGCAGCGCGGGCGTGGTCTTGTCGCAGCCGACGAGCAGAATCACGCCGTCCATCGGATTGCCGCGAATCGATTCCTCCACGTCCATCGAAGCGAGGTTGCGAAACAGCATCGCCGTCGGCCGCAGATTCGTTTCGCCGAGCGACATCACCGGAAACTCGAGCGGCAGGCCGCCGGCCTCATGCACGCCTTTTTTNACGTACTCGGCGAGCTCGCGAAAATGCGCGTTGCAAGGCGTCAGTTCCGACCACGTATTGCAGATGCCGATGACCGGGCGNCCGTCGAATTCGTCGTGCGGAATGCCCTGGTTTTTCATCCACGANCGATGCAGAAAACCGTCGCGGTCCTTGAGGCCGAACCACGCCTGGCTGCGCAGCGGCTTTTTAGTCTGGTTGGAATCAGCCATGAAATCTCCTGTTGGCAAACGTGTAGAGCGGGGCGCCTGTCAGTGCACGCGCTTGCTGCGGCGGAACTGGTCGAACAGCACCGCGAGCAGCAGAATCCCGCCGCGAATCAGGTATTGATAGAAAGTCGGCACGTTCATCAGGCTCATTGCGTCCTGCACCGAGCCCATGATCAGCACGCCGACCAGCACGCCGGAAATCGTCGCGACGCCGCCCGTCAGCGACACGCCGCCGAGCACGCACGCGGAAATCACGCCGAGTTCCAGGCCGACCGATGTTTTCGGATCGCCGAGACTCATACGCGACGCAAGCATCACGCCCGCAAAGCCCGTCACGAGACCTTGCAGCACGAACACCGTGATCTTGATGCGCGTGACGGGCAGACCGGCAAGCAACGCGGCCTCGCTATTGCCGCCGACAGCCAGCACGTTCTTGCCGAACACCGTCTTCTTCAGCAGAAAACCGAACAGCACGAAGCCGACGATGTTGCTCCAGATCGGAAACGAAATGCCGAGGAACGAGCCGCCGCCGAGATCGAAGAAACGCTCTTCCGAGATCATCACCGCGTCGCCGCTCGACGTGATGTAGGCGAGACCGCGGACGACTTCCATCATCGCGAGCGTGACGATCAGCGAGTTGATCTTGTAGCGCGCGACCAGCACGCCGTTGACAAGCCCGACCGCGCCGCCCGCGAGCACGCCCGCGGCCACGCCGAGCATCACGCTATGCGTCGCCGTGATGAGCGTGGACGCCACGACGCCCGCAAAGGCCACGATCGACGCCACCGACAGATCGACTTCGCCGAGCGCGAGCACGAACATCATCGTCACCGAGATCGAGCCGATCAGCGTGACGGAAAGCAGCAAGCCCTGAATGTTTCGCGAGCTCAGAAAGTCTGGCACCGTGAACGACAGCACCGCGAACAGAATGATGAACACCATCACGATGCCGGACTTGTTGATCAGATCCCACGTGCGCGCCGCGCGCGCGCTCAGGCCCGCGGAAGCGACGGCCGGCGTGGAGGATTCGGTTGAAGGTGTGTTCATGATGTGTGTTCCGTTTCAATGCCGCGGTTTCGATTCAGCGGCGCGACTCAGTTGCGTTCGGTTGCGTTCGGTTGCGTTCGTTCGGTTGTATGCGGCTAGCGGGGCAGGGCGAGCTTGATGAGCACATCGGGCGTGGCCTGCGCCTTGGGCAGATCGCCGACGAGGCGTCCTTCCTTCATCACGATCACGCGGTCGGCCACGCCGATCACTTCCGCGAGATCGCTCGACACNACGATCACCGTGCGGCCCGCTTCNGCGAGCCCATACAGCAGCCCATAAATTTCGCTGCGCGCGCCGACGTCGATGCCGCGCGTGGGCTCGTCCATCAGAAANACGTCGATCTCTTCGGCCAGCCAGCGCGACAAAATCACCTTCTGCTGATTGCCGCCGGAGAGCGTGCCGATCGGCGTCTCTCCGTTGCGCGTCTTGATCGCGAGCTTGCCGATGAACTCCTTCGCGGTCTGCGCTTCCTTGCGGCCGTTGAGCACGTTAAAGCGGCTGAAATGGCGGCGGCAACTGATGTTGAGGTTGTCCGATACCGAAGCGATCGAGACGATGCCTTCCTGNTTGCGGTCTTCCGNACACAGCGCGACGCCTGCGCGCACCGCGTCGCGCGGCGTGGCGAAACGCGCCGGCTTGCCTTTGAGNGTGATGTCGCCGGCGGTCGGCTTGACCGCGCCGTAGATGAGCTTCATCAACTCCGAACGCCCCGCGCCGACGAGCCCGAAGAAGCCGACTATCTCGCCTTTGCGCGCGGAGAANGTGGCCGGNTCGCGCAGCCCCTTACCCATGAGTCCCTTGACGTCGAGCTGCACGTCGCCGAGTTCGCGNGTGCGATAGCCGTACACGTCGGCGATCGAGCGGCCCACCATGCAACTGATCAGACGATCGCGGTCGAGCCCGGCGCCTGCATCGAACGTATCGATGCGGCGGCCGTCGCGGAACACGGTCACGCGATCGCACAGTTCGTAGACCTCGTCCATCCGNTGCGTGACGTAGATGATCGCGCGGCCTTCGGCCCGCAACGCCCGGATGATCCGAAACAGTTGCGTGGTTTCGCGCGACGACAGCGAACTCGTCGGTTCGTCGAATGCGATCACGCGCGCGTCGCGCATCAGCGCCTTGCCGATNTCGATCATCTGCCGCTGACCGATCGACAGATTCTTNACCTGCTGCGACGGGTCGATTTTTTCGCCGAGCCNTTCGAGTTCGCGCAGCGCGCGCGCAACCAGCGCCTTTTCGTCAAGGATGCCGAAGCGATTCGGCAGCGCGCCGAGCATGAGGTTTTCCGCAACCGTCAGCTCGGGCACCAGATGCAATTCCTGATAGATGATCGCGACGCCCGCGGCAATCGCGGCCTTCGTCGTAGTGAACTGCTGCTCGACGCCGCCGAGCGACAACGTCCCCGCCGCCGGCTGATTCACGCCGGACAGCACCTTGAGCAGCGTCGATTTGCCCGCGCCGTTTTCGCCCATCAGGCCATGCACTTCGCCGCGCCGCACTTCCAGCGACACCTGGTCGAGCGCGAGCACGCCGGGAAAGCGCACGGTGATGCCGTCGAGTTGCAGATACGGCTCGCTCGACGCAAGCGCCGCGGCAGGCGAGGGCGCTTGCACCGGCACAGAAGCATCGCCGATGGAAGGCGCAGTGTGTGTGGACGTCATCGAAAAAAACCTCGGTAGTGATCAGGCTGGGCGGGCCGCGCGCGCTTCAGCGCATGAGACGCGGCCCGCCGCGTGCAAGGTCGAACGCGGCTTAGATGCCGAGTTCCTTGCGCACGTCTTGCCAGTTGCCGCGCACCATCAGCTTGCCGGTGGTTTGCGTATCGGCGGGCGGCTGCTTGCCGTCCTTGATCCACTGCACGAGGTTCTCGGTGCTTTCGCGGCCGTGCATCGTCGAGCTCACGGCGATCGTGCCGTAGAAGCCCGTCGGCTCCTTCTTCTGGAATTCGGCAAAGGCTTCGCCCGCGCCGTTGATGCCGACGCCGATCACGTCCGCCGCTGGAATGTGCAGTTGCTCGGTGGCGCGCACGCCGCCCAGCACGCTTTCCTCGTTCAGCGCGAAGATCACCCACTTCTTGATGTTCGGATGCTGCGCNAGCACCGGCGANGAAGCGTTGAAGCCGCCCTCGTCGTCGGTCGTCTTTTGCGGNGCGTCGAAGATATTTTCTTTCTTGAAGCCGCCGGCGAGCAGCGATTGCGTCGCGCCGTCGGTGCGCAGCTTCGCGGTCGGCAGCTCGTAGTTCGTGATGCGCAGCGCGCCGACTTCTTCCGGCTTCCAGCCGCGGCGCTTCATTTCCTCGGCGATGGCCGTGCCGACCTGATTGCCGATCTTGAACGCGGACATGCCCAGATGCGGCACGTTCGGCAGCGGCTTGCCGCTCGAGTCGACCAACTGATCGTCGACGGTGACGAACTTCATGTTGTAGCGCTTCGCGCGCGCCTGAATCGCCGGTCCGAGACGCACGTCGGGCGCGCAGATCACAAAGCCCTTCGCGCCTTGAGCGCCGAGATTGTCGATGGCGGACAGCACTTTTTCACCGTCCGGCGTGCCGATGTTCACCACCGAAAAGCCGTCCTTCTGGCCGAGCGCCGTCGCGGCTTTCTGTTCGTTGATGAACCATGCCTGTTCCGGCATCTTCACNAGGAAGCCGACTTTGAGCGGCTGATCCGCATGCGCGGAAAGTTGCATCGCNAAGGGCGCGGCGAGGGTGGCCGCGGCGATCGCGGTGAGCGTCAAACGACGAAGCTTGCTGGTCATGTCTGTCTCCTGAGGTTGAAAAGCTGCATTGATTTCGTTTATGTGCAGCGAGGCGATACACGGCGTTAGCCGGAACTTGAAAACTGAGCCAGGAAATCCGATGCGTGATCGATGCGGGCGGCGACGTGCATATGAGTCACCGGGATCAGCTCGCGACGTAGGCCGTTTTCACGGCCGTCCAGAACGCCGCGTCGGTCGAGCCATACGCGGACGCCTTGCGCCCGCCGCCAGGCGCGTGATGCTCGACTGCCGTCGTCGGCAGATTGATCGTGACGAGGCCGCTATGCACATGGCGGCGAAAATGCCGGGCGCGGCTCAACGAACGCGTGCAGATGCCGGCGCACAGACCATAGGCGGTGTCGTTCGCGAGAGTCAGCGCGTGCTCGTAATCGTCGGCGCGCAAGACGACCGCGAGCGGTCCGAAAATTTCTTCGCGCGCGATCCGATGCTCGGCTTCGCCCGCGAACAGCGCCGGTTCGAAGAAGTAGCCGCGCGTCGCGCGTTCGAGTTGCCGGCCGCCGTGCAGCAGTTGCGCGCCTTCCTGCGCCGCGATTCGCACGTAGTCGAGATTGCGCTCGAGTTGCGCGGCGTTCGCGACGGGGCCCACGTCGGTGCCGTGCTTCAGCGCATGGTCGACGGTGAGTTTCGCGAGCCTTGCCTGCAACGCGTCGACGAACGGCTCGTAGATCGCGCGTTCGACGATCAGACGCGCCGCCGCCGTGCTGCGCTGGCCGGTCGAGCCGTAGGCGCCGGTCAACGCGGCATCGACCGCAATGTCGAGATCGGCATCGGCCAGCACGACGAACGGGTTCTTGCCGCCCATCTCCAGTTGCACGCGCGCCTGACGCGCCGCCGCGGCTTGCAGTACACGCGTGCCGGTTTCCGCCGATCCGCTGAAGCTGATGCCCGCGACGAGCGGATGCGCGACGATCCGCGCGCCGACCTGCCGGCCGCTGCCCATCACCAGATTGAACACGCCCGCCGGCAAACCCGCGCGGCTCACGATGGAAGCCAACGCCGCCGCGCAAGCCGGCGTCGATTCCGCCGGCTTGAAGACGACGCAATTGCCATGCGCCAGCGCGGCGCCGATCTTGGCCGCGGCAGTCGCGAGCGGCGCGCTCCACGGCGCGATGATGCCGACCACGCCGAGCGGCTCGCGCGTNATGTCGATTTCGACGCCGGCACGCGCCGACGCCACNGGCTCCGAGTACGCGCGCTGTGCATCGGCGGCGAGCAGCTTGAAGGTCTGNCCNGCGCGCGTGGCTTCGCTCAGCGCTTCGGGCAANGTNTTGCCCACTTCGCGCGCTAGCAGACGGCCGAGTTCGTCGCGGCGTGCGAGCATTTCGCTGCCGATTGCGTCGAGCGCGTCCGCGCGGCGCTGGCCCGAACTCAGCGACCATTCGCCGAAAGCCGCATTGGCCGCTTCAATCGCGCTGTCGGTCTGCCGCACGTCGGCGCGAACATATTCGCCGACCGGGTCGTCGAGATCCGACGGATTCAGCGAAACACCCGTGGTCGCGCCCGTCTCCCAGCCGCCATTGATGTAATGGCGCAGCGGGCTGGCAACGAGCGGGACGAGCGGATCGCGGTTCATCGACGGAATGGCGCCATAGGAGAAGCCTGGAAAGTCCACGAATGGTATGAGCGGGCGCAATAACTTTCCAATCCCTTTTTAGGCTATCCCGATAACAATTCCGGTATGGCATCATGGCGCCAACGATAATGATGTTGGAGACAGGCCATGACGCGTAGCTACTCGAACTGGTTCGTGCGTGCGCGGCTGAAGACGCGGCAGTTGCTGCTGCTGGCCGCGATGGAGGAAGAAGGCAACGTGCGGCGCGCCGCCGACGTGCTGGGCATGACGCAGCCGGCGGCTTCGCGGCTCCTCAAGGAACTGGAGGACATGCTGGGCGTGAGCCTCTTCGACCGCACGCCGCACGGCATGCACGCGACGCTGTACGGCGAGGTGATGATCCGTCATGCGCGCATGGTGCTCTCGAATCTGAGCCACGCACACGACGAAATCTCGGCGCTGCGCGCGGGACTCGCCGGGCAGGTGCGCATCGGCGTGATCGCGGCGGCGGCGGCCACGATGGTGCCGCGCGCGATCGCGAGCGTGAAGGAGCGTTATCCGCAATTGCAGATCTGGGCGGAAGTCGAAACGTCGGACGTGATGNTGCCGCGGCTCGCCGAAGGCGAACTCGACATCATGATCGGCCGGGTGCTCGAGCGGCAAAATCAGTTCAAGACCGAAGTCCGCTACGAACCGCTCGCCGACGAACCGCTGTGCGTGGTCGCGCGGCCGGGCCATCCGCTGGAAAACGAGAGCGGGCTGACGCTGCGGGGAATCGTCAACGCGAGCTGGGTGCTGCATCCGCCGGGCAGCGTGTTGCGGCATCGTTTCGATCTGATGTTTTCGCAGATCGGCCTGAATCCGCCGCAGAACGTGGTCAACACCAACAACTTTCTGGCGATTTCGAGCCTGCTGCTTCAGAGCGACATGTTGGCGGTTTTGCCGAACGAAGTGGCGGGCCAGTACCAACAGTACGGCGTGCTGAAGCGCCTGCCGATCGATTTGCCATGCAGGATGGACACTTTCGGTATCATCACGCGCCAGTCGCACCTGCTTTCGCCGGCCGCGTCGGTCGTGCTGGAAGCGCTGCGCGAGGCCGCGGGCGAGGTGTACGGCGCGCCGTCGGAGGCGGCCATGGTTCGATAAATGCTTCCTCCCTTCATGAGATGGCCGGCTGACGGCAGGGAGGGACGCAAAATGTACAACAAACACGGAAGACGGCAACGCGCCGTCGACGATTCATTTTCCGTTCGCTCCGGTGGGGCGAGCGTCTGGTTTAGCAACGGCATGGCTCTCAAATCGACGATTTACAAGGCGGAACTGCAGATCGCCAACATGGACCGGCACTATTACGCCGACCATTCGCTCACCATCGCGCGTCATCCGTCCGAAACCGACGAGCGCATGATGGTCCGCGTCGCCGCGTTCGCGCTCTTCGCGCAGGAACGGCTCGAATTCTGCAAGGGTTTATCGGATGTCGACGAACCCGATCTCTGGCAAAAGGACCTGACCGGCGCGATCGAAACGTGGATCGAAGTCGGCCAGCCCGACGAGCGGCGCATCGCCAAGGCGAGCGGCCGTTCGAACGAGGTGATTGTGATCGCCTACGGCGGGCGAACTTCGGACATCTGGTGGCAGGGCGTGCGCAACAAGGTCGAGCGCATGCGCAATGTGACGGTGTGGTCGCTCGGCGAAAACATCGCGGCCGAACTCGGCTCGCTCGCGGAGCGCACGATGCGGCTGCAATGCAC
>Ga0058693_1000668_pt1 | contig 13105 bp, 10 predicted proteins | sample AgamicOrMarz_FD_55217 | JGI IMG/M metagenome (GOLD analysis project Ga0058693, IMG submission 55217) | Agave microbial communities from Guanajuato, Mexico - Or.Ma.rz | ecosystem: Host-associated > Plants > Phyllosphere > Phylloplane/Leaf | place: Guanajuato, Mexico | collected 2012-06-04 | reverse complement strand
GGAAACAACATGGTGAGTACGCGATCCATCTCAATATGTTTAAAATCGAGATAAGAAACTTTCGGGATTCGAAACTCTTTGTCACGGCCTTTAATTGACATTGTATTCGGCCCCCTTTTCAGATGCTTCCATTACTAGCCGTCCATCTTGTTCTCGACGGATTTCGTAAAATTTGTGGCCAGCCTTGGTTAACAATACTTCGTTGTAAGGTACAGAGGCCAACAAGTTCTTAAAGACGGACAAGCTCAACAAAAAGCCTTCTTGCTCTTCTACGCTTGGTCGGTAGCCGTCGTTAAGGCGCATCAGCATTTCATATATATCGAGATTGATTCGTAGGCTGGCCTTGTGCCCTTCGCCGGAGTCATAAAGCAGGACCAACGCCTGAGACAGGCACTCGAGGAAAGGATGAGACGCGGTCTCCTGTTCGGTACGAAGCGAAAAATAGTCACCGTCGAAAAGCCGGTAACTGCGAATGGTACCTTTATCCACTTGGCGAACACGCAGTGCCAACTGGTTACCTAACCTCGCAGGGTCGCTTAAACCTTCGCCTCGGTTGATGGCGCGGAGAATTGCGGTCACCTCATCATTGCTTTTTGTACCTGTCCGCTGCGTGGAGACCAAGAAGGGATCGATGCTTTCATATGGCAGCATCTCCTTCCACCCCATGTCCCTTCGTTCGAAGAAATGGCGACGTCGCATATGTGAAATGTAATTCCGATGTCTGGAAATCAATCGGGCACGATTTTTCGATGAGTAATCGCGAGGCAGACTGTCAAACAGCGCTTCAACCAATTCATTGTCATATTCGGCTCGTTCTGCAAACGAGAAACGACTCATAGCCTTAGCCCTGGGATGGATAAAGCCTAACTCGCGGTCCAGATCAGGGTTGCTGACTTCAGCAATGTCGATCTCGCGCAGCAAAGCAATAAGTCGGTCATTGGAGCCTTTTTCCCCACCAAGCCACGAGTTGAAATAGAATCCGTCCAAGATGCGGTTTTGAACCTCTTCACCACCGGTCTGATAAAGCTGGTGAATACCATCACAATCTTGAGTGCCCACTAACATGAAGGCCAACGCCGACCGTAGGTCGCGCATAGTGATATGCAATTTCCCGCGAAGGTGGGTAATGGTGTAGAGCATCTTCAGACGCTCGATCACCTTGGGACCGGCAACCGGATCCTGGAAAGTCCGGGCATTATGGTAGGCGAAACACTTGCCCTTGATGTCACACTTCTCGCAGGCTTGCCAGTATTCCTGTTGTGTCATGCGGGCAATCAGCCTCTCAAAAATCGAAGGCTGACTTTCTTCGGGGTCAGCAACTACCGAGCGCAAATTGAGATTGATGATCGCTATACCGCCTTCCGGAACGGCCCCGGCCAAACCCTGTTGGATCTGCCTGGCGAGCAGCGGGTACTCCTCTTCATGCTCCAGGAAAAAATCGACTAGCCGTCCCTCGTTAATGGCTATTAGGCGAGTCTGATTTTCGGGCCAGCTAGAAGCATCCTTACCCGCGAAAGGAGCAAAGAATTTCCGCAACACCGCATCGTTTCGCTCATCGCCTTCATCCTGGCTGCCGTCATAGTTACTCAGGTAGGTATGCCCCTTGATCTGGAACACTGCTCCATTCGCGCCACGTTGCATCTGCGCGCCCTTGCTCTCGGCAAAGGACTCAACCTGCTGAATAAAGGCGGTCTTGCCATCACCTGCGTTACCGCTAATGATCACGAGCTTAAACTCGCCTTTGAGCAAGGCGGGCTTAAGCTTTTCGTCCAGATATGTCGGCACATAGGTGGCCTTACCAACTTCGTCGAGGCCACGGGTTCCCGCGTTGGATACTTGGCTCTGGCTGTAGAGGGTCAGCAGATGGGTGACAAAGGGGTTGCTATTGGGCTTGGTCGGTTCGAAGCCCAGCCTGGATACCACCTTGGGGCCGGCTCCAATCTCGCCGGTGGTCAGCACCGAGCGCAGACGCTTGACCTCAGCCATGGCAGTCAAGAACTCATCGACTGACGTGAAGCGCTCCTTACGCTCCGGCGCGATCATCTTCACCAGAATGTTGACCAGTGACGAGCTGAGGTCGGCACAGCCTTTGAACTGCTTGGGGTCCTTGGGTTGAGTCTTGATCGGCGGCGTGGGATCGTCGAACGGATACTTGCTGGTCAGACACTCGTAGAAGGTGATACCCAAAGCATAGATGTCGCGGTCTACCCGATCAGAAGCATCCGGCTCGGAATTGTAATCGTAATCCGGCGGCAGGTAGCGACGAGTGCCACCACCTCCCTGAGCCTCGTCACTTTCAGATACCGCGACATTGAAATCAATGATACGAACACCTTTATCAGTCCATAGCAAATTAGAGGGTTTAACGTCCTGATGATAAATACCATGTTTATGGAGATGCGCTAAGCCCTCGGCTGCTTCGCGAACAATGCGAACAGCATCATCCAACGCCAAGGCTTCAGTATCGATCAGATCGGACACGTCCAGGCCTTCCACATACTCAAAGACGATATAAGGAGTTTGATTTGCATCAGCCATTCGATCGGCCCAGATAACCTTAACGACATGTGGATGATCTGGCAGGCTGGTGAGTGTCTTATATTCGCGGCGCAGACGCTCATAAACGCTACGTCGGTCTTTGGTCACAAGTTTGATAACGCGAACTATATCGCCTAAAGCATCAAATACTTTATAGACCACCCCAAAGCCACCGCTGCCGAGTTTCTTTTGCACACTGAAACGCTCAGCTAATACAAAATCGGCAGGCAGGTTGGTTAGGTCATCAGGAATGTTAAAAGCTGGTGCAGAAGGTTTTTTTTCACTTTTGCCTTCGGGTAATATCAGATCTTCAAATTGCTTTTTAGCTATAGCAGCACTGGCAAAACGATCTTCAGGATCGAACTCACAAAAGGTTTGCAACCACGCGTCAATTCCCTTGGATAAATCAGGTTTGTGCTCCGAGGGTTTGATGGGAAATTTGCCATCGGCTTCGATCATTTGATCGACATTCTCGTAGGGCAACTCACCAGTCAGCAATTCGTAAAATACCAAGCCCGCTGAAAATAAATCAGAAGCGATAGACGCCTCTTTCGGCTCAGACTTTTGCTCAGATATCACTAATTCGGGAGCGCGATAAGTCGAATCAAGATCTTCAGTAATTTGGTTAGCAATAGTTTCTGAAGTTGATCGGTTTTTACCTACCCGAGCAAAGTCGAAATCGGTGATCCGAGCTATCCCCCCTTTCGTGATGAGAATCGCGTCTGGTGTGAGGTTTCGATGAATGACCTGATGTTGATGTGCGTGATCCAATGCAGAAAGCACACCTTTGATCACTTGGTATTTTTGATCTGTTGTGAGCGCAAAAGCTGGCTTTTTTAAGTGCTGACGCAGCGCTTGACCTGAAATATCATCAGCCACCAAAGTAATTTCATTACCGTCGTCAGATTGAATCAGGTCACGAACAGCCAATACATTCGAATGGGCACTCATGTGCTGGACAGCCACAAAAGCATTACTGATTTTTTTCAGTTCTTCTTTACGGGCAGCTTCCTCTAAATAGGGGTCTGCGCGATAAACTCTTAGGCGGACCTGGCCCGCCTTTACACCTAATAAGTTGTGCTTTGCCCGATACTCGGTGTAACGGTCTGTGCCACCCAGCTTTTCTATAACCTGCCAGCTTCCAAACACTGGGGGGGCTGATTTTGGTTTGGCTCTGCCTTGAACGGCTTTGTCGATATGTGAATGATAAGCACGAATATCAGAAAGGCGATGGCTCGGGATTTTGCTCTTGTCAGTAAAGAATTTTAAGCAGCGCTTGTAGTCAGTCACATCCGGGCTGTCGATACCAGTAGGATCATACAGCTGGGCATCATCTGCTGTAAGCAATACAACCGCATGTACATGCACTTTACGTAACTCGCTTATTCCTTTGTTGCTTTCAGCTAATAAAGTGCTCATCACCTTAGCGTGATTGCGCAGCTTTGCCAGAGGTGAGTGAAATTTTTGCCTCCCCTCTGGATACCACTTTGAGCCATACACATCGATGTTGCCACGCGTTCCTTTGACATCCACCAAGTACATCGCGTGAGACGCGAGGATGGCAATGTCGATTTCGAACACCTCTTCCCCCTGACGCATCTCGAAGTTGTGGAAGATCAACCAGCCATCGGGCAGATGTTCCCGAAGGAAACCGATGGCTTGGCGTTCAGATTCGTTTGCGGGTTGCCCGATGGGTATGACCTTCGCCATTAGTGGCCTCCCTTCTCAATAGCCTCTTCTACGATAGCGCGAGCTTGATCTTCACAGTCAATCGCTTCATCATATTTTTGAAAAGAATCTCGGACCAAAATATCAATAGCTTTTGCTTCATCTTCAGCAATTAGTGGAACCGGTAATTCTGCAAGCAGATCTGGATGGAAATCCTGTTGCATACTTCCAACTGCACAAGATCTTAAAAGCCTAAAGGCCAGATTCGATCGGATGTAAGCAAATAGTGCCCCTCTCGGTATGATATGTTCATTAGAGATAATCCTCAAAAAATGCTCAGAGTATACGTATTCAAGTTTTTTTCCATAAACAAACTGCGCACGAGCAAACGAATCTGATTCGTTTATACCTCCCTGAGATGCAACAACAATGGCTCCTTCAGATAAATTAATTAGTGGATCATTCCGCAGATAAGACTTTGCAATCCACCTACCCTCAGGAGAAAAATGAAACCCCTCTCTTTGGCCAACAAGACGCAAACCAAATTCTTGGTCTGCATCTACACGTTTGAAGCGTAATCCACGCTTTAGAGTACCTTGCTCTGTTACTTTTCCCAACGGCATCCATTTTGGACTTTTTATCTTCACATGCTCAACAAGCTGTTGATTCAAAGGAATATAATTAACAGCTCTAAGTATCGACCTTGATATTTTAGCTGTAAATCCAGTCCGGCCAGAATTTTTAATCCATTCATAGGGAGAAATATTATCCAACCCCGCCGCTGCTAAATACCGAGATGTTGATTCATTTATTTGTGCGGCTGCTACAACCCTGAGGTCAGCTGCGCGTTGAACTAGATTGTGCGCCTTATCTTCAATCTCACCCAACCTAGGGACTGGTAAATCTGCAATATGATGCGGTTCCAAATGCGTGATGATTGAACCATAGGTGCCAGATACTACTAAAGGAACCCCAAATCGAGTTGTTAAGTATGCGTAAATATAGCCTGGTTTTACAACCTCAGGATTGGGGATGACCCTTAATACATCCTCAGTACAGGCCAAACCACTCATATCAGATCTGGAGTATGCCATGCGACCGACAGTCCCCGAACGAGTAATTAGTATCCAGTCTTTATCAATAAGTAGGTTGGCGTTTTGTCGCGCGGCTGATTTGGCAATCAAGCTAATATTCGAAAGGTCTGATTGCAAAATCTCTGTGCTAGATAGAAACCTATAACCGTGTTCTGGATCATCAACCCAATTTCTTGTGATGCGGCCTGGATTGATGATTCCTGATATTCCATCTTTTGTTAAAGACTGAAGTGGGTCTTTTCTCATGGGTAAGCTCTGAAGCAACTCTCTTGCTTCAACAGCTCCTGACATATAAGGTCCGCAATCTAGCCTTCTTCCTTCGTGCAGGATCCAACTAACGGGTACCGCTTTTACTTGATATTTTCTGCTCATAACGTCACCTCACCAGTTGCACGGAATTCCCTATATTTAGCTGCCACCATCGGCAGCTCGTCATGAATGCGGCGGTTTCGGCGTGTGGTCCGTCGGATTTCCACTTTGCCACCCTCACGAACCCGCTCGATCACTTCTTCATCAAAAACCAACTCTTCACCGTCAGGGGCTCGCTGAAATAGGAGATTACCTCGAGCGTCGACACCAGCCCGATCCACCACGGCCATGAAAACTTTGTAATCAAGGTTTTCGGTAGCGATCAGTTCATCCTGACTACGTCGGCGAAGGATTAATAAACTCGGTAGGGCTGGTGATAAGCCATACTCCCTGACGGTAACCTTGAAGGGTTCCACTGGCAGGTCGACCGAAGCCAAAACCTCACAGTGGCGAAGAATCCACCAGCGCACATATTCATCGCTGGAATTGCCCAGTAAGCCATCGGGCAGCAGAATACCTATTCGACCGGTGCCAGGTTTAACCCACTGCAGAGCGCGTTCAATAAACAGCACTTCGGGTGGCACACCACCAGTGTTTAGATTTCCAGTATTGCGAAATCCACTTTCTTCGTCGCGTTCCCAGTTGTTGCCTAGGTCATAGCGCTCTAAGATGGATGTATCGCTCACCGTATCTTGGGTTGAGAACCAGGGATTGAGCAGAACCATATCCATACTACCTAGTGGCATCGCTGGGCGGGCGGTTTCAATACCATCCAGATCACCATCCGGGAACGTGCGGGCATCGATACGGAACACTCGGCCAGGGTTGCCGGTGGTGAACAACAAATTCATGCGGCTGGCCACGGCTAAGAAGGGATCGATGTCACATCCCAAGGCATTATTGGCCGCCCAAGCGGCGGTTTCATTTTGCGCTTGGCGGATTTGTTGGTTATTGGCTTCCTCTGGCGTAGTACCTTGCGCAGCCAGTTTCTTCTTGAAGATATGCGAAGCAGTCATGGCCAAAAAAGTGCCCGTGCCGCTACAGCAATCCATAATTCGTTCGTCAGGTTGTGGACTGAGCATTTCCACAACCATTTCGGCCACGTTGAGCGGCGTAGGATAACGGCCCTCGCGACCATCCATCACGCTTCGGGCAACCGAACGGAAGGCCTCTGTTCGGTATCTAGGCTGGGTTTCACTCAGTGAGTAACGAGCTAGTTCCATGACTACACGAGCGGTCTCATTGGGGGCCAGCGTTAAATCCCATCCACGAGTCAGCAGGTTCGGCTGCCAAGCCTTAGCGGCGGCAATGGATTCGTTGATCCGCTGGGCAATGGCCTGCTGACCCGCCTCGGTAAAAGGCTCGTCACCCTTGATCCAGAATTTGTGCTCTCCAGTGGGCAGAGTTTCATCGAAGATCTTGGCCAGCATCAGCACGGCCAACTGCTTAAAGGCATCTTTGTGATCGAGCCCCAGGTTACGGTTCAGATACTGGCGGCAACGCAGCAGAGCATCTTCCAGGTCTTCCGCTTCGGCACTGACCTGAATGACACCTCCGGTACGGTCAAGATCGGCAGTGCGTTCTCCCGGCACCGGCCAGACACCTAGCGGCTTGGAGCGGACCTCGAATCGGGTGCGTTCGACTTGGAAAAAGAACTCCTCCTGACCGTTGGTCCACATACCTAGCGTCGCGGTAGGGAGCAGTTCTAGCAGCTCCTTGAGCTCGCGAAGGTCTGCCTCGGCCTCGGTAATGGAACGGAGCCTGTCACGTTTCTTCTGATTTTTGCAGACGATAATCCGTTGCAAATTATCGTTGTTGTGCTCAGCATCGGGACGGAAAACAGCGATGTCGATACGCTTGCGCCCTTGGCCGGGGATCTGGGGGTTATAGTTCACCTCCAGATCATCCCGGTCGAATCCGTAGCTTTCAATAAACTGGCGTAAAACTTTCTGTACCAATAGCTTCTTGACGGAGGCACTCTCTTTGTTGCCGGTCAGGATATCGATGAAAAAGTTATTCGAGCCAATATCTTCGGCAGCATCCTGCGCGGTTTCAAGAATGTCATCTTGATCGTTCATCAATCATGCTCCATGAGAAATGCGCGGTACTTCTCAGCAATGACCGGCAGATCGTTGTCTTCGATCTTTTCATTGCGGGTCAAGGTCCGTTCCACGAAACGCCCGCCGATGCGGATACGCTCGATATGCTGCTTGGGCTCGACGATTTCTTCTCCATCCGGGGAACGCTTGTAAAGCTTGTTTCCACGGCGGTCGAAGCCAACCTTGTCAGCCACAGCCATGAACACAGGATACTCATCGATGCCGCCCAAAGCCTCGGCGCGCTTTTCTTCGTCGCTCTTGCGACGCAGGAATAGCAGGCTGGTAAGGATGTTAACGTTGGCCTCGGCGATGAAAGCTTCCACCGGCAGGTCTACGGAGGCGAGCACTTGGGTTTCGCGCATGATCCACCAACGGATGTATTCTGCAGCTGGGTTACCGAGAACACCATCGGGCAGAACGATACCCATACGACCTGTACCTGGCTTGAGCCATTTGATGCATCGCTCAATAAAGAGAACCTCCGGGGCCACACTGCCTTTCAATGACCCCGTATTGCGGAAACCACCTTCGCCATCTGATTCCCAGCTATGCGCTAACTCGTATTGTTCCAGAATATGCTTGTCGGTGATCGGGATGTCGGAGCCGAATGGAGGATTGGTGGCGATGATATCCACTGACCCCAATGGAATCTCCCTTTTAGCGGAGGACAGATCGGTCAAATGTCCCAGCGGGAACTCCAGAGAGTTGATGTTGTAAATGTGACCCCGACCGTCACCCGCCAGCACCATGTTCATCTGAGCAGCGCGAATCAGGAACGGGTCAAAGTCGGCTCCGAACACATTGGCTGCAGCATACTCTTTCAGCCGATCGTGGACGTTCAGAAATTCGCTGGTGTCCTCATTTCCGCTCTGGGTGTTTTGCTCCTCACGGAATTTCTTCAGCATGTGTCCCAAAGTGGCGACCAAGAAGCCGCCAGTCCCGCAAGCAGGGTCTAGCACCATCTCACTTTCCTTGGGATCGAGCATTTCCACGACTAGCTTGACTACGCCCCGGGGGGTGAAATACTGACCACGGTCGCCGCGCAGATTGACGCCCACTAACTCTTGGTAGGCCACGCCCTTGGCATCAACGTCCGTGCGGGTAAAATCGTATTTGGCTAACTCAGAAACAATAAAGGCTAACGCCCGGTTGGAGAGGGTGATTTCCTCATTGCCCCGGAAGATGTTCTTATACTGCTTTTTAACCTCGGTAAAGAGCGTCTCAATACGAGCACGAATGGCCTTTCGGCCCTCAACTTCAAACTGCTCTTTAGGGCCAGCCCAGAACTGCCGCTTCCATGACTGACGTTGGATTCCCCGAAGGTTTTCATCATGCATTTTGCAAAAAATCAGATAGAGGAACTGCCAGAAGGCGGCGTCCTTTGGCATGCCTTCGTTGCCATGGATGAAGTTATGGCAACGACGGAATGTGATTTTAAGCATCTCATTGTCAGCGACGCGCGTGTGAGCATCAGAGATAATCTCTTTGGTGCCAACAGACTCTTCCGCCATAGGCCAGTCGCCAATTGGGTTGCACTTTGTTTCGAATCGCTGTTGCTCTTTTTCAACAAAGAAGAACTCCAAGCCATTAGTCCACAAACCATACTTAACGGCTTCAACTTCGCGCATAATAGCTTCAATTTCATCAAGATCTTGAGCGGCCTGTTCAAAATCGCGGATGCGTATGGCATTTTTGCCGACGTTCGGTTCCTGACGGCAGAGCACAGCGCGCCCCAGATTCTCGATGATGTGTTCCTTGCCATGATGGAAGATGGCTACGTCCACCTTCTTGCGGCCGCCAATGGAAAAATCTAGCTCCATATCTTCCGGCGAGAATCCGTATTCGTGGATTAGGGCGCGAACGATCCGCTGCCGTACTAGCTCTTTCTTCGTTTCCTTGATCTGTTTGCCGGAAACGTAGTCAAGCGTATACCCAGCCGGTATGGTGTTTTCGGCTTGTGTGCTGTTCTTTTTGCTCATTTAAAAACTCCGCGCTCCGAGGTCAGGGGCATTTTGTATTACCCTCACCGAAATCTTTTGTTGTATGTTTCTGTTGTTCTATCCATGCGTCGATATCCTTTCGGGAAAATCGCCACTGGCCTCGGACCTTAAAAGCAGGTAGTTCCCCGGTCTGGGCCATGGAATAGACTGTCTTCTCACCGACCTTAAGTAGGGTGGCGACATCCTTTAGTTTCAGAACCTCGTCATTGCTCATGCCGCCTCTCCTGAAGGGCTGTTGGCCGTCAAAGCACAGTACCAGAACAGAGGTGGCTTTCCTGCCTCTGAGTGAAAATAAACCAGAATATACCGAATTATGCCAAAGATTGCCAGAGAGGTTTCGTGTTGCAAAACACTAAACACCGAAGTATATTAAACGCTATGAAAAACTTTGGTGAAACCATCCGCGACCTTCGAGTCGCCCAAGACCTTGGGTTGCGCGAGACTGCGATCAAGGTAGGCATTTCCCCCGCCTATCTAAGCCGCATTGAGCGTGGCAAGGAGCGTCCGCCAAGACCAGAGGTAATTAAGGAGCTGGCCAAGATACTAGCGGCCGACCCTGACGTGCTGTTCCGCTTGTCTTCCTCCACAGACCCGGAAGTTGTCGACTACCTTCATGACCAACCCGAGGTCATGACTTTACTCCGCTATGTCAAGGAGGCCTGCTTTACCGAGGATGAGCTCAAGAGCCTCGTTCAAGCAGCCGAAAGCATCAAGGCCAACTCTCATTAGCCCTACTACTCCCGGTTGATCCCGATTCAAAATCTGCTTAGGCGCCAACACTAAAATAGGATCATTGCGTAATTGGTGATATTTAATATAAACGTCCTGATGTGCTTCGCAGGTACTATCGATTGGATTGTCCAATACGTTCCCCCAATATAGGATAAATTTCATTTACCACTTTCGCTGATAATTTCTGCAAAACTTGGTACTGAATTCCAAACTCAGCTACAGAACAACAAATCCTGAATTTGTGCGCAAAACAGCTTGTCTTTTTATTATCATTAACACCGTATTTTCTGTACAAAATTCGCCCACACAAACCAGCCAATTTTCAGCTATTCTCCACTTTGTCATAGATAGATTCTGAATAGCTACGCTATTTTCGCTTATACAGCCTTTCAAGTGGAGATCAGCAATATTTTTCTTTGGAGACACCAAGAATGAGACTGAAACCATTCTCTTCATAAGACAGGTCATAATGTATATACACCTGTCTAAACAAGCCTGTAGGCGTCAAAATGTATTGAAAATACTTCAGAACTAATTTTGGTGTTAAATCATATGACCAGTAGAGTTGGGACATGCTGAATCCTTATCCTTCAATTCTCTACCCCTCTCCCTAATAGTTAAAAATCAACCAACAAAAGCAGTAAAACTTTAAAATTCATTACTAAAAATCAAAACTTACAGACCTCCCCTGCCAAGCATTCTTTTATTTTGACATATGAATAATATTTTTGAAAAAAACAGCGATTATTACTGTAGACAGAGTTATATCTTTACCTCAATAAATTCTCGCGATGCCATTCCAGATAACAATACGATTCAACAGGAAACGCCTTTATTTTCTCCGGCAACAAAAACTGCTCTTTAACACTAATATCCAGCTCGTTGCTAATTAATAAACGCCCATCGTTCTCAAACGAAATCCATCCCTGATCAAATAGAATATCAATATGAGCAGCCAATATAATTCCATTATAAGGATCAAGACGTTCATTCCCATTCTCGCAGGCAGCCCACGGTTTTATATGGCTGGCACGGAGTAACGGCGCAAAAGTCGTTCCCGTAACAGGGCATGCCGGATACAGCATGAGACAATTTTTCCGAAAGGTACCCTGCCCCAGCCGCGCCGCAATAAGTTGCTCGCGTACAGTATCTTCAATACTTTTATCCTGCTGAATAATAAGACAGTCTCGTTGTGCCTGTTCATCTCCAGCAGAAGATATTAACGAAAGAACGCGCTGCTCAATCGCACTCTCTGAAAGCAGACTCAATCGCTGATGCACTCGCTGCGCTGAATGAGAAAGCGCAGCAGGAGCGCCCTGCTCGTCACGCCAGCCAACACGCGCATCAGTAAGCCACGAGTCAAAGCGATCACGACTATTTCTCAGACTATTGTGAAACTCGCTGGAGGTTTTGCCCGCGCCAAAACGGGGATAAAACAAGGCAAAAGCCTCTTTCCATTTCTGAACACCCAGTCCTACGGGTGGTTGAGATTTACCGTACTTCGACAAATACCACGCCACTTCAAGCAAATCGTCTTCAGTGCTATTCAATGTTACGTCCTGTTTTTCCAGCGTAATTCATCACTAGATTATGTCTGAAAAGATCGTTAACTAAACTGATCAGGTTAGTTGTTTTAGCAAAAACATCTCACACCGGTTTTCACCATCAACAAGCACTACACGCAACCAACAACACAAAAAGGAACGCCCCATGCCCCCACACAAAATCCGCCAGGAGTGGCTGACGCTGGACGAGTCCGCAGAAGTCATCCGGCAGCACAACATCACGTTGCTGCCTGCCGATCTGATCCGCCATGCCCTGCACGGCGATCTGCCTCTCTCGGTCTACTTCACTTCTCCTGTACTTCTGAGACCACTCAATCCTCCTTGCCACTTTGCCTGCCGATTCAGCAAGCCCCCTTTTCCGCCTTCGCAGTGCAACAAACCCGGCAACCGCAAAGTGATGGCCAACTCGCCGCCATGCAGACGCGACCCGACTCTGCAACTGACCACCAGCCATCTGTGGAATTTGCCGTTAATCGGCCTTGAGCGCCTGCTGCTCCACCAGCAACTGGCGAAAACGTTGAATCGCCCTTGCCCCAATGATACCCATTGCTGCAACCAGATTGGCATCGTGGTCTGCGATGAAAACGACAGCTACTACCAACTCTGTTGCCGCAAATCGTTGCGGGAGCTTTTACTGGAACTGCTCGCCACGCAAAACAACCTCCAGGAAGAGCTTCATCTGCTGATTGGCCAGCTATATGGCAATGGCCGCAACGACCTCAAATCCCGGCTCAATCTGTCCGTCTGCTACCTGCAGGACACGCTGCCTCCTGACGCACTGTTCGTCATCCGCCGCACTCATCTCGAAGCCTTCCTGACCCGTCATCAGCCGGAATCAAAGGAGCGGATAAGCTCTGCGCTTTCCCGTTTGCTGTGGCTGGCCTGCAAGCACAACCCGCAACTGGACGATGAAATGCTGGAGCATCCCTACAAACTGCTGAATATTTTCGAATGCTGGGCGCGCGAGGAAGGTATGCACCTGCCGCTGAGCCCCGAGACGTTGAAAACCGCCCTTCAGCGCGGTGCGCCGCCGTAACGCGATCAACTAACCCTTTCAACTAACAACTCTCACTAACCCGGATAAGGATTTTTACTGCCTG
>Ga0058693_1000661_pt1 | contig 13185 bp, 16 predicted proteins | sample AgamicOrMarz_FD_55217 | JGI IMG/M metagenome (GOLD analysis project Ga0058693, IMG submission 55217) | Agave microbial communities from Guanajuato, Mexico - Or.Ma.rz | ecosystem: Host-associated > Plants > Phyllosphere > Phylloplane/Leaf | place: Guanajuato, Mexico | collected 2012-06-04 | reverse complement strand
GACCTTGCCGCTTGTGGCGGCTAACATGAGCCGGCGCGGGCGATCCCCGCGCCGTGTTTTGCGCGGCTCTTGGCGGCCGCGTTGCTGCGTACTGCGACTTCGACTGCAACTTCACTTGCAACTGCAACTGCAACTTCATCTGCTGCGAGAATCCGCCGCCGATACGGGCAACGTTTATCGGATCGTCCCGTATCTGGCGAACGCCCCGCTTAAAGCGGGGCGTTGGAGAAAGTATTCAATGCGTCATAAAAAAGCGTTCGCGCCGGCTTCAGACGCTTGCCGCGCCGGCCGCGTGCACTTCGATGCCGGCCTGCTCGAGCGCAGTGCGAATGCGCCGCGCAAACGCGAGCGCATGCGGACCGTCGCCGTGCAGGCAAATGGTTTGCGCGTTGAGCGGCACCCATTGGCCGTCGACGGCGCGCACCCGCTGCTCACGCACCATCGCGAGCGTGCGTTCGAGCACTTCCTCTTCGTCGTCGAGCAGCGCGCCCGGCTCCTTGCGCGGCACCAGCGAGCCGTCGGCGCGATAGCCGCGATCGGCGAAGACTTCTTCGATGGCGGTCAGCCCCGCGTTGCGCGCGGCCGTCACGAGCCCGCTGTTGGCGAGCGCGAACACCGCGACCGACGGATCGAAGTCATGCACCGCCGAGACGATCGCGTCCGCGATCTTCGGATCGCGCGCGGCCTGGTTATACAGCGCGCCGTGCGGCTTGACGTGCGCGATGCGCCCGCCCTCGGCCTGCGCGATCGCCGACAGCGCGCCGAGCTGATACAGCACGCCCGCNTAGATCTCGCTNGCCGGCAANTCCATNTCCTTGCGGCCGAAATTTTCCGGATCGTTGAAGCTCGGATGCGCGCCGATCGACACGCCTTTTTGCACCGCCCAGCGCACGCAGTCGCGCATCGCGTTCGCGCCGCCCGCGTGCCAGCCGCATGCGATATTCGCGGAGCTGACGAGGTCGAGCAGCGCTTCGTCGGAGCCGCAGCCTTCGCCGAGATCGGCGTTCAGATCGATTTCCATGGTGTTCCCCTGCCTGGTTACAGCGCCGCGACGGCCATCTGCCGCGCACAGCGTTCTTCATGCATTGCGATAGCGGCGTCGATCTGCCGCAAATACGTGCGCTCGTCGAGCAGAGCCTGGCGCGCCTCGTCGGGTGTGGTCGGAATGAAGCGCACCGCCGCGTTCAGGCGCACCTGCGCGAGCTTCCACAAGTCGGCCTGGATCACCGCGCCGATCTTCGGATAGCCGCCGGTCGTCTGCGCATCGCTCATCAGCACGATCGGCTGGCCGTTCGGCGGCACCTGGATCGTGCCGGGCAGCACCGCGTGCGACAGCAGATCGGCCTTCTCTTTGCGCTTTAGCTCGCTGCCGGCGAGCCGGTAGCCCATGCGNTTGCTGTTCGGCGTGACGAGCCACTCGTCGGACCAGAACGACTCGTGCGCTTCGTCGGCGAAGCTGTCGTATTCCGGGCCGCGCAGCACGCGAATCGGCACGGCCCACGGCACGCCCGTCGGATGACGGCCGCGCCGCAGCGGTTCGTCGACGAGCACGAACTTGCACCACGCGGGCGCCTTCACGCCGAATTCCGGCGCTTCCGGCGAGAAGCCGACCTGGCCGCGCTGCGGCGGGGCGCCGAGCGGCACGCGGTCGCCGTCGCGCAGCGCCCGGCCGCCGAGGCCGCCGAAGCGGCCCGTGAGGTCCGTGCTGCGCGAACCGAGCATCGGCAAGACGTCGATGCCGCCCGCGATGCACACGTAGCCGCGCATGCCGCGCTTCGCCGCGTTCAGCACGAGTTCTTGTCCGGCTTTGACCGGCAGACTCCACCACGAGTAGACCGGCTTGCCGTCGAGCGTCGCGCCGAATTCCGTCCCGGTGATGGCGACGCGCGTCGCGCGAAGAAAACGCAGCACGGTCGGGCCGAAGGTGATTTCGAGGCCGGCCGCGTCGGGCCGGTTGCCGACCAGCCGGTTGCCGACTTCCAGCGACAAGCGGTCGAGCGCCCCGCCCATTGCGACGCCGAGATGCCGGTAGCCGTGACGGCCGAGGTCTTGAATGGTGGTCAAAAGACCTGCGCGGATCACGTCGATCATGCGTGTATCCCCGCGATGGTGAAGCGCACCCGGTCGCCCGGCTGCAACAGCGTGGGCGGGCGGCGTGCGGGATCGAAGAGCGGCAGTTCGGTGCGGCCGATCAACTGCCAGCCGCCAGGCGACGTCGCCGGATAAATGCCCGTCTGCTCTCCGCCGATGCCGACCGAACCCGCCGGTACCTCGAGCCGCGGCGACGCGCGGCGCGGCGTATGCAGCGCCGCTTCGAGGCCGCCCATGTACGCGAAGCCCGGCTGGAAGCCGAGGAAAAACACCACATACTGACCGCCCGAATGCCGCTCGATCACTTCGCGCGTGCTCAGGCCGGTGTGGTTCGCCACGGCGGCCAGGTCGGGGCCGAACTCGCCGCCGTACTGAACCGGGATATCGACGTCGCGGCCCGCAGCCGGCGCCTGGCCGGCTGCGTCCCAGGCTTGCTGCAAGCGCTCCGCGAGCGCCTCGCGATCGGCTTCCAGCGGATCGAACACCAACGTCAGGTTGTTCATGCCCGGCACGACTTCCAGCACATGCGGCCAGTCGCGCGCGAGTTCGGCCGCCGCCCACACGCGACGCTGGCAGTCGAGCGTCGCGGGCGGGGGCGCCTCGCAGACCAGCGCGGCGTCGCCGAGCGGAAAGATTTTCGGTTGGCTCATGGCTTGAAGACCCGGAGAAGTCGAAGAGTTCTGCATTGCGCACCGTCGGGAAAAACGCGGCAGCACCGTTGCGCGATGTCTGGAGCGTACATTGTCAATAAAATATCAACAATTTATCAATAAGAGTTTTCGCCAGGCTCGCCGCCGCGCGCTCGNCGTCGTACACTCCCGACAACTCTTGACCCTTCTTCACACCGATTCCCGAGAAACACACATGTCGCGGCATCCCACCAAGATCGTCTCGTCGGAACATCTCGTGTCCGACACGAGCGCGGAGCTGTCCGAGCTCGAGTACGCGCTCATCATGGCCGGCAACGCATTCAACCGATGGATGGTGCGCTGCATGTCGGCGGCCGGNGAAAAGGACATGACGGCCATCGAGGTCTCGCTGCTGCATCACGTGAGTCATCGCGAGCGACGCAAGAAGCTGGCCGACATCTGCTTCGTGCTGAACATCGAGGACACGCACGTTGCGACCTACGCGCTGAAGAAGCTCGTAGCTAGAGGGTATGTAAAAAGCGAAAAGACCGGCAAGGAAGTGTTTTTTTCCGCGACCGACGCGGGCCGTGCGCTCTGCCTGAAGTACCGCGAAGTGCGCGAGAGCTGCCTGATTTCGACGCTGAAGGAAAGCGGCCTCACCAACGAACAGATCGGCGAGGCGGCGCAGTTGATGCGCAATGCGTCCGGCATGTACGACACCGCCGCGCGCGCGGCGGCGTCGTTATAAAGACGAGGCGGCGGCGCGTCGTCGTTGAAGGTAAGCGAAGCTCGAACGGGTGCGTGCTGTTGTCTGCGCCTCGAGCCATTTCTCGCTGTGCCTAACGCCTAACCCGCGGCCCGCGCGTGCAGTCCGCTTTCGGTGACGATCATATCGAGCGGAATGTCGTGAGCNTCGCGCTCGAGCGCCNCCGTNCGGCACGCCTCGTATCCGACGCCCACCGTGATCGGCTTCGTCGCGCCGGGCCAGCCNGCGAGCGTGCGGTCGTAATAGCCGCCGCCGTAACCGAGCCGGTAGCCGTCNGCATCGAAACCCACGCAGGGCACGAGCAATAGCTCGGGAATCACCAGTCGTTCGGTCGCGGGTTCAGCGATCTTGTGATGGCCGNTCTTCATCGGCGTATCCGGCGACCATGCGTGAAACTCGAGCGGCACGCCGCGTTCCCTGATGATCGGCAGACTGGCCTCGCGCGCCGAGCCGCCCGCGAGCCAGATCGAGATCGCTGCGCGCGCATCGAATTCGCCGGCGAGCGGCCAGTAAAACCCAACGCTTCGCACGTCGAAATGCTTCAGCGCGTCGAGCACGCGGCGCGCGAGCGCGGNNTTGTTCGCCGGCTCGNAAGCCGCTTGCAGCCTTGTTTCCAATAGCGTCCGGCGCAGTGTCTTTTTCGATTCCGCCGAAGGGTTGCATGCTATGCTTGGGTTCAATTCGCGCTCCAGAAACAACGATGTCAAAAAGTCTTTATCGAGTATATCGCGCGGCCGGTATGGCGCTTGCCGCAGCCGCTCTCGTCGCATGCAGCACCGCGTCAGCCGTCAAGCCTCTTCCCATTTCGCAGCTCACCAACGACGACCAGATTTTCGTCCAGTTGCGCGAGGCTGCCCGCAATAACGACGCGGCGCGCGCGGCGCAGCTCGCGAGCATGATTCCGGGCTATCCGGCGCCTTCGTATCTGGAGTACTTCCAGATCAAGCCGCAGCTCTTCGATTCGGGCGGCCACGCGCGCGTCGACGCACCCGACGCGCCGGTGCTCGCGTTCCTGCAGAAGTACGACGGCCAGGCCATTGCCGACCGCATGCGCAACGACTACCTCACGGTGCTCGGCTCGCGCCACGACTGGCGCAACTTCGACCAGCAATACGCGCGCTTCGTGCTGAACGACGACACGCAGGTGAAGTGCTACGCGCTCGAATCGCGTGCGTCGCGCGGCGAGAATGTCGCGGACGCGGCGCGCGCGCTGCTCGTCGATCCGAAATGGTACGGCGACGGCTGCGTCGATCTGATCACGATCCTCGGCGTCAACAAGCAGTTCAGCACCGACGACGTCTGGCAGCAGATCCGTCTCGCCTACGAACAGAACTACACGAATACCGGCAGCAAGCTCGTCGACGCGCTCGGCAGCCAGGCGCCCGATCCCGTGCTGTTCGGCCAGGCCACCAGCACGCCGCCGCTGCTGCTCGCGCGCGGCGTCGGCGCCGATCCGCAATCGCATCAACTCGCATTGCTCGCGATCACGCGCATGGCGCGCAACGATCCGGCCATGGCCGCGGCNACGTTTGCNTCGGTGGCNCCTTCGCTGAATTCGCCGGAGCGNGCCATCGGCTGGGGCACGATTGCGTATCAGGCGGCGGCCAAGCAGATGCCGAGCGCCGCGGACTGGTATCGGCTGTCGGCCAACGCGCCGCTCTCGAATCCCGCCTACGAATGGCGCACGCGCACCGCGTTGCTCGCCGGAGACTGGAACATGGTGCGCTGGTCGATCGAACAGATGCCGGCCGCGCTGCGCAACCAGCCTTCGTGGACTTACTGGCATGGCCGCGCGCTCAAGCAGGCGGGCGACACGACCACGGCTAACCAGGAATTCGAGTCGATCTCGCAGGGCTTTAACTTCTACGGCCAACTCGCCGCGGAGGAACTCGGCCAGAAGATCGCGGTGCCGCCAAAAACCACGGTCACCGATTCCGAAATCCAGCAGGCCGGCAATACGCCAGGCTTCGATCTCGCGCAGCGCTTCTACGCGCTGAATCTGCGGCTCGAAGGCAATCGCGAATGGAACTGGCCGCTGCGCAACATGAGCGACCGTCAGTTGCTGGCCGCCGCCGAATACGCGCGCCGTATCCAGTTGTACGACCGCGCGGTGAACACGGCTGATCGCACGAAAACCGAACACGACTTCTCGCTGCGCTATCTGTCGCCGTTCCGCGACATTGTCGAGCGCGATGCGCAGTCGAACGGGCTGGACGTGGAATGGGCCTACGGGCTGATCCGCCAGGAATCGCGCTTCATCATGAACGCGCGCTCCGAAGTCGGCGCGAGCGGCCTGATGCAGTTGATGCCCGCCACCGCGCAACTGGTCGCGAAGAAGATCGGCCTCGGCCCGATTTCTCGCGAGCAGATGAACGACATCAATACAAACATTCTGCTCGGCACCAACTACCTGTCGATGATCTACAATCAGTTCGACGGTTCGGCCGTGCTGGCCACCGCGGGTTACAACGCCGGTCCGGGCCGTCCGCGCAACTGGCGGCAGACGTTGCAGCACCCGGTTGAAGGCGCGATCTTCGCCGAGGCGATTCCGNTCCAGGAAACGCGCGACTACGTCAAGAATGTGTTGTCCAACACGGTCTACTACGCGGCATTGTTCGAAGGCCGTCCGCAATCGCTGAAGGCGCGTCTGGGTTACATCGCACCGTAAGCGCCGTGCCGCCGCTGCCTCGCTGCAATTGCGAGGCGGCGGTGCGCCACGCCAGCCGTTGCCGCGGCTTCCACCAGGGAGTCGAAAATGCGACATAAAGCCATTGCGATCATCGGCGGTTCCGGGTTTATCGGAAGCCATCTCGTCAACGCCCTCGTTGAAATGGGCAAGGACGTGCGCATCGCCACACGGCGGCGTTACAACGCGCGCCATCTCACGCTGCTGCCCATCGACGTGATCGAAACCGATGTNTTCGATCCGGTCCAGCTCGCGCGTTTTGTCGAAGGCGCAGACTGCGTGATCAATCTCGTCGGCACGCTGCATGGCAAACGCCGCACGCCGTATGGTCCCGAGTTCGCGCGCGCGCACGTCGAATTGCCCACTAAAATCGCGGCGGCTTGCGAAGGCAAGGGCGTGCATCGGCTGATTCATTTGAGCGCACTCGGCGCCGATTCGAACGGTCCGAGCATGTACGCGCGCTCGAAGGGCGACGGAGAGAAAGCGGTGCACGCGGCGAATCTCGCGTGGACGGTGTTCCGGCCTTCCGTCGTGTTCGGCGCGGAAGACCAGTTCCTCAACAAGTTCGCGTTCTTGCAGCGCATCTTTCCGGTGATTCCGCTCGCCATGCCGGACGCGAAGTTCCAGCCGGTCTATGTCGGCGACGTCGCCAAGGCGATCGTCAACGTGCTCGACCTCGATGCGGCCAACGGCAAGACCTATGAACTCGGCGGCCCGAGCGTCTATACGCTCGAAGAGCTCGTCAGATATTGCGGCGACGTGATCGGCCGGCATGCCAGCATCATCCGTCTGCCCGAAGCGCTCGCGCGCATGCAGGCGATGACGTTCGAGTTGGCGCCGGGCGAACCGGTCATCACGCGCGACAATCTCGATTCGATGAAACACGACAACGTGCTAAGCCGCCCGCTCGCACCCGAGCTGGGCCTCGAGCCGGCCAGCATCGAGACGATCGCGCCCGTGTATCTGACCGGCGCGTCGGCACGTTCGCGTTTCGACACGTTCCGCGCGAGCGCGGGCCGCTGACTTTTTCTCTACTTCTCATACGAACCCGCATGAAGCTGCTTATTGGTGACAAGAACTATTCGTCGTGGTCGATGCGGCCGTGGCTGCTGTTCAGGCATTTCGGCATCGCATTCGACGAAGTGCTGATCCATCTGAATCAGCCCGGCACCAATGCCGCGGTGCTGAGCAGGCGCCTAACGGTCCGGGCAAGATTCCCTGTCTGATCGACGACGCGGGTCTTGCCGTGTGGGACTCGCTCGCCATCGCCGAAACGCTCGCCGAGCGCTTTCCTCAGCACGCGCTGTGGCCGCGGGATGCGGCGGCGCGCGCGCATGCTCGCAGCGTTAGCGCGGAGATGCATTCGGGCTTCGGCGAACTGCGCTCGAATATGTGGATGAACATTCGCGCGTCGTTTGCCGGCAAGAACGCGACGCCGGGCGTGCTGGCCGACATCGCGCGTATCGAGGCGATCTGGCGTGACTGCCTCGATACCTATGGCGGTCCGTTCCTGTTCGGCGAGTTCAGCATTGCCGACGCGATGTATGCGCCGGTGGCCATGCGCTTCAGGACGTGGCAGCCGCCGTTGTCGGAGACGTCGCTGGCGTATGTTCGCCGGCTGAGCGCGCAGCCCGCAGTGAAAGCCTGGATCGACGACGCGTTGAGCGAGACGCACACCATCGCGTATCTAGACGAATGCCCATGAATATCTATGCAGTAGGCGGCGCGATTCGCGACGAATTGCTGGGCGTGCCGGTGCAGGACCGCGATTACGTGGTGGTCGGCGCGACGCCCGAGCAGATGATCGCGCAGGGTTACCGTCCGGTGGGCAAGGACTTTCCTGTGTTCCTGCATCCGCAGACGCATGAGGAGTACGCGCTCGCGCGAACCGAGCGCAAGACCGCGGCCGGTTATCACGGCTTCCAGTTTTTCTATGCGCCCGACGTGACGCTCGAGGAAGACCTGGCGCGCCGCGATCTCACCATCAACGCGATGGCGCGTGAAGTGCGCCCCGACGGCGAGCTGACAGGGCCGGTCATCGATCCGTTCGGCGGTCAGCGCGATCTCGAGGCGAAACTTTTTCGCCACGTCAGCGACGCGTTTCTCGAAGACCCGGTGCGTATCCTGCGAATCGCGCGCTTTGCCGCGCGTTTCGCCGATTTCAGCGTCGCGCCCGAGACGCTCGCGCTGATGCGCAAGATGGTCGCCGACGGCGAAGTGGATGCGCTCGTCGCCGAACGCGTGTGGCAGGAGGTGTCGCGTGGTCTGATGGAAAAAAAGCCGTCGCGCATGTTCGACGTGCTGCGCGAGTGCGGCGCGTTGGCGCATTCTGCCGGAAATCGACGCGCTGTTCGGCGTGCCGCAGCGCGCCGACTATCACCCCGAGGTCGACACCGGTGTGCACGTCATGATGGTGCTCGACCACGCCGCGCAGCAGGGTTATGCGCTGCCCGTGCGGTTCGCCGCGCTCACGCACGACCTCGGCAAAGCCACTACGCCTGAAGACATCCTGCCCCGGCATCTNGGCCACGAAGGGCGCAGCGTGGATCTGCTCAAGCCGCTGTGCGAGCGCCTGCGCGTGCCGAACGAATGCCGCGATCTCGCATTGCTGGTGGCGCGCGAGCACGGCAACATTCATCGCGTGATGGAAATGGGCGCGGCTGCGCTCGTGCGCCTGCTCGAGCGCAGCGACGCGATTCGCAAGCCGTCGCGTTTCGCTGAAGCCTTGCAGGCTTGCGAAGCCGACGCGCGCGGGCGGCTCGGTTTCGAGGCGCGCGACTATCCGCAGGCCGAGCGCTTGAGAGTCGCGCTCGTCGCGGCGCGCGGCGTGGATGCGGGTGCGGTCGCGAAGCAACTCGCCGATGCGCCGGCCGGCATCAAGGACGCGGTGCATCAGGAGCGTGTGCGGGCGGTGGCNGCGGCGCTGGAGTGAAACGCTCGATGCACGGGNCGCCGTTGCCTGTCAGCGCAAACCGCGTTCGAGAAACCGCAGCTACAAGAGCCGCGNGATAAACGACAGNAGCATCGACAGCAACAGCGTCGACATGAACGGGAAATGATATTCGCGTCCGAAAAGNCGCACGGTCACGTCACCGGGCATGCGTCCNATGCCGAGCTTGCGAAGCCACGGCCAGCAGGCCGACAGCACCGCGAGAGCNACGAACGTGGTCAGCAGCCAGCGGATCATGACGTGTATCCCGGCGTCACAACGTATGCGACCGGTCGCCGCTTGCAAACGCCTGCAGCGTGTCTTCGAGTCCGCGCGAGAACGCGATCACCTTGAAAAGCTCACCCATCTCGGCCTCCGACAACAGCTTCTGNACCGCATTCGCCGCGGGCAGAAAGCGNGCGGTGTCGGCGGGATCGATTTCGGAAAGCGCATCCGTAATGCCCGCGTTCAGCAGNAAGCGNGCTTGCGATGTGAAGCCCAGCAGGTCCGCGCCGGTCTCGACGCCCGCTTCGGCGATGCCGGTNAATTCCACGTGCGCGGTAATGTCCTGCAAGCCCGGATAAACAAACGGATCGCCGTGCGCGCGATGCCGGTAGTGGCACATCAGCGTGCCTTGCGCGCGCTGCGCATGGTAGTACTCGTGACGCGGGAANCCATAGTCGATGAAAAACGCCGCGCCGCGCGCGAGCATCGTGCAGATGGTCCGCGTGAAGGCACGAGCGGCGTCGTGCGTCTCCGCCACGTAGTCGCCGCCGCCGGTGTCGATTTCCGACAGCAGCGCCGTATCGGCCGACGCGGACACTTCACGGTCTTCAAATGCGAACCGGCCGTCGCGCCAGACGACGCCGCGTTCGCGCCACCCGCCGTCGACGGAAGCGAAAAGCCGCACGGGCATCGCGTCCAGCACCTCGTTGCCGATCACCACGCCTTCGAAGCGCTCGGGCAACGCGTCGAGCCAGCGCACTTTGGCGGCGAGCGCGGGCGCGGCGGCTGCGATGGTTTCGCGCTGACGCTCGCGCAATTCGCCGGATAGATCGACGATCGAATAGCTGTCGAACTCGGCGCCGAGTGCAGCCAGTGCGTTGAGCAGGCCGGCCGCGAGNTTGCCGGTGCCCGCGCCGAACTCCATTACGTCGCGCGTGCCGCTTGNCTGCAACGCTTCGGCGATGGGCCGCGCAAGCGTGGCCGCGAAGAGCGGCGACAGTTCGGGCGCCGTGACGAAGTCGCTGCCGTCGTCGCCGCGCAGCCCGAATTTGCGGGCGCCGCCGCTGTAATAGCCGAGTCCGGGCGCGTACAGCGCGCGCTCCATGTAGCGGTCGAACGGCAGCCAGCCGCCGGCATCGTCGAGTTCCGCGCGAATCCGGGCGACGAGCGCTTCTGACTGCGCGAGCGCGCTCGGGCCGGGAGCAGGTAAACTATCGGGTTGGTGAGCTTTCGGATTCATCCCCGCATTGTAAATGACCGCTTCCACGGACACTGCCGGCGCCCGCGCGCCTGAAACGCCGCGCGTCGTGCTGATTACCGGCGCCGCGCGCCGCATCGGACGCGCGCTCGCGCTNGGNTTTGCNGCGCGCGGCTGGGACGTGGCGGTCCACTACGGCGCCTCGCGGCACGAAGCCGANGAGGTGGTCGCGGAAATCGTCGGCATGGGCCGCCGGGCGGTGGCCTTGCACGCCGAACTGGGCGANGAGGCGCAAGTCNCGGGCCTGTTGCCGGCCTGTATCGCCGCGCTCGGCCGGCCGGCGTGCATCGTGAACAACGCCTCGCGCTTCGAGGAAGACACCGCGCTCGACGTCGGCTATGAGCTGCTGCTGAAGCTGACCGCGATGAACCTCGGCGCGCCGCTCGTGCTCGCGCGCATGCTGCACGACGCGACGCCGCAAGCCGCGCTGACGGACGAAACGCAGCGCAGCGTGGTCATCAACGTGCTGGATCAGAAGCTGTACAACATGAACCCGGACTACCTGTCCTATACGCTGTCGAAGGCGGCGTTGCAGACCGCCACGGTCGCGCTTGCGCAGGCGTTGGCGCCGAAGGTGCGGGTGGTCGGGCTTGCGCCGGGCCTCACGATGCAATCCGCCGATCAGACGCCGGAAAGTTTCGCGGCGGCTCACACGGTTACGCCGTTGGGTCGCGCGTCGCGGCCCGAAGATGTCGTCGCCGCCGCGCTGTATCTCGCGGATGCAAGCGGCGTCACAGGAACGACGCTGGTTGTCGACGGCGGGCAGCACCTCGTGCCGCTGCCGCGCGACGTGATGTTTTTGACGGGCGCCTGAAGCACCGCTTGCGCCCCCTTGCGTGCCACGCACGCTTTTTTGGACTGGAACGAACATGTTTGCCGCTCTTTCGCATCCCCGGCTTGCCGATTGCCGCCGGCTCTTTCTGCGCAATTACGAAGTGCACATCAACATCGGCGTGCACGACTTCGAAAAGCGCGGCGAACAGCGCGTGGTGATCAACGTCGAACTGTTCGTGCCGCTCGCGCTGTCCACGCCGGTTGAAGACAAGCTGGCCGAAGTCGTCGACTACGACTTCATGCGNTCCACCATTTCGCGCCGCGTCGAGCAAGGTCATATTCATCTGCANGAAACGCTGTGCGACGATCTGGTGAAGACCATGCTCGAGCATCCGCAAGTGCGGGCCGCGCGCGTGTCGACGGAAAAGCCCGATGTGTATCCCGACTGCGACGCGGTGGGCGTCGAAGTATTCCGAATCAAAGAGGACTGAGCCATGAACGCTCCTGAAATCATGGACGCCGCCGCGCCCGCCGCTCGCGAAAAGTCGCCGCTCACGCGCCGCGAGCAGAAAGAGGCGTACGAGAACAACAANCTCTTCAAGCGGCTCGCGCGCCNGGTGGGCCAGGCGATCGGCGACTTCAACATGATCGAGAACGGCGACAAGGTGATGGTGTGCCTGTCGGGCGGCAAGGACAGCTACGCGATGCTCGACGTGCTGATGCGCCTGCGCGAGCGCGCGCCGATCAACTTCGACATCGTCGCGGTCAACCTCGATCAGAAGCAGCCCGGCTTTCCCGAACACGTGCTGCCCGAGTATCTGAAGCAACTGGACATTCCGTTTCATATCGAGAATCAGGACACCTACAGCATCGTCAAGCGGCTGGTGCCCGAGGGCAAGACCACGTGCTCGCTGTGCTCGCGGCTGCGGCGCGGCATTCTGTACCGCGTGGCGGGCGAACTCGGCGCGACCAAGATCGCGCTCGGCCATCATCGCGACGACATTCTGCAAACGCTGCTGCTCAACATGTTCTACGGCGGCAAGCTGAAGGGCATGCCGCCCAAGCTGCAATCGGACGACGGCAAGAACATCGTGATCCGTCCGCTCGCTTACGTGAAGGAAACCGATCTGGAAAAGTACGCCGAGCTGCGTGAATTCCCGATCATTCCGTGCAATCTGTGCGGCAGTCAGCCGAACCTGAAGCGCGCGGAAATGAAGGCGCTGATTCGCGATTGGGAGAAGCGCTTTCCGGGCCGCATCGAGAACATGTTCAATGCGTTGACGAACGTCGTGCCGTCGCATCTGATGGATCACAAGCTGTTTCCGTTCGCGGATTTGCGCGCGACCGGCGAGGCCGACCCGCAAGGCGACATCGCATTCGACGAAGAACCGTGTTCGACCGATGCGAGTGACGGTGCGCCGCTCGGTGCGGCGCGGCCGATCTCGATTGTGCAGTTCGACGATCTGTGACCGGAAGTCCCGCATAAAAGGCGCTTCTTCACTTACTTTCGCTTGCAATGTGGCCGCTTTCGCGGCCATTTTCGCGAGAGGGTGCGTGATAGAATCGTCGGCTCCAAACTAGTCTATATGCCGACGCCATGAACATCGTGATTTTGGCGGCAGGCACCGGTAAGCGCATGCGGTCCGCGCTGCCCAAGGTGCTCCATCCCCTGGCCGGCCGGCCGCTCCTCGCTCATGTCATCGACACTGCCCGCACGCTGAAGCCCACGCGCCTCGTCGTGGTAATCGGCCACGGCGCCGAGGCGGTTCGCGAAGCGGTCGCCGCGCCCGACGTCCAGTTCGCCGTGCAGGAGCAACAGCTCGGCAC
>Ga0058693_1000657_pt1 | contig 13263 bp, 6 predicted proteins | sample AgamicOrMarz_FD_55217 | JGI IMG/M metagenome (GOLD analysis project Ga0058693, IMG submission 55217) | Agave microbial communities from Guanajuato, Mexico - Or.Ma.rz | ecosystem: Host-associated > Plants > Phyllosphere > Phylloplane/Leaf | place: Guanajuato, Mexico | collected 2012-06-04 | reverse complement strand
CTGATTGTGATAGGCGGGGGCATCAACGGTGCCGGTATTGCGGTTGATGCCGCAGGACGCGGTTTATCCGTGCTGATGCTGGAAGCTAACGATCTCGCCTGTGCGACGTCGTCCGCCAGCTCCAAACTGATTCATGGCGGCCTGCGCTACCTGGAACACTACGAATTCCGTCTGGTCAGTGAAGCCTTAGCTGAACGCGAAGTGCTGCTGAAGATGGCGCCGCATCTGGCGATCCCGATGCGCTTTCGTCTGCCGCATCGCCCGCATCTGCGCCCGGCGTGGATGATCCGCATCGGCCTGTTTATGTACGATCATCTCGGCAAACGCACCAGCCTGCCGGGATCGAACGGCTTGCGTTTTGGCTCAGAATCGGTCCTGAAACCTGAAATCGTGCGCGGATTCGAATATTCCGACTGCTGGGTGGACGATGCGCGTCTGGTACTGGCCAATGCGCAAATGGTCGAGAAGAAAGGCGGCGAGGTGAAAACCCGCACCCGCGCTACCGCGGCCCGCCGTGAAAACGGCCTGTGGATTGTGGAAGCGGAAGACGCGGATACCGGCGAGAAATTCAGCTGGAAAGCGCGCGGCCTGGTGAACGCCACCGGTCCGTGGGTGAAACAGTTCTTTGATGACGGTATGCACCTGCCTTCGCCTTACGGTATCCGCCTGATTAAAGGCAGCCACATCGTTGTGCCGCGCGTCCATACGCAGAAGCAGGCGTATATCCTGCAGAACGAAGACAAGCGCATCGTGTTTGTGATCCCGTGGATGGATGAGTTCTCCATCATCGGCACCACCGACGTGGAGTACAAAGGCGATCCGAAACACGTCGAGATCGACGAGAGCGAAGTGAACTACCTGCTGAAGGTGTATAACGCGCACTTTAAGAAACAGCTGGCGCGTGATGACGTGGTCTGGACCTACTCCGGCGTGCGTCCGCTGTGCGATGACGAATCCGATTCGCCGCAGGCCATCACCCGCGATTACACGCTCGATATTCANGACGTGGACGGCCAGGCTCCGCTGCTGTCGGTCTTTGGCGGCAAGCTCACCACCTACCGCAAGCTGGCCGAGCACGCGCTGGAAAAACTGGCCCCGTACTATAAAGGCATCGGCCCGGCATGGACCAAAGAGGCGGTACTGCCCGGCGGTGATATTGGCGATAACCGCGATGATTTCGCGGCGAAGCTGCGCCGTCGCTATCCGTTCATTACCGAAGGCATGGCGCGCCACTACGCCCGTACGTATGGCAGCAATACCGACCTGATCCTCGGTGAGGCGAAAACGCTGGCGGATCTGGGCGAGCATTTCGGCCATGAGCTGTACGAAGCCGAGCTGCGCTATCTGGTGGAGCACGAATGGGTGCGCCGTCTGGAAGATGCCATCTGGCGTCGTACCAAAGAAGGGATGTGGCTTAACGCCGAGGAGCAGTCGCGCGTGGCGCAGTGGCTGGCACAACATGCGGGAAAGCGTGAGTTGTCACTCGCGTCCTGAGGGTGAAAAAAATGCCCGGTGGCGCTGCGCTTACCGGGCCTACAGGATCGAGTAGGCCGGGTAAGGCGGAGCCGCCACCCGGCTTTGTTTTACAACCGCACCGGATCAATATGCCAGATGGTGTCGGCATACTCCTTGATGGTTCTGTCCGACGAGAAATACCCCATGTTGGCGATGTTATGCATCGCGGCGCTGGTCCACTTCTCCTGCTGGCGATACAGATCGTCCACTTTATCCTGGCAATCCACGTAGCTGCGGTAATCCGCCAGCACCTGATAGTGGTCGCCGAAGTTAATCAGCGAATCCACCAGGTCACGGTAGCGGCCCGGCTCNTCAGGGTTAAAGAGACCGGTCGCGATTTGCGTCANCACCTGGCGCAGCTCCTCGTCCTGCTCNTAATACTCACGCGGCTGGTAGCCCTGCCTGCGCAGCGCCTCCACCTCTTCCGTGGTGTTACCGAAGATAAAGATATTCTCCGCGCCCACATGTTCCAGCATCTCGACGTTGGCACCGTCCAGCGTGCCGATGGTCAGCGCGCCGTTCAGGGCAAACTTCATGTTACTGGTCCCGGAAGCCTCCGTTCCCGCCGTGGAAATCTGCTCGGAGAGATCCGCCGCCGGAATGATCATCTGCGCCAGGCTCACGCTGTAGTTGGGGATAAAGACCACCTTCAGCTTGTCGCCAATGACCGGATCGGTGTTGATCACCTTCGCCACATCATTGATAAGATGAATAATNTGCTTCGCCATGTAATACGCCGANGCNGCTTTACCGGCGAAGATTTTCACGCGCGGCACCCAGTCGGCGGTGGGATCCGCCTTGATGCGGTTGTAGTGGGTGATGACGTGCAGCACGTTCATCAGCTGACGTTTGTATTCGTGGATACGCTTGATTTGAACGTCGAACAGCGCCTTCGGATTAGCCACAACGTTCAGGTGCATAGCCAGCCAGACCGACAGACGCTTCTTGTTCAGCAGCTTCGCTTCGCGCACCGCTTTGTTCACCGTCGGAAAATCGATGTGCTGCTCTAACTCGCTCAGCTGGCTCAAATCGGTGCGCCAGGTGCGGCCAATGTTCTGGTCCAGCACGCCGGATAACGGATGGTTCGCCAGCGCCAGCCAGCGCCGCGGCGTTACGCCGTTGGTCACGTTGCAGAAGCGCGTCGGGAAGATTTTGGCAAAATCAGCAAACAGCGACTGCACCATCAGGTTCGAGTGCAGCTCGGACACCCCGTTGACCTTGTGGCTGATCACCACCGCCAGCCAGGCCATGCGCACGCGGCGTCCGTTGGACTCATCGATGATCGACGCGCGGCTCAGCAGGCCGGTGTCGTTCGGATACTGCTCCTGCAACGTCTTCAGGAAGTAGTCGTTAATCTCGAAGATGATCTGCAGATGGCGCGGCAGGATTTTACCGAGCATATCCACCGGCCANGTCTCCAGCGCTTCNCTCATCAGCGTATGGTTGGTGTAGGAGAACACCTGGCAGGTCACCTCGAACGCCTCGTCCCANCTGAACTTATGTTCGTCAATCAGCAGACGCATCAGCTCAGGAATCGACAGCACCGGATGGGTGTCGTTGAGGTGAATCGCGATTTTATCCGCAAGGTTGGCGTAGGTTTTGTGCAGCTGATGGTGACGGCTGAGGATGTCCTGGATCGTCGAAGAAACGAGGAAATACTCCTGACGCAGGCGCAGCTCACGCCCCGAGTAGGTTGAGTCGTCCGGATAGAGTACGCGGGACACGTTCTCGGAGTGGTTTTTATCTTCCACTGCTGCGAAGTAGTCGCCCTGGTTGAACTTACCGAGGTTGATCTCGCTACTCGCCTGGGCGCTCCACAGGCGCAGCGTGTTGGTGGCATCGGTATCGTAGCCGGGGATGATCTGGTCATAGGCCACGGCGAGGATCTCTTCGGTTTCGACCCAGCGGGAGCGTTTACCCTCCTGCTGAATACGTCCGCCGAAGCGCACCTTGTAGCGCGTGTTGTGGCGTTTGAACTCCCACGGGTTGCCGTACTCCAGCCAGTAGTCCGGGGACTCCTTCTGACGCCCGTCAACGATGTTCTGTTTGAACATCCCGTAGTCATAGCGAATGCCGTAGCCGCGCCCCGGCAGCGCCAGGGTCGCCAGCGAGTCGAGGAAGCAGGCGGCAAGACGCCCAAGGCCGCCGTTGCCGAGGCCGGGGTCGTTCTCTTCGTCGATCAGCTCTTCCAGGTCCAGCCCCATCTCTTCGAGCGCGTTTTTCACGTCTTCATAGATACCGAGCGACAGCAGCGCGTTAGACAGGGTACGGCCAATCAAAAATTCCATNGACAGGTAGTAAACCTGCCGCGTTTCCTGCGAAAGCTGAGCGCGGTTGGAGCGCAGCCAGCGTTCGACCATGCGGTCACGCACGGCAAACAGCGTGGCGTTCAGCCACTCGTGTTTGTTGGCGATAACCGGATCTTTCCCGATGGTGAACATCAGCTTATAGGCGATGGAGTGCTTTAACGCCTCAACGCTGAGTGTCGGTGAAGAGTAGCTAAAAGGAGCGTTCATATCTGTCACTTCGCCTCGTTACATCAAGCGTTTATAAAGGTCGCGGTATGACTGCGCCGCCACGTGCCAGCTAAAGTCCATGGACATCGCCTGACGTTGCACATAGCGCCACAGGGATGGCCGGGACCACAAGACGAACGCACGCCGAATGGCGCGCAGCAGCGACCAGGCATTACTGTCTTCAAACACAAACCCGCTGGCGATGCCGTCCGCCAGGTTCTCCAGAGAGCTGTCGGAAACCGTGTCCGCCAGCCCGCCGGTGCGCCGCACCAGCGGCAGCGTGCCGTATTTCAGGCCATAGAGCTGCGTCAGGCCGCAAGGCTCAAAGCGGCTCGGCACCAGAATAACGTCCGCGCCGCCCATGATGCGGTGTGAGAACGCTTCGTGATAGCCAATCTGCACGCCCACCTGACCGGGGTGTTCCGCCGCAGCGGCCAGGAAGCCCTCCTGCAGAACCGGATCGCCCGCGCCGAGCAGCGCCAGCTGGCCGCCCTGCTCCAGCAGCCCCGGCAGGGCTTCCAGCACCAGATCCAGCCCTTTCTGGCTGGTCAGGCGGCTTACCACNGCAAACAGCGGCACTTTGTCGTTAACCTTCAGCCCCATCGCGATTTGCAGCTGGCGCTTGTTCTCCGCCTTGTCTTCCACCGAATCGCGGTTGTAGCGGGACGTCAGCAGCAGGTCGGTTTCCGGGCTCCAGATCTTCTCATCAACGCCGTTGAGAATGCCCGAAAGACGGCCCTCACGGTGGCGTTGGCTCAGCAAGCCTTCCAGGCCATAGCCAAACTGCGCCTCGGTGATTTCTCGGGCATAGGTTGGGCTTACCGCCGTAATGTGGTCGGCGTAGTACACGCCTGCCTTCAGGAAGGAGATCTGCCCGTTAAACTCCAGACCGTGCATGTTATAGAACGACCATGGCAGATCGATGTCATCCATATGTTGGGCATAGTACATGCCCTGATACGCCAGGTTATGGACGGTAAACACCGATTTCGCCGGACGACCGCGCGCCGCCAGATATGCAGGCGCGAGACCGGCATGCCAGTCGTGGGCGTGAACCACGTCCGGACGCCAGAACGGATCCAACCCCGTCGCCATCTCCGCCCCGACCCAGCCGAGCAGCGCAAAGCGCAGCACGTTGTCGGTATAGGCGAACAGGTTAGTGTCGTGATACGGGCTACCCGGTCTGTCATACAGATGCGGGGCGTCAATCATGTAGATCCCGACGCCGTTGTAGTGACCGAAGAGCAACGTGATGCGCCCGGCGAAGGTGTCGCGTCGCGTCACCACCTGAGCATCAGGGATCCCCCGTCGAATATCCGGGAAAGCAGGCAACAACACGCGAGCATCCGTTCCCACAGCAATCTGCGCTGCAGGTAACGCCCCAAGGACATCTGCCAACCCACCGGTTTTCAGCAGCGGGAACATCTCAGAACAGACATGTAAAACCTGCATTAGCGCTCCTGTTTGATCTGCAGTTTTCGCAGCATTTCGCGTGTGACCAACACGATCCCTTCTTCTGAGCGGTAGAACCGACGTGCATCCTCTTCCGCGTTTTCGCCTATCACCATGCCTTCNGGAATAACGCAGGCACGGTCAATAACACAGCGACGCAGGCGACATGAGCGCCCGACCCACACATCCGGCAGCAGCACCGCCGAGTCAATATTACAGAACGAGTTCACGCGCACGCGCGGGAACAGCACCGACTGCACCACGACCGAGCCGGAGATAATGCACCCGCCNGAGACCAGCGAGTTCAGCGTCATCCCGTGGCTACCGGAACGNTCCTGCACAAACTTCGCCGGCGGCAGGGATTCCATATGGGTACGGATCGGCCAGTTTTGNTCGTACATATCCAGCTCTGGCGTAACGGAAGCCAGATCCAGGTTCGCTTTCCAGTATGCCTCTAAGGTTCCGACGTCGCGCCAGTACGGCTCGGAATTCGGGTCGGATTGCACGCAGGAGAGCGGGAAAGGATGCGCAAAGGCCATGCCAGCCCTGGTGATTTTCGGGATGATATCTTTGCCGAAGTCGTGGCTCGAGTTTTCGTCATTGTCGTCTTCCTCCAGCAGCTCGTAGAGGTAGTCGGCATCAAAGATATAAATCCCCATGCTGGCGAGCGATTTGGTGTCGTCTCCCGGCATGGTCGGCGGGTTCGCCGGTTTTTCAACAAAGTCGATGATCTTATCGTCAGCATCCACGTGCATCACGCCAAACGCCGTCGCCTCGGCAACGGGCACCGGCAGACACGCCACGGTGCAACGCGCCCCTTTTTCGACGTGGTCGATCAGCATGTGGGAGTAGTCTTGCTTGTAGATATGGTCCCCGGCGAGGATCACGATGTACTCCGCGCCGTAGCGGCGGATAATATCAAGGTTTTGCGTGACCGCATCCGCCGTGCCGCGATACCAGTTTTCACCGTGAACGCGCTGCTGCGCCGGAAGCAGATCGACAAACTCGTTCATCTCTTCGCTGAAGAAAGACCAGCCGCGCTGAATATGCTGCACCAGGGTGTGGGACTGGTACTGCGTGATCACGCCAATGCGGCGGATCCCGGAGTTAAGGCAGTTGGAGAGCGCAAAATCGATAATACGGAACTTACCACCAAAGTGAACGGCCGGTTTGGCGCGCTTGATGGTCAAATCTTTGAGACGTGTACCACGCCCACCCGCGAGTATCAGGGCAACCGTTTTTAAGGGGAGCTGGCGTGCCAACATCAACGGATCGTTCTTCTCTAATCTAACCATGACTAACTCCTTTTTTATCATCTTGGAATACGCACACTCCATGTGCAGGCCCGTGCCAGACAGCCATAACTACCGGATTGTCCGCTCCGGCAAAGGGGGGAATGGCGCGCCACTCTCCGTCAGGTAAAACAATCTCTGCGACGTCGTCCGTCGCGTTCAGCGCAATCAGCCATCTATCCGAAAGCAGGATTTGCAGGCGTGGTGCGCCGTGTTGCCACTCTTGTGCGCTTAAGGGCTGCGCATTCTGATTGAGCCAGCGAACGTTCCCGTCGCCCTCTTCCCACCAGCGGTCGGCGGTCAGGGCGGGGATCTGCTGGCGAAGGTGGATCAGCGCAGCGGTAAAATGGGTTAAGCCGCTATTCGCTTCACGCCAGTCAAGCCAGGTTAAGGCGTTGTCCTGGCAGTAGGCATTGTTATTACCGTGCTGGCTGTGACCGTGTTCATCACCCGCCAGCAGCATCGGCGTGCCCTGCGACAACAACAGCGTTGTCAGCAGCGCATGAACGCTGTCGCGTCGCCGCTCGATAACGTCAAGGCTACCGCCTAATCCTTCTATACCATGGTTAAAGCTATGGTTATTGTTAGTGCCATCGCGATTCTCTTCGCCGTTTGCCTCATTGTGTTTCTGATTGAAACAAACGCAGTCGCGCAGCGTAAAACCGTCGTGCGCCGTCACCAGGTTAATGGTGGCGGAGGGCAATTTGCCGTCGCGACGAAAGAGATCGCTTGAACCTGCAAACCGTCCGGCAAATTCACCGAGCGACAGATTTCGCTCCAGCCAGAAACGCCGTGCGGCATCGCGATAATGATCGTTCCACTCGGCAAACAGCGGCGGGAAATTGCCAACCTGATAGCCGCCCTCACCGATATCCCACGGCTCGGCAATCAGCTTCACCGTTGAGAGCACCGGACAGTTTCTGATGGCCTCAAACAGCGGCGCCTGCGGGCTGAAGGCCGGCGTGCGCCCCATGACCGGGGCCAGGTCGAAACGGAAACCGTCGACGTGGAACGTCTCCACCCAGTACTTCAGGCATTCGTGCGCGAAATGCATTACCGCCGGATGGCTGAGGTTCAGGGTGTTACCGCAGCCGGTCCAGTTTTCGTAATCGCCATCGTCCCTGATCCAATAATAGCTACGGTTATCAATTCCGCGCAGGGAGAGCGTCGGGCCGTCGAGATCGCTCTCGGCGCTGTGGTTCAACACCACGTCCAGAATCACCTCAATGCCTGCCCGATGCAGCGCTTTCACCGCATCGCGAAATTCATCCCGTGCCTTTGCCGGATCGGCGGCATAGCGTGGGTCAAGCGCGAACATCGCCAGCGGGTTGTAGCCCCAGTAGTTGCTCAGCCCAAGGCGCTGCAGGCGCGGCTCGCTGGCGAAATGCGCCACCGGCAGCAGCTCCAGCGCAGTGATCCCAAGATGCTTCAGATAGCCAATCATCTCGGGATGGGCGAGNGCGCGGTAGGTGCCGCGGATCTCTTTGGGGATCGACGGATGCAGGTACGTCAGGCCTTTGACGTGGGCTTCGTAAATTACGGTGTTGCCCCACGGCGTACGTGGCGGCGCATCGTCTTCCCAGTCGTAGAGATCGTTAACCACCACGCTTTTGGGCGCGATCGGCGCGCTGTCGCGATGGTCGGGCTCGTCATAGCCGACGTGGAATATCGGGTCATCCTTAAACTCGCCGTCCACGCGGTGCGCACAGGGGTCAATCAGCAGCTTCGCCGGGTTAAACCAGTGCCCCTGCGACGGGTCCCAGGGGCCATGCACGCGAAAACCGTAGTGCATACCGGCCCGTCCACCGGCCAGATAGCCGTGCCAGATATCGCCGGTGCGCGACGGCAGGTCGTAGCGGTGTTCGTTGCCTTCACCGTCAAACAGGCAGAGTTCGACCCGCTCGGCGTGCGCAGAAAAGAGGGTGAAATTCACGCCCTTTCCTTCGACGCTCGCACCGAGCGGTTCGGGTTTACCTGCCGTGAGCTGCGTCATTCCCCCTCCCGGACCAGCCAGATGGTGGAGAGCGGCGGCAGCGTCAGGCTCAGCGAGTTCGGACGCCCGTGGCTTTCATGTTCATCGCTCTGCACCAGGCCGCCGTTTCCGGCGTTGCTGCCGTGATAGTGCATCGAGTCGGTGTTGAGGATTTCTCGCCATTTACCCGGCTGATTAATACCGAAGCGATAATGTTCGCGCGGCACCGGCGTGAAGTTGCTGGCGACGATGATTTCGTTGCCCGCCTTGTCGCGGCGCACGAAGACGAACACCGAGCGTTCGTGGTCGTCCACCACCAGCCATTCGAAACCGTACGGATCGAAGTCCAGCTCGTGCAGCGCCTTGTGGTGGCGGTAGGTCAGGTTGAGATCGCGCACCAGACGCTGAACGCCGTGGTGCCAGTTATCCCCGCCCTCCAGCAGATGCCAGTCCAGGCTGGTGTCGTGGTTCCACTCGCGGCCCTGCGCAAATTCGTTGCCCATGAACAGCAGCTTTTTACCGGGGAAGGCAAACAGCCAGCCGTAGTAGGCGCGCAGGTTGGCAAACTTCTGCCACGCGTCGCCCGGCATACGGTCGAGAATCGATTTTTTGCCGTGAACGACCTCATCGTGCGACAGGGGCAGCATGAAGTTTTCGGTGTAGTTGTAGAGCAGCCCGAAGGTGAGTTTATCGTGATGATGCTGACGGTAGATCGGGTCAAGCTTCATGTAGTCGAGCGTGTCGTGCATCCAGCCCAGGTTCCACTTGTACCAGAAGCCGAGGCCGCCCATCGACGGCGGACGGGAGACGCCGGGAAAATCGGTGGACTCTTCCGCCATGGTGACGGCNCCTTCAACCTGNTCNCCAAGAATGCGGTTGGTATTGCGCAGGAACTCAATGGCTTCGAGGTTCTCGCGCCCGCCGAATTCGTTCGGGATCCACTCGCCCTCTTTGCGGCTGTAGTCGCGATAGATCATCGACGCGACCGCATCGACGCGCAGGGCATCAATGCCGAAACGCTCGATCCAGTACAGGGCGTTGCCCACCAGGAAGTTGGTCACTTCACGGCGACCATAGTTGTAGATAAGGGTATTCCAGTCCTGGTGATAGCCTTCGCGCGGGTCGCTGTGCTCGTACAGCTTTGTGCCGTCGAAATCCGACAAACTGAATTCATCCGACGGGAAATGGCCCGGAACCCANTCGAGGATCACGTTCAGCCCGGCGGCGTGCGCGGCATTGATGAAATAGCGGAAGTCATCCCGCGTGCCGAAGCGGCGGGTCGGCGCATACAGCCCGGTAGGCTGGTAGCCCCAGCTGCCGTCGAACGGGTGCTCGTTAATCGGCAGCAGTTCCAGGTGGGTGAAGCCCATCCATTTGGCGTAAGGCACCAGCTGATCCGCCAGTTCGCGGTAGCTGAGCCAGAAGTTGTTATCGGTGTGGCGTCGCCAGGAGCCAAGATGCACTTCGTAGACCGATATAGGCGCATCAAAGCGGTTCGCCTGCTTGCGCTCTTCGCTTTGCACGATTTTTTCCGGCAGGCCGCAAATCATCGAGGCGGTGTCCGGGCGCATCTGCGCTTCGAAGGCGTACGGGTCGGCTTTAATGCGCAGCTTGCCGTTCGCGTCGATCAACTCAAATTTATAGAGCTGACCGTTGTGCGCGCCGGGGATAAACAGCTCCCAGATGCCCGTTTCACGGCGCAGGCGCATCGGATGGCGACGACCATCCCAGTAGTTGAACTGCCCGACGACGGAGACGCGCTGAGCGTTAGGCGCCCAGACGGCAAACCGCGTGCCGGTGATGCCATCCATCGTGTCGGCGTGCGCGCCCAGCGTTTCATACGGACGCAGGTGGGTGCCTTCTGACAGCAGCCAGGCNTCCATCTCTTTGAGCAGCGGCCCAAAGCTGTAGGGATCGTCAATCAGGTTTTGCTGGCCGTGCCAGATGACGGCAAGCTGATAGCGAAAAGGGTTTTTACGGCGGGGCATCACCCCGGAGAAGAAACCGCGCGAGTCGAGACACTCCAGTTTCCCCACCTTGCGGCCGGTTTTGGGTTCAATCACCCATACTTCGGTGGCGTCTGGCAGCAGTGCACGGACTTCCAGCCCTGCCTCTGTACGGTGCATCCCCAGCACAGAAAAGGGGTCAGCAAAATGACCCGCAATAAGCGCATTAATCACGTCTCTCGAAATACGATCGGACATGGTGTTCATCCTGTTTTTTTTATGTCGCCCTTTTTACGCGCTCCGGGACGACTTTTGATGTGACCTTGAACGGTGCAGCACATCCTCTCTGCTCCGCCCTACCCTCAGGTGAGAAATAAATCTTCCTTAAAGCATAGCCAACGACGTGGTTCCTCCAGATAAAAAATAAGACATTGGCGTATTACTCCCTGTAGTACGCAAAAAAAAGGGGTGAAAATCACCCCTTGTAGTTAACAAATTATTACGCCAGCTGGCGCAACATGCGGCGTAGCGGCTCGGCGGCGCCCCACAGGAGCTGGTCTCCCACGGTGAACGCGGAGAGGAACTCCGGCCCCATGTTGAGCTTACGCAGACGGCCAACCGGCGTGGTGAGCGTGCCGGTGACGGCCGCCGGGGTCAGTTCGCGCATGGTGATGTCGCGATCGTTTGGCACCACTTTCGCCCACGGATTGTGCGCGGCCAGCAGTTCTTCCACGGTTGGAATGGACACATCTTTTTTCAGTTTAAGGGTGAATGCCTGGCTGTGGCAGCGCAGCGCGCCAACGCGCACGCACAGACCATCGACCGGAATCGCCGACGCGGTGTTGAGGATTTTGTTGGTCTCGGCCTGGCCTTTCCATTCTTCGCGGCTCTGGCCGTTATCCAGCTGTTTGTCGATCCACGGGATCAGGCTGCCCGCCAGCGGAACGCCGAAGTTATCAACCGGCAGGTCGCCGCTGCGGCTCAGCTGAGTGACTTTACGCTCGATATCCAGAATGGCCGATGCCGGGTCTGCCAGCTCGCCTGCGACGTGCTGATGCAGCTGGCCCATCTGCGCCAGCAGTTCACGCATATGACGCGCACCGCCGCCGGAGGCCGCCTGGTAGGTCGCCACGGACACCCACTCCACCAGGTCTTCTGCGAACAGGCCGCCCAGGGACATCAGCATCAGGCTGACGGTACAGTTACCGCCGACAAAGGTTTTCACGCCGTTGTTCAGGCCGCGCGTAATGACATCCTGGTTAACCGGATCGAGAATAATAATGGCGTCATCTTCCATGCGCAGTGACGAGGCCGCGTCAATCCAGTAACCCTGCCAGCCGCTTTCACGCAGCTTTGGATAGATTTCGTTGGTATAATCGCCGCCCTGGCACGTGACAATAATGTCGAGCGCCTTCAGCGCTTCCAGATCGTAAGCATCCTGCAACGTGCCTGTGGTACCCCCAAAGGACGGTGCAGCCTGGCCGAGCTGGGAAGTGGAGAAGAAGACCGGGCGAATGGCGTCGAAATCGCGCTCTTCCACCATGCGTTGCATGAGTACAGAGCCGACCATACCGCGCCAACCGATAAAACCAACGTTTTTCATAGCTATTATTTCCTGCTGAGGGTGTGTGCTGTTTGTGCAAACCAGTATTCAACTGGGATATGCTTCACATTACAAAATGCTGCCAAAGTCGCAAGCGAAATTAATCGATGATAGCCCTGCAATCAGAAAAGCAGCTAATCATGAGAATAACCATATAAACATTCAGGGATAACGCACCATGAGCGAAATCATTTCCGCCGCGGTTTTATTAATCTTAATTATGGATCCACTCGGCAACCTGCCCATCTTCATGTCGGTGCTGAAACACACCGAGCCGAAGCGTCGCCGGGCGATCATGATCCGCGAGCTGCTTATCGCGCTGCTGGTGATGTTTATCTTCCTGTTCGCCGGAGAAAAGATCCTCGCCTTCCTGAATTTACGCGCCGAAACGGTCTCGATTTCCGGCGGGATTATTCTGTTCCTGATCGCCATTAAGATGATTTTCCCCAGCGCCGAAGGCAGCAGCAGCGGCCTGCCAGCGGGTGAGGAGCCGTTTATCGTACCGCTCGCCATCCCGCTGGTGGCCGGACCGACAATTCTGGCCACGCTGATGCTGCTGTCGCATCAATATCCAAANCAGATGAGCCACCTGGTGATTGCCCTGCTGATCGCCTGGGGCGGGACGTTCATCATCCTGCTTCAGTCGTCGCTGTTCCTNCGCCTGCTGGGTGAGAAAGGGGTGAACGCCCTTGAGCGTCTGATGGGGCTGATTCTGGTNATGATGGCAACACAGATGTTCCTGGACGGGATCCGNGCGTGGATGAAGGGTTAGGATGTAAAAAAGCCGGGTGGCGCTAGCGCTTACCCGGCCTACGATTCAGGGTTTTGTAGGTTGGGTAAGGCGAAAAATACGACCTCAGCGGTCTGATGCCCTCACCCCGCCCCTCTCCCACAGGGAGAGGGAGAAAACCAGCACCAGTGCAGTTGTTTTGTAGGTCGGGTAAGGCGAAGCCGCCACCCGACAAAA
>Ga0058693_1000647_pt1 | contig 13313 bp, 16 predicted proteins | sample AgamicOrMarz_FD_55217 | JGI IMG/M metagenome (GOLD analysis project Ga0058693, IMG submission 55217) | Agave microbial communities from Guanajuato, Mexico - Or.Ma.rz | ecosystem: Host-associated > Plants > Phyllosphere > Phylloplane/Leaf | place: Guanajuato, Mexico | collected 2012-06-04 | reverse complement strand
GTTCCAATGATCGACGACGGTGACGCTTCGATTTTCAAGGACATTAACTCGTCAATCAGATCCTGACTTGCAGTCGACGCTGATTGATGGGCTAAGGCTGTTGCTGGAGCAATGATAATCCTGGTGATGGCGGGCCTAAAATATCCCATGAAAAAACAACCTCGTTGTGGAGTTACGCTCAGCATTTGAATGAGGTGGCATGTGCCAGATAGCCCATGGCGACAAGCCTACGGCCGCAGCTCCACACGGGATTCGTGATTACAAGGAGCAATCCGCAGCTGCATTTGAGCGAACGCGTATGCCGCTTGTCCTCACTGATGCCCGCCATCCCGATCACCCGATCATTCTTGCCAACAAGGCGTTTCTCAACCTGACGGAGTATGAGAGTAGAGAGGTACTTGGAGGTAACTGCAGGTTTCTGCAGGGAGAGAATACGGATCGAGCTGTTGTCGACCAACTTCAATATGCCATAGCCGGTGAGCTTGAGGCTACGGTCGACATTCTGAACTATAAGAAAGACGGAACGGCGTTCTGGAACGAGTTGCATTTCAGCCCGATCAGAGATGACGATCAGCAGCTTGCCTACTACTTCGCCTCTCAGCTGGATGTGACTGATTTCCGGAAGATGAAGGAACTCGAGGCCTCCGAGCGTCGGTTGCTCATGGAGGTTGATCATCGAGCGCGAAATGCCCTCGCGATTGTGGAAAGCATTGTGCGTCTGAGCCGAGCAACTGAGCCGGCGGATTATGCCATTGCGGTGCAGCGCCGCGTTCATGCGATTTCAGCGGCGCACACTCTCCTTTCCGAAGCAGGTTGGGTTGCTGTCGACCTTCGTAGACTGATCCTGGCGCAGTTTCCGGATCCCCAGCAGAATGTCTGTGAATTCAAGGGGCCCGTCCTTTTTATAACGCCGGACGCCGTGCAGCCTCTCTCTCTCGCTTTCCATGAATTGGCAACCAACGCGCTGACGTATGGGACGGCGGCCGTCGGTAGGGGGTCTGTTGCCGTCGCATGGGACATTCAGCCGGGTGGCAGCGTCGAAATTACTTGGGCAGAGGAAACCCAACCTTTCGGCGGCGATAAACACAATGAAGGGTTCGGCACCAAGATTGTACGAACTCTCGTCGAACGACAACTTCATGGGCAGGTGGCCTGGAACTGGCGTGACAGTGGACTTCGTATCGATATCCACATTCCCCAAGAATTGACCCGCAGCTCGTGAGCCGTTGTCGCAGTCGCTGAAGGGTTGTTGCGATCGACACTTTGACTGTTCAGTAGTCAATAGCCGGCTGAGACGCCTAGCAGCCTATTGTTGTGATTCCGCGATGTGTGTTCAACAGCCGAAACTTCTCGCATCACCTCAAAATATCATAAGCGCTTGTGGAACTATGGCTGCCCGCGGCGGTTCGCACCGCGATGAAAGGTGGACCAATGACCGATAACAAGCCTGACGCGGAAAGCGATGCCGGCAGAACTGGCGAGAACGCTGACGAAAATCGCAAAAAACTCGCAGAGGAGGCGAAGAAGGGCATCGACAACGCAATGGTCAGAAAGCGACCCTCATCCTCTTAGTATCGAGATGGGTATCAACCGTCCGGCAAAGTTATTTGTCCAAGGCTATGCATACCTGAAACTAACAGCTCTGCTCAAATTTGCCCTCGTGATTGGTGGACAATAAGGTCTCATGGTCGACGAAAGTTCGAAAATGCTGTTGCGTGCTGCCGCGGCCCACATAAGACGGCAAGAGATACTGGCTTTTAGATCAGCACTCTCCGTCCATCTCGCTTCAATCCGGCAAGCGAAGACAAAATACTCCACTGGTGTTGAAGATGACGACTTTTGCGCCGGCCATGCCTAGCCGTCTGCGCAGTTGCGAAACTGCTACGCAAATCGTCGCGGGTATCTGAAACAAATCTTATGATTGGGATCCGAAATGCAGGTCAAGGCGATCCTTTTCGATATCGATGGCACGCTCGTGGACAGCAACGACCTGCACGTGCTTGCCTGGCGCGAGGCATTTGAGAGCATCGGAATGAACTTCTCAGGGCCGGAAATTCATGCTCAGATCGGCAAGGGCGCCGATATGCTGATACCCGCGCTCGTGCCGGACCTTGATGCCGCAACATGTCAGGAACTGGGAAAGTTGCAGGGCGGGATTTTCCGTCGCAAGTATCGCGCGTCTGTCAAACCGTTCCGGTACGCTTTCGAGCTGCTTGCACATTCCAGTGAATGTCAACAGCAGGTCGTACTGGCCTCTTCGGCTTCGCAGGATGATCTCAGTCACTATATGGACGAACTGAATATCAGGGAGCTCGTGGCCGCCACGACAAGTGGCGGCGAAGTGGAAAACACCAAACCGTCTCCCGATATCTTTTCGACCGCGCTGGCAAAATTGAAGGGTGTTACGGCCGAGGAAGTGATGGTGGTGGGGGATTCTCCCTACGACGTCGAGGCGGCCCGCAAAATTGGCATTTCCACGGTGGCGTTGCGGTCCGGAGGGTTTGCGGATGAGCTCCTGCGGAATGCTGGCGCGATTGCCATTTACGATGACGTCGCTGCGTTGTTGTCGGATTACGCCAACTCCCCACTGGGTCATCATATCGAATGACCGCTCTTGCCCTGTGGGACCGCGAGAAGCACGGTGAGTGAACTATCGGAAGACGAGATTGCTGTGCGCCGCATCCGACGAGCCGAGCGCCGTCAAAAACAGCGCGATGCCAATGTCACGCGCGCAGCCAGAATGCACGAACTTCGCATATCGCGGCCCACGCTCGAACCAGTGGCGTCTGACCCGGTATCCGGATACGTCCATATCGGCTGCTCCGGGTGGTATTACTGGCATTGGAAAGGGGCCATGTATCCCTCCGACGTGCCATCAAGCCAATGGTTTTCGATCTACGAGGGCCGTTTCAAAACGGTCGAGCTGAACGCGCCGTTTTATTCCTGGCCGACAGTGGGTGCGGTTAAGACGTGGATCCGCCAGGCCGATCCGGGATTCGTTTACTCGATCAAGGTCTGTGAGCTCATCACCCACATCAAGCGTTTCGATGAAACGGAAACCTTGATCCAGGATTTTGGTTATATCGCGGATATGCTCGGGCTTCAAATGGGGTGTTTCCTGTTCCAGCTCCCGCCGAGCGTCCGATACTCAGCCGAAACTCTTCACTCGATCCTTTCTCAGCTTGATCCGCGGCGTCGCAATGTCGTGGAATTTCGTCATAAAAGCTGGTGGAATGCGACGGTGTACGAAGCCTTCTCGTCCGCGGGTATAATCTTCTGCTCGTGCAGTGGTCCGAAGTTACCGGACGAACTCGTAAAAACCGCCGATGACATCTATGTCCGCTTTCACGGTGTGAGCCAGTGGTATCGTCACGACTACAGTGATCAAGAGCTGCAGGTCTGGGCCGACCGAATTTTGAGCTCGTCTGCGAAAACCGTCTGGGTGTATTTCAATAATGATCGCGACGGTCATTCCATAAGAAACGCGCAACGACTTGCGGAGATGTTAAACGAGAAAGCAGGATAGAGACGTCAGTCATCGCTGATCGAGGGCAGATGGAGTTCGACCTCGCGGCGCTGCTTCTCCTCCATTGGCTCAACCTTGACATCCCAGAATTCCGAAGCCTCCTTGGGTTCGTCCTCCCATAGCCGCGTGTTGACGATGTTGTCGTCGACCTTAGCTCGCCGTTTGCCGCCTAGCCGGAGATATTCCTCGGCCAATTTCAGTGATGGAGTCTTTTCCTCCTCCCCGCCGTCCGCAGTTTCTGGCGCTTCGATAGCTACAAGAGCGGCGGCGAGCCTGTCGTGTTGTGGTCCCCTCGGCTCTTGCGCCAAGAATGAATCGACAGTGCTTCGTGTTTCATGCCCCCCCGACGCAGGATTACCTCGATGGAGAACAAATGCTGCACTGCTCTGCTCGTTACGTCCGAGGAACCATCGGTCACCGTTGGAACTCGTGGCAAATTCTTTCAGATTGTGCATTGCTATCATCCTTTCACGGAACGTTGAGCTTCAGGCGGCGACGCTGTTGGCGCGCCTTTTTGTTGTGCCCGAGCTTCTTTCAAAGAGATTAGTCGCTGTGTCTTCTCGTCCCACAAGACGAGTTTTACGCAGGCAAGGCTATCACGGAGGGTGATCCGGCCCACATTCGCCAGTTCGGGGTAATCCCGAAGAATTTCGGGCAATCTGTAGAAGGGCACTTTGCTCGACAGATGGTGGATATGATGCATTCCGATGTTTCCGGTGATCCATCGCAGTGGCGCGGGGAGATCGTAGTGTGACGCTCCATGCATAGCTGCGTAAGGGAAATTCCATTCCGGCGGCCTCGACCAGTGTGTATCCTCGAACTGATGCTGAACGTAAAAAAGCCAGACACCTGCGGAACTGGCAATCAACACGATTGGGAGATGAACCAAGAGGAAAGGTACAAGTCCCACCGCCCAGATCAGCACGACAGCGAGCGCTGCAACAGCGGCGTTCGTGGCGAGTGTCGACACCCAGGGAAGGGCGCCTGAGCGCATCAGTCCGAAAGGTAATCTTTGTTTGAACAGAAACAGGAATGCTGGGCCGAGACCAAACATTACGGCAGGATGCCGATAGAGCCGATAAGCGACCTTTCCCCGTGTAGGCAGGGAATGATATTCGCGAACAGTGAGGGTCGTAATATCGCCAACCCCGCGTCCGTCGAGATTGCCGGCCGAGGCGTGGTGCTCGGCGTGGGCTCGACGCCAGTAATCGTAGGGTGTCAACGTCAGGACGCCGATCACTCTTCCGGTCCAGTCGTCCCAGCGACGACGACCGAAGAGGGAGCCATGGCCGCAGTCGTGTTGGAGCATGAATAGCCTCAGCAGAAATGCGGCCGCCGGCACGAGTAGAACCAGGCCTGGCCAGAACTCAAAATGGACGGCAAACCAGGTGCCGAACCAAAGCAGCAGGAACGGTACCCCTGTGATTGCAAGCTCATAGACGCTGCGACCAACATCTGGCTGTCGATATTTTGCGAGGATCTTCAGCCAAGCTTTTTCGTTTGAGCCTGACTGTAGATCTGATGTGCAAGTCGCACTCATTTATGGATTGCCTCAGTTTGTGGATGAAATTCTGTTCGGCGCGCAACACTTTGGTCGGTGCGGAAGGTGGTCCGGTTTAGCCCAACACGATACGCAACGATGTCAGTGTTACATCTCGTTCGTGTTCGAATGCCGCATGCGCGGAGTGCCGTATCGGCTCGCGACGGTATTGTTGGGGAGGGGCGGGTGCTTTCGCTCCCGCCCATGATAACGGCTAGCCGCGAGAATTCTGCTCGTTTGGCTCTGCGGGATCGTAGTTCAGATCGAAATCCTTCTCGGACTTTTTCCCGGGTGGATCTCGATGAACTGTCGCATCTTCCGAACCCGTGATCACGGTAGGTTTTGCGCTGTGAACACCGGTCGCTTTACGGTCTGCCTGCGAGGGCGCGTACTGGCCCTTGGCATCGTCTTCTGGGTTGCTCATATTTCCATCTCCTCGTTAGAGACGTCGAACATCCCATTGGTTCACGAGTTCCGCGGCTTGAGAAAATATCTTTGCCCGATCGCAGGTCGTGAACTCCGGGGGTCGAAAGCGGATGAACCGTGTCTCGATATCTACCTCAACAGTGTACGCGAAGCGCTCATATCGTTTCGAATGGTTGTTGCCGCAATCGCCGCTTGCCCCATCGCGCTGGCTATCTGATCAAGGCCGGGTACCACATCCCCGGCAGCATAAAAGCCCCGCAAGGCGCCATGTGCAGAATCATGCTTCGCATCGAAAGCTGTTATTACACGCCTGCGATGTGACGCTTGTCGTCGGTCCTTAAAATGCCCCTCGTGCCGGAAACCCCGCCAAACCATGACGCGGCAGCACCGAGTGCCAAGGCAAGGAAGCCAAGGATTGCGCCTGTTGCTACCGTCGTGGCAGCGAGATCGGCGGCCTCTGCGGCCTGCTTTTTGGCGGATTCAATGTTGTCGTGGTAGGTCTTCTCATACTGTTCGACTTGCAGTCGGGCCTGATCAACAGGGATGCCTTGGGCGCGTGAGACTGCATCGGCAGCGCGTGTCCGGGCGTCCTCAGCCGCTGCTTCATCTCCCGTCATGGCCGCCCGGACAGCAGCAACTGCTGCGTCTTGCAGGGCCTCGGGATCATTTCCTGTCGATCCGCGGACCTGCCGTTCTATTCCGGCCATCGGATCGGTTGCGCTGGAGATCGCCGGGGCACTTGCTGCCACAGCGGTCGTAGCCGTTTGTCCGGCTCCGCTGATAACGCTCGAAAGCCCTGAAAACGCGCCGCCGATCAAAGCGCCAACTGACGTGGTCAACATGAATAAGACGACTAGCGTGGTCACAGCCCAGGTCGTCAGACCATGCAACCCACCAGTCGGCTTGTCGGGTCGCCCCGATAGCCTGCTGGCGATATAGCCACCGATGAAGGCTGAAACGATCCCCGCAAGCACGAACCAAATGCCCCCTGCTATCGAAAAGTTAGACGCTTCCGGGTTATCGGAGGTGGTCGGGTCGAGTACGCCAGCGCCGATACCAACGCCCAGGAGGTTGAGCAAGAACTGCGCGGCGAGAGCGATCGCAACACCAGCGAGAACCGCTCCCCAGGAAATTTTATAGAACGCTGCGCCAGAGGCGAAGCCGCTATCGCTATCACGGGCTGGAATAGGAACTGTCATAGGAATTCTCCTGGATCGCTATCGATATTCGGAGCTCGCTAACATGCAGCTGAGGAAGGAGTTCCACGCCCATGAAATCAAGTTTGATACTGAGCGAACGCGCTTCGGAAAAAAGTGAGGCCTCCTGGCGGCGGCCTCTGATCAGTGAGGTCAGAACAGTATCTAAGCGACTTTGTTGGCGCCCTTGGGATTGGCTGAGGCCTCCCCCAATTGGGTAAGCAGCTCGTCGGTCTGCAATTCTTCCTGCAGATTGGCATCCAGCAGCGGAACGGCGTCCGCCAGCCCCAGCTGACTGGCCCAGCTTTTCAACGTTCCATAGCGCGCGATTTCGTAGTGCTCGACGGCTTGCGCCGATGCGATCAAGCCCGCGTCAAGGGCGGGCGATCCCATGAATTCTTCCATGATCTCCTCGCCTTCAGCAAGAATGCCCTGGATCGCTTCGCAGGTTTTGCCACGCGCCGGCTTGCCGATCAGCTCAAATACCTGCTGGAGGCGTTCGATCTGACCTTCTGTCTGGTCTTTGTGAGTCAGAAAAGCCTGCTTGCCCTCAGGGGATTGGGCGGCACGTGCCATCTTGGGCAATGCCTTCAAGATCTGCTTCTCGGCAAAATAGATATCCTTGAGCGTATCAGGGAACAGATCGTCCAAAGTCTTCTCTGCCATCATAGGCTCCATAATTGCTAGGGTCGAAAATGCGGCCATCGAACACGTAGCCGCGTAATAAGTTCCACCGCTTTGAGCGCGATTATTTGTTATCGGTCAAACCGTGAACCTTGATCGCATGTGTTCTCAACGTCCCAAGCGTTGCTGTCGCAAAGTTTTTGATAGGACCGTCAGGCCCATCCTTGACGTACGAGGTAAACATCGCGACAGCCTCCTCGTGGGCCGCGACCTGGGTTGCGAGATACGCTTGGTCGAAATCCGCATCTGACGCCACTTCGAGGGCGGCGAGCTTGTCGGTGTTTTCCTTCGTCAGCCCTGTTGGAAGTTCGATTTTCTCGGCCTCGACAGCCGATTTCAAATCCGTAGAAGACTTGGTGTGATCCATCACCATGTCGCGGGCAAACTGTTTGGCGGCATCATCCTTGCCACGCGCAATAGCGACTTTGCCCGCTTCGATTTCGAACATGTCGGCCTGCGCAGCCTTTTGAGCGAACGCTGTGCTCGCAGCGTCCTGAGCATAGGCCGGAATGCTAAAGGTTGCGAAGGAGTAGGTGATGGCGAAAGCAGCTATCATTAGTATACGGGGGTAATGCATCATTCAATCCTTATCAGCAGTGACAGTCGGAACCTGGCACGATGGTTAGTTGAAGTCGGGAGACATCGTGTCTCCGCGGTACTCCACGAGGTTGCTCACAAACCCAATCTCCTTCAGAGCGGCGACGATCTCTCATGACGACTTGGGCTGCCATTTCGCACCCGAGGCGACCCACTGTTCCTCCACCCCAACGCCGAGACGACGAACAGTCCTTGCGGCGGATACGGCAGGTTCCTTATCTGTTAGAATGGGACCTACCCGAGTTCTAGCCGGTACAGCCCCTTGCGAGGGGCATATGGCGCACCCTAGTTCTGCAACTTTTGTAAATGGCCCCTACGAAGTGCGAGGAACTCTTCCTAGTTCATCCGACAAGCCTAAAGACCGTGGCGGTCTACTGAGAATTTCACGCCGAAAACGATGGTTCCGGCGACATAGTTACGACCGTTTGCCACGCTTGACCGTTCCAGCTGTGCTTGCCGTCACTCAACATCTGCCCAGCGGCTCGAATCGCTTCGGTGCGCATCTTGTCCGAGTTTGTAAGATCAAAGCCGATTTCATCGACGACCGCTTTGCCGTTGAGAACGTGAAAAAAGTACCGCGGCATATGGCTAGGCTCCCGTGCTGTGGCGGGAGCGCATTGTCTCTCTGTCACGAGCTGGCGAACAAGGTGCGGGTGAGGTGATGATTAGATATGCAAACCCCGGCGATCACCAGCACATATGATAGGTTGGGCAATTATGGATCCATATCATGGGGCGCCACCCATTTGCTCCGTGAGCGCCAGTCGAGCCCGGTTCACCCGGCTTTTAACAGTGCCGACTGGGCATCCACATCTCTTAGCCGCAGCCTCGTAACTGTCGCCGTCCACAAGAACCGCATCGAATGCCCCTCGGTGCTCGGGCGAAAGGCTTGCGATAGCCCTGTTGAATTCTTGCATTCGGATTGACCATTCCTGCGCAGGAGGCACGGATGACTGTAGCGAGACACAATCCTCACGACCGGGCGCTTCTCTCACGCTTCGTTGGTAGCGAGTGCAGAACGAGTTGCGAAGGATCGTAAACAGCCACGATCTGAGGCGGGTGCCCGGCTGGAACTTGTCGAGATTGGCGAGGCCGCGCAGGAGTGTTTCCTGAACGAGATCATCGACGTCGTTGGGATTGTCTGAGAAGCGCTTCGCAAATTTCCGGATTTCAGGAATGAGCCTGATCATGTCGGCGCGAATACCATCGTCGGTATCACGATCCATTGGAACTACCTCCAGGTGTTGCGCCGTCCTTGACAGGAAGGGATCCGGGCTGTGCTAGAGCGGATGCGTTTGGTGTGCTCGTGCGATGAGCCTCCCGGCCCTCATCGCGACGTTTGCCTACGAGCCTGCACGTCAGTTCGCTGAGGCGATCAGGGTCTACCAGGGCTCGGACGTAGAAATGCAACACCGCCCTGGCAAGAAATACAGGGTCGACATCCGCGCAAATCGGACGAGTCACGGCCACTCGATACGCGGCCGCCATTGCCCGGATATCCGAGGGGTAAAAAACCGTTGGAAATACTTTGGGAACTGTCTGCACTGATCGCTCTTCCTGTTCGGCCTCGCGGTCGTTACAACTCAGCGTATCTTCTCCTATTGGCCGCTCAATCACATATGTTAATGCTTTGTCACTTTATGCTGCGTGAGAAGCGCGGCCATGATCGCAGTGATCGCCTCGCGCTCGCGTGACATGCAGAAGCCGCTCGTTTGTGCCTTCCCTGTCTGCGATCCCGCAAAGATGGCCGGGATTCCCAGCCCATCCAGTTGATCAGTCAGGAGGATAAGCGCGTCAATGTCTAGGTCTAGGTCGATTATCGCGCCCACGACTAAGCCAATCGCTACGCGGGAGATCCGACCTATGGATAGAACGGGTCCAATCAGTTCGACTCCTGCTTCCCTCCACGCATAGACCATTTTGCGGTCGACGAATGTGTGCTGGCCAATTGATAGGATGAGTAATTTTTCCACAAACTCCGCTTTCTTCGTCTCGAATGCGATGGTTTCGCGGATGTGCATTTTCACCGTGGACTCGGGAATCGTGGATATCTTCCCGGTCGACGAGGTGTCGGTGGTTTGACCCATCTTGTCCAAGTCGAAATCTCTGAACAAGAAATTCAGTAAGAGTTCCCGCTAAATACTTCTTAAGCGCTTCTTCTCCGTCTGGAGATGAGACTGGCGACCCCCTGGCGAGCTTTGACTGGATAAGCAGGCGCGCGTTCGCCGATACGCATTGGTTGACCGCCCTTCCTTTTTCTTTTTGACGCTGGGGAACTCGATCCAGGTCGTCTTGTTCGTTGGCGTCATCCAACTAAGAAGGAACGGCACATGTTCATGAGAGTAGACCAGCTGCAGGCCGACCTGCCAGCTCCAAAACGCGCAGACCCAAATGCCGCCGCCGCTCTGCAGGAGCTTCTCGGCGGGAAGTACGGAGAAATGTCGACGCTTGGAAACTACATGTTCCAAAGCTTCAATTTCCGCAGCAAGGAAAAGCTCAAGCCATTCTATAGCCTCGTCGCCAGCATTACGGCGGAGGAGCTTGGCCACGTCGAACTCGTTAGCAATGGCGTTGCCATGCTCAATAATGGTCCAGACATTCCGGGCGGTGACGAAGGCGATGGAGGCGATATCTCAGGCGCTCCGTGGGAAGGGATGAAAGATATTCGCCTCGCTGCGGCGTTCCTGTCTGGTGGCGGCGGTGCGATGCCCGTCAATAGCAACGGCGTTTCATGGAATAACGATTTCATCACAACCACGGGCAACGTGGTGGTCGACCTCCTGCACAACTTTCACCTCGAATGCGGCGCGCGCCTTCACAAGCTACGGGTCTACGAAACACTCTCTGATCCGACCGGTCGTGAAGTCTGCGGCTATCTCCTTGTGCGTGGTTCCGTCCACGCGCACGCATACGCACTGGCGCTTGAAAAGATCACCGGCGTCGACGTCAAGAAATTCCTCCCGACACCGAACATTCCTCTCGATAAAGTTCCCGAGTGCCAGAAATATTTGGATGAGGGTTCTCACCGCCGTCTTTATACGTTCAGCCCAGGCGATTATAAAGAGATGTCAGGAATTTGGGGTAATGGCGAAGTTGCATTGCCTACGGATCCACCAGGTGAGCTCGAGGTCGTCGACGGCATGCCTGAAGGCGGGAAAATCCAGCAGCTAATCGGGGTTCCATCGGCGTTTACGCCTGACTATGCCCCGGAAGAAATGTTCGAGATTGCGGAGAAACTTTACAAAGCATCACGCTAAAGACCGGGGGGCTTAGCCCCCCGTTTCCAAAGCCATTAACGGACCTCGTAAGCATCCGGCGAAGGCCGCCCTCTTGGTCACTGATTTCTCGTTGACTAAACTTTTTATCGACGAATGGAGACAACGGGCAAAATGCGATATGGATTAGCTAGAAAAATGGTTTTCTGCTCGCGATGATAGGTGCGCAATAATCTACAGGACTGGCTCTATTGCGAATATCTGCCCGCGATGCGGCGAATCCGCCCTACGATCTCCAAGCAAAAGGGATTTGGTGCGTTCACAGCAAGAATGGATCAGTGAGGTAGAGCAGCGAGACGTGACATTTAGAGATCATGCTGCTTGAGCGTCTGCGCTGCCGTCGTCCAATTCCAAGGTAGCAGTTTCTCCATCTTGGTGATCGGCGTGTCAGCGATGCAGGCAAGAACGTGGAACAGCCACGCCTACCGATCGATATCGTTGAGCTTTGCTGTCATGATCAAAGTGGCCACGAGTGCGGCCCGGTCAGTGCCCCGATCTGATCCAGCGAAGAGCCAAGGACTTCCTGCCGAGTGCGAAGCCTCACAAGGCTCGCTCGGCGGCGTTGTTCGTCAGGCAAATCCGGCCGTCGTCTAGGAACGACGTGAAGCCGTCCCATCGCTTGAGCATGTAATCAACGTCCTATCATCAACGTCCTATAACGCGGCCAGCGATGACGGCGGGGCGGAGCGCTGACCTCTCCCGCAGAGGGGGTAAGCCTTGGGCCTGCTGTTTCGGCAGCCCAAATATTTAGGCGGAATTCGGGAGTCGAAGGCTCGCTCGGATAATATGGCGAGCCCTTGTCTCCATGGCCCAGGTGAGTGATCAGTAACTTGCCCAAACTGGTGTAGTTCCGTGGGTTACGGAAGAAATGTCCAAGGTTAACCGCCCTGATATGGGTGTAACACTCCGCACCTAGTATTCGACGAGGTTACCTGCTTCCTGTGCAGCCAGAATGAAAGCTATGCGTGCTGATGCTGGTTCCACGACATGATCAAGGCAATCGAGGCAAGCCTTCACTGCCTCGTAGAACCGGTCACCCTCATCCCCTGGCCAATCCGTCAAGAGCGCTAGGGCGGCGTCTTCTACGGAACTGACGATGCTGCCGCGGTTACTATTATACTGAGTCAATTGAAGCGGTTGAAAAGCATGTGAAGCCTCATATTCCAAGAGAGTATCCTTTCAACCAACTCTGATTCGGCAATGACCCACTCGATGATCGAGTGGGGGACTCGCTAACAGACCAAAATGGCCAGAGTTCCACTGGTTAAAGAAGAAATGTTTGAAGTCTCAACGCCCTCGAACTCACTCACCACTTGTTCCCGGCTACTAATCGAAGCCGGTGCTGGGCCGCAAGAAGAAAAAGATAGGCTGAAAGCTCTATGGTTTCCTCAAATATCTGGCCGTAACCGAGATAGGCCTCTAGCGAAAGATTCATGTGGTTCTCAGCCGCGGTCATGAGCAGAACCGCTACGCCAGCCATCGCAACCTCAATTACCGGTAATTGCCGAGACTTCGACGCAAGGAGACCTACCGTCCAGAGTTTAAACCGAACAAAGAGCCCGAATGAAAACAAAAGCAGCAACCCCACGAGGGGAGCGACCAGAGCCTTGTAGGGCAAAACGGCGCTAGTGTAGAAAGGCCCGCTGGCAGCGAATTTGATCGGCGGCAAAAAAACAGCTCCCCAACTGAGTTCTCGGCCCAGGCAAATGAACCACACTGGAGCTGCCGCAAACCATAGATAGCGCCACGGCTCTTTCGCTTGGGTACCGTAGGATATCGCTTGAAGGCCGCCGATCAAAAGAACAAGGTTTTGGGCCATCTCAATTGGGCCGTTTTCATAACTAGTCCAATTGGGTAGGTGAAACGACAGTATGTAGGCAGCAAGGAAAGCCGCCAACGCGACGAGCCTAAAAGCGGTGTGTACAAACATTCAGGATTGTCTCTAGTTGAATCGCGTCCCAGTCTTCTGGTCGGCAGAACAAACTCACCGCCCCGTAGTCGGCCAAGTATAAATCAAATGCTTGATGCACCTGGATCAGGTCGTTTGAGGTAAAAAGACGATCCAGAAT
>Ga0058693_1000638_pt1 | contig 13467 bp, 14 predicted proteins | sample AgamicOrMarz_FD_55217 | JGI IMG/M metagenome (GOLD analysis project Ga0058693, IMG submission 55217) | Agave microbial communities from Guanajuato, Mexico - Or.Ma.rz | ecosystem: Host-associated > Plants > Phyllosphere > Phylloplane/Leaf | place: Guanajuato, Mexico | collected 2012-06-04 | reverse complement strand
TGCAAGTTCCTATTTTTTATTATTGTCCAACTAGCAATCTCTTATACATACAAATTAACAAAATATTTTATATGATAAGCTATTTTCATCTTGTACTGGCCTTTCCTATGCCATATACAATGATAGCCACGCTTGCCATCCAATCTAATTTTCATTATAAATGTAATCGCTTGCAAAGTAAATTAAAGTAATTGAATATTCTGTTTTTTTATAGCGATATTAGGGACAGCATGAAAAATTCTTATAAGTAGCTAAAAAATTAAATAATTAGAAAGAGATTTTATATGTTAAGATATTGGACCAAAATCAAATTAGCTGTCCGCAAAAGTATACCTTTACGGACATTTCTTTTTTATAAGAAATCTATCATTTTTATCGTTCGTTTAAGTCATGAAACGCATTACGAACGCACCCTTGAATACACACACTTTTACGAACGTTTTGGTCGTAATAGAGAAGAAAGCTTACAAGAGTGAAATGCAATTATAAAAGAGAATAAGGGGAACATCGTAGCTCTTAATATGCTATTGTTAGATGCAGCTCATTGTAGGATAAGTTTAGGAACCTTCATTACGGATTTAGTTCTTCAAACCTTATCTTCGATGGACCAAGAAGAGTGAGATAATAATAGCAATCGCATGTGAAGGGAAGTAATTCTGTGCTGAATAAAGGTGTATTATTAGGACGTCCTAAAGCTCAAATTAGTCCAGAATTTATTAAAATTTATTAGTCGATGGAAGCAAAAAGAAATTATAACTGTACAAGCCATGAAAGGAGAAAATGTAAAAAACAACACCTTACAAATTAATAAAGAAATAGGACAGTACATTAAATGCGGAGACTGTATTTAAGAAGAAACTTGTCAAAATGATTAATATAAGCCGTAAGATCTCCCAAATAAAAATTAATCCTATTTTTCCAAAGAGATTTTTATACTTATCTAAAAGCAGTAAAGCTAATTACATTTTATTTACATATTAAGTTTATATAGTAAAATAAAATCAGTATAAATTATTTATAAGTTTATTCAAAATAAATATATCATTTAGGAGTAATGCAAATGAAAGTTATTACACTTTTTAACAATAAAGGTGGAGTAGGGAAAACCACTTTAGCAGTTAACATGGCTTCTTTTTTTTCTTCTCATTATGAGAAAAAGATATTATTTTTAGATGCAGATCCACAAGCAAATTCTACACAAATGATTGTACCTGAAGATAGGTGGGAAGAGTTTTATGGGCAAGGGCCGAAAAATTCATCTCTTATTGATTATCTTGCTCCAATCCAAGAAGGAGATTCACACTTAAACTTTAAAAATATTCCAATTACTCATAATGAAAATAGATTTGGGGTTGACTTAATTCCGGGACATCCTAGCTTATCCATAGTCGAAGACATTTTAAGTGATGGTTGGAATAAGTGTGTTGGTGGAGATTTAGGAGGATTCAGAAAGACTAATTGGCTGAAAGCGTTAAAAGATCATTATTACAAAGACTATGATTATATGTTCGTTGATGTTGGTCCATCACTAGGGGCACTTAATAGAAGCATATTACTAAATACGGACTACATTGTTACTCCAATGGGTTCAGATATATTTAGCTTGATTGGTGTCTCTAATATTTCTTCTTGGATTAATAACTGGCAAATAGATTACGCTAACGCTACAGCCTTACTCTTAAGAAAACATAAAGAAGAGTCTGTAAGGAAATATCCTCTTAACTTTGAGGTAGAATTAACCACGAGGTTAATAGGCTTTTCTGTACAACAATATGTTACAAAAAGCTTTGCAAAAGGCAGACGCCCTGTTGCTTCTTATGACAGAATAGTAAGACAGATGCCAGAAACGATTATGACTCAATTGAATTTTTTAATACCTCCTCAATTAAGTATAGATGATTTAAATCTAGGAGATGTACCTTATTTATATAGCTTAGTTCCAGTAGCACAATCATGTAAAGCCCCGATGTATAGCTTAACATATGCCGATGGAGCTAAAGGTAACCTGCTGAATTCTGTGAAAAGATATAGTGAAATGTTAGAAAAAATTTGTGAAAAGCTTCTTAGAAACCTTGGTGATGAATATGCAGATTAATTGGCCATCAAACCTCATAGAAGAAATTGCTTATAGGAGGAGTACTCTTTTTTTAGGAGCAGGAATCTCTGCTACGGCAAAAAATGAAGGTGGAGAGTCACCTAAAAGATGGGGAGAATTTTTAAGTGACGCAATTGAATTGCTAAATAATCCATCTCCTACAAAAATAGCATTTATACAAAAAATGATTGATCAAAATAATTATCTCTTGGCCCTACAAGCTATTTATGATGCATGTGACCCTGGGCATTATGCTAATTATATACGGCAAGTATATAGTAGACCCAATTATAAAGCATCAAGTGTTCATGAATTGATAAAAGAAATTGATTCAAAAATAGTTATTACTACTAATTTTGATAAAATATACGAGAATTTATGTAACGATCATGGCTATACGGTAGCACATTATGGAGAATCTAAAAAAATTCTTTCTAATATCAAATGTGCTGAGAACCTTATTATAAAAGCACATGGTTCTGTTGATGACATAGATAGAATAGTTTTTACTCAAAAACAATATTACGAAGCTAAAAAGAAACATCCCGAATTCTACAATATTTTAAATGCTTTATTCTTAACTAATACGGTCGTTTTCCTAGGCTACAGCTTAAATGATCCTGATATTAACCTTATCTTGGAGACTGTAGCAAATACAAGCTCACCTAGCAGTCCTCATTATGTGGTGGTAAAACAAGGTGTTGATGCTGAAGTAAAGCAATATTGGAGAGAGTGTTATAATATTGTCACACTTGAGTATGGTCCTGAATATGACAACTTAGAGGAGAATATTGCTAATTTAGTAGATCAAGTACTTTCTTTTAGGCAAAGTAAGTTGATTTACTGAGTAAATCAACTTAAGAAACTGGTAATACTTACAATATTACCTTTCTTTCATTTTTAATAACACAAATATACTGCTTAATGCATTTAATAAAGAATAACTAATAAATGGTTAACATGATGCTGGTGCAAAGATTAAAGATGCACCAGCACCATATCTCTTACTATCTAAAAGTACATTTCTCTAAAGGTTTAAAAAAATGCTTCAAACAGTTTGTTATCGAAAAATGGTAACATACTTTCAATTTTTTCTCTTTTTTCATTACTCAAACCTATATCAATTCCACTCTCTAACAAATCTTTTTTGGTTAAGATTAATCTTTTTAACGGTATAGCCAAAGTAGCGTATTCTTCTTGGAAACACAATAAGAATTCATCATCTACAAGTCTATGTAGGACACTCCCAATACCATCGGTCGTTGACAAACAATTAATCTCGTAAAAAAAATCAGGAGGAGAGGGTTCATGAAATTCTCTATCTTTGTAGTTTACTTCTTCTCTTCTCTCCATAATCCAGAGGTAAGGATTTATGTCTTCAATTGTATTAGATTGCAATAAGTCACTTTCTTTGAATAATAGCTGAAATAGTCCAATGACAGCTTTGTGGTCTTGATTTGCAGTAGCTCTTTTAATACTTTCCCCTTGATTAACAGTAACATAGTATAAATCGCGCATATGACGTATAATAGCAATATTTTTACATGCCAATGAGCACCTTAGTAAATAAAAAATAGAGTAATATAGCTTAACCGTTGCCCAGGAGTATAACCCTTTGTCAATATTGAAAATAGCTTCAGTAATACTTAAAAGTCCTTTAAAGTATAAATCTTTTGCATCTAAAGCTAAAGATTCATTTAAATCAGCTATATTCTGTGCTGTTAAGTCATAATCTAAGATATTCCTTTTTTTTAAGCTTTGCCATTCTTCAGAAGTAATTCCGCCAAAAAAACCTTCGAATTTTTGTTGTGTTCTTAATCTATTAGAATTCATAATCCTCTTGCTCCGGAATAGATTGTAATAAACTAGTTTCTAAAAATTCTGTTACTCTTTTTCTTGCAGTTTTCCCGTCTAGTCCCTTTATGTCACTTTGTACCAGAAGACTTTGAGAATCTAATCCTAATAAAGATTTAATAGTTGCTGTGCTAAATGATTTTTTTTCTGCACATTTTGAAATCAAAGATTCAATAAAGAAATCCACTGCACCATAGAATCCAGCGTTTTTCATAAATGGATTCTTAGTTTTACTCGTCCATATATCTTTCTTATCATAGTAGTATTCTAGTGCTGAAAAATAATTCATTATTGCTTGCTTTTGGCGGTTTAAATCTTTTAAATTATACTTCACGAATACACCGTCAGGCTCTAATGCTTTTTTTAAACTTGAAACAACAGTTGAAAGGTCGATATTTCCAGATCCACGTGGTGCTCCAGGAAATTTTACTGCCTTGTAGTAAGGGGAGCCAGTGTTTTCATTTAATTCTATAGCTATATCTCCAGCTCTTATCATCCCTAACTCAGTGTTATTTTCTTCGACTATTCCATATAAATCATAAATTAAACTCTTTGGAACCGGCTTTTGTTCACTGTTTATATTTAAAAATATTAGAGCTGCTTCTCTTGTAGATAAACCTATACTCATCGAAACTAAAATTTCTTTCTCCCCAATGGAATCATTATCTCTCATTGCCTCTTCTAGACCTGCTAGTCTATGTTGACCATCTATTACCTGTGCAGATGAAGGAACAATTGGTATTTTAAAATTCCTTGTGTTTACATCGTACTCGGGTGTATATTCTTGATTTGTCCAATTTAATATAAATGTATTAAAAAACATATTTCCATTTAAAACAAACTCCTTAACCGACTTTATTCTTTGCTTGTTTAATACTCTTTGAACTGCACCTTCTTCCTTATCTTTTCCTCTCACAGCTACATAGTAAATATTTACTGCATCCTTTACTTTCATCGGTAAAGTATAGAATTTTAAATCACCAAAAGTGTTTTCGAGACATTTATACTCATAATTTTGCATATCTTTCACCTCATTAGTTAAATATTGAACCCATCCTGTTACACTTTATCCTTCTATATTAAAATTTAACTGTAGAGCAAATAATGGCCATGTTTTACTTTTGATTGGGGAAGGTCTTCTCTCCCTTTAAAATGTATTAAATAAGTATATAAAATTGTAGAGGATTGTAATGACATATGGTGCTCCTTCATAAAAAATAGTCTTAATGTTATATGATTATATCATATTTTGGATTTTATTAGATATTTATCTTTAATTTGCATAATAAGTATAAAAATTATTTGAATATCTAATATGCAGGTTAAAGATAAAAAAAATAGACTTCTTTACAGAAGTCTATCAATAATGAGTGGTTTGCTTTATTTTTTGCTAGTTCAACAAATACTATAAATTAAGCCCTAAAGAAGTTTGGCCATGTTTTTCTGTGTCATTTTTCTTAGTTTTCTTTTTGGGTTCTTTTTTAGTATCAGAATTATGTCTAAAATCATCATCCACCCATAAACCATTTTTCTTGCGCAATTCCTTTACTTTCTGAGGGAAAAGCTTATTCTTTTCCTCATAAACTTTATCAAATAATTTTCTATCCTTCTCTTTATTTTCGAGCCTTTCTTTAATAACTTCGCAATTTCCTAATTCAAACCCTATCCATTTACGACCTAATAATTCGCTAACTGCAAAGGTTGTTCCACTTCCTCCAAATGGATCTAAAACAACGTCCCCTTCGTTTGTACTCATACTGATCACACGATCCAGCAACTTGACACTTAGTTCATTAAATTTTCTATTCTTAGAACTACTATGTCTAACAGGATAAATATCTGACCAAACATCAGAAAGGGTTACACCATTAGGGTTCATTTTGTTTTTATAACCACCATAGTCTTTGATTTCTTTGCCACATCCAGGACAAGTTTGTAATGGTATTCTTTGAACGTTAAAGGTATTTGGTTTATGACCTTTTACGTAATACAAAAGACTATAGTTAGCTGGATACAATCTATTTTGGATTGGAAGTCCAAACTTCATATCAACTGTTATTGAATTCCTAAAGTTCATCTTTCTGTTTAAGTACTCAGAAAGGTAGCTATTCCACCGTGGGATATTATAAATAAATAGAGAACCTCCAGGTTTTAATACCCTTGTACACTCATCTATCCACTTATAATACCAGTCTAAATATCCACTTGTAGAATTTTTATCGGTTACCCCTTCATCATACTCTTTATCTAGATTAAATGGCGGGTCTGCAAACACAGTATCCACACTCTCATTAGAAATTAATTTAAAGAGTTCTAAACAATCTCCATTATATAAGGTTCCAAGATCTGAAGTATAATACGGTTGAATTGTTTGAATAGTCGTTTCAGTCTGCTCAATACCACGTTCTTCTTCAAGGATTTTGGCAATCTCTTTAGTTTTCTTCAAAAACACGTCCTCAAATCCAACAGGTATTCTTCCTAATTTCAATTCTAATTCAACTTTATTCATTTCAAGGTAACTAAGTATCCCTCTAAGAATATTTTCGTCGCTTGGAATCATTCCACTCTCTTTAAAAAGGAGTAAATCCTTCTTATTAATTTTTGATTTTTTTAATGCAGCATACATTTCGCTTTCTGTATGCCCAACCTGATCAGCCTTATCTTTAACTATGTCAAAAACAGTAAAAAAACGCAATTTCATACACCTCATGTCACTTATAGTCTGTAGACCTATAGACTACATAATTCTATCATCCAAATTATACAAGAGTCAATTGTTCTAGGAGGTACTATGGCTAGTAATATAAAAATTTTATTTGGAAAAATGGTTCGCCAGAAAAGAATGACGTTGGGAATATCCCAAGAAGAACTAGCTTTTTCTTCTGGTCTCCATAGAACCTATATTTCCGATATTGAACGAGGGACAAGAAATGTCTCCTTAGACAATATCGAAAAAATTGCAAATGCACTTTGTATACCACCAAAAGACTTACTTGATTTTACTATAATCAACAACTTTCAACAAAAAGAAAACAATGGAGGGGAAAATAATGAAAATTGAGAAGGTATATATGACAAGGGAAGCTGAAGAATTAGTAAATAACGATAGACTCTTCAAACAGTCCTATGAGGAAGTCGTTGCATCAATTTGTTCTTCTGTATGGCCAATGGACTCTGAAACCTTTATTATCAATAATACTGAAAAAAATGGTAATGGAGTTGTGCCGGTTAAAGAACTTTGCTATGTAATGTTAGAAGATACATATAATTGGTTTAGAGAGAAACCACTTGATGTGTTAAAAGTAGAAAAAAAGAAAGGTGGCCCAATCGACGTTTATAAAGAATTTGTGGAAAACAATGAACTGAAGCGTGTAGGTTTAGAATTTGAGACTGGAAACATTAGCTCGGCCCACCGTTCTATGAACAAACTTCTATTAGGACTAAATAGAAAAGAAATTGACTTAGCAATGATTTTAATGCCTGTGTTTGAACTATCCAGGTTCCTCACTGATAGAGTTTCAAATTATGAAGAGTTAGAACCTTATTTCGAAAATACAGAAGGTAAACCATTTATCTATATTGGTTTTAATGCTGATGAGTTTAGTTCTTCAGTTCCCTTTATTCCTAAAGGATCAGATGGAATGTCAAAACGTTCAATTAAGAAATGGAAAGATAAAATAGAAAACAATTAATCGACGTTACAAGAGACTCCTATCAATGGAGTCTTTTTTCTTTCATATATTTTTAAATTTCTTGATAGAATATATACGACTAAAGAAAAGCTGCATTTCAAGTACATACATAATAACTATATAGATGAATAAAGAGACAGTAATAAAAAGATTTAAAAATCCAATAGTATTTTTACTGTCTCCCAGTTTCCTTTACCACAATCAGTAGGGATATGTAGCAATACTTGCTCTACCGTTAGTACAATTAATTCATCTTTTACTATGTTCCAAATATGAAAGATATACCTTTCTTTATTTTCTATAGCTTTTAACCATTCATTTCTTGTCAAGATAAACTGCCTTGGTTCGTAAGTACAAGCCTTGACTTCAATCATTAATTCACAAATTGAAAATTGTTCTGTCTTCTTATAAGATAAAATATCAAAACCTGCTGTATTATCAATTAAAGCAATCCACTCAGGTTCTTTTTCTATAAGTTCATTTTTTAATCTTATCTTTTCGTATTTAATACTCCTTCTTTCACCTTCTCTTCCAATTTCTAATTTTCGATTTTCCTCTATAGAACGAAAAAATTTCCCGATATCGTCCCACCACATCATTGTTGCTTCGGACATAGGATTTTCCAATAGATCTGCGACTTTAAGACATTGCTTAACGTCATCACTTAGCAAGACTATCACCTTGTTCCTTCCAAGGTATGAATGAAGAGCCCAAAATGGTTGGAAATGTATCATTAAACGTTTTAATATTCCCCTTAATTGTTCTTGTCTCGAACCTGGTATAGTAAAAGCCTCCCATCCAATTAATTGCCCAAGATGCTGAGCTTTTTCATAATCATACGAGGCAAGATATGCAGGGCCGTTTCTTAATTTTTCTATAGCACCTGCAACATTATGTTCTGGATACCTTTCTAAGAAAAGACAAATATTAATTGCTCCATCGATAATGCTTATTTTAAACCAAGAATCTTGCATTAAATGTCCTCATTTTCTTTTGGTGAAGGTGCTATACCAGTAAGCTCTTCTATAATATCTCCAAGATCTTCAAAAGATATATCCGAGTCTATGGGCAGCTCAGCTTCTTCTTCATCTAAAGCGAGTTGCCTTAAATCAAAGTCCTTAAGTGCTTCCGACATAGTATTAAGTTTTTCTATGAGTCGGCGTCGAACAGAAAAATCTATGGATCCCATAGTAATAGGTGCAACACTTTCCAGTATGTGTATATAAGTTCGATCTTCTTTGCTTAAACCATAGCGATGAATACGATCAACTGATTGAAGATAATGTGCAGCATTGAAGCTTCTATCTACATATATAGCATGATGACAGACCTTATGTAGACTGATCCCTTCACTACAAGCAGCAGGATTGGCAACAATTATATTGGAACCATTTGTTTGATGAAAAAGCTTAATTCTTCCCTCTCGCGTATTAGGATCGTCCTCATCCCCAGTTTCAACACCGCCATGGATATATGTTGCTCCTAAATCTTTAAGTAATATTGAAATTCGTTCAACATTTTCCCTAAAGCTGGACCAAATAACACATTTCTCTCCATTTGACACTAATTCACGTGCTAATTCACAGGCCTTTATTAACTTGGGTGAATCCCACTCTTCTATAATTGATGAGAATATCCCTTGAACTTTTAAATCATCATATTGGTAGTTATGAAATTGTTCTTCTGTTAGACTTCGTACTACCATTATTGGATTTGATGAAATTTGAAGTAGCCTTATTACTGACTTTTTTGCAGACATTAGGTCAATACTCCCACTCGACTTTATTCCTTCAAAGCGTGTAAGGAATTCAGAACGCACAATACTATATAATGTCAGTTGAGCTGGCGACATGTCGATCCTGTAGAATTTACGTTCAACTGGCGGTAGCTCTAATTCCTTTTTAGTAGTCCTTACGTAAAAATTTTTTAAAATCTCATGGGGCATAGAAGCCTTTGTGGTAGCCTTCCCGATTGATTGACCTGGCCACAAAAAATCCATCTGGGGTGCAATATCTAAAATTGAACGAGGTAATGGAGTACCACTTAAAATATCTTTTCGTACAGGTAAATGTGCAATCCTCAATAGCAAATTTCCTCTTTTCGACCGATCTCCCCCTTTCATTCTATGACTCTCATCAAGAATTACATGTACTTTATGAGTTGCAAAGAAGCGTGCCAGTTGTTCAGGAACCCTAATAAACTGATCATAACTTATAATCATTTGTAAAGAAGGTTTTTCTAAAATATGTTTTATTGTATCTGCTCCTCCCTCCAGTCTTACAAATCTCCAATCATCCTTTACTGAAGGGTCCATACAATCTTCTATAACTTCATCCCAAGCCATAAATGCATTTTTGGGTGCAACTATTAATAAAAAAGTATTAGAATCTCTCGTCAGAATGTGCGTTGCAAACGCAACTGTTGTTTTTCCTGCTCCCGGTACGGAAAAGTTTGCACCGTTACTTAGGCTGACCATAATTGATAAATCACGAAGCTGAGCACTTGTTAATACTCGTTGAGTAAAACCCCTTTGTTGTAAAATAAGTGGAATCTCCTTAACTGTTACAGTAACTTTGTGATTTCCTAAAGCAGCTCTTGTGGCTCTAAATTCATTACGGAATTTTGTCAGTTGAACTTTAGCGCCTTCATTATATTCTGTTTTAAATCCATGACTTTTCTTTAAGCCTGCCAGTTCGCTCACAATAGAAAGAATTGTAGTCCAATCAGCAACAATCAAGCTCTTAGTTATTTCAGCATCTGGTTGAAAGCTCAAAATAAGTTCTCGTATCCTATTCCAGGCTGAGTTAGAGAAACTACCTTTTGGTCGCAATTGACCTTTTGTACCATTTTCGATGTAATTGATTTGTAGCTCCATTTAATATACCTTCTCTTCTATCTCTAATGATTCAAGATGCTTTTGACTTATTTCTATAATGGCTTTCAAATTCCCATAAATCTCATTGTGATTACCAGGATCTCCAATAGAAAAATCAATAGCATTTAGATTTTTAAGAGCTTCTCTAGTTCTTTTGAGATTTGCAGATCTTTTATTTCCTTCTTTTCTTGCCTCTTTGATACTTTCATAAATCCTAACCATTTTTTGTGCATTCTCGTGCGTCCGTTCATGGTCAGCTAACAAAGGTTTAATTGACGAAAAAGGAGAAAGGTTTGTTATCTGACAGCTATCAATTAAATCCTCTTCTTCATCGTCTGATTGAATAAACTCTTGCTCAGAAATACTTATATCTATCTTTTCTTCTTCAGCAAATTGAGTTAAAACTTCCTCGCAATCATTTCCAAAGATTGCTCTATACTCATGCACACGGTCGCCTAGATTTCTAGATTCTTTAGCAAATACATATCCAACTAATCTACGTATATCAGCATCGTCTCCAGATTTACCAACTAATGATAATTGTAAGTTTTTAAAGAGTTGCTCACTTGCAGAAACCTCCCAATAATGATAAGGCTTCTTTAAATAATCTTCTAGATATTCTTCTACAAGGGCTAACTCATGTAATTCAGCGTTCAGTTCTTCTTCACGTTTAAATCGGTAGACTTCCATAACTTTTTTTCTTGTCATATTTAGTTCTTCAATAGCGTGCTGAATTTTTAAACGTCTTTCAAGCCATCCATATTTAAGTTTTGTTTCAGGAATCATCTGCAGTTCAATCTCTAACATCTCAATTTCATATTCAGTCATTTCAGGAGGTAAAACTATGACATCTACATGACTAAACTTTGCATATTCTCTCGGTGCCTTTAAAAATAATTCTCTCATAGCAGCAAGGCGACGATTTCCATTTACCACAACTCCATCAGATGTAATTAAAAGGCCTTCAGTCTGAACAGCTGTATATTTAAGCTCATCATAGATTGGTCCCTTATTATCCTGTGAAAGCTCAAACAAAATATTGTGTTGAATAGCTTGAGCACTTTCATTTTCTTGACCTTGAGAGAAAAAATTTGCATCTTTTTTACTGTACTCACTTATATAACGTTGTTGCAAAATAAGTGAACGACCATTCCTCATACGGTAAATTGGTAGGTCTATCGGAACTCGTACTACAGAACATTCTGTTGCGTTGTCTCGTAAAAATATTATTTCTTTTCGTTTTGATGAATTTTTCTCAGTGTCTATGCGCACACGACGGTCTATTCTATCAACTATATTAATCTTATACATGTAATCTCCCTTTCTAACTTTTTTTATTAAGCTTTGACCAATATCGGAGGATATATACTCCTACACAAACTAACTAGTAATATAGATTTTTTATTAATATTGTTATTAATATTGTAGGAAAGGATAAATTAATTCTTAAATGATTAGCAACAACCTAATAATAGTTATGAAGGTGTTATTTTATAAACAAGAAGAAACCTTTATCCATTGAGAGCTAGGGGTGGATTTAGGTAAAATAGAGGAAAAGCATACAGAATATGTAGAGAAGGTGTCCTTATGAAAAAAGTGGTGGCTGCAATTATAAAAGATCAAGATCAACTATTAATCGCTCAAAGGCATTCAAAAGACCCTTTGGCCGGCAAATGGGAATTCCCTGGAGGCAAGGTGGAACTTGGTGAGACACCTGAAGAATGTCTAGTAAGGGAGATAAGAGAAGAGTTACGAGTGGAAGTAGAAATTGGCTCTTTTTATGACGACAATGTATATGGCTTCAAAGATCAGGCTATTCATCTATTATTCTATTGGGCAGAAATCATGAATGGCGAGATCACACCAGTTGTTCATGATGATGTAAAATGGATCACTATAAAGGAATTAGCAAAGTTTGATTTTGCTCCTGCTGATATTCTCATAGTAAAAAGGCTGAGGAGAGAGAATATATGAGTTTTGAACACGGATTACAACCTTCTGATGTTTTAACAAATCAAGAACTAATGAGCACATTTAAATGTGCAATGGTTGGAGGAATGAGGTATTCACACCGTACAAAATGCTTTAGTTCTCATTTCTGACCATACGAAGTCTTTGTATGATGATCGTTGGATTAGCAATGTGTTTCACTATACAGGGATGGGGCAAGTAGGGCATCAAAGCTTAGATTATAGTCAAAACAAAAAGCTATATCAATCAATTCANACGAATGTAACTGTATATTTATTTGAAGTATTTAAGCAGAATCAATATGTTTTCCAAGGTGAGGTATACTTGTCAGATGATCCTTATCAGGAGAAACAACTCGACAGAAATAACGAACTCCGACTTGTTTGGGTATTTCCTTTAAGTTTAAAGAATGAACACAATGAGGTATTGATTCCAACAGAATTTTTAAAATCCAGAGAGAAAATTCAGGAGAAAAAAGCAAAAAGGCTGACGCAAAAGGAGTTAATGAATAGAGCTTCACGCGCTTCTCATACACCAGGTTCTCGAATGGTTGTTACAAAGGGATATGAAAGAGATGTGTACGTTTCAGAGTATGCTAAGAGAAGAGCAAATGGCGTTTGTCAATTATGTGAAGAACCTGCTCCATTTCATACTAAGAAAGGCGAGCCATATTTAGAAACCCATCACATTGAATGGTTATCTAAAGGTGGCGAAGATACAATTGGAAACACAGTTGCTTTATGCCCAAACTGTCATCGCAGGATGCATTCTTTAAATGCAAAAAAGGATGTAGAAAAGTTAAAAGTAGTGGCATCTAAGAATTAAATACAAAGAGCAAATTCTGATAGAAGTGAGTTTGCTCCTTTCACTCTTTAATAATCTATTTTACAAATAAACATCTTTTTTTACTTCCTAGAATCAAACTTATGGAAACTAGAAAAATAAAAATTACAACCCTACTCATTTCTGAGTTAGGGTTG
>Ga0058693_1000622_pt1 | contig 13656 bp, 11 predicted proteins | sample AgamicOrMarz_FD_55217 | JGI IMG/M metagenome (GOLD analysis project Ga0058693, IMG submission 55217) | Agave microbial communities from Guanajuato, Mexico - Or.Ma.rz | ecosystem: Host-associated > Plants > Phyllosphere > Phylloplane/Leaf | place: Guanajuato, Mexico | collected 2012-06-04 | reverse complement strand
TAACTTAGAGAACGTTGGTTATGCAATGCCGACGCAAGAAAGTATTTACAACATTGTCATTATGGAAGAAGTACAATCAATTATCGGACTTGGCTGTGGTGCATCAAGTAAATTTGTTCATCCGAAGACGGGAGCAATTACTCACTTCGCAAATCCGAAAGATCCAAAATCATATAACGATGGCTTTGTGAAATATACAGAAGATAAACTGAAAATTTTAGAAGAGCTATTTGCATAAGAAGAAAGAGGTTGTTCCGAGTNGGAACAACCTCTTTTTTATCCTGCAGTAACGGGCGGTCCGATTATATCTTGTCAGTTTTTGTCGGTAAGTCGATATATTCGAAAAANCGCTGATATAATTCGAGTTGCGCTGATATATTTTGAAAATCGCTGATATATTTCAAGTTACGGTCGATATATCTGGAAAATCGNCGATATAATTTCATTTACCGTNTAGCGGTACCGTATGTAAAACTATGTCGATAATAATCAGAAAAATTAGTCAAATCATTAAAGGACAATGTCTACTTATGGACGAAATGATAGATTTATGAAAGAGAAAAGGGGGAAATTGTTGGCATGTACATGACGATAGGGAGAATTTTTGATTTATCAGTTGGTAAGTATCCGAATAAAGAGGCGTTAGTGGAACCTGAAAAGAATATTCGCTGGACGTATAAACAGTGGGATGAACAAATAAATAAAACGGCGCANGCTCTATTAGAAGAAGGGGTAAGAAAGGGAGATACTGTATCTGTTTACTTATATAATTGCCGTGAATTTGTAAACGTTTACTTAGCCTGTGCGAAAATTGGAGCGATCTTTAACCCGATTAATTTCCGCTTAAAAGCAAAAGAAGTATCTTATATTCTTCAGGACGCATCCTCGAAAGTCGTTGTCTTTGAAAAAGCAGTTGAGTCAACTGTTGCTATAATTGAAAGAGATTTTCCAAATACATCTTTTTGGTCTATAGAAAACGATAAACCTTCCTATGCAAGTTCCTACCATGAAAAAGTGAATGAAGCATCTTCTGAGAAAGTAAATATCGAAATTGATGAAATGGATTATTGTTCAATGCTTTATACGAGCGGTACGACAGGTCATCCGAAAGGCGTATTACATCGTCATCGTGAAATGACTGAGCATAGTATGATTTGTACGTATTTCCTTAAATATAATAGAGATAGTGTAGGGCTTGTTGTGGCGCCTTTATATCACTGTGGTGAATTAAATGCCGGAATCATACCACGCATTCAAGTTGGTGGAAAGAATGTTATTTTGCATCATTTTGATACAGAAACAGTATTACATACGATTCAAGAAGAAAAGATTACGACGTTCTTTGCAGCGCCGACGATGTGGAATATGTTGTTGCAAAAAGATTTAGCTCAGTATGATTTAACTTCGATGAAGATTGGTATATACGGCGGAGCAGCAATGGCACCGGCGTTAGTGAAGGAATGTAAAGAACGCCTTTATATTGATCTTGTTCAAATATACGGAATGACAGAAATGGGACCAGTTGTTGCGTTTCTCGTAGAGGAGGATCAAATTACGAAAGCTGGTTCAGCAGGCACGCCATGCTTTAGCCACGAAGTTCGTATTGTGAAACCGAACGAGGAGGCACCGGCAGAACCAGATGATGTATTACCTCCTTATGAGGTGGGAGAAATTATTTTACGTGGCCCAACTATGATGGCTGGCTATCATAATCGCAAAGAGGCAAATAAAAAATCGATGTATAAAGGATGGTATCATTCTGGTGATTTAGGATACTTCGATAAAGATGGTTATTTATTCGTTGCAGATCGCGTTGATGATATGGTAATTAGCGGTGGTGTAAATATTTACCCTCGTGAAATTGAAGATTTCCTTCATAGTCATCACGGTATATTAGATGTGGCGGTACTTGGTGAGCCAGATGAATTATGGGGAGAGCGTGTGGTGGCAGTTATTGTGAAGAAAGATGAAACAATAACAGAAGCTGATTTAGAAACGTATTGCAAAGAAAGTGATGAACTAGCAGATTATAAACGTCCGCGTCATTATTTATTTGTAGATGAACTCCCTCGTAATGCGAGCGGGAAGTTGCAGAAGTTTGTACTGAGGGAGTCGTTGAAAGGTGCGAAAAAATAGAAAATGAAGGATGCCCCATATCTATGGGGTATCCTTCATTTTTCTATATTAAACAGAAGAAACAATATCTTTGTTAATTCTCATTTCTTCTTGGTGAAGGTTAATTAGCGCATTTGAAATAAGGTGGAAAAACAAAGTGGATGTAATACAAAAAGAAAAGGCACCCTAAGGTGCCTCTCTTCGACTTGAACCATTTCATTTCATACGAATCTATCCGTATTACCATTACCCCTTTGTTATGAGTGTAAACACANACTATAAAGCAGAATCGTCTATATACACTAGATTGTTAGTTCACAAAAGACAAGAGATTTGAGATCAATATNGAAGTGACGCCACATCCCCTATAATAATTGATATGTTACGCCTTTTAAAAGAATCTGCTTTATAGAACGTGCCCACAAGTTATATTTTACTACATGTAATATTCATTTAGTGTATTTTTGATGAATATGTATAATTACATAAACTGTATGAAAAAAAGAGAGTATACTCTGATATTGTGTGATAAAGATAAAGCCCGCCTACGGAATAGGGGGCTTTTCTTACTTTTTATAAATATTTATTCCAATTATATTATCAGATGAGTCTAAACGAATATAAACGTCATCTGATAAAAGGTGTGCATTATATATTCTTTGTTTATATGTTGATATCTCGAAGCGTTTTCCATTTAATTCACATTCTAGAATAATCATATCGCCATGTTCTTTCCAATTTATTAATTTAGCAGTTGTATTCATATAAACCTCCTCTGAATCATTTTATGAAAATTANTAGAGATAGTGTGAGAAAGGAGTTTATATAACAAAAAAAGACACCTTAAGTGTCTTNTTTGATTACTATAAAAGTCGTTGAATGAAATAGGTTTCTATTTTTATTTGCGTGAAAANCCTTCTTCATCAAGGTATTCCGCAGCTTCTGGATAAGAGTTGAATGTACCGTCTAAGTTTACACCAGCGTACACGTTCCACATGTCATCCTCTGAAATAAGAGTAAGAATATGACCATCTTCGTTCTGCCATTCTTCTTCTTTCGCAGGTTCTACAGGTGCTACTACCTCTTCTTGTGATAGAAGGTCAATTGATTTCTCAATTACTGAACGTAACTCCTCTGCTGAAAACTCACGGATGTTAACCATACCTTTATCATCNGTTTTNTAACCTTTAATACCGCTTGCATANACAAATCCATTTCCATTTGGGTGTAAATGAAATACAACGTTCTTTTTATCTAAACGACTTTCTTCAAAGTGGAAGTTTACACGTTTTAATGATACGTTCTTTCTTTCTAGTTCTGGGAAAGATTCAATAATCGATAATTTTTCTTCAAAAGTTAGCATAGTGCCTCCAAGTATATAGTAAAAGATTTAATTTGTTCATTATAGCATAGTTGCAATTGTTTCCAAAGATAAGGGGAAAACTTTTCGTTGAATCCGTTTACGTCACGAGAATGTAAAAAGTGAGCTAACGAATGTATCTTTTTAGGTGTACAATGGAACATGGACTTTATACAAAGGTGGTTTTTTTATGTTTCAAAAAATAGCAAAGGAATGTTTAGCAGGATTTACTGTTGCGATTGTTGCGTTACCACTTGCGATTGCGTTTGGTATTGCTGCGACAGGAACGTCTGAGGGAGCGCTTGTTGGATTGTATGGTGCAATTTTTGCAGGTTTATTCGCAGCGTTATTTGGCGGGACACCTGGGCAAGTAACAGGGCCAACTGGACCGATTACCGTTATTGCAACAGGAGTTATTGCGACGCACGGGTTAGAGGCAAGTTTTATTGCCTTTATGATGGCAGGATTATTTCAAATTTTATTCGGTGTATGTAAGCTCGGTTCTTACGTTCGATATATTCCGTATCCTGTCGTTTCAGGATTTATGAATGGTATTGCATTAATCATTATTTTAGGTGAAATAAAGCATGTACAAAATAGTTTTCTACTTGTTGTGTTAACGATTATTGTAATGATTGTTTCTGGCAAATGGATTAAGGCGATTCCGTCTAGTTTAGTAGCACTAGTCGGTGTGACAGCTTTGCTTCCTTTATTTTCTTCTCTACTCGAAGGACTTACAGTAAAGTTACCGATTATCGGAAATCTTTCACTAAATAAAGTAATTGAAAAGATTGGAACTATTCCAGAAGCGATACCTACGCTTCATATTCCATCTTTAAGTGGAACAGGAATAGCAGCACTTATTTTACCAGCGCTTAGTATTGCTTTGTTAGGGTCGATTGACTCGTTGTTAACATCGGTCGTAATGGATAATGTGACAGGTACACGTCATAAAAGTAATAAAGAGCTCGTTGGACAAGGTATCGGTAATATGATGAGCGGATTGTTTGGCGGATTAGCAGGTGCAGGTGCGACTGTAAGGTCTATCGTGAATATAAGAAGTGGCGGTAAAACGGCACTTTCGGCATGTATGCATAGTGTTATCTTATTTATTTTTATTATGGGTCTTGGTTCGGTCGTACAATATATTCCACTTGCTGTATTATCAGGTATTTTAATTTTAACTGGTATTGGAATGTTCGATTGGGAAAGCATGAAAAAGATGCATGTCGCTCCTAAAGGTGATGTCGTTGTTATGCTCGTAACGATGATTGTAACGGTGAAGTTCGATTTAATGATTGCTGTTGCCTTTGGTATTATTCTTTCGTTCATCATATATATGGTGAAATGTAAAGAACGTAAAACTTCTATCGTAAAAGAAAAAGAAGAAACGTACACAATTCAAGGGCCGCTCTCTTTCCTATCAGTAGATCGTATTTTCTCTACTTTACAAGATGTGAAGTCACCGGTTGTTTTACGTATGAAAGATGTGCGTTATATGGATGTATCAGGAGCTATGGCATTATTAAATTTTGTTGAGCAATCAAATAAAGTAGGAGCAAGTGTAAAGCTTGAGCAAGTACATCCGAGTATTGAAAAAACAATCGCAGTAATGGCAAGCGATGAACAGAAAGAGCAATTGAAAATCTTAAGTGTTTAGATAGTAATTAGAATATCTCACAATTTTACATAAATTATAATGTAGAGTTGTGGGATGTTTTTATAATGTTTTTAGTAATATGTATCGCAGTGACAGAGAGGAAGGGCTCTTTTGGCGTAACAGAAACGCTTATAGTGTGTACATATATAATGGAAGGAATTAGAAAAATATTGTGAAGAGACAGGCTTAAATGGGTTCGCTTTTCTATTTTGAAAAAAAAACCAAGTATTCAACCTATAATAAATTTGTTATGATAACCAATGGGATAAAATGAATCCCTATCGCTTAAAACAATATGTTTGAGAGTATATGTATAAAAGAAAAGAGAAAAAATATGAATAAAACATTTGTAAAAGGAGCAGCAATTTTAACCATTACAACTTTTTTGTCNAAATTGCTTGGTAGTTTTTTTCAAATTCCATTACAAAATATTGCAGGAGATGAAGTGCTNGGTATTTTNCGCCTTGTTTTTCCTGTATATATGATTGCTCTTACATTATCGGTAGCCGGAGTTCCACTTGCAATTTCGAAACTAATTGCAGAGTTGAACGAAAAAAATAAGCAAAAGGAAATTGCGAAATTATTTAAATCAGCGTCAATTATNGGGATAGCATTTGGCGTTTTCGGCTGTTTAGTCATTGTATTATTTTCTATTGAAATTGCNAATATGCTCGGTGGACAAGAAACTAGAATGCCGTTGCTTATTACTTCATTAGCATTACTCATTGCGCCATACATGGCGGTGTATAGAGGGTATTTNCAAGGTTTCGGTGATATGAAACCAACAGGNGTATCACANGTCATTGAGCAATTTGTNCGTGTGTTTTTTATGTTAATAATTGCTTACATACTAGTATCNTGGGATAAGAGTAATACTGTTATTACTAGTGGTGCGATGGTTGGCTCTTTTCTTGGAGTCATTAGTTCGCTTATATATTTGCGTATAAAATATAATAGAAGTCCATACTACAATAAAAGCAATTCCTATTCGCTCCGAGATTTAAGAGAAAACGGCAAAAAGATATTGCGGGTATCGATCCCAATCGCTATCGGAGCTTTATCAATGCCACTTTTAAATTTAGTAGACTCGCTTACAATACCGCATGTATTACAAGGATCATCAACAGAAATTCAAGAACAATTTGGAATATACAGTCGCGGTTTTGCATTCACGCAAATAATTGTTATTTTTGCAAGTGCAATTGTATTTCCGTTAATACCACTCTTAACTTCCGCATTGGCCAAAAGAGATATAAATTTGGCGAAAATAACAATTCAAAATACAAATCGACTAGCGCATGTTTTGACAGCACCNTTAACANTATGGTTGATGGCATTAACAGTACCGTTAAATGTCGGATTGTTCACAGANGTAAAAGGCAGTAGTATGTTAACAGTTATGATTGGCAGTTCGTATTTTACTGCGGTTATGGTATTATCAATAGGTGTTTTACAGGGCATTAACCGTTCTGCACAAGCTGCATGGATTGTTATTGGTGCGAGTTGTGTGAAAGTCATGTTAAACATNATGTTCGTGCAGAAGTTTGGCATAGATGGAGCGGCGTATAGTACANTAATTACTTACGTATTGATTTGTATTGTAAATCATTTGTATATTCGAAGCTATATTGCCTATTCTATTCATTTAAAAAGCTTTTTCGGTGTGCTAGCAATAGCATGTATTTTGGGACTAGGATTGTATGAATTATGTAATGTGATAGATGTTACAACTTCAAGAATTATGACGTTATTATTCAGTGGTATAGCATTAAGTATTACAACCATTTTGTATGGTGTATGTGCTTTGAAATTAAAATGGATATCAATAAACAAAATACCATTTTTGAAAAGATAAATATAGAAATTTAATTTTTTATTATAATTCATATGAACTGATAAAGAGGAAACTATGTAGGGTATCAAGTGTTTAGGTAAGGAATGGGTACTAGTTTATGTTAGATGAAATAAACGGTTACCTAGTTTTGGAGGAGATTTAGGGTGCGTTTAGTCTTATCAGGATATTATGGTTTTTATAATGTTGGAGACGAGGCGATTCTACAATCAATTATTGAATCGTTAAGTAAAGAGAACCCGGATATAGAACTAGTAGTACTATCAAATGATTCTAAATATACAAAGGAAANGTATGGTGTAGAATCGGTAGATCGCTGGNATATAAAAGCTGTTTATCATGCNATNAAAAACAGTGATGGAGTTATTAGCGGTGGCGGGAGCCTTCTTCAAGATCAGACAAGTACGAAGAGTATTCTATATTATACGGGTATTATGGGACTCGCTCGATTATTAAAAAAGCCGTATTATATTTATTCACAAGGAATAGGTCCAATTACAAAAGGATATAATCGTCTATTAGTAAAATGGAACTTGTCAAAAGCTTCCTATGTATCAGTTCGAGATGAGGATTCGTTTTTATATTTAAAAGAACTTGGCATAAAAAACGATATTGAAATTGTTCCAGACCCTGTTTTAACATGGAAACGGACAAAACAATCGGATTGGTTGCAAAAGCATTCGATACATGGAAAAGTAATCGCGGTTAGTGTGCGTTATTGGAATTCAAAAGAAGATTATGTAAAAAAATTAGCTACGGCATTAAAAAAATTAAAGCAAGAAGGATACCAAATTCTATTTGTTCCAATGCATGAGCCATTTGATCAAAAAGCTTCGCGTGAAGTAGTAGACTTAATGGGAGAAGAGACGTATATGCTTCCGTATAAAATGGATATCGACGAGAAAATATTCATTTTATCACAATGTTCATTACTAATTGGTATGCGTCTTCATGCACTTGTTTTTTCTGCTGTAGCCAAAACTCCAATGGTCGGGATTTCGTACGATCCGAAAATTGATTCGTTTTTAAGTCAAGTGAATCAGCCAGTTATAGGGAGTGTGGATGGCGAATGGAGTGCGCAGTATTTATATGAAATTGCGAAAAAGCAATTAATGCAACAAGGAACTGTGGAGCAAGAGTTACAATTAATAATAGATGAGCTTCGGTTGCAAGGCAAACAGGCAACAAAGAAACTCATTGATCATATGGAAAAAGGCACTTTATTAAAAAAGTAAAGTGTCTTTTATTTTTGTTTTGAATTTAATGAAAATTCTAATTATAAAAACGTTTTATTTTAATTCCTATTTATTATGCTAAAATGATTGTGATTATTATATAATCAAATTTGTGATAATAAATTCGTAGATTACGAGGAGGATAACCTTGAAGACTTTTTCAAAAGGTATAACAGCAGTGGCATTAACGGGATCATTACTTTTAACTCCTATTTCAAGTTATGCGGCAAATGATGATATTACAGGACATATGTTTGAGACGCATATGCGCTCACTTATTACTAAAGGAGTTTTAATGGGGTATGGTGAGAATGTATATGCGCCTGATAAATTAGTAACAAGAGCAGAGTTTGCTACATTCATAGCAAGGTCTTTAAATTTACCGAAAGCTGATTCGAATTTCGAGGATGTGCCGAAGACTTACGGTTTATATGATGGTGTAAGTAGAGCATATGGAGCGAAAATTATTAATGGTCGTACGAACGAGACATTCTCACCAAATGATGTGATTACACGTGAAGAAATGTCGATAATGGTAAAGCGAGCGTTAGACTATAAAAATATTAAAGTAGCTGTAAGTCCGCTTACCTTTACTGATAAAGATAGTATTAACTATAAAGAGCATGTACAAGTTATGGTGGCTACTCAAATTATTAAAGGGTATCCAGAAGATAATACATTTAGACCACATTTATCAGCTACAAGAGGGATGGCTTCAGCTATGTTGGATCGTATGCTTCAGACGATTGAAAAAAACGGAAATAGCAATCCTGTAGAAACTAAGAAATATGTTGTGACAAATGTAAGAGAAAACGGAACAGAGCAAGAAGTAGAGCGCTATAATACGTATAAAGAAGCGGTTACGGCTGCTCAAAATAAAGGTATGAATGCGGTAAAATACGAGAACGAATTTTTATGGATTAAAGATGGTTTTGCAAGTGCGAAAAGAATAACTGGGCAAAACATCATTAATATTTATGATGAGAATTTGTCAACAGTATATACGTATATTCAGTATGGAACAGAATTGAAAGTGTTAGAAGTTGGCGAAGATCGTGTGAAAGTTCAACTTTCTGGTTTGACAGGTTATGTGAAGAAGAATGAAATCACTTTAATTCCTACAAATGAAATGAAACAGTCGTCTTATTATGTGAAATCAGATGGATATTTATACCATAAATATTATACATATAATACAAGTTCACCTGGATATACAGAATTTAGATATGGTGTGGCACCTTCTTTCATGAAGCAAGGACAGCAAATGTATAGTGTAGATGGAAANACATTTGGAGANGAAACTTTCTATCAATATTTCAATTATTTATCATTACGTTCGAAAACANATTATACAGCTGAACAACTAGATAGTTATGTGAAATCGATTAAGCCAGACTCTCCATTAATTGGTTTAGGAAAGAAATTTAAAGAAGTAGAAAGCAAGTATAATGTAAATGCACTATTCTTATATTCATTAGCAATTCATGAAAGTTATTATGGAACAAGCGCTCTTGCAAAAGACAAAAATAATTTATTTGGTTTAAAAGCAACAGACGATAGTCCGTATGGTAACGGAGAAGCATTCAATTCAAAAGAAGATTGTATTGAACATGCAGCAAAATTATACATGAATGAAGGATATTTAAATCCAGGACATTGGCGTTATACAGCAACATATACAGGTGATAAAGCTGCTGGTTTAAATGCGAAATATGCATCTGATGCGAACTGGGGTAAAAAAGTAGCGGGGCATATGAACCGTTTTGATTCTTATTTAGGTAAAAAAGAATACAACAAGTANAAACTTGCACGTGTGATGAATAACGTNGAAGTGAAAAAGAATCCTAGTATATCAAATGAGCGACTGTATCGTTTNAATACAAATGTAGTTGTCACAGTTACTGGTGAAGANATAATAAATGGAAAAGCGTGGGTTAAAGTTATTTCAGATAATCCTACTGTAACNGAAGCGTATATTGCAAAAGAAAGNTTAGANTACGTAAAACATTAATTAAATAAAAAAGAAGGTGCTACTNANATTTCGTAGCACCTTCTTTNTATTCAATTTCAAAATCAACAATGATATAAGCGAGTATAACAACGAAGAAAATACTAACGGATGGCGCTGTTAATACGTGGCCAGACATAAAGCCAATGCCAAGTGATAGAACGAGTGTGCTTGCTAATAGCATATACTTTACGCTCATGATTTTCTTAAAGTTTGTGATCATGCGGATAAATAATTTAATACCAAAGTATAGAAGAGGTATTAAGTAAATAAGGAAACCGACAATTCCAAAGGCGAAAAATAGGTCATGGAAGTCCATTTCAATTAATTTAATTTTATCTGTGTAGTTACCAGCGTAACCCATTCCGAATAGTTTTTGTGAAAGCGGTGCGTCTTTATAGTATTGTTTGTATGTTTTTAAGAATTTGTCGCGATCACTGTAAATTAAACTTTTTACTTCAGAATCTGTAAGTTCACCTTTTGCATGTTTTTTTGCATCTTCTGGATCTGCTTTAATTACTTTTCCTTCTTTTCGATCTTTCTCTTCTTGCACTGATTTTTTGTATTCGTATATTTGCATGTGAATGCCCATATTTTTTGCGATAGGAGTATGCGGTGTAAGAGCAATTAAACCTCCTAGTATAACTGCGACAACAACGGTATTTACAATATGTGTGAATCCTTTTCCTTCTTTTTTACGATTTATCATATATTCAATGAATGAGAAGAAAAGTGCTACGCCTAATGTAATAACAATTGCGCCATATCCGACTTTCGTTCCGACCATAATACTTGCATACATCGCAAGTATTGTTGGAATCCAGTAATATATTTTCGAGAAAGAAGTTGTTTTATGAATCGAATATAAGACAATGATTGGGAACATAATGGCGAAAAGAGAACTTAAATCATTTCCAGCGAAGAACCAACCTCTTGAACCGATTTTTGAGTGAGGATAGCTTGGGAAATCTGTTCCAGTTTGCATTGCGACAATCATTGTAATGCTTAAAATTAAAGTTGCATATAAGAAATATGTAATGATTTTATGAAATACATACTCTTTATTTTTTAGCTCTTTAAAGGCGATAATATATCCAAACAGTAGCACAATTGGATATANGCTCTTTAAGATGAATTTAACTTCTTCTCCAAATGAAACTGGAGATTTAACCATCATATTATTTACAAGACCNATTGCGAGTGCGATTCCGAGTAANCATAAATAGAGGATGTACTTTTTCGCATCTTGTTGTTTGTGATGAAGAAGTAGGTANCCTAATGCAAGAAGCATAAAGGCGAAACGGACTACAACTCCAACTGTTGCGCTCATGTGTANTATATAGATTGAAAAAGATGTTAATAAATCTAAAATTGGTTGAAACACAATGAATAGCAATAGGAAATGTGGGAAGTAGTTATCCGTTTGTTTCAACTTANTAACCATATGTTCCTCCAGTTCTTCATTCCTTTATTACAACACCCAAAAGATGGGTATAAAGCCTTTTTTACATAGTAAGGCGAATGAATTTCAATATTTGTTTTTTATCAAACTTAAGAATACACCATTTCATTGTAATGGTAAATAGATGAAAAGCATGGATAAACCGACTTTAATTTCTATATTTTTCAACGGAATTGTATGTTTTATACGGTAAATGTACAAATTGCGAGATTATTAGACAGAAAATTGAGAAAAAAGAAGGATTTTTCAGTGGTTTTCTATAATTATATAAGTATAATCTTTATGGAGAAAAGAGGGGTATATATAATGGAAATAACAAGTAAAACAGAATCTGTCGTTGTGAAATATGAAGGCCACGTTGCAACGGTTATGGTCAATCGCCCAGAGGTGTTAAATGCGTTAGATGAGCCGACATTAAAAGAGTTATTACAAAAGTTGAAAGAAGTAGCGGAAAGTTCTGCGCATATCGTTGTGTTATGCGGGAACGGCCGTGGTTTTTCTGCGGGTGGGGATATTAAATCGATGCTTTCAAGTAATGATGAAAGTAAGTTCGATGGCATTATGAATACCATTTCTGAAGTTGTCGTGACATTATATACGATGCCAAAGCTTGTTATTAGTGCAATTCATGGACCAACTGCAGGTCTTGGGTTAAGTATTGCGTTAACAGCTGATTATGTAATGGCGGATATATCATCTGTTATTGCAATGAACTTTATTGGAATCGCTTTAATTCCAGATGGAGGCGGTCATTTCTTCCTTCAAAAGCGCGTCGGTGAAAATATGACGAAGCAAATTATTTGGGAAGGTAAGAAATTATCAGCGACAGAAGCGCTTGATATCGGCTTAATTGATGAAGTAATCGGCGAAGATTTCCAAACGGCTGTGAAGCAAAAAATTAATGAATGGTCACAAAAACCGATTAAAGCAATGATTCAAACGAAGCAAATTTTATGTGAAGTAAATCGCTCTAATTTAGAGCAAACATTGCAATTAGAAAAGCGTGGTCAATATGCAATGAGACAAACAGCGGATCATAAAGAAGGAATTGCTGCGTTTTTAGAGAAACGTTTACCAGCATTTAAAGGGGAATAAAGTTTGTCCATTCCTCACTAATTATTAGCTCGTTAATTCGGGATAAAGGGGAGAAAGTGCTAACACATTTTAGTATAATTGTGTTAGCACTTTTTTTTAGGAGTAATACATGAAGAAAATAATTGGTGTTATCACTATTATTCTGCTTACATATTCTGTTTTGCATAGTACACCATCTTTGGCAGTTCGGACTGCGTTATTTTTTGAGGGACATCCAAGTGTTGCATTTTCTGACGGGGTGACGAAAGAAAAAGATGTGAAAAAAGAAGCGATTCCAGATGAGTACCAAACTCTATATGGTAAGGAANAAAACTNAGAGCACTATTTCTTTCCGCNTGTAAGAGCACATGNATCAGNAATTGATATGTTAAGTGCGTGCGTGAAGAAAAAATGGTTTTTCTATAAAGCAGAGCTCGGATGTTATTAAATATAGGAGGATGAATGATGTCAGCATATAACAAGTTAGTAAGAGATCGTGTTCCAGAGAAGATTTTAATGTCTGGAAAAACGTATACGCACAAAAATTAACAGGTCAAGCATACATACAAGCTTTAGCGAAAATTGGAACGGAAGAAATTCGTGAATTTGCTTCTATGAAAGAACGCGAACATGCGCTAGATTCTCTTGCGGATGCACTAGAAGTAATCATTTCATTAGCACGTGCGGAAGGTGCATCAATTGAAGATGTGGAACGCCTTCGTAAGAAAAAAGAAGTAGAGCGCGGTGGATTTGAAAGAGGGATTTATTTATTAGATGTCTCGGAAGAATAGTTTAATAGGAAAAGCATAGCGTTAATGAGTAACGCTATGCTTTTTTGTTGCAATGAAGCTAATAATGAAGAAAATAGCTGTTAATATCCAGCCGATTGT
>Ga0058693_1000604_pt1 | contig 13861 bp, 18 predicted proteins | sample AgamicOrMarz_FD_55217 | JGI IMG/M metagenome (GOLD analysis project Ga0058693, IMG submission 55217) | Agave microbial communities from Guanajuato, Mexico - Or.Ma.rz | ecosystem: Host-associated > Plants > Phyllosphere > Phylloplane/Leaf | place: Guanajuato, Mexico | collected 2012-06-04 | reverse complement strand
CGAAAAAGATGTTGCATTGTGGGGTCGTGCCGCAGGGCCTTGCACGTTTCGCGCCGCCTTGCACTTTCGTATCGGGCATGCCGCCGTATGCCTGGGTCGCCGCACTCGGTGCGACGTCTGAAGTCACAGCATTTTGAGTTGCGGCAGGCTGTGTCGTATCTGGCATTCCTTGCGAATGCGCCAGGCCGGCCAAAACAACCAGCCCTGCTGCGGAAGCAACCATCAGTCGCGTTTTCACGTTGGCTCCTGAAATACATTGAGTTTCCAATCGATGTGATTGGTCATTCGCGAACGCCGGAATCGTCGTTCACCTGAGATACTCAGACACGCGTCTTTCAGGTCTGCGGGCCTGATGCCCGAGGCCAAAGCTCTAAGTCGTTGGAAAAGACGGAAATGCAGTGCGCCGAGCGGAGTTCCCGGACGGAAGGTGGCGTGCGAACTGGCAGTGTCAACGAATTTTGTGGACCCTCGACACGTAATAATCGCCCTGCATCTATGTTATAGGGCGGGCGATACGGATGCGGAAGTGAATATTCATGGCGCGCTCTACTTGCTGCCCCCCATCGCGCCTTTTTACGCCAGCTCTAGGCGTAATCGCTGACCGTCTGGCGGATTTGACCAGCGACAGGTTTAGACGAGTTGCCACCGACATTAAACCGCTCTTTGGCGACGAGACCTGATGGCTTTCACCACGTCGCTTCGAGCAACCGCACCGGAATTCCTGCCGTCGGGATTCCCATGTACCTCGAATACTCCTTTTCAGAACTGATGGGCCGGGTCAGCATTGTGAACGTCCGAGGCGTATCAGAATGCTTTTCCAGCGCAGCTGACGCGGCCTGACTTCCCGTGCGGCGCCCGCGATGCGCTCAAGTGCTGCGGCCTCCGGCGAGCCCTTCATTTCTGCCATCACGTCCTGGTCGCCAGCGCGGCTAATGCCGCAAAGTCATGATTGATTGAACATCATGGTTACGCGGCTTCGTGCCTCGCCATGAGACATCACCCACAGCGTGCACCACGGCGCGGACTCGTCGGGAATCGGCACCACCAGTTCCTCGATAACTTGGGACAACGTGTTCCAGACACGCGAAGCGGCGTTTGGGCGATGAAAAAAGTTGTTCGACACCCAGCGAGAGCGCGACAGCGGTCAGGCTGTAGTCAGCGGGGACGATAGTGCCTGAGAAGGCGCCGCAGTGGCCCTAAAGTGCGGCCGAACGGAACGCGGGTAGACCGTCGGCGCCGCTCTCCCTCAGACTGATTCCGGCGCTACCGGCGCCGAGCAGGTTCAGCGCCATATCGGCTAGCGTCTGCAGCACGGCGCCCTTCAGCGGCGCGAGCGCACGCGCCCAGCCGGTGCAACGCACTTTTGTCGAAGCCTGCCCCCATAGCCCGACGGATAAAGACGATTCGCACTCGCCTGAAGGGACGTGGTCCAAACGCACTACGTCATGCGCTCACACGATAAAGCATCCCGTCGGCGTCCCCTGCCGCAACTTCCACGGTCACACCTCGCAAACCGCCGACCGGCGACATCGCGTTGAAAATGAAGAAACGCATCACTTCAGTCCCGCCCCGGACGCAGTCCTCCGTTCTGGCATTCGTTCTTGTACGGCGCCTTGCGGGGGACTATCTTTAAGTTGCTTCTCATTCAGGAGACGGCCATGGACTGCAGGGTGGTAAGTGTGCATTTCGACAGCCGGCACCTGTTTGTCGACCTGGCTGACGGTCGGGCTGTCCAGTTTCCACTGGACCGGTTCCCTGCCCTGCGGGCAGCGACAACAGCGGAGCGCGGGCATTTCGCAATCTCTTTGGACCGCCAGCAGTTGTACTGGCCGGAACTGGACGAAGAGATGAACATCACCGCCTTGTTTCAGTCCTCGCGAGACCACACGCAACACTAGCGGCTTTTTCTGAAGAGCAAATGCTGCAAGCAGGGCGCCGAGCGCCTCAAACAGCCACACTATTTACCCGGTCGGTTCGGGAAAATGGCGTCTGGTTACTGAGTGGTTATGCCAGTAAGCCGCGAAATAAAAGTCCACGGTTCATCGCGCCAGTAGACGATATGCTGCCTTGCGACGGCAGACCTGGCAGGCCGCGCACCTGCGAGACTCATTGATGCTGAGTCCTTCATCGTGGCGGGATGCTCCCTGCATAAAGCTAACACAATCCAGGTGGCCGGCTCGTCGCCGGCTTCGCTGGTCCCCGCGTCGCTCGACCGTATCACGTGCGCGCACCTCGACCACCTATACTTACGAACCATCCGCGAAATCAATCGACGGGGATATCGGCAACAGAGTTCAGAACATATGGCATATCAGGGTATTGAAATCGCTCAACTGCGCGCACAACGAGAAGCATTGAACAAGCAACTGGCTGAAGCCAAGGAACGGGAGACCCTCCTCGTGTTGAGCGAAATCGTGCAAAAGATGGGTGAGTACGGCATCTCCGTCTCCGAGCTGACGGGGCGCAAGGTAGGCGTTCAAGCAAATGAGCTTGCAGCAAAGTACCGCGACCCCGTAAGCGGCTCGACGTGGAGCGGCCGTGGGCGAGCACCCGCCTGGATTGCAGGCAAGGACCGCAATGAGTTCCTAATGGACAAACGTGCCGCTTCGCACGCCAGGGTGCAAGGGGTGCTGTTTTCTGAAGGGCATTGAACAATTCGCGTTGCTCACCGTCTCGTCTGAGGTTGTCATTTCCGGGCCCTTACCTTCGCCCCGCGAGAAAGCTGCCAAACCCGGCCGCGAATCTGGGCAGCGCCGTAACTTCTCGCCGCCGATGGAAACCTGAAACGGAACAAATCCTCGGGATACGCCAACGTCTTACTTGGCTGACGCGGGGCGGTTGCTGCGCAGGCAATGCGACTCCAGGCTCGGACAACATCAATTTGCGCTTCACACATTGCGCGATTGGGTGCAGCCAACACGCACGGCGCTGTCACGTCGCAACCGCGAGCTCACTGCCTCGCCGCCCACGCCGCGTGGCCGCGTGGCCGCCAAGCGGACGTTGTGTCAGCAGCAAACGCCGTCGCAAGCTATCACTTCTTGCCGCGCCTACATCGGCGGTCAAGCCTGGATTTCGCGCAAGACACGGCGTATCTGCACGCGGCTTTTCGGTAGGAAAGCGTTTCAGCGGCCCATAGGCGCGCTGTTTGCCGAGGCTAGTGGTAACGATGGCAACCGCGGCGTAACCGCTCCGGGATAGCGACGCCACGGGGCACTTTTGTCGCGCCCGCGTACTCGACCGGCTTTGCGTGGTAGGTACCGCGCAAGTCTGCAAGGCTTGCAATGGGTGACGGCGAATTATGCGCACCTGATAAACATGATAGTCGCACCTTTGCGCCCACGCGGGATGCCGGTGTTGTCTTGTGCAACGAGGTGCGGGACCTAAAACACGCCGCTCGCTTCGTACGACTTGAAGAACACGAATGAGCAACCTCTGAGTTGTCAGGTCGGGGAATGGCTCACACCGGTGCCCGCGGCGACAGCTCATTTGACAGCTTGTCTGAGGAAGAACCACGCGCGCACCCTGGAAGACGTCTCGACGCGCACGTAGCGTCGCGGGCCTGTTCTTGTGTGTCTGAACGATGACGTCAGTTGGTACGTATTCCCGCAACCTGCCAACCGCGGAGTTTGACCACCGAGCATCCTCTCATGCGGCAACTGACGCCGCCCTCTGGCGGCGGTCGCCGCTTGGCCGCAGTAAATCGTAGCGCTAACAATTCGACGCGGGGCGCGCGAGCACTTTGGCGCGATGCGCTGATAACGAAACAGGACGCAGCGGGTCCTCGCGTAGCGTGAGTATTCTCATTGCGTTTTCGGCAAGCCAGCATATAAATAAACCAGTTCCTTGCGCCTAACAGTGGCTGGCACGAAGTCGAGCTGACAACGGTGGCCCGAGTGCCTTCTGTGTTGGCTTGCCGCCAACATGAAAGAGCACGGCCAAGAGAATTCTGAGGTGACCTATGGCAGCAATACAGCACGTTTTCGTTCTGATGCTTGAGAATCGTTCGTACGACAGCGTGTTTGGATGGTCAAACCTGACTGGAGTTACACCGGGAGGTGAAACCACAATCGCCCACGGACTGCCGGCGACGCCCATAGTCAATTTCGGACGGTCAGGGATGGCTTATCAGCTTGGAAAGGGTGCGCCCTACGCGCTCGGCTTTGACCCGGGGCACGAATTTACCGACGCCTGTGTCCAGCTGTGCGGGCTACAGGTTGCCAGCGGAGACACCGTGCGTAACGACTCCCTCGTTTTCGGTCCGAACGGTTATCCACCTTTTGCGACGGACGCTTCGACGATGGGCTTTGCCGCGACGTATGAGGACCATTTCGACGTAGTAGCCGACGCTTTCAACGCCTTCACACCGGACCAGCTCCCGGTACTGAACTTCCTGGCCCGCCAGTACGGTGTGTGCGATAACTGGTTCGCATCGATGCCGGGACCAACGTGGCCGAATCGTTTCTTTGCCGTGGCGGGCACCTCGTCCGGGCTCGACCATTCTCCTAGTGACGCGCAAGTTGTGGAAGCGGTGTTCTTCAACGCGCCACTTTTCACGTTTCCAAATGGGACCGTTTTCTCAAAGCTTCAGGACTCCGACTGGCTTATCGTGCAAGGCGACGTTGCACAGGCCCGTGGTATTCACGGCATGCAAAATCTGCTCAGTCGTTTCGTTCGAACCGATACGCTGCTTGCCCGGCTTGCTGATAGTTCATTAACCGAGAAATTTATCTTTATCGAGCCAACGTACGATGCGAAGAATGACTTCAGGAACGGCAATTCGATGCATCCGGCCGGCGACGTTCGAAAAGGGGAAGCGTTAGTCAAGCAAGTGTACGATGCCATCAGTGGCAGCAAACTATGGTCGAGCAGTGTCCTGCTCATCGTCTTCGATGAGCATGGCGGCTTCTTTGACCATGTGACACCTCCGAATGCGCAGCCGCCGGGCTCGCCGGAAAATGGCCGCCTGAAAACCCATAACTTTGCGTTTGACAGGCTAGGCGTACGCGTACCGGCCATCGTCGTCTCTCCATTCGTTCCTGCTGGCACCATTGACCATTCGGTGTACGACCACAGCTCAATTCTGAAAACAACGGATATGCTGCTTGGGCTCAACGGAGCCCTCAACTTGACGGCGCGCGTGAGCGCAGCGGACAGCTTCTCGAAGATGTTGAGCCTTTCTGCCCCTCGCTCCGATATCCCGCAATGCCCGTCGCCCGTCGCTGCAAGCGGTGACTCGCGGCCCACGAGCGAAGGCGCTCCGCGGTCGAAGGACCCTTTTCTGCCACTCTATGCGCATCGCTAGAACCGGCGGCTCACACCAGGACATCCGGCCCCCGACAAGCGACCATCGTAGTGAACTCAGGCGACCGCCTCCTTCTGGCGACTCCGAGTGGCAACTTCAACCGCAGACTGGCGTGAAAGACGCGCATGCCGCGACAGCAGAACGTCAGTCATTTCATCATAGGCGCCGACGTGCCAACCGTCGTCGGTGCCCTCGGAGTGGCGCGTCTCGGCTGGTTAGCGCGTTCCGAGCGCTGTACAGCCAACTATCGTCACTTTTCCCAACGTGATGTTGCCAAGGACGGAGCCGAAACTCTTCGCTCGAGTCGAGCATTACCCTTCAAATCTCTACCTGCGCTCCCAGTTCGATGACCCGATTGGGCGGAATCTTGAAGTAATCAGCCGCGTCGCGGGCGTTGCGAGACATCGCGGAATACAGGGCCTCCCGCCATAGCGCCATGCCGGATTTCGGCGTGGCGAGGACTGTCTGGCGGGCGATAAAGAAGGAGGTTTGCATCGGGTCAATCGAGAGTCCAGCATGCCGACCTGCTTGCAAAGCGCGTGGTATGTCGCGCTCATCCGAGAACCCATAGTAGACGTTGACTTGATAGCAGTGATGTCCAAGCGGGACCACCTTGATGCGTTCCCTATCCGGAACTCTGGGGATGTCGGTGGCGTACACAGTCAAAAATATCGTTCGTTCATGTAGCACCTGGTTATGCAGTAGGTTATGCAATAGCGCATGGGGTACGCCGTCACCTTCCGCACGGAAGAAGATGGCCGTACCAGGCACGCGCAGTGGCGGATTGATGAAGAGCGACTGGAGGAACTCGTCGAGAGGGATGAGTTGGCGTTGCAGGCTTTGGAATACCAGTTCGCGCCCCCTACGCCACGTCAGCATGAGCATGACCATCAGCGCACTGATTGTTAGCGTAAACCAGCCGCCGCTAATGATTTTCAAACTCGTGGAAGAGAACAAAGCGACGTCAATCGTCAAAAAGAATCCAGTCGCTGCGACCGAAAGCAACAGCGGAAATTTCCAGCCGAAACGAACAACGAAGAACGTCAGCAGCGTCGTCGTCAACATCGTAGCGGTCGCAGCAATGCCATAGGCGGAAGCTAAATTGGAAGACGAGCCGAATCCCACGACGGCCAATATGACAGCCGTTAGCTGGAGCCAGTTGACGAGTGGGATGTAGATTTGCCCCTTTTGACTTTCAGAGGTCTGGCGGATGCGCATACGGGGCAGGAAGCCCAGCGCAATAGCTTGCTGAGTCACTGAAAATGCACCAGAGATTGTCGCCTGCGATGCGATAACGGTCGCCATCGTCGAGAGCACAACAAGCGGATAGACGCTCCAAGGGCCAAGTTGCAGAAAGAAAGGATTCGAAACCGCTGCCGGATTCGATAACAGCAAGGCGCCTTGCCCGAGGTAGTTGAGTGCCAGCGCGGGAGCGACGATAGAAAACCAGGCTAAGCGAACGGTCTTCTTGCCAAAATGGCCCATGTCAGCATACAGCGCTTCGGCACCGGTGAGCGCCAGGACAACTGCACCGAGGGCGACGAAGGCCAACCACCCGTTGTGGATGAGAAAGCCGAGGGCGTGGAGCGGATTGAAGGCAATCAGAATGACCGGGTTCTTAGCGATATTAGCAACGCCCATCGCAGCAAGCGTGATGAACCAGACCAGCACAATCGGGCCGAACCATTTTCCGATACCAGCTGTGCCCCTGCGCTGCAACAAGTACAGTGCAACCAGAACGGCCAATGTCACAGGGATAACATACGGCTTAAGAGCAGGTGCGGCCACTTCCAACCCTTCAATGGCCGACANGACTGAAATGGCTGGCGTAATCACACCGTCGCCGAAAAACAGCCCTGCGCCGACCATGCCAAGNAGCATCACCGGNTAGTACCAACGGGATTTCTGAGTGACCGACGATAGCGCTAACGCGGTCATCGCCATAATGCCGCCTTCCCCTCGGTTGTCCGCCCGCAAAACAAGAGTTACGTACTTGAGGGAAATCACGATTATTAGGCCCCACAAAATCAGCGAGACCACCCCCAGCACATTGACGGGGACAGGCGAAAGACCGTGATGTTTCGCGAATACCTCCTTCATTGTGTAAAGCGGACTGGTTCCAATGTCGCCGTACACAATTCCAATGGCAGCCAGCGTCAGCGCAGCAATGCTACTTTTATTGGAGTCTGTAGTCACGACGCCGCCTCATTGTTGAGCCTCAAAGCATCTAACGGCGGAGCGAACTGCTGCTCCAGCCCACTACAACATCTGCAACCGTCGCATCGCATCCGACCTCCTCTTACGTTCCAGCAGTTCCCCGCGACGGCGCTTCCCAACTTTTGATAGTGATTATAGGCGGGGGCCATTCTTGCCCGCTCCGAATCCGTAGCCGCGAAGTTCGCGCAAGTCTATGCATTCGGGTTGGCAGGACGCTGCATGGAAGTATGCGCACTCCAAAGCAAGACGTTGGCTTGCTGATACTCATGGCGGTGATGGAGGTCTTCCCGGGAGCCCTTTATGCATTCGTGGTATGTCGCCGGCCAGCGGGTCTGGTCTCACTGTTTCGAGTGGGAGCTGGCGCGGTCTCGAAACTGGGTAGCGGTCATATCGGCCCGAACGCGCAGGTCGTGGCGGTAAATGCCGAGACGCACAACTTCTGCTTTCCACTCAAAAACTTTCGCGGGCACCTGTCCTATCGCCTTTAGTAGACGCTGCCTTGGTTCTTACAGCGCTGGGCGAGTAGACTTGTTCCAGTGCGCCGAGGGAGACGTTCAGGAAATGACCAAGGATTCTGCAATCAAAGCTCTTCTATTCGATGTCTTTGGCACCGTCGTTGATTGGCGAGGCGGTGTTGCGCGACACGTGGGCCCGTTTCTCGGCCGTCGCAACATGGCCGTCGACGCCACCGAGTTCGCAGATGCATGGCGACGCGAATATTCGCCCGCTATGGAAGAAATTAGAAGTGGACGACGGTCGTTTGTCCGCCTTGACGTTCTTCACAAAGAGAATCTGGTCAAGGTCTTGCGCAGCTTCGGCATTGACATCGACTCGGTCACCGCCGACGAACTTGACGAGCTGAACCTTGCCTGGCATCGGCTAGACCCTTGGCCCGATTCTGTGGAAGGGCTATTGAGGCTCAAGCGTCAATTCATTATCGCGCCGCTTTCAAATGGAAATATTAGACTGATGGTGGACATGGCGAAGCGTGCCGCGCTTCCTTGGGACGCCATTCTCGGCGCGGAAGTAGTCAGAGCGTACAAACCATCGCCGCAAGTCTATGCTGACACAACCGATATTCTCGGATTTAGCCCCGCCGAGGTTTGCATGGTCGCGGCGCATAACGGCGATTTGGCGGCAGCGCGTCAATGCGGCCTGAAGACCGCGTTTGTCCTTAGGCCAGTCGAACATGGCCCCGGCCAACAGAGCGACTTACGCGCTGAACAGTCATGGGATTATGAAGCGGCAGACCTAAACGACCTTGCGACACAACTAGGTTGCCCGACTTAACGGTTCCCCAACGTTGAGCCTCTGCCCAGGTTTTAAGCAACCAAGCATCGAACAGGACCAAGCTTGCGATGAAAGGCTCGTCGGGTCGCTGGATGCTGTGCTCAACTAGCAAACGCATCCAGGATTTCCTGCTCCTCCGAGTCCCTGCGGAAGCTTCGCGCTGACCGCTCATAGATGATTTCTTTCCCAGCTATATTGCGAATGACGCTCATCGCTTACCGAATACGACGCCGCGTGCAATCCCAGGCGCTGGCTGCGACTGGAATCGGAGACCTATGGACGAGCCGTCGTGCTGGTGGAAGTCGATGAATGCAAGCCCGGCATACACCGGGAAATTCGCTATGAGATAACGCCTTCAAAGCTGATTGCTGTAATTCGTGCGCACGGTGTGGTGATGCCAGCAAAGCCGCATGCTGACACGGCCGTAGCGGACCCGGGCTGAGCACCGCCAAGACGCCCCTTTCCCGTCGACGAGGCCGGTTGCGGCCTTAGACTGTCGTGTTCTTCGTGCCTTGGATGGCCGTCCTCAAAGCCCTCGTGCATGCTTGCCGCTCGATAAACGGCCGACGCACTGCAAAAACTACGTCGCAGGCTCGCCCAGACATAGCTTTTCGGGCGGCCCACCATTCCAAGGGGACGGCTGCCTGCGCAATGCGCCGTTACAGCGAACAACGCGGGTCGGCGACGCTTTCCGCAGAAGCAATCTGAAGCCACTCACTGTGCACTGGAGGCTGCGGTATCGGATGCGCCTTTGGCCTGCGAGTCCTTTTGCGGCTTTCGGGTGGGTGGCATCGTCGCATGCGAACCTTTTGACATCGACGTGGCACCGGCAGTACCTCCCGAATTCGGCGCATTCATACCTGCGCCGCCCTGGCCAGCACCGTTCGCGCCACCAACGCCAGCCCCGCCAGCACCCACGCTCGTACCACCGCCACCACCACTGCCACCACCGCCGGCGCCCTGAGCGAACGCGGCACTGACAGACGCCAGCGCCAGAGCTGAGCAAAGTACTGCTGCTTTCATCGTCTTCATGATTGCACCCTCGATAACTCGGACGCCGGCTTCCGCGCACGCAGAGCCGGCGTCCATGAGAACCGTGTTCAGATGTCGCTCGGCGGCAAGTCTTCTACGCCGCGGGTCGACGACCAGTACGGTTCGCGGTTGTAATACTGATGAACCGTGGTGCCCCAAGTGGTATCCGCCATTGACGGCCAGTGGTCCTTGTCAAAGCCCGGGTCGTCCTTGATGCGTTGAGCATCAATGCTGACGCGAAAACACTTTGCATCGGTATCCAGCGTGAGCGCGTTCCACGGTATTGCATGCAGGTTCGTGCCCATGCCGAGGAAGCCGCCTTCGGACAGCACTGCGTATGCAATCCTGCCGCTGCGTACGTCAAGCATGATGTCGGAAATTTTGCCCACGTCCTCGCCGTCCGACGAAATCACCTGCGTATCGTCGAGCGTCGCGGCGGCCATCACCTCCGGCCCTGGGCCCTCTCCCGTGCCGCTGCCGACAATGTCCGCGCCGCTGGTTCCCGATGCGGTGCCTTGCGGGTCTAATGTGCCCATGATGTCCTCCTTGTGTAATCGTGCAGACGTTCATGCGCAACGCATATGCCCGCAGCGCGGGACATGGCGCCTGCCCTTCGTCGGTATTTTTATAAGACGAATTAGCGAGCATCGTGCGGCGAGTGTCTTTGGCGCGCCAGCATCTGGGGACCGGCTTGAACAGCGAGCGAGCCGCGAACCCCCGTAGGTACGCGGCTTGCGAAAAACAGATGTGTGCTGCTCTTTCGACCATTTCGCATCATGTCCACTGTGCTGCTCGTCGACGATGACTTTGAAAACCGATGGGCGCTGCAACTGGCATTGGAAAGTCGTGGACATCAGGTCGTGCTAGCGGAGAACGGACACGACGCACTGACCAAAGCCGTTGCACACTTTCCAGAACTGGTAGTCACCGATTTACAGATGCCCGAGGTGGATGGCAGAGAGCTTTGCCGGCGTCTGAGATGCGCGCCCGTATTTGCAGGCATACCGATAGTCCTGCTGTCGGCCATGCCCGAGCCTGTCGATGAGGTTTGCTACTGGACTGTTTTTCTACGAAAGCCCGCGTCAATGGAGGTGTTGCTGGACATCGTCGATACGTTCATCGCTGCACGCCTCACGTACAAGCGTGCACCCCATACCGCGGCGCATCACGCCGCAGCGCGCTGGCAAGCCATCGATTCTCGTTGCTGGCCGTAGTTGTAGTCCGGATTGCGGTTCGCTGACGGAATCGGCTCGCCCTATGAAAGGGCCTCATTACCAAGCCACTTTCCTCGGACAAGGTTGTACACATCCTTTCTAACCGTGCTGGCGGAAGGCTGCACGGTATCGTATGACCGTCTTTGCGCAGCGCCGTGATGCTCGGTCCAGGCTGACGCTATCGCCATAGGCGACTTGCTGCATACGAACATGCTGCAGGTGCCGGGACTCTGAGCTGCCGCTGGCAGCCCCAAAGCCAAAAAGAGTTCCATCCAGCATGTGGCTTTATGTCTAAGTAACTCTTCCTGAGTGAAAGATGTTTAAAGACATATATAGCGAACAGAGTTTTAATTTTTCACCAGACGACCACTTTAGATTACCGACCATTGGCTGCATCGTGCGATGCTACCCACGCAATGGATTCGCGATTCTGCGAAAAGGCGCACTCGGCCTTGCCCTTGCTGACAGACAGCGTCACCGGCACGAGCTAACTGTCTCACCTTGACTTACCGGACAGAAACGCTATTACTCACCTGTGCGACCACAGGACATGCGGCATGCCTTCCGGACCTCGCCATCGAGTAGGACCCGTCGTGCGCCTATGCGCCGCACAGTACATCCGCATGTCGACCGACCATCAGGAATACTCCCCGGTTTTCCAGCGGCAGGCTATCGCCGAGTATGCGCGCGCACACAGCATCCGCATCGTCAGCGACTATGAGGACGCCGGTATCAGCGGGCTGACTTTCCGGCAGCGGCCCGCGCTTGTGCAGCTTCTGCTCGATGTTGAAAACCCCAAACGCAGGTTCAGCAAGGTGCTTGTCTTCGACGTCAGCCGATGGGGGCGTTTCCAGGATGTCGACGAGGCGGCGTTTTATGAATACGCGTGCAGGCGCGCAGGTGTCGACGTTATTTATGTGGCCGAGTCTTTCTCGAATGACGGCAGTCCGGCGACGTCTGTCATGAAGGCGCTGAAGCGGGCGATGGCCGCGGAATTCAGCCGGGAGATGTCCCGCAAGGTGTTCCTCGGGCAGTGCCTTAACGCTCAACGCGGGTTTCATGCCGGTGGGCCGCCGGGGTACGGACTGCAGCGCATCCTTCTTGACGGCAAGCGCGAGCAGAGACGTCCGCTTGGTCAGTACGAGTACAAGAGCGTGCAGACCGACCGGGTCGTCATCGCACCGGCGGCGGCATCCGAGGCGTCGCTCGTCAGGAAGATGTTCGAATGGTATGCAACGCAATCGGTGACCGGGGCGGGTATCGCGAGGCGGCTCAATGAGTTTGGCCTGCGCAACCGTCACGGTCGCGCCTGGCAGGCGCAGAACGTCCGCCGGATACTTCGCAGTGAGGCGTATATCGGCACGAACGTCTACAGCCGGACCTCGTCAAAACTTGACGGCAAGTGGGAGCAGGTGCCCCAGCACGACTGGATACGCGTGGAGGACGCGTTCGAGCCCGTGGTGGAACGGCGTGTCTTCACTGCCGTCCAGAAACGAATGGATTCCGCCCGGCGCAAACCCACGCGTGAGGAGATTCTCGATGGCCTGCACAAGGTCATGAGGCGGGCCGGCGAGCTCAACCAGGCCACGCTGAAACGTTATCGCAGCGCGCCCTCCGTTGAGCAGGTCATGAGGGAGTTCGGTAGTCTCTACGACGCATATGAGGCAGTCGGGTATGTGCCGAAGCTGGCCCCGGAGCGCTCTGCGAACAGGCACGCAGAGAGAAAAATTGAACAACAGGTCTCGCAGGTCGCCATTCAGACGTTGCAGTCCCACGGCCACGAAGTCCGTTACGAAAAGCACACCAGCACATTTTGCGTCGACAACTGGCTGAGACTGAACCTTGCCGTTCGCAGCCCGTGGCTCATCGGCGGCCACCTGCCCTATTGGGTCGCACGTTGGCCGGACAGCTTCCCTGTCGACTTCCTTGTCTATGGCCGCATTGAACGGGCAGGCACAGACCTGCTCGACTTCCATATCTTCCCGCGAGGCAGTCTGGTGCCTGGAGCATTCACCGTTGTCTGCCGCCACGGACAGACGCATTTCGGCATGTACCAGCGGCCCGACCTGCGCTCATTGCTGGCTATCGCCGAGCGCGTACCCCTCGCAATAACGCCCGTTGATTACACGACCGGGAGCGGACAATGAAGCCGGCACACGGCGGTGCACGAAGTGTCGCGGGTACGGCTGCACCTGGGGGTCGGCATGACAAGACGGTGCCTCATACGCCAGGCGCGCGCGGTCGTCCAACTTCGGAGTCGAAGGCGCAATCGGTTCTGACACAGGAACTGCGCAGACAACGCAACATCGTGAGTCGCATGAGTGATACCGACGGTGAGGTTGCGCTGGTGCTCGACATTCTGCGGGAGCTGACGCGTGACCCGGCCTTCGTGGCGCTAATGAACACCCGGGGCTTCACGACGCTTCCCCGGCTCCTTCACGAGCGCCTGACCGGCCGTCCGCGATGAGGAAAGCGCGAAGCCCGCGATTCATATGCCGCACCGTTGGTGCGGGCGGTCTGGTGCCCGTGAACCTGTGCTCCGAAGCCGCAGCGATGGTGGCGGAACAAACGCTGCCAGCACGGACAGCGCAGGCGCTCGAGAAAATGTCCCCGGCGCGCCAGGTTGAGGCCGTCTCCATGATGGTCCGGCAGGACAATCTCACCGGCGATTTCGCTCGCGCACTGCTGGCAGCGACGCCCGCGAGCATGCGGATAGATGCTGCGCATGGTCACGTTTCACATCCTGATTGCGTGCGTCGACTGGGTCGCATTGTGCAAAGACTCACCGCACTACAGCAGGATGCGG
>Ga0058693_1000601_pt1 | contig 13886 bp, 10 predicted proteins | sample AgamicOrMarz_FD_55217 | JGI IMG/M metagenome (GOLD analysis project Ga0058693, IMG submission 55217) | Agave microbial communities from Guanajuato, Mexico - Or.Ma.rz | ecosystem: Host-associated > Plants > Phyllosphere > Phylloplane/Leaf | place: Guanajuato, Mexico | collected 2012-06-04 | reverse complement strand
TTTTCTCAAGCGGTCAGCGGCCTGAATGCTGCGGCCACCAACCTGGACGTCATTGGCAACAACATCGCCAACTCCGCGACCTATGGTTTTAAATCCGGCTCCGCCTCATTCGCCGACATGTTTGCCGGTTCCAAAGTCGGCCTGGGTGTGAAAGTTGCTGGCATCACTCAGGACTTCACCGACGGCACCACCACTAACACCGGTCGCGGTCTGGACGTGGCGATCAGCCAAAACGGTTTCTTCCGCATGGTGGATTCAAACGGTTCTGTCTTCTATAGCCGTAACGGCCAGTTCAAACTGGATGAAAACCGTAATCTGGTGAACATGCAGGGCCTGCAGCTGACTGGCTATCCGGTGGCGGGTACACCGCCAACCGTGCAGACTGGTGCGAACCCGCAGGCGATCAGCATTCCGACCACGCTGATGGCGGCGAAGTCCACCACCACGGCGTCCCAGCAGATCAACCTCAACTCCACCGATACGGCGCCAACCAAAGCCTTCGATGCGACTAACCCGGATACCTATAACAAAAAAGGGACCGTCACCGTTTTTGACAGCCAGGGTAATGCGCACAACATGAACCTGTATTACGTCAAAGACGCGACCCCGGCTAACTCCTGGAAAGTGTATGCCCAGGACGGAAGCGTGGCGGGCAGCCCGGTCTCTCTGGCGACCACGCTGACCTTTAACGCCAGCGGCGTACTGACCGGCGGCGACAATGTGAATATCACCACGGCGACAGTGCCCGGCGCAACCCCGGCCACGTTCGCGATGAGCTTCGCTAACTCCATGCAGCAAAACACCGGTGCAAACAACATCGTGGCGACCAACCAGAACGGCTATAAGCCGGGCGATCTGGTGAGCTACCAGATCAACGATGATGGCTCTGTGGTGGGTAACTACTCCAACGAACAGACTCAGGTTCTGGGTCAGATCGTGCTGGCAAACTTCGCCAACAACGAAGGGCTGAAGTCAGAAGGGGACAACGTCTGGTCTGCAACGCAGTCTTCCGGCGTGGCGCTGCTGGGTACGGCAGGTTCCGGTAACTTCGGTACGCTGACGAACGGCGCGCTGGAAGCCTCGAACGTGGATCTGAGTAAAGAGCTGGTGAACATGATCGTCGCGCAACGTAACTACCAGTCGAACGCGCAGACCATCAAAACCCAGGATCAGATCCTCAACACGCTGGTTAACCTGCGTTAAGCGGCTAACAGGAACGCGCAATGGATCACGCAATATATACGGCGATGGGCGCGGCAAGCCAGACGCTCAATCAGCAGGCCGTTACCGCCAGTAACCTGGCCAACGCCTCCACGCCCGGCTTTCGTGCGCAGCTGAATGCGCTGCGCGCGGTGCCGGTAGAAGGGCTTTCTCTGCCGACGCGTACGCTGGTTACAGCCTCCACGCCCGGTGCGGATATGACGCCAGGCCAGATGGACTACACCTCGCGTCCGCTCGACGTGGCGCTGCAGCAGGATGGCTGGCTGGCCGTGCAGACGGCAGACGGCAGCGAAGGGTATACCCGCAACGGTAATATCCAGGTGAGCGCGACCGGGCAGTTGACCATTCAGGGTCATCCGGTCATGGGCGAAGCCGGTCCGCTGACCGTGCCTGAAGGCTCAGAGCTGACCATCGCGGCAGACGGGACGATCTCGGCGTTAAACCCGGGCGACCCGGCGAACACCGTTGCGCCCGTCGGACGTCTGAAGCTGGTTAAAGCCGACGCACGGGAAGTACAGCGTGGCGATGACGGGATGTTCCGTCTGACCCAGGCGACCCAGGCGACGCGCGGTGCGACGCTACAGGCCGACCCGAGCATCCGCGTCATGTCGGGCGTGCTGGAAGGCAGTAACGTCAAGCCGGTCGAAGCCATGACCGATATGATCGCCAGTGCGCGTCGCTTTGAAATGCAGATGAAGATCATCAGCAGCGTCGATGAAAACGCGAACAAAGCTAACCAACTTCTGGCAATGAGTTAACAGGACTTCCTATGATCAGTTCTTTATGGATCGCGAAAACCGGCCTCGACGCACAGCAAACCAATATGGACGTGATTGCCAACAACCTGGCAAACGTCAGCACCAATGGGTTTAAGCGTCAGCGCGCGGTATTCGAAGATTTGCTTTACCAAACCATTCGCCAGCCGGGTGCGCAGTCTTCTGAGCAAACGACGCTGCCGTCCGGTTTGCAGATTGGTACCGGCGTACGCCCGGTTGCCACCGAGCGTCTGCACAGCCAGGGCAACCTGTCCCAGACCAACAACAGCAAAGATGTGGCGATCAAAGGCCAGGGTTTCTTCCAGATCCAACTGCCTGACGGAACCTCGGCGTATACCCGCGACGGCTCCTTCCAGGTGGATCAGAACGGCCAGCTGGTGACGGCGGGCGGTTTCCAGGTGCAGCCTGCGATTACCATCCCGGCCAACGCCCTGAGCATCACCATTGGCCGTGACGGCGTGGTGAGCGTGACCCAGCAGGGCCAGGCGGCACCGGTTCAGGTTGGGCAGCTCAACCTGACCACCTTCATGAACGATACCGGTCTGGAAAGCATTGGTGAGAACCTCTACACCGAGACGCAATCCTCCGGTACGCCAAATGAAAGTACGCCAGGCCTCAACGGCGCGGGTCTGCTGTACCAGGGCTATGTCGAAACCTCTAACGTCAACGTTGCGGAAGAGCTGGTGAATATGATCCAGGTCCAGCGCGCGTATGAAATTAACAGTAAAGCAGTGTCGACGACCGACCAGATGCTGCAAAAACTGACGCAACTCTAAGGGGTCGCCCGGTGCGGTGAACGCCGCGCCGGTGCCCTTTTTTCGAAGATGAAGGCAATGCAAAAAAACGCGGCGTTTCGTTATCCAATACTGACCGTTCTGGCCGTCACCCTCAGCGGGTGTGCCTGGATCCCGTCTAAACCGTTGGTGCAGGGTGCGACTACCGCCCAACCCGTTCCTGGCCCCGCGCCCGTTGTGAACGGCTCCATTTTCCAGACCGCGCAGCCGATTAACTACGGTTATCAGCCGCTGTTTGAAGACCGTCGCCCGCGTAATATCGGCGATACCTTGACCATTGTGCTGCAGGAAAACGTCAGCGCGAGCAAAAGCTCGTCTGCCAATGCCAGCCGCGATGGCAAAACCAATTTTGGCTTCGATACCGTTCCTCGCTACCTGCAGGGCCTGTTTGGCAATGCGCGTGCCGATGTCGAGGCGTCTGGCGGCAATACCTTTAATGGTAAAGGTGGCGCGAACGCCAGCAATACCTTCAGCGGTACGCTGACGGTCACGGTTGACCAGGTTCTGGTTAACGGCAATTTACACGTTGTGGGTGAAAAGCAGATCGCGATCAATCAGGGCACTGAGTTCATCCGCTTCTCCGGTGTGGTTAACCCTCGCACCATCAGTGGCACCAATACCGTGCCGTCCACTCAGGTGGCGGATGCGCGCATTGAGTATGTCGGTAACGGCTACATCAACGAAGCGCAAAACATGGGCTGGCTGCAGCGCTTCTTCCTTAACTTATCGCCGATGTAAGCGAGGTGACCTATGTATAAATTCCTCTTCGCCATGGTGTTGGCTCTGGGCGCGACCTGCGCCCACGCCGACCGCATTCGCGATCTCACAAGCGTACAGGGCGTGCGAGAAAACTCACTGATCGGCTATGGACTGGTCGTGGGGCTGGACGGGACGGGCGACCAGACCACCCAGACGCCGTTTACCACCCAGAGCCTGAACAACATGCTCTCCCAGCTCGGTATTACCGTGCCGACTGGCACCAACATGCAGCTGAAAAACGTGGCGGCGGTAATGGTGACCGCCTCCTTCCCGGCGTTTGCGCGCCAGGGGCAGACCATCGATGTCGTGGTTTCGTCGATGGGTAACGCCAAAAGCCTGCGCGGCGGTACGCTGCTGATGACCCCGCTTAAAGGTGTCGACAGCCAGGTGTATGCGCTGGCGCAGGGGAACATCCTGGTCGGCGGGGCGGGTGCATCGGCGGGGGGCAGCAGCGTGCAGGTTAACCAGCTTAACGGCGGGCGTATCACCAACGGGGCAATCATCGAACGTGAACTGCCGACCCAGTTTGGCTCCGGCAACACCATTAACCTGCAACTGAACAACGAAGATTTCACGATGGCGCAGCAGATTGCGGACACCATCAACCGCAGCCGCGGCTACGGTAGCGCCACCGCGCTGGATGCCCGTACCGTGCAGATCCGCACCTCGACGGGCAACAGCAACCAGGTACGCATGCTGGCAGACATCCAGAATATGGAAGTCAACGTGCCGGTGCAGGATGCAAAAGTGATTATCAACTCGCGCACCGGGTCGGTGGTTATGAACCGCGAAGTGTCGCTGGACAGCTGTGCCGTGGCGCAGGGCAACCTTTCGGTCACGGTTAACCGCAGCGCCAACGTCAGCCAGCCGGACACGCCGTTTGGCGGTGGTCAGACGGTGGTGACGCCGCAAACGCAAATCGATCTCCGCCAGAGCGGCGGTTCGCTGCAAAGCGTGCGCTCCAGTGCCAACCTCAACAGCGTGGTACGCGCCCTCAATGCGCTCGGCGCGACGCCGATGGATCTGATGTCCATTCTGCAATCGATGCAAAGTGCAGGCTGTCTGCGTGCCAAACTGGAAATCATCTGATGCTGACCGATAGCAAACTGCTGAGCAGTGCCGCCTGGGATGCCCAGTCGCTTAACGAGCTGAAAACCAGCGCCGGGAAAGATCCGGCGGGCAATATCCGTCCGGTGGCTCGCCAGGTCGAAGGGATGTTTGTGCAGATGATGCTGAAAAGCATGCGTGAGACCCTGCCGAAAGACGGGCTTTTCAGCAGCGATTCAACGCGTCTGTACACCAGCATGTATGACCAGCAGATTGCACAGCAGATGACGTCCGGAAAAGGACTCGGTCTGGCCGACATGATTGTCAAGCAGACCGAAGCCGCGCAGGGCATTCAGCCGGAGAACCCGCCGCAGGTGCCGATGAAGTTCGACCTGGAAACGGTGACCAGTTATCAGAATCAGGCCATGANGCAGATGGTGCGCAAGGCGATTCCGAAGCCAACGCCGNCCAGCGATGAGCCGCTCACCGGCGACAGCAAAGACTTCCTGGCGCAGCTTTCACTGCCCGCACGCCTTGCAAGCCAGCAGAGCGGCGTGCCTCATCACCTGATTCTGGCGCAGGCCGCGCTGGAGTCCGGTTGGGGGCAGCGGCAGATCCGTAAGGAAAATGGCGAGCCAAGCTTTAACATCTTTGGCGTGAAGGCAACCTCCAGCTGGAAGGGGCCAACAACGGAGATCACCACCACCGAGTACGAGAACGGTGCGGCGGTGAAGGTGAAAGCCAAATTCCGCGTCTACAGCTCCTACCTTGAAGCCCTGTCGGACTATGTGGGCCTGCTGAGCCGAAATCCGCGCTATACCGCCGTGACTCAGGCCGCCACGCCAGAGCAGGGCGCGCAGGCGTTGCAGAATGCCGGCTACGCGACCGATCCGAACTACGCGCGCAAGCTCACCAGCATGATCCAGCAGCTGAAATCGATGGGTGAGAAGGTCAGCAAGGCCTATAGCACAGATATCGAAAATCTGTTCTGAAAGTTCTCAAGTCCCGGTGGAGGCTGCCGATAACCTTCATCAGGACGCGTGTCTGAAAGTCTAAAAGGAACCCCCATGTCCAGTTTGATTAACAGCGCCATGAGTGGCCTCAGTGCTGCACAGGCGGCACTTAATACCGTCAGTAACAATATTTCAAGCTACAACGTGGCAGGGTATACCCGCCAGACCACCATTCTGGGCGCCTCGAACAGCACCCTGACCGGCGGTGGCTGGGTGGGTAACGGGGTGTATGTCTCCGGCGTACAGCGTGAGTACGATTCGTTTATCACTAACCAGCTGCGCGCGGCGCAAAACCAGAGCAGCGGCCTGACGACGCGCTATCAGCAGATGTCGAAAATTGACGATGTGCTCTCGGATACCACCAACTCCATTTCCACCACGCTGCAGGATTTCTTCAAAAGCCTGCAGACGCTGGTCAGCAACGCGGAAGATCCGGCTGCGCGCCAGACGGTCCTCGGCAAGGCTGACGGGCTGGTAAACCAGTTCAAGGTTAACGATCAGTACCTGCGTGACCAGGATTCTCAGGTCAACACCGCGATTTCGACCAGCGTCGATCAGATCAATAACTACGCGAAGCAGATCGCGAACCTCAACGATCAGATTTCTCGTCTGACCGGCGTGGGCGCAGGGGCATCGCCAAACAACCTGCTCGATCAGCGTGACCAGTTGGTCAGCGAGCTGAACAAAATTGTTGGGGTGGAAGTCTCCGTTCAGGACGGCGGCACCTACAACATTTCGTTCGGCAATGGTTACAGCCTGGTTCAGGGCAGTAAAACGAACCAGCTGGCAGCAGTCGCATCCAGTGCTGATCCTACGCGTACCACGGTGGCGTATGTCGATGACGTGGCGGGCAACGTTGAAATTCCTGAAAAATTGCTCAACACCGGTTCGCTGGGCGGGCTGTTAACGTTCCGTTCGGAAGACCTGGATAACGCGCGTAACACCCTCAACCAGTTGGCGCTGGCTTTTGCGGACGCGATGAACACCCAGCACGAAGCGGGTTTTGATGCTAACGGTGCTGCCGGCGGCGCGCTGTTCAACATGGGGTCTCCTGCGGTGGTTGGCAACAGCCATAATTCCGTACCAGGCGCAACGATGACCGCCAGCGTAACGGACAGTTCAAAGGTGCAGGCGACGGACTACAAGTTCGAATTCAACGGCACGGACTGGACGGTAACGCGGCTTTCTGACAAGACCTCTTTCACCGCGACACCGGATGCCAGCGGTAAGATGACCTTTGATGGCCTGACCGTGAACGTCAGCGGCACTGCTGCAACCAAAGACAGCTTTACCGTGAAGCCGGTCGTGAACACCATCGTCAACATGAGTCTGGCGATCAGCGATGAATCTAAGCTTGCCATGGCTTCTGTGGCCGACGGCGGCGAAAGCGATAACCGTAACGGTAAGGCGCTGGTTGACCTGCAAAACAGCAAAGTGGTGGGCGGCAATAAGACCTTCAACGATGCCTATGCGGCGCTGGTCAGTACCGTGGGCAGCACGACGGCCTCGCTGAAAACCAGCAGCCAGACCAAAGCCAATGTTGCAACACAGTTGAGCAACCAGCAGCAGTCTATCTCTGGCGTCAACCTTGACGAAGAGTACGGCAACCTGCAGCGCTACCAGCAGTACTACCTGGCAAATGCCCAGGTGCTGCAAACGGCCAGTACGCTTTTTGATGCGTTAATCAATATTCGCTAACGACGAGGTAATCCATGCGTATTAGCACCCAGATGATGTACGAGCAGAACATGCGCGGCATCACCGATTCTCAAAGCCGCTGGCTGGGCTATGGCGAACAGATGTCTTCGGGCAAGCGCGTGAACCGCCCGTCCGACGATCCGATCGCGGCCTCTCAGGCGGTTGTGCTGTCTCAGGCACAGTCACAGAACAGCCAGTTCGCGCTGGCACGTACGTTTGCCACGCAAAAAGTCTCTCTGGAAGAGAACGTGCTGGGCCAGGTCACCACGGCGATCCAGTCCGCGCAGGAGAAAATTGTCTATGCGGGCAACGGTTCGTTGAGTGACAATGACCGGGCGTCGCTGGCAACCGATTTAAAAGGTATTCGCGATCAGCTGATGAACCTGGCGAACAGCACCGACGGTAACGGGCGGTATATTTTTGCCGGTTATAAGACCGACAACGTGCCGTTTGATCAGACCAACGGCGACTATAGCGGCGGATCTGAGGCCATCTCTCAGCAGGTCGACTCTGCGCGCAATATGCAGATCAGCCATACCGGTTCCGAGGTCTTTGACAAATTTACCAGTAATGCGAAGCCGGAGCCTGATGGCAGTACGCCTGAAACGAACCTGTTTAAGATTCTGGATAAGGCTATCGACGCGCTGAACACCCCGACCGAAAGCGACCAGACCAAAATGGATGCGCTCACGGACAGCATTAACCAGGCGAACCGTGGCCTGAGCAACGCGCTGGATAACGTGCTGACCGTGCGTGCCGATCTGGGGACCAAGCTGACGGAACTGGATAAACTGGATGCGCTTGGCGATGACCGCGCGCTGGGGCAAACGCAGCAGATGAGCGACCTGGTGGATGTGGACTGGAATGCCGCGATCTCCTCGTACACCATGCAGCAGGCGGCCCTGCAGGCCTCTTATAAAGCGTTCAGCGATATGCAGGGCATGTCCCTGTTCCAGCTGAACAGATAATAGTCTGACCGATTAGAGCACGTTCTGAAACTGGGCGTGTTTTGACTGCCCAATCCTGATTCGGATTGGGCATTTTTTTATGCCGCTTCCGCCGGCGAAGCGGCTGTACGCGCGCTTTCAACCAGACGGATAGCCAGCGCAATGGCTCCGCTCACCGTTGCCAGGGCGACCACGCCAGACCAGCCCGCCAGAGTATAGACCTGACTCCCCAGCGCTGAGCCAAGCGCCATGCCGATGAAGATCACCGTAAACAGCAGGGCGTTAAGCCGTCCGCGCGCCTGCGGTTCAAGGCTGTAAACCAGGTTCTGATGGGCTACCAGGCTCGACTGCAGGCCCAGGTCGAAGCCGATGGCAGAAACGGCAATCAGGATGAGCTGGCCGTAAACCCCAAGGGCAGGCATCAAAAACATCAGCGCAAATGACACGGTCACCAGGGCAGCGCCCAGCTGTGTGACTTTTCCGGCCCCGAGTTTATCCGCCAGTCCGCCTGCCAGCGGTGCGGCTAATGCGCCTGCGGCACCGGCAATCCCAAATCCTCCGGCGACGGCGCTGCCAAGGTGGAAGCGTTCGAGCAGCATGACCGCAAGCGTTGACCAGAAGGCGCTGAAGGCAATCGACAGGAAGCCCTGCGCCAGCGCTGCCCGGCGCAGCGCCGGATAGCGGCCCCACAGGTGCGCCATCGAGCGCATCAGTGCGGGGTAGCCGAGCGTGGAGTGAACCGCAAAGCGGGGCAGTACCGCCCACATCATAATGCCTACAAAGGCAATGCTTGCGGCAGCCAACTGGTACATGACCCGCCAGCCGAAGGCTTCACCGACGGCACCGCTCACTGTCCGGGAGAGTAGGATCCCCAGCAGCAGGCCGGTCATCACCGTGCCGACCGTTTTACCCTGTTTCCCCTCCGGGGCGAGGATTGCCGCGGCAGGGACAATATCCTGTGCCATAGTGGCGGCCATGCCAATCAGCAGGCTGGCGAGCAGCAGGGAATGCAGTTGCCCGGTCAGGCTACAGCCCAGCAGGAAAAGGGCCAGGGCTGCGCTTTTGATTAAAATTAACGTTCGGCGATCGTGACGGTCGCCCAGGGGCAACAGGAATAAAATCCCCAGCGCATAGCCCGCCTGGGTCAGGGTGGGGACCAGGCCCATTCCCTCAATGCTCAGATGCAGGTCCGCGCCGATCAGCGGCAGTAAGGGTTGTGCGTAGTAAATGGCGGCCACGCTAAAGCCTGCACCCAGAGCCAGCATGAAAATTACCCAGCGATTCACCGCATGGGGGGCAGTCGTTGTGTTCATAAGCTATTCCTCATTCATCGTGTGCGGCTATTTTTTATCAGCACGGCTTGCGACGGTAGACGGCCCGGTGGTAAAACGCTTATACGTTGAACGTATGGCAGATAAAAATATGAAGCGGGTAGAGCGTATAGATCGGGTTGAGTTAATGCGCACCTTTGTGCGAATCGTCGAAGCGGGGTCTCTCTCGGCGGCCGCGCGCCAGCTCTCGACAACCCAGGCTACCGTCAGCCGACGGCTACAGTCCCTTGAGACGCTGCTGGGCGTGCGCCTACTGGTGAGAACCACGCATACGACCCGGCTCACCGACGACGGCGAACGCTGCTATCAGCATGCCCGACGGGTGATTGATAGCTGGCTGGCGCTGGAGGATGAGGTCGGGCAAAACGAGGACGAACCAGTCGGGGTTTTGCGCGTGCGGGCCCCGCATGCCTTTGGTCAGGATCAGCTTCTGAAGCCCCTGACGACGTTTTTGCAGCGCTACCCGCAGCTCTCCGTCGAATGGTTGCTGAATGATAAATCGGTCGACTTTTTAGGGGACAACCTCGACTGTGCTATCCGTGTCGGGGCCGAGGTGGATCCTGCCACGGTCTCGGTTTTGCTGGCGGAAGTGCCGCGCTGCGTGGTGGCCGCGCCCTCGCTGCTGGCTCAGTTTCCGCCGGTCTCATCTCCGGACGATCTGCAGCATCTTCCGTGGGTGGCCATCAGTACCTTCTATCAGCGCCACGTAGAGCTGTATGACGGTAAATCCGATCGCCCGGTGCGCATTGCCATTACGCCGCGCCTGAGCACGGACAGCCTGTACGTGGCGCGTAATACCGCATTAACAGGGCTGGGCGTTGCGGTTGTCTCAAGCTGGACGGTTCAGGAAGATATCAGGGAGGGGCGGTTGGTGCATCTGCTGCCGGAGTGGCAACCGGCGGCGCTGCCGGTTCATCTGGTTTACCCCTGGTCTCGTTATTACCCGGCGCGATTGCGGCGTTTTCTGGAGATGATCCGACAGGTGATGCCAGACATTGCCGGCATGACAAAGCCTGCACAGTAGCAATAAAAAAGCCGACCCGAGGGTCGGCTTTTCGCTTCAACGCGCGTTAGTCAACTGACTGTGGGCGGGTTGCTGGGGCAGTCGCCTGGTGCGTAGCACTGTGACCACCGGCAGAACCTTTCCCGTCAAAGTGGAACTCAGGACGAACCCAGTCGCTGCGGCGTGGCGCTTCCGGCACATATTCCGGTGCAGGAGCACGCGTCATCGGCGCGGTGGCAACGTGGGCTGGCGTCACGGCAGCGGTAACCGTCTCGGGTTTCACCTCTGGCGCTTTCTCTTCCACGGTTTCGGCTTCACGCACAGGCTCGACGTCAAGTTCGACTTCCTGAACCACATCTTCAGTAACGGTTTCGACAACCACGTCAGCGGTTTCTTCGACAGTGGTTGCTGGCTCAGCGTCTTGCGCGACGTCTTGTGCGACAACCGCGTCTTCTTCAGCAATGAACTGCGGTGCGGCTTCAACCGGCGCAGCAATCACTTCAGGGTGCGTGGTTTCAACGTCAACGGCCTGAGGCGCTGTTTCAACGGCCTGTGGTTCAACGACCTGAGGCTCAACTTCCTGTGGCTCAACGACCTGAGGTTCGACAACGGCAGCCGCTTGCACCGCAACGTCTTCTACGGTGGCGACGGGTGCGATAACCTCTTCGGTGACAGCCTGTTCTTCAACAGCCTGCTCCGGACGGGCAACCGGATAGCGGATCCACACTTTACCTGAAGCCATTTCCGGCGATGCGCAGGCTACGGTCAGCGGCATCGGTGATTGCGTTGGGTAACGCTCATCACGATAGCGACGACGACGCTGGCCGCTCACACGCAGATGGCGTGGAGAACGACGGGAGCGACGCGGCATACCGGCGTTATCGCGGCCTTCTGTGTTATCGTCCTGCTCAACGTTGGTGTCGACCACGGCAGGCAAGTCAACTTTCGCCAGCTGCGTACCGGTTTCGATTTCAGTGGTTTCCACTGCGCTAACCACAGCCTCTTCCGCCTGTACGGCACCCACACGTACTTTTTGTGAGAGCTGGCGTGGCTTGCGACGCGGCATAACCTGAGTGCGTTCTTCCTGCTCGGATTCCTGCTGCTCAACCGGTGCTTCGCGGTTCAGGCTTTTAACTTCCTGCTGCGCCTGGCGTTTCTCGTCGTTACGACGACGGCTGCGCTCACGGCGAGGTTGCTGCTCGTCACGCTGTTTAGTCTTGTCAGACTCGTCACCCGCCGGCTGGCGAATTTCACGATCTTCCACGTTCTGCTGTGGCTTCTCGCGACGGTTGCGACGGTTGTCCTCGCGTTGTTCACGACCTTCGTTGTTATCGGCACGATTGTCACGACGCTCGTTGCGGTCATTGCGTTCGTTACGATCGTTACGCTCGTTACGGTCACTGCGGTCATTACGATCGCGGCGGTTGTTCTGACGCTTACGACGATCCTGCTGACGTTCTGGCTTAGCTTGCTTCGGCGCTTCTTTTGGTTGCTCCGGCTGAACTTCTTCGCCAGCAAACATTTTCTTCAACGCACCGATGATACGGCTCAGAAGACCCGGCTGTTCCGGCTGGGCTTTCGCCACTTCTGGCGCGGTTTTTTGCGCAGCAGGTTTAGCGGCCGGTTTTTCCATTGCGGCTTCCGGCGGCGCTTCCGGCATGATGAAGGTAGCTAACGCGGGCTGCTCAGGCAGTTTACGCTCGGCGGGTTCTTCATCGGATGGCAGGGCCATCTCTTCTTCATGCAGCTTAGGCAGCAGGTAGCTGAGCGTTGACGTCTCTTCACCTTTGCGAACGCGCAGGACGTGGTAGTGCGGGGTTTGCATCTGATCGTTTGGCACGATGATGCAACGTACGCCGCCCTGACGCGCTTCAATGGCGCTAACCGCGGCACGTTTTTCGTTCAGCAGGTAGGAGGCAATTGGCACGGGAACAATCGCGTGAACCTCCTGGGTGTTCTCTTTCAGCGCTTCTTCTTCAATCAGACGCAGAATGGAGAGAGACAGGGATTCGTTATCACGTACGGTACCGGTACCGGAACAGCGCGGGCAGACGTGGTGGCTTGATTCACCCAGCGACGGGCTGAGGCGCTGGCGTGACATCTCCAGCAGGCCAAAGCGAGAAATATGGCTAATCTGGATACGCGCACGGTCCTGACGCACCGCTTCACGCAGACGGTTTTCAACCGCGCGCTGGTGACGAACCGGGGTCATGTCGATGAAGTCGATAACGATCAGGCCACCCAGGTCGCGCAGGCGGAGCTGGCGGGCGATTTCATCAGCGGCTTCAAGGTTGGTGTTGAACGCGGTCTCTTCGATATCACCGCCGCGCGTGGCACGTGCGGAGTTGATGTCGATAGCGGTCAGCGCTTCGGTGGTATCGATAACGATAGAGCCGCCGGATGGCAGACGCACTTCACGCTGGAAGGCAGACTCAATCTGCGACTCAATCTGATAATGGCTGAACAGCGGGATTTCACCGGTGTACAGTTTGATTTTGCTGGTGAAATCCGGACGACCCAGCGCGGCAATGTGTTGGCGAGCCAGCTCAAGCACTTTCGGGTTATCAATCAGAATTTCGCCGATGTCCTGACGCAGGTAGTCACGGAAGGCACGCACGATAACGTTGCTTTCCTGGTGGATCAGGAATGGAGCAGGGCGGCTTTCAGCTGCTTTCTGGATGGCTTCCCAGTGCTTAAGACGGAAGCTCAGGTCCCACTGCAGCGCTTCGGCAGATTTGCCCACGCCTGCGGTACGAACGATAAGTCCCATGCCGTCTGGCAGCTCAAGGCTTGCCAGCGCTTCCTTCAGCTCGGTACGGTCATCACCTTCGATGCGGCGAGAGATACCACCCGCACGCGGGTTGTTTGGCATCAGAACCAGATAGCTCCCCGCCAGGCTGATAAAGGTGGTCAGCGCGGCGCCTTTATTGCCACGTTCTTCTTTATCAATCTGAACGATAACTTCCTGGCCTTCGCGCAGAACATCTTTGATGTTCGGACGACCATGGGAGTTGTAGTTGGCAGGGAAGTATTCGCGGGCAATTTCTTTGAGAGGGAGGAAACCGTGACGCTCAGCACCGTAATCGACAAATGCAGCTTCAAGGCTGGGTTCAATGCGGGTGATCTTGCCTTTGTAAATGTTCGCTTTTTTCTGTTCGTGTCCAGGACTTTCGATATCCAGATCGTACAGGCGCTGCCCATCCACGAGGGCGACACGCAACTCTTCTTGCTGAGTTGCGTTGATTAACATTCTTTTCATCGTAACTTACTCATTATTCTTACATTGACGACTAAGCT
>Ga0058693_1000596_pt1 | contig 13904 bp, 13 predicted proteins | sample AgamicOrMarz_FD_55217 | JGI IMG/M metagenome (GOLD analysis project Ga0058693, IMG submission 55217) | Agave microbial communities from Guanajuato, Mexico - Or.Ma.rz | ecosystem: Host-associated > Plants > Phyllosphere > Phylloplane/Leaf | place: Guanajuato, Mexico | collected 2012-06-04 | reverse complement strand
AACCGGGCGGTGGTGAGCATTCGCGACGTAACTGAAGACACGGTGCGCCAGACGGTGGACTCGGCGACCACCAGCCATGACCTGGCGACATTGGCAGGCGAGCTGAACAAGGCGATCGGGCAGCTCAAGCTTTAAAACATGCAGCCTACTGGCTCGACGCAACACCTGTGGCGAGGGAGCTTGCTCCCGCTGGGGTGCGCAGCGCCCCCTTCCAGCAGAGCCCCCCACCACCGGACTCGCCTGACTGACAGTTGGGCCCGCTGCGCGGTCCAGCGGGAGCAAGCTCCCTCGCCACAAGAGCAGTCCGTATCGCGGCAGTACAATGGCTATGGCCACCTATCACCCCGATAGCCAACGGCGATTCGCCGCCCCATCGGGCCACGCCTATGCTTGGGTCATTCGATTTAATGAACTCAAGGATCCGCATCATGGGCAAACGTCACCCTCACTTCCCGGCCTGGCAATGGCGCGTAGCCCCCCATACTCCGCGTCACTCCAGCCACCAGGTTTCTCAGCTGATGGCGGTACCGCTGTTTATCGTCGCGTTCCTGCTCATGGTGTTAGGCGTGTTCAGTGAGAGCCTGGCCGACGTCGCCATCGGCGTGATCGGCATGGCCGCTGCGTTCCAGTTGCAGCGCCACGACCACTCCGAGCCCTAGGCGAAAATCGTCACTGTCTGGCGACTCAGGGCAATCAGGCGGCCATCGGCACTCCAGAATTTTGCCGCGACATGGCCGTAGCCGTCTTGGGCATGCTCGATCTCGGCGAGGTACTTGCACCAATCCAGCGTCGTGAGTTCCAGCAGCGGCTGGACGAATTCGATGGTCCAGGTCAGCGTACTACCCGGAGCGATCTGCGTAAGGTGCGGCAACAACGCCGGGGGCCAGGCGTCCACCAATGCCAGGATATGACGCTCGCTCAACGCCTCTTCCTTCACATCCCCACGCAAGCGCACCCAGCCGCCCATGCTCCGGGATTTGTTGCCCGTGAACGGCAANCCGCCAACGCTCCAGCGCATTGCCAGGTGACGCATGAACTCCGGCGTGGCGCCCTTGATGTAGGGCAACTCCTGGCATTGCTCCACGCTTTTGAATTCAGGGGCGGGATCGGCCTCAACCGCCACCACGGATGAACGCGACGCGCCGAAACTGCCTTGCACCACGGTCACGACCTGACCGTTCTGCACCGCCCGCCCCAGTACCTGGCTCACGGCCTTGCCTTCGCGCAGCACTTCGGCCTCGAAGGAAACGGGGACATCGGGTTCGACCGGACCGACAAAAGTAATCGCCAGCGAGCGAATCGGACGATCCGCCGGCACCTTGGCCCGCATCGCCTCATACTGCAGGGCCGCCACCAGCCCGCCAAAACTGGCGCGGCCCTGCCCCCATTCAGGCGCGATGCTCACCGCGTCTGGCTGGCGGCGCACGGCATCGATCAAATCGGAAAAGCGCATGATGACCTCGCAGATAGGGGAAAGATGAAAGGATCTTAACCAGCAGGCGACGCCGGCACAGCGCTCATTCCGGCCAAAGAGGCGGACAGATAGGCCGCGGTTTTTAAATCCACCAGAAACCCCTGTGGGAGCGAGCCTGCTCGCGATAGAGATGTGTCAGCCTGCATATGTATTGCTGACATACCGCTATCGCGAGCAGGCTCGCTCCCACAGGGCACTACAGGGGCACTGCTAAAACATTCAGGATTTTTCGAAACAACGGGCGATCAGCTTATCCAGCACCCTGTCGGACTTGGCCTCGGCCTTTTCCATCGTGCTCTGCCAGACCGGCACGCAGGGGAGCAGGTCGGTTTCTTCTTCGGCCCGGGCGAGCCATTGCAAGCAATCGTGCCAGTCGCCCAGCGCGCCTTGGGCGGACTTGAGCCGTGGCATGGCGGCTTTCGGCAGGCGGTCGAGTTCAGGGTAGGCCTCGATGGCGTAGCGCACGCGCTTGATCAACAGGCGCAAGCGATGGCGGTCATGGGCCGGATCACGCAGGGCTTTTCCGAGTTTTTTCCATTGTTTGTCCAAGCGCTTTTCGATGCGCTTGCTCAACCCGGCGAGCAACCCCTCACGCTCGGCCGCGCGAATGAAACGAGGGAATGCATCGAGGATCATCAGCAACTGCGCCAGTTCCGGGCTGTCGGCCACGGCGGGATAGGCATTGGCCATTTGCACCCGACGCCGCTGTGCCGCTTCGGCCTTGCCGTGTTGCTCAAGGTACGCCGCCAGCACTTCCCGGTCGCGCAGAGGGGTGGTCAGGGTGCCCACCGCCGAAGCGGCGGTCTCCAACTGCTCGACGCCGGGTAACCCGCGCAACGGGCGAAGCAGGCTGCGCAAACGGCGGACCGTGGTGCGCAGGTCATGCAGCGCTTCGCTGTCGGTGTGGGCACTCAAGCGGGCCTGACAGGCCAACAGGCGGACTTCGAGACCCAGTATCCGGGCCACCAGCCGATCGATCATGGGGGCGTACTCCGTACGCAGCTTCGAGCGTCAAGCTGCGAGCTTCAAGTGCGTATCCTTCACTTGTAGCTCGCAACTCGTGGCCTGTCGCTGCCTTTATCGTCCTGCGCGGGATTCGCGAATGTAGAAACGCGCCTTCTCGGCTTTCTTGGTGCAGCCTTCAAAGGCTTCGAATTGCTGCTGGGTCTTGGCGCCGGTCAGCAGCGACAGGGCTTTGGAGTAGCTCACGGTACCGGCAAAGCCTTCGGCCTTGGCCAGGTCCAGTTCATGCCAGGCGGCGTCGAGTTGGCTGCCGCAGCTGTCACGATAAGCGGTTTTGCCTGCACAACCGGCCAGGGCCAGAACCATCAGGGATGCCACCAGGGGCAGGCAGATCCGGGCTTTCATCGATTACACCTCAAGTCAGGTAAACAGTCGTGCTGGTAAGACGGTCCCGCCGGGAAAAAGTGCCTTGGCCGGTCCGCTTATTCAAGTGTGGGCGAGAATACGCAAATGCCACGCCGGCGTGTCAAAAAACGACGCCTGCGCCACAACGATTGAGCCGAACCGTCGATGAGTGCATTGTTGAAGTCTGATCGACAAGAGGCCAGGCCATGACAAAACGTGTCGCATTGGTATTGGGTTCGGGCGGCGCCCGGGGCTATGCCCATATCGGAGTGATCGAGGAAATCGAACGACGTGGCTACGACATCGCCTGCATCGCCGGTTGTTCGATGGGCGCCGTGGTGGGCGGGATCTATGCGGCGGGCAAGCTTGAGGACTATCGCAACTGGATCGAAAGCCTCGACTACCTGGATGTCCTGCGGCTGGTAGACGTCAGCTTTCGCCTGGGGGCGATTCGTGGAGAGAAGGTCTTCGGCCAGATCCGCAAGATCGTCGGCGAGCTCAATATCGAAGACCTGCGCATTCCCTACACCGCCGTCGCGACCGACCTGACCAACCAGCAGGAAATCTGGTTCCAGGAAGGCTGCCTGCATCAAGCGATGCGCGCCTCGGCCGCCATTCCCAGCCTGTTCACGCCGGTGATGCAAGGCAACCGCATGCTGGTGGATGGCGGATTGCTCAATCCGTTGCCGATCGTGCCGGTGGTGTCGAGCCATTGCGATCTGATCATCGCGGTCAACCTCAACGCCACCAATCAGAAACAATACAAATTGCCGGTGATCCCGCGTCCTGCCGCGTTCAGGCGTCGCTTCGACACCCTGGTCAGTTCCCTCGGTTCCCGTCTGCCGTTTCGCCGCAAGCAAGCCGAGCAACTATTGCTGTTGGAGCAAGAAGCGCTGAAGGCCGAGGCCGCCGAGATCAACCCGTGGATCGATTCGGCCGAACCCGAAGGCCAGCAACCGGCCGCCGCGCCAGAGGCCGAGGGCGCGCCGAAATCCGCCACCGGCTCGTTCATCATCGACAACGTCGGCCCGGCCTCGCTGCTGGACCTGATCAACCAGAGTTTCGAGGTGATGCAGACCTCGCTGGCCCAATACAAGATCGCCGGCTACCCACCGGATGTGCTGATCAACGTGCCGAAACGGGTGTGCAGGTTTTTTGAGTTCTACAAGGCGCCGGAGTTGATCGCGTTGGGGAGGGAGATTGCCAGTGATACGTTGGATCGGTATGAGAGTGAGTAGTCTCGAAAGCAACACTTCAACCTGTGGCGAGGGGATTTATCCCCGCTGGGCTGCGAAGCAGCCCTGATTCCTGGCGCATCGGTGTGCCTGGCGGATCGAATCAGCTATTGGGGCTGCTTCGCAGCCAGCGGGGATAAATCCCCTCGCCACAACGGTGCTTGGCTTGAAATCGGGTATTAAAGACCACCCTCCCCCAACAACCGATACCCCACCCCCGCCTCGGTCACGATGAACCTTGGCCGGGTCGGGTCGTCGGCCAGTTTCTGGCGCAGGTGACCGACCACGATCCGCAGGTAATGGCTGTCTTCGGTGTGGGTCGGGCCCCAGATGTCCTTGAGCAGTTGCTGCTGGGTGATGACGCGCCCCGGATGCCGCGCCAGTTGTGCCAGCACCGCGTATTCCTTACGGGTGAGCGCCACCTCGGCGCCGTCCAGCAAAACCCGCCGATAGGCCAGATCCACGGTCAGCGGGCCGAATTTCAACGCCGCTTCCTGCACCTCGCCGACCGGCGCCTGGCGCAACAAGGCGCGAATGCGGGCAAGAAATTCCTGAATGCCGAATGGCTTGGTCACGTAGTCGTTTGCGCCGTTGTCCAGCGCCTCGACTTTCTGCGCTTCGCTGGCCCGCACCGAGAGCACCAGCACCGGCACCGTCGACCACTGGCGAAACTCGCGCAGCACCTGCTGGCCGTCCATGTCCGGCAGGCCGAGATCGAGGATCAGCAAGTCGGGCCTGTTCAACGCCGCCAAGGCTAGCCCTTCGGTGCCGGTGCCGGCTTCCAGCACTTTGTAGCCTTGGGAAGTGAGGCTGATACGCAGGAACTTGCGGATCTGCGGTTCATCATCGATGACCACGAGGGTCGCGTTCTGGTTCATGGGGTTCGTTCAAACAATCAGGTGAGAAGGCGCTCAGGTTGAAAAAGCATAACGCAGCACCGCTCAAGCTTCATCGTCCATCCCCGGTTGTGCCTGCAATGGCAGGTGCAAAGTGATGCAGGCGCCGCGTCCATCGAGGCCATCGGCGACACTGATTCGCCCTCCGTGGGCGCCTACCATGCCCTGACAGATCGCCAGGCCCAGGCCCGTCCCCTGCCCGCCTCGATCGCCGCGGGCGGCAGTGTAGAACATGTCGAAAATCCTCTCGCGCTCGGCCTCGGGAATACCGGGGCCTTCATCGGCCACGGCAAAAAATACCTCGCTGTCCGTCGCCCCGGCGCACAGCCGCAAACGCCCGTGGGCCGGCGAGAAGCGCGCAGCGTTCTCCAGTACGTTCACCAGGGCCTGTTCGATCAGCGCCGCATGGACATACAGCAAGGGCAGTTCGGCGGGCACCTCGACGCCGACTGCCAGGGGCGCCAGCACGGCGCGCAGGCGATTCAGCGCACTGCCGACGATATCCGCCGGCGACACCCAGTCCCGTGCCAGCTTCAGGGCTCCGTGGCCCAGACGGGTCATGTCCAACAGGTTCTGGATGTAGCGATCCAGCCGCTCGGCTTCATCGCGAGTGCCTTCGAGCAGTTCGCGACGATCCGCCAGCGGGATCGCCTCTCCCAATGCCAACAGGCTGTCGATGCTGCCGCGCATGGCAGTCAGCGGCGTGCGCAGATCATGGGACACCGAAGCCAGCAAGGCGCTGCGCAGTTGCTCGGTTTCGCCATGCAGGCGCGCCGCTTCCAGGTCTTGGGCCAGTTGCGCCCGGGCCAGGGCTTGGGCCAATGGCTGGCTGAGGGCCGTCAGCAAACGGCGCCGTTGCCCGCTCAGCGGCTTGCCTTCCTTGGGGCAAGCGCCCAGCAACGCCAGGGGCCCGCCCTCCGCCGACAACGGCCACCACCACCAACGCCCGGACGGCAGCGTCCCGGTGCCAGCGCCGGCCGGTTGATCGTGTTGCCAGGACCAATCGGCAGCGGCGCGCTCGGCCTCGGTGAACGTCAACGGCTCGCCAGTCTCGACCTTCCAACCACCCTGGCCGTCGCGGTTGAGCAGGCACAGTTGCAGATCGTGCCAGCCATCGAGGTGCTGTGTGGCGGCGCTGATCACAGCCTGGCGATCGGTGGCGGCCGTGAGCTTGCGCGACAGGTCGAGCAACTCGCCGGTCTCCTGCTGGGTGTCGCGCAGTGCCTGCAATTGTCGACGCTGGCGGGCTGCCAGGTTGCCGGTCAGGGCGGCCATGAGCAGGAAAAACACCAGCGTCAGCACGTCTTCTTCGCGCTGGATGGTCAGGGAAAAATTCGGCGGGATGAACAGAAAGTCATAGGCCAGGAACGACAGCGCCGCGCAAGCCAGCGCCGGACCCAGGCTGCTGCGCACCGCCACCAGCAACACCGCCATCAGGAATACCAGGGAGATATTGGGTAGCTCCAGCAGCCCCGAAATGCCCCAGGCCAAGGCACTGGCGGCCACCGTCGCCAGCAGCGCAAGGACATAGTCGAAACCGGTCTGGACCGCAGCTGAGCGCACACGAGCCGGACGGGGTTGTTCGTCGCTGTCCAGCACGTTGATTTCCAGCCCTCGTGCATCGCGCAGCAATCGCGAAGCCAGGCCGCCACCGAACAATCGGCGACGCAGGCGTGGCCGGGATTGCCCGACCAGCAGCAGCGTGGCGCGCCGTTCGGTGGCGTGCTGGATCAGCGTGCGAGCCACTTCACCGGCCCGCAGCAGTACCACTTCACCACCGAGCCGTTCAGCCAGTTGCTGGGCATTTTGCAGACGCTGGCGCGATGGCTCGTCCCGAGCGCTGCCGTTGTCCACATGCACCAGGGTCCAGGGCAAATGCCGGCGCTGGGCCACGCGGCTGGCATGGCGCACCAGGCGTTCAGCCTGCTCGTCAGCATCCACCCCCACCACCAATCTGCCGCGTACCGCCGGGGCAGCTTGGCCCAGTTGGCGATAACCCTGGGCCAAGTCATTGTCGACCTGCGCGGCGGCGGTCTGCATGGCCAGTTCACGCAGGGCAGTCAGGTTGGTCTGGGTGAAAAATGCGTCGATCGCCGCCCGTGCCTGCTCCGGCACGTAGACCTTGCCATCGCGCAGGCGCTCCAGCAGCTCACGCGGTGGCAGGTCGATCAGCAGCAGCTCATCGGCCTCCTGCAAGACCCAGTCCGGCAACGTCTCGCGGACCTGCACGCCGGTGATGCCACGCACCTGATCGTTAAGGCTTTCCAGATGCTGGACGTTCACGGTGGTGTACACATCGACGCCAGCGGCGAGCAGTTCCTGGATGTCCTGCCAGCGCTTGGCATGGCGACTGCCGGGCGCGTTGCTGTGGGCCAACTCGTCCACCAGCGCCAGGCTAGGCCGAGCCGCGAGCAGCCCGTCGAGGTCCATCTCCTCGAGCATCACCCCGCGATACTCCGAGCGCACCAACGGCTGCTGCGCCAGGCCCGCGAGCAGCGCTTCGGTTTCGCTGCGACCGTGGGTCTCCACAACTGCTGCGATGACTTTCACGCCCTGGCGCATTTGCGTGTGCGCCGCTTGGAGCATGGCGTAGGTCTTGCCGACACCCGGCGCCGCGCCCAGGAATGCCTTGAGCCGGCCACGGTCGGTGCGGGGCAGATTGGCGAGCAGTGCGTCGGCGCGGCCGGAGTCGCTCATGAGCGGATCTCTGTATCAGATTGTTGATCGAAGCCCCTGTGGGAGCGAGCCTGCTCGCGATAGCGGTAGCTCAGTCGCGATGATGTTGCCTGACACCCCTCATCGCGAGTAGGCTCGCTCCCACAGGTTCTACAGCTTTTCCAAAGCCAGATTCAGCGCCAGCACATTCACCACCGGCGGCCCCACCAACGGTTGCTCCGTATGACGCTCAACCAATTGCTGCAAGGTCGACACCTGTAGGTTACGCGCCGCAGCGACACGCGCCAGTTGATAGGCAATCGCGGCCGGTGGCAAGTGCGGATCCAGACCGCTGCCGGAAGTGGTCAGCAGCGCNAGCGGCACCGGCCCCTGGCCGGGCACTTGCAGCTTGCCGGCGTCATCGATCACCCGCGTGGCCAGCGCAGGATTGCTTGGAGACAGGTTACTGGCACCACTGGCTACCGTGGCGAAGGCGCCAGCCGAAGGACGGGGGTGGAACCAGGCATCGCCCTGGAAATCCTGGGCGATCAAGGTTGATCCTCGGACCTTGCCATCGGCATCGACAACCAGGCTACCGTTGGCCTGGACGGGAAACGCGACTTGCGCCACTGCGGTGACCAGCAGGGGATAAGCGATGCCGGTGAGTAGGGTCATCAGGAGTAACAGGCTCAGGGCCGGGCGTATCAAAGCAGACATTTCAGAATCCTCACATCGAAACCGTTAACCAGGCATACACACCGTGGCGAGGGAGCTTGCTCCCTCGCCACAGAAACTCCATCCACCAGCGACAGACTCAAACCAACCCCAACGCCGTCAGCAACATATCGATCGCCTTGATCCCCACGAACGGCACCACGATCCCGCCCAGGCCATAGATCAACAGATTGCGCCGCAACAGCGCCGCCGCGCTGGCCGCTTGTACTCGAACTCCACGCAAGGCCAGGGGAATCAACACCACGATGATCAGCGCATTGAAGACAATCGCCGAGAGAATCGCACTCTGCGGACTGCTCAGGCGCATCACGTTCAACACCCCAAGCTGCGGATAGATCGAGGCAAACAGCGCCGGCAGAATCGCGAAGTACTTGGCGACATCGTTGGCGATGGAAAACGTCGTCAGGGCTCCACGGGTCACCAGCAGTTCCTTGCCGATCTGCACCACGTCCAGCAACTTGGTCGGGTCGCTGTCGAGGTCGACCATGTTCGCCGCCTCCCGCGCGGCCTGGGTGCCGTCGTTCATCGCCATGCCGACATCAGCCTGGGCCAGGGCCGGTGCATCGTTGGCGCCGTCACCACACATCGCCACCAGCCGACCGTCATTCTGTTCATGACGAATCCGCGCCAGTTTCTTCTCGGGGGTAGCCTCGGCCAGCACGTCATCGACACCCGCCTCCGCGGCAATCGCGGCGGCGGTCAGCGGGTTGTCGCCAGTGACCATTACCGTTCGAATCCCCAGCTTGCGCAGCTCGGCAAACCGCTCGCGGATGCCGGGCTTGACCACGTCCTTGAGATGAATGACGCCCAGCAACCGGCTATCCACGCACACCAGCAAAGGCGTGCCGCCGCTCTGGGCGATTCTGTCGACCTCCCTCGCCAGCGCCGACGGTAACTCGCTGCGCGGCATGCCGATGAAATCCAGCAACGAGTCCACAGCGCCCTTGCGATAGACACGTCCTTGATAATCGACACCGGACAAACGGGTTTCGGCGCTGAACGGCACGGCGGTCAGCGACTCGAGGCCAGGTTCAGGCAGCGGATGCAAACCCCGCAGGTACTCGACGATGGACTTGCCCTCGGCCGTGTCGTCGGCCAGCGAGGCAAACAGCGCGCCTTCGGCCAACTCCCTGACGGTGACACCAGAGGCGGCATGAACCGCCGTACAACGACGATTGCCGAAGGTGATGGTGCCGGTCTTGTCCAGCATCAGCACGTGCACATCCCCCGCAGCCTCCACCGCACGACCGGACTTGGCGATTACGTTCAGGCGCACCAGTCGGTCCATCCCGGCAATACCGATAGCCGACAGCAACCCGCCGATGGTGGTGGGAATCAGCGTCACCAACAGCGCCACCAGGAACACCAGTGGCAGGTTGCCGTTGGCGAAATGGGCGAACGGTTGCAGGGTCACGACCACCAACAGGAAGATCAGCGTCAGGCCGATCAGCAGGATGTCCAGCGCGACTTCGTTCGGGGTTTTCTGACGCTTGGCGCCTTCGACCAGAGCGATCATGCGGTCCAAAGTCGACTCGCCCGGGTTGCTGGTGATCCGCACCAGCAACCAGTCAGAGACCAGGCGCGTGTTGCCGGTGACGGCCGAGCGATCGCCGCCGGATTCACGAATGACCGGCGCCGATTCACCGGTAATCGCCGCCTCGTTGACCGCCGCGATGCCCTCGATGACTTCACCGTCGCCAGGGATCATCTCCCCCGCAGCGACGCGCACCACATCCCCCTTGCGCAAACGCGTGGCAGGAATGATCTCAAAGCCATTGGCGGTCTGGCGGCGCGCGCTCAGACCTTCACTGCCGGCCTTGAGGTTGTCGGCCCGGGCCTTGCCGCGTCCCTCGGCCAACGCTTCGGCGAAGTTGGCGAACAGCACGGTGAACCACAGCCACAAGGCGATTTGCGCGGCGACAAAGGTCGGCACCGCACCGTCGGGAATGAAGCACAGCACGGTGGTGAGGATCGCAGTCAGCTCCACCACCAACATCACCGGCGCGCGGTGCAGCTGGCGCGGATCGAGCTTGACGAAGGCTTGCACCAGCGCCGGCCGCCACAGGGCCGACAGATGGGTTTTCGGTTGTTCCGGCGCCTTGGCGACGACGGTTTTGCTCATCGGCATATTCATCATCAATTCCTCAGAAGCCCAGGCTCAGGTGTTCGGCAATCGGCCCAAGGGCCAGGGTCGGCAGGAAGGTCAGGCCGCCCACCAGCAGGATGGTCACGGTCAGCAGCGTCACAAATAGCGGACCGTGAGTCGGGAAGCTGTTCTGGCCAATCGGCGCGGTTTTCTTCAGCGCCAGGCTGCCGGCCAATGCCAGCACCGGCAGGATGTAGCCGAACCGCCCGATCAACATGCCCAGGCCCAGCATCAGGTTGTGAAACGGAGTGTTGGCGCTGAAGCCACCGAACGCCGAGCCGTTGTTGGCCCCGGCCGAGGTATAGGCGTACAGCAACTGGCTGAACCCATGGGCGCCGGGATTGCTCACCGCCGCTGCCGGCCCGGGCAGGCTTGCAGCGATAGCGCCCAGTACCAGCACGCTCACGGGCATCACCAGCAACGTCACCACCAACAACTGCACTTCCCTGGCGCCGAGTTTCTTGCCCAGGTACTCCGGGGTGCGGCCGATCATCAATCCCGCCAGGAACACTGCGATCAACACGTTCAGCAACATCCCGTAGAGCCCGGCCCCAACGCCGCCGAAGATCACCTCGCCGACCATCATGTTCACCAGCGCCACCATCCCGCTGAGTGGATTGAGACTGTCGTGCATGGCATTGACCGAACCGTTGGAGGCCGCCGTGGTCGTCACCGACCACAGCACCGTGGCGGTGGTGCCGAAGCGTGATTCCTTGCCTTCCAGGGGCGCCGCCTGTTCAACGACGGGATTGTCCAGGGCCGGATTGGGCTGGAACTCAGCCCACAGCGAAGTCGCCCCGCCGATCAGGAACAACACGAGCATGCAGGCAATGATCGCCCGGCTCTGACGCAGGTCCTTCACGTAATGACCAAAGGTGAACACCAGCGCGGCAGGAATCAGGATGATCGAGGCGAGCTCGAACAGATTGGCCCACGCCGTCGGGTTCTCGAACGGATGCGCGGAGTTGACGCCGAAGAACCCGCCGCCATTGGTGCCCAATTGCTTGATCGCGATCTGGCTGGCGGCCGGCCCGAGTGGGATGACCTGATCCACGCCCTGCATCGTCAACCCATGCACATACTGGGCGAAGGTCTGCGGCACGCCCTGCCAGACCAGGAACAGCGCCAGCAGCAGACACAGCGGCAACAGCCCATAAAGGGTGGCTCGGGTCATGTCGACCCAGAAGTTACCCAGCGTCTTGGTGGACTTGCGCCCGATGCCCCGGCACAGCGCCACCAACACGGCCAGCCCGGTAGCGGCGCTGACGAAGTTCTGCACAGTCAGGCCGACCATCTGGCTCAAGTAGCTCAGGGACGCTTCACCGCTGTAGGACTGCCAGTTGGTATTGGTCATGAAACTGACCGCGGTGTTGAAGGCCTGGGTCCATTCCATGCCGGGCAGGTGCTCGGTATTGAGTGGCAAATGCCCTTGCAACAGCAGGATCGCGAACAGCAACCAGAAACCTGCGAGGTTGAACGCAAGCAAGGCCAGCGTGTACTTCTGCCAGCTCTGCTCAGCCTGAGGATCAACCCCCGCCAGACGATAACAGCCCCGCTCCACCGGGCCAAGGATCGGCGAAAGCCAGGTGCGCTGCCCCTCCATCACCCGGTAATAAAACCGTCCGAGAAACGGTGCCGGAATCAGCACCAGGGCGAAAAAGGCGACGATCAGCCCATAGTCATAACCGTGCATGGTCGCTCCTAGTTCCGGTCCGCGCGCAACAGCGCAACCAATAGATAAATGAACAGCGCCACTGCCAATAGCAGCGACACCCCGTCCAGGACACTCATGGGATTTCTCCGTGATACGGCGTCGTGCCGCGTGTGGAATGATTGTCGACAGGGAGGCTGTAAAGACGCGAGATCGAGGACGGGCTCGGGGGATAAAGAATCTGTAAAGAATGAGCGCCGCTTTGGCGTGAGGCTGCCTGTGCCATGCGATGCATCCCGCAGAACAGGGGTAGTATTGAACCACTGCGAACGAACTTCGCTCATACATGGTAAGCGTGGCGGATCGGGTGAAGACATCCGACACCCTGCCCTCAAGGAGAACCCTATGCCCTGGTATGCCTGGTTGATTCTGATCGTTGCAATCGGCTCGATCGTCGGCGGCCTCATGCTGTTGCGCGACACTGCCAACAAAGTCGAACTGACGGATGAACAACGCAAGCGCGTTGCCGAGCGCAACGCCGAGATGGATGCGAAAGAGGCCAAGGATCGCTGAGGTTTAATGGCCCTGTGGCGAGGGAGCTTGCTCCGCTGGGGCGCGAAGCGGCCCTCTCTGTCCCGCTGAAGCAGAGTGTCAGGCTGATTGGGTTCTGGCCGTTGGGGCTGCTGCGCAGCCCAGCGGGAGCAAGCTCCCTCGCCACAAAAGAACCAAGCAGATCGCGACTGCTGCGCTACTTCTCCCAATCCGCCCTGGCAACCTGCAAACCATGCAGCCCCTTGTAAGCCGCCCGCTCAGGCTGGCTCCACCCCTTGAGCAATGAATCCTCCAACCGATAAATCTCTACCCCCAGCGGTCGACAGACGCTGATCGGGTCCTGCGCATCCGGCCCCCACATCGCCAGCGATAGATCCCCTCCAGGGCAAGTGGACAGTGCGCAGAGCAGATCAATCTCGGCGAAAAACTCCAGGTAGTCACCCTGCTGTGCCGGACAGGCCTTCATGAAGTACATGTCGTCATGGTTGAGCCCGGTGCATTGGAAAATGTTCAACACATCGTGGACGTCGAACTCCGTCAGACCGTGGGGCAATACCGCACGGGTGAGGTTCGAGTGACAGTGATGGTGGAAATCCTCACCGGTCAGCATCTTGTTCACGTAGGGGTCGCAGCGCGTACCCAGCAAGTCATGCAGCCGACCGCCGTGCTCGTCGATGCCGTAGCCGGAGAGGCTATCGTCGGTGATAGTGACCAAGGGTCTTAAGAAAGGCAGGTTCGACCACAACCGATCATGGGTACTGACATGTGCCCCCTGCAACTGCCGAGTGCGCGCCGCCCACAGCCGCTCCCGCGGATCATCGGCGTTCCACACATTGAAATCCCCCACCTGCGGCCCCACCGGTGTGGTGACGCGGAACACATGCCCGGCCGGGACGTGCCAGGCGCGCCCTGTACGAATAGGGACTTCGAATTGTTCGATGAGCGTGCGCTTGTCCTGCTGGGTGCGGATACGCTCGTAGAACGGCTTGTCCACCTGCAGGGCTGAACCTTTGCTGACTTGATAGGCGGCTGGATAGTCTTTGTACATGGCGCGAGTCCTTGTTCACTTAAGTGGCGGTGGGCAGGCGTTACGATGAGCCTATCCTGAGCCCGGATCCGGTTGTAAAACAATCCTCCGGTTTTCACCGGTCAGAACGCAAAGAGGCCGGTCATATTTGACCGGCCCCCCTTG
>Ga0058693_1000592_pt1 | contig 13914 bp, 14 predicted proteins | sample AgamicOrMarz_FD_55217 | JGI IMG/M metagenome (GOLD analysis project Ga0058693, IMG submission 55217) | Agave microbial communities from Guanajuato, Mexico - Or.Ma.rz | ecosystem: Host-associated > Plants > Phyllosphere > Phylloplane/Leaf | place: Guanajuato, Mexico | collected 2012-06-04 | reverse complement strand
GTCTCATGAAGAGTTCCCGGCCAGGGCCGAAAATCGCAAGGCGTTGACGATGGAGTATTTTTATCGCGACGTCCGCCGCAAGACCGGCATGCTGATGAACGGCGAAGAGCCGGTCGGCGGAAAGGACTTCGGCGTCACCCCGTCTCAAATTCGCAGAGGGTTAACCAAATGCGACGACGGTGGATACAGCTCGATCTTCCAACAGTTGACGTCTTCAACGATGCAGCACAGCGAACGTTCCTGGGCTTAACAGTGCAAAATGTTCGGTCCGGTCATGTTTCGTCTTCTGAGCCGAGGGTGCCGCGAAGGTGGTATTCGTAGCCTCCCGCGTGGTAAGTAGCCTGAGCTTTTCCCTTGAAGTAGGTAGGCACAATCCGCTCGGTGAGCCGTGATCCAAATCCCGAGCGCTTTGGCTCCATAATGACTGGCCCATTGGCTTCGGTCCAACTGAACTGGAATTGGTTGTCACCCGGCGTCTGCCAGCGGACAATGATCTTGCCATCCGGTACCGACAGCGCTCCGTATTTCGTGGCATTGGTGGCGAGTTCATGGATAGCGAGCGCCAATCCGAGCGCAGGTTGTGCGGCGATTGCCACTGATGGGCCGGAAATGTCAAACCGATTGTGACCGTCATTATGAGGGGCAATCGCCGTACGGACGACAGTTTCCACGTCACCCGCTTCCCAGTCTGTCGCAGTCAGCGCGTCCTGCGCCAGGGCCAATGCCTGGATACGTGCGGATGCCTGCTCTGCTGCAAGCTTCGTGTCAGTCGCATTGCGCAGGCTTTGCGAAACGACAGCCTGGACCATCGCGAGCGTATTTTTCATGCGATGAGAGAGTTCGCGCTGTAAGATACGTTGCTGCCGCTCTCTATCTCTCTGTTCGCCGAGCAGACGCTTTTGCTCAACAAGAAGTGCATCGCTTTTTCGACGCTCATCCTGGAGACTGTCGAGCGCCTTGTGCATCACCTGTATGAGAAGGATATCGACGATGACGACGCCGGCATAAAATGCAAGTGCGACCAGGACGGACGCATTCAGCTCGAAGTTTCCTGATGGGGGAATAAACCAATACCATGCAGCAAAGCCGCAGGCCAAAGCACATACGGCCCCGGGCCATAGGCCAGCCATGAACGTGGTGAGGATGACTGCGGGGAAAAAAGTCAGATAGGGGAAGCCTGGCGGGAGCAGGTGGTCTGAGAGGAACCTAACATAAAGAGAGACAATGAACGCGCGAATAGCCAAGCTCCACGCTTTCAAGGGAGAGGCTCGAACACGATCGCTAAGACCGAATAACTGGCGTCGTATCGTGCTCATTCTATCCTACGTCTGCGAGACTACTACTGCCTGAGTGTTCTGCCATATCAAGTCAATATCACTTACTGTGACACATCAGACTACCGGAACATCAAGCAAGCATTTCGCGGATCTTCTCAACGATCTGCTGTTCACGATAGGGCTTGGTGTAAAATGCGGTCTCCGCTGGGATTTGTCCGCCGGGATCGTCGATATGTCCGGATACGATGATCACCTTGATGGGCGGCCATCTGTCTCGGATGATGGCCGCCAGCCGCATTCCATCGACGCCTCGAGGCATGTCGACATCTGTCAGGACAAGCCGGATATCGTATCGTGATTCCAGGATAGTCACGGCTTCCGTTGCGTCCGCTGCGGCGATCGCCTGAAAGCCGGCGTCCTCAACTAGATCAATGGCCGCCAAGCGCAAAAGTGGCTCATCCTCGACGATGAGGATTACCGGCGGAGCGATGGGACGTATAATTCCCGACGTCATGACTGCCTCAACTGCGAAACAAGAGCCTGCATTGTCACGGTCAAACCGTTCGCGTCGTACTCGACTTCGACCCCGCCGGTTCCCGTCAAACCTAGTTTGATCAACTTCGATCCGAACCCTTTGCCAACCGTGCCTCGGATGATTGGTCCATCTCTTTCTTGCCATTTTAGGATGAGCGCGTCCTCGGATGAAGTCTTTCCGATAGACCAAGACACCGACACCTTGCCCTTCTCGCTTGACCACGCGCCGTATTTAAGTGAGTTGGTGCCGAGCTCATGCATGATCAGAGCAAGCGACAAGGCCGTTCGGGGTCCAAGCTCCATGTCCGGGCCAGAGATCGTGAAGCGATCAGACAAAGCGAGTTGGCTTAGCACCGAATCGATGACAGCCGCCATCCGTGCCGTCGACCAATCGTGCCCAAGTAGGACCTCATGGGCCTTCGACAAAGCATGCAGTCGACTGGTGAACGCCTCGACTGGAGCGCGATCCGTCACAGGACGAAGTGTCTGGGTGGCGATCGCTTGCACCATCGCCATCGTGTTCTTCAGGCGATGGCTGATTTCGTGATTGAGAACTTGCTGCTGCTCTTCCGCCCGTATACGGGCTATAGCTTCTCTTGTCCGGTCGTCGCTCTGCCAGAAACGTGGCGATCTGATTGGAAACGATTTTTCCGATCCTGCTAAGCGTTTCAAGCTCGGCGTCAGTCCAGACGCGCGGCTCACCATCGATCGCGGCAAGGGCGCCGATCACCATGCCATCGGGAAGGGTAACCGGGACGCCCATATAGGAGATAACGCCCAGATCGGTTATCGCGAGGTTATCGCGGACGAGGTCATGTAAAGTTGCGTCACCGATAATCAGTGGCTGCTTGTCGCGCACAACATGCTGGCAGAACGAATGCGTGAGCGGTGTTTCTGCGGCTTCGGCCCATTTTTCAGGCAGGCCGAGATGAGCGAGAAACACCTGGCGGTGTTCATCGAGGATCGATACCAGCGCAACTGGACAGTTCAACCCCGCCTTTACAACTTCGATTATGTCATCAAATTCGGTTTTGTTCTTTGCGTCGAGTAGACCGGAGTTGCGGACGGCTCTTATTCTGTCTGACGAGTTGCCCAACGATCTGAGCCTTTGCTTTTTTGTGAAGGCCCGTTCAGGCTGCTATTTTTGCGAGGACTTCGGGAGACATTACCAGACTTGGAGGGGGTGTTTTTTCATCCGACTTCCCAGCGACGAAGCTTTCGATGAATGAAAGCGCGTTCTGAAGACCATTCATCGTATACGGCTTCTCGATTGCCCCGACCGCTCCGGCAAAATCTTCCGGGATCCGTTTAAGGTTGCCTGAGACGAAGACATAAGGGATGGACTTTGCGGATAGATGCCGTCCGACCTCAATTCCGGTTGGCCCGTCAATGAGTTGAATATCGACGAAGGCAAAGTCTGGACGGACCGAGTCAATGAGGTCCTTGGCCTCCCGGCTGTCCGCCGCCAGCCCGACGATGTCATGGCCCGCAGCCTCGATTTCGCTCTCTAGTTCCATGGCGAGCAGCACTTCGTCCTCAACGATCAGAATTTTCACAAAGAAACCTTTCAGTCTTTTACCAGTAGCGTGACGGAGACTTCAGTAAGGCGGCCTTCCACGCGGCGTTCGAGCTTTGCGCGCAGCTGCTGCAAGCATGCTTCAAGCATCTTTTGGCTAAATGCTGCTTCCTCGCGGTCAACATCCACCGGGGTTACCGTATCTACAACCCGAATGAGGAAGTGACCGTTCAGACGCCTGACTTCAAGATGGATCTCGCCTCCACCATCGCGCAGCCCCCGGCGAACCGCGTCGCCGACAAGTTCATTGATGATCAAAGCCAATGGAGAGGCCTTCGTTGCGGGCACAACTACCTCGCGCAGATCTGTCGTCAGCACGATATCGGTGCGTTTCAGGGCGCCAATGACATCGGTTGCGAGATCGTTTGCGAAATCAGCCACATCGAAGTGCCCCACATCCTCATCATTCAAGAGCTTTCGCTGGACGGTACTTAGTGCCTCAACTCGGTTTAGAACGGACATCAATGTCCGCTCTACAACATCGCTTTCTGTCATCCTGGCTTGCAGCTTGACGATGGATGCAATGGTCAGAAGATTGTTCTTCACCCGATGGTCGACTTCGTGGACGAGCGCAGTTTTGGTGGTCAGCGCCGCGGTCAGATCGACAGTACGGCGCGCGACCTCCTGCTCGGCCATATGCCTGGCTGCAGCGAGCTCCGCTTCCTTGCTCTTGATATTGGTGAAATCAAGCTGTGATGCAAAAAAGTATATAACTTCGCCGGTTTCGTCCCGGACCGGGCTCACAAACAACGCATTCCAGAAGGTCGACCCGTCACGCTTGTAATTAAGGATGTCGATCGAGAGATCCCGCTCTTCCGAGATCGCTGTCCTCAACTTCGCAATCGCTTCAGGGTCAGTTTCGGCGCCTTGAAGAAGGCGGCAGTTGCGGCCAATGAGCTCGTCACGTGAGTAGCCGGTGAGTTTTGTGAATGCGTCGTTCGAGAAAATGATCGGATTATCATATTGTCTGGGGTCGGTGATAATCATCGGCATTCTCGTCGCCTTGAATGCCGCTGCGAACGGGTCTTCTGAAGCATGTGCTGCAATCAGGCGATCGCCTGCATCCTGAGCGTCGCGAAAATCATTCTCTTGATCCATAAAAACTTGTCCGGACGCTTTGAATTGAGGTCTTTGGGGCGTTTCGCTGATCTGGGAGGCACCGTGAGAACTTCAAGATGCTAAGGAGAATAGCTGCATGCGTAATTTCACTGACGCAGCTTGCTTTATAGTGGCCGCAGCACGCCCTCGCTTGCTGAACCGTTAGAACATCTGGTGAATAGACCATCGGGTCCCGATTAAGCGAGATCGGTCGGATAAGGAGGCGCTGGGTGATCGATTAGAGCAGCAGCATTCTATTTGTCTACTGCACGAGCCAAACGAACATGAGGCCGCCGAGAACGACACTGATAGCTGCGCCATAGCTTTGTAACGGCTCAAGCCACCTTCGCTGCAATCTCATTGTCACCCCTTCGATCGGAGAGATCCAGCCAAGTCTACGACATCTCTCGCCTGCAGCTTCAAATGCGTCGGCTTGGGTCTCGAGTGGCCCGATAACGTAGTCAATCATGTGACCCTGAACGATCACTACGCTTTTGGCTACACCGTCGTAAAATACGGTTGTTTCGTCATTCACACGTTTCATGGATAGGCCCCGGCTTGCAGGCGCTTAATGCATCAACGCAGAAAAGGTTCCGCACGCATCCTGACCGCATCGTCTCAAGGGCGACCGTTATGCCGGAATGGCATCCGATGATCTGAAAACGCACCTTGATGCGGTACGCACCTTCCTTGCTCTGTGCTTTCAGACGCAACCCGATGCGGCGACCTTCGAGCCACTTCTGTCGAATGCCGCAATGGCGTCTTGGGTGATGACAAAAACGGTACCGTCAATGACGGTTGATGTAGCAGATGGCCTTCCGAAAGCTCGGGTGCCCGTGTTGCTGCTTTACGGTGGCAAAGACAATCTGGTCATGACTGGCGCCAGCATCGCACGCGCGAAGGAGCTTAATCCCAACGTGCAGTCAAAGGTCTATCCTAATTCAGGCCACGCGCCTTTTCTGGAGGAAGTCCCTCGCTTCAGCAGAGATCTCGTAGAATTTGCGAAATCGACCTAAGTGGCAAAGTGATTTGTGTCGGGGCGGCTCTCTCGCCCCGATTAACTGCTTCATGGACCAACATAGATGCCCGAAACGAAATGTAGGCGACCGAGGACCATAGGGCTGTTCGATGAGCGCACGCCTTTTGACCTGCGGCACGCCAAAATCAATTCTCGACGGCGATGGCGAAGTCCGGCATCAGATCTGTGCCATACCACCGTCGACAGCGATCTCTGAACCAGTCGGAAAACTGCTCTCTTCGCTTGCAAGAAAGAGAGCTGCGGCCGCGACTTCTTCGGGTCGACCCATGCGCCCGAGAGGGATCATATTCGACAGTGCGTCGCGAACTTCTTGAGAGGCTGCGGCCATCATGGCCGTATCGGTGGGACCAGGGCTAACTACGTTCGGATGCCTTTGGGAGCAAGTTCGTTCGCCCAGGTTCGTGTAAACGAACGGACTGCAGCTTTGGTCGCACCTTACACGCCATAGCCTTTGGTGCCGATGTCTCCCGCAATCGAGCCGATCAACACAATCGTTCCGCCCGTCTGCATCATGTCGATCGCACCCTGCGCCGCAAAACGCGAGGGATTTCACATTCAAGCCGAATGTCCGATCGAAATGATCCTCGGAAATGTCTTCAAGCGGTGCGTATTCGGATATTCCCGCATTCACGACGAGTACGTCGACGCGGCCTTGCTCTGCTCGAATAGGCGCTGAAGATCGGCTCGATCACTGGCATCTGCCCGGATCGTCTGGAGGTTTACGGTTTGGACCTGTGACTCGTCCCCAGCTCCCCTGCGGCTGGTCGCGTAGACCTTTGCGCCCTCGGCTACAAACCATTTCAGAAATGGCTCCGCCGATCCCACCCACGCCGCCGATAACTACGGCAACCTTGCTTCCTAATCTGCTCATAATAACAGACCGGGCTCTTGAGTTCGCCGGTCGTCTTCTCATGCTCGGCGCTCATCTGCTGCGCAGTCGCCTTTGCCGACGAGCATGATCTGCTGGCCCCAGATACCGATTCCATCGTCGCGTCTCACCGTCGCCAGGACAGAGGTCCACACATCCGGTGACGCTACGATGATCCTGACATGTTGCGCGAGATCGCCAGCAACGCGACGGCGATGGGGCGATGGCGCTGCTTCCGGGCCTTCGACTAGAGCGTTCAGCAGATGTATTGCGGGCGCGGGCATTGGCAGTTGATGACGAGCGGACGATCTTGGCGGCATGGGCGCTGGCATCCTGGACGCTCTTCGGCTCGATGCTATGCTATCTTCAGCAAGAATCCATTGCATTCTCCGGTATCGCTCAAAGCGACATCAGGCTGCGGATCGTGCCCACTACTTTCGCGTGATCGTACGGCTTTGCGAGAAAAGGTATGTCTTCGGCCAAATTCCCCAACGGATTTACTCGACCTGAAGTGACAATGATCTTGATCGGCGGCCAGCGATCTCGCACAAAAGCCGCAAGCTTCATACCGTCCATAGTTCCCGGCATATCGATGTCGGTGAAAACGACCGCGATTTCCGGATGGTGCTCGATCATTTTGATGGCCTCGTCCGCATTGCCGGCAGAGAAAACGACAAAACCCTGATCCTCGAGTTCGTCCTCTATAGCCAAGCGTATGAGGGCTTCGTCTTCGACAACCAATATGGTGACAGGGAATGATTGCACAACGCCAGATCTCCAAACGAGGACAGCGGCTCTGCTTCACGCCCTCGAACCGACCGTCCGATATCGTACAAACTAGTCTTTCTCTCAATGCGTTCCAGTCAGGCTCGAAAATTGTCCTGCAGGGCGTCCTATGCCTTGGAAGGCATGCCAATTTGAGCGTAGTTCGCCTGGAAAAGACGCACCCGAGAACAGGACGAAGATATGCATCCAGCGGCGGCAGTGGCTCCGGGCTTCCTTGCCAACCACGCTGCCCGCGTATTCAACCGTTTGGTGGATAGGGCTTTGCGGCATCACGGGCTTTCGCTCTCTCTCGTCGGTCCAATCATGCTGCTGTTTAGAAGGGCCCGATGCTACAGCGCAACCATGTGCGCTCCTCGCCAATCAAGCAGCCAGCGATGGTTGCCCCTCTCGACGTGCTGGAGGCGATATCGGGGAGGCGTTAGTGGCCTATGAGATGCGATGCGGGCGTTGGTCGGAGGGTCAGGGTGTGCCGAAGATTGCTCCCAGCATCATGAATCCTCACAATCGGCTGGCATCAACCTGATGCATAGCGCCCTCAACATCGCGAGCAAGCTGGCCATCCGCAGCCTTGCCACCAAGCTGTTTGAACAGCCAACCGGATGGACCGAATCTTCCACGCTATAATGAATTGCCAAACTGAGGCATCATCGACGCAACCGTTTCACGCTCGTTCGTCGTGATCGCTGTCCTCGTCCGGTCGAAACGTCGTCAGCGGCAGTGGCAAAGTACGGCGCATTGGGTTAAGATAACTCGACAGCGCGTGCTGCGGTGCTGCGGGTTCCCCCGAAATCCACGGAGACTTCGATCAACCTTCCAACCAAGGGAGCGCGAACCCATGTCTTCGACAGCTTCAAAGGGCCGCATTCAATCAACTCTCCGCCACTTTCTCGACAAGGAGGCATCTGGCGGTATTGTCCTCATGATCGTCGCCGTCCTGGCGATCATTACGGCGAACTCGCCGGTCGCTGAGGATTATTTCCACGCACTGCACGTTTATATCGGCCCGCTCAGCCTGCAGCACTGGATCAATGACGCGCTGATGGCCGTCTTCTTCCTGCTCGTTGGGCTCGAGATCAAGCGCGAGATGCTGGACGGCCAGCTTTCCTCGTGGAGCCGACGCATCCTACCCGGTGCGGCCGCTGCGGGCGGCATGCTGTTTCCGGCATTGTTCTTCGTCTTCTTCAACCGGCAGGATCCCTCGGCGCTGCGAGGATGGGCAGTCCCGACCGCCACCGATATCGCCTTCGCGCTGGGTGTGATCTCGCTGTTCGGATCGCGCGTACCTGCATCGCTCAAGATCTTCCTCGCGGCACTGGCAATCATCGACGATCTGGGCGCCGTTATCGTCATTGCCATGTTTTACACCGAAGATCTCAACCTGATGGCGCTTGCCGGCGCTGCAATCGTGCTCGGCAACCTGATCATCTTCAATCGCATGAAAGTGACGGCGCTTTGGCCCTATCTGGTTCTCGGGGCAGCGCTGTGGGTCCTGGTTTTTGCGTCAGGTGTTCACGCGACGCTGGCTGGCGTGATGCTGGCCCTGACGATCCCGCTGAAGCTGACGCCTGGCACGCCGGAAGCCACTCATGCCGAATCCCCGCTCCACAAACTCGAGCATAGTCTCCACAAGCCGGTGGCTTTCATCGTCGTGCCCGTCTTCGGTTTTGCCAATGCTGGTGTCTCGTTTGCTGGAGTGACGGCAGATGTTTTCGCTGAGCCTTTGACCATGGGCGTAGCGGCCGGTTTGCTGTTCGGCAAACTGGTCGGCGTTCTCGGGACGGTCGCGCTCCTCGTCAAGCTGGGACTGGCCGACCTGCCGGCTAAAGCAAGCTGGGGTCAGATGATGGGAACCGCACTCCTGTGCGGGATCGGCTTCACGATGAGCCTGTTCATCGGCCTGCTCGCGTTCAATGATCCCGTCGTTCAGGATAATGTCAAAATCGGCATCCTCATGGGTTCCGTCGTCGCCGGAATTCTCGGCTCGATCTGCCTGATGGTATTCAGTCGTCGAGGCGGATAGCCAATGGGCAGTGACATCCTTGAGCTCGCCGACGATAGCTCTTGATTGCCGACGGTTAGCAGCGGCACTTCGGGCGTCCATCGTCATCCCCTATGACAGTCAGCGGATCGCCCAGGTTCGGAGGATGTTGGAGACATCAAGCCCATCGAATGCCCTCTCGTGCCGAAAGGCTTGCTCGTCGCGTACGGAGCAAGCCTATCAACTAGCTAAATAACAGTCCTCGCCTTGGCTATGCCAAGAAATCGAGCAGATCCTTGTTCAGCCGGGCGGGTGCGGTGGCAAACAGACCGTGCGGCTCACCTTCATATTCAATGAGTTTTGCGCCTGGGATCGCAGCGGCCGCGGTCCGGCTGGATGGATCGATCGGCACGGTCTTGTCCGCCGTTCCGTGGATGATGAGGGTCGGGATGGTGAACGCCGAGAAATCGCCCCGGAAGTCAGTATTTCCGAACGCATCCACGCAATCGATCGTCGCTTTTGGACTGGCCATGATGCCGAGTGTAAAAGACCAGTCGAGAATGCCGTCGCTGACCGGGCTTGTGACCCATCCAACACCATAGAACGTCTTCGCGAAATCCTGAAGGAAGGCAAACCGGTCCTTGCGGATCTGGGATTTCATATCCTCGAATACGCTTACGTCCACGCCATCGGGATTACTTTGGTCCTTCAGCAGATAGCCCGCAACCGATGCAACCAGGATCGCTTTGGACACACGAGACGCCCCGTGGCGGCTCAGGTAGCGCGCGATTTCACCACCGCCCATCGAAAAGCCGACAAGTGCAACGTCCTGTAGGTTGAGTTCCTCAAGAACGCTTGCCAGGTCATCGGCAAACGTATCGTAATCATAACCGGTTGCAGGATGACCGGACTGACCAAATCCGCGACGGTCATAGGTCACGACCCTGTATCCGGCTTCGAGAAGCGCGAGGGTCTGATATTCGAACATGTCGCCGGTCAGCGGCCAACCGTGGATGAGAACCACTGGGCGGCCATTTCCCATGTCTTTTACATGCAGTTGCGTTCCATCTTTCCCCTCGACAAATGCCATCGGTATCTCCTCTTGCGTGACGGGGAGTAAACACTTCGGCAGGACGCGGTGTTCCAGGTTAGACGCGAGCTTATGCTGCAAAAAACGAATAGCCCGATGGCTGGACATGGAAGCGCCTTGGTCTCGGATTTCGCATTCAACGGCTTAAATACTTTCAAAGCTTTCCCACTACACCATTTAAGTTGAGCTATGGCATTGGACCATGTGGCGCGTCAGACAGGAGCAGCGTTTTGAACTACTGGGAAGGCTTCGACTGGGCGAGTACGCGATTAGGTCCAAAAGAAACATGGTCGTCAGCGTTGCGCACGACCTACGACATCATGTCTTCTACCAGCTTTGGCATGTGCGCGACCTGGGGATCGGAAAAAACCTTCCTCTATAACGAAGCCTATGCGCCCTTCCTCGGAGATCGGCATCCCTGGGCACTGGGGCAACCTATCGACCAGGTTTGGCCCGAAGTGTGGCAGGAAATCGAGCCGTTGATTGCGCGGGCGATGGCCGGCGAAACCGTTTATCTGGAAAACCTTCACCTCGTGATGACCCGCAAGGGTTATCCGGAAGATACCTACTGGACATTTTCCTACAGCCCCCTGCGCGACGGAGACACCATCCAGGGATTTCTGGATGTCGCCTACGAGACGACAGAGTTACTCGCTGCGCAGTCACGCGACCGCGTTAACGCCGAGCGTGTCCAACTGGCGTTGAGCGCCGGGGCGATCATCGGCACCTGGGTCTGGGATATTCCGACGGACCAGTTCACCATCGATGCGGCCTTCGCGGATAGTTTTGGTCTCGATCCGGCATTGGGTCGCAGCGGGGTTCCCCTGGACCAGATCATTTCCACAGTCCACCCGGAAGATCGCGATGGGCTCGTCGCGGCCATCAATGATGCAATCGAACGGCGAGGGCATTATGCCTACCAATATCGCGTTCGGCGTCAAGACGGCAATTACTACTGGATCGAAGCAAACGGTCGTGTCGATTGCGATGCCGATGGGAAGCCGTTTCGTTTTCCCGGTGTGCTCATAGATGTTGACGATCGCCGTGCCGTCGAGGCGGAGCGCGACCGGGCGATCGCCATGCTGCAGGTTTTGAACGACGACCTGGAGCATCGGGTTGCCGAGCGTACAGCAGAACTCCTCAAGGCGGAGGAGGCGTTGCGCCAAGCGCAAAAAATGGAGGCCGTGGGCCAGTTGACCGGCGGCCTTGCTCACGACTTCAACAACCTGCTCGCAGGGATATCCGGAAGCCTACAACTCGTGACACGCCGCCTTAACCAAGGTCGCACGGCAGATGTCGAAAGATATCTCTCGGCAGCCCAGGGTGCCGTTCAGAGGGCCGCCGCATTGACGCACCGACTGCTGGCCTTCTCGCGCCGCCAGACGCTCGATCCGAAGCCGACCAGTGTCAATCGGCTGATCAACGAACTGGAAGATTTGATCCGTCGCACTGTTGGTCCGTCGATCGAGCTCGATGTGATCGGGACGACCGGCCTTTGGCCGGCGCTGGTGGACCCATCTCAGCTGGAAAACGCGCTTCTCAACTTGTGCATCAACGCCCGTGACGCCATGCCGAATGGTGGACGAATTACCATCAACAAGGATAACATCGTGCTGGATCAGGCTGCGGCTTCGGCGCATGACTTGCCTAAGGGTGAATATCTCCTGATCTGCGTGAGCGATAGCGGTACGGGTATCCCCGAAGACATCCGCGAGAAGGTTTTCGAGCCGTTCTTCACGACCAAGCCGCTCGGCGAAGGAACTGGGCTCGGCCTATCGATGATATATGGCTTCGCAAAGCAGTCCGGCGGACAGGTGACGATCTCGTCGGAAGAAGGAAAGGGCACGACCGTCTGCATATATCTTCCACGACATGTGATGGATGGTGATGTGAACGACGAACAGGCCGAGCAGCGAGTGCTTACGCGCTCTGAGCAGGGCGAAACCGTTCTGGTGGTCGATGACGAGCTGACAGTGCGAATGCTGATCTCGGATATACTGCATGAGCTCGACTACACGGTCATTGAAGCTGGTGATAGCGTTGCTGGCATGAAGATCCTGCAATCGGACGTCAGGATCGACCTCCTCGTCAGTGACGTCGGCCTTCCGGGAGGTATGAATGGCCGGCAGATGGCGGACGCTGCACGCCAGTCACGGCCGGATCTCAAAGTACTCTTCATAACCGGATACGCGGAGAGTTCGACTGTCCGCGATGGTCACCTCGATCAAGGAATGTCCGTCATGAGCAAGCCGTTCCCGGTGGAACTCCTAGCCGCCCGCGTGCGAGAGATGATTTCTCAGAACTGACGGGGAGGCGTTCATCTCGCTCTCGACCGTCAGCCGCTCAAGGCTGCAACCGAGATGTCAAGCGCGGTTTTGACTTAGTGCCGGCAGCTCGTCGGAAGGCATCGTCATTCGGGTAGGAGCGCCATCGGAATGCGCAGAGTGAACCGCGTCTCGTGCGAGGTGGAGACAATATCGATCCGGCCGCCATGCGCTTCGGCGATCCTGGAGGCGATGTAAAGTCCAAGGCCCAGACCTTCAGTACGTTCCTGACCGTGATGCCGGCTGAACGGCTGGAACAGCTTCTCCAGCGCGCTGTCCGGTATTGGTTTGCCGCCATTGGATACCGAAAGCTCCAGCCCGGTGTCCGATGTGGCCGCCATGACGAGCACGGGCAGATCGGCAGCCCCGTGGGTCAGAGCATTACCAAGCAGGTTAGAGAAGAGCTGTGCAATCCGTTTGTGGTCAACCGACACCTGTCGCTCCAGCGCAAAATGGGTAACGATCTCTCGTTCCGTCCAGACGCTCCGTAGTTCTCCCACAACCTGATCAAGGGCCGGCTGGAGTGGCTCATTCGACAGCTGAAGGGAGATGCCGCCGCCGAGGCGGCCGCGGGCAAAGTCCATGACGTTGTCGACCAAGTTCCCCATGCGATCAACGCTCTTCAGCATCATCGCGACCACTGTTCTGGCGCGATCGTCCAGAGTAGACTTGGTCAGAAGCCGTGCGCCAGCTCCGATCGAGGCAAGAGGGTTGCGCAGGTCATGCCCGAGCACGGCGATGAACTGTTCGCGGATTTCCGCGACCTCAATCTCTTCCTGGAGCCGCTCTTCAGAGGCGACGAGCCGATTGCGTGCATCCAGATGATTTGCAATCAGTTCTGCAAACAGCTTGAACATCGTCAGGATCTTGGAATTGTTCACCTGCGCCGGGCGTGGATCGATCGCGCACAACGTCCCGAAGAATGTGCCGTCACTCAAGGTAATCGGAACTGAGATATAACTCTGGAAGCCGTATTGCAGCGGCGTATGGTGCCCAATCCAGATATCGCTTTTGTCGACATGGTCGATTGCGACCGCCTCTTGATTTTGGCGGATCTCGTGGCAGATGGTGGTTTCGACCTGGAGTTCGCCACCTGGCTTTAGGCCGAAATCGATGTTGTCGAGAACCTCGCAGGCAATCCACCGTCCCTCGGTGACACGAGCGACTGCAGCAAATCCCATGCCAGTGGTCTGGCGGATGACGTCAAAGATCGAAGATACCGCGGGAATATCGGCAATGGCATCGATGTCAGCTTGAAATTCGTGCGGCAATAATCTTGTCCGGTCTCGACGGTTGCAGTTATCGAAACGGACAGGGAGACGCTTGCTGTCCGAAACCTTATAT
>Ga0058693_1000591_pt1 | contig 13926 bp, 13 predicted proteins | sample AgamicOrMarz_FD_55217 | JGI IMG/M metagenome (GOLD analysis project Ga0058693, IMG submission 55217) | Agave microbial communities from Guanajuato, Mexico - Or.Ma.rz | ecosystem: Host-associated > Plants > Phyllosphere > Phylloplane/Leaf | place: Guanajuato, Mexico | collected 2012-06-04 | reverse complement strand
CATCCACTTATAGGCACCTTGTGCAGCCGTACGCGCGAAGGTGTCCTTGTTGATGCCCAGCCAGGTCAGTTTGCGAACGCGCTCGTCATCTTCGCGATCCTTGAAGCAGATCATGCCGGAGTCTGCAGTCGGCAGGTTCTTGACCGCCTGGAAGCTGAACACGACGCTGTCTGCTTCCTGACCGACATGCTTGCCATTGACGCGGGTGCCGGCCATGTGGGCTGCATCGAGAATAAGCTTGATGCCGCGTTCTTTACAGATTTCCACGATTTTCTGGTATTGCCCGACGTTACCGCCGATACCAACGAAAATAAGTGCTTTGGTCTTCGAGGTGATGCGTTCAATGACGCTCTCCGGATCCAGGCACAACGATTCGTCGATATCCGCGAACACTGGCTTCATGCCGGCATACAGAATGGCATGGTTGGTGGAAATGAATGTCAGGGGAGTGGTGATGACTTCATCATCATCGGCCCAGCCAAACTTGGTCTTGAACAGTTCAATGGCCAGATGCAGGCCGACTGTATTGGAGCTCAGGAAGTGAGCATGCGGCAAACCGGTATAGGTTTTCCATTCTTCTTCCATGGTGGCGGTCTTGAAGCCGAGGCCGGTCCAGCCTTTTTCGAGGCATTCGCGAATCGCGGCGAGGCATTCATCAATGCGGAATTTTGGAACGAACAGCTGAATCGACATGGGAATATCCTTATAGGTAGGTTCGGCCAAAGCTTGAAGGCGCTGTACATACCGATCGGGTTTTATGCAAGTGTTGGGTAGATGACCTGGAAGCCGACGAAGATCGCCGGTACGCAAGCTCTACTGGTGTGGCACTGGGCCGGTCAAGCAGAGTGAAGCAAGCAGGACGAAAAGCGATCTCCTTATCCCGTTCTGGACAATAGGAGGTCTTCAACGTGCGAAGGTCAGTGCTTCCGGCGGCGGCCCTATTCGAGCGCCCCCAGCAAATCTGCCACAGGACTTGGTAGCGCGGGCCATGCCAGACATGTAGCAAATAAGCGGAAATGGACAATTGTTCGTTTCGGTAAAGGGCACGTTACATGTCCGCATACCCATCACGCCCGTAGAGGCAGTAAGGGGGAACGCGGGACCAGACATTCGCTTGTGTCAAAAACCTTTCTCCCTAGGCTGTCTCGGGCTCGATTTCGCTTGCACGGTATCGATGGGACTACCTGTCACCAGGCAATTTTCCTAAGGCAGCGCAGGACTATTCCAGCTACGTGTGCAGATCCTTCCTACACGGGGGGAATCATAGTCATATCTGTCCCGTGAAGCCATAACTTTGGATCGTATAGTCAAAACTCGTCCGGAGGGCTGTAGCGGGCAGGCTACGGTGCCCCCTTCATCACTTGGGAGGATTCTGACAGGTTGCGCCATGTAGTTCTTTGGGGGGGGGATCTCGCCGTTCGGGCATCTACCTTCACCCAGGAATGGGAATGTTCGGACCGCAGCGAGAGGAACTATCGAATGCTGTGAAAAGGCAGTCATCGCGAAAGGGCGCTTTCAAGCAGTGGAGCCTACTCATCCTTGGGCTTTTTCCTGTTCGAGTTGTGGCGCAATGCCCCCCGGGTCGGCGTGCGTGGTATCACAAAAAACACACCGGCAGATTAGTCAAGGCTTGAGCTGTTCAAAATCATCCTGGCGTGCTAAAACCTCTGAAGCGCTATCTAGCTGCTTGAAAAAGAAGGGGAAAGTATGACGAAGTCGGAGTTGATCGAACGAATTGTCACCCATCAAGGGCTGCTCTCTTCCAAAGATGTCGAGTTGGCCATCAAGACTATGCTTGAACAAATGTCACAAAGCCTGGCGACTGGCGATCGGATCGAGATCCGTGGCTTTGGCAGCTTCTCCTTGCACTATCGTGCGCCTCGTGTAGGTCGTAACCCGAAAACAGGTCAGTCCGTCAGTCTCGATGGCAAATTCGTTCCGCATTTCAAGCCCGGTAAAGAGTTGCGTGATCGCGTGAACGAAGACGAGGATGAGGGGCTTTGATAGCAGTCACAGATCAGGGAGTTCCTCATGCGTAGCCTGAAACGCATTTTTCTCGCCGTGTCCGGTCTCTTGCTGATTATGATGGTTCTGGCGTTTGTGCTGGAAAATCAACAATCAGTAGCGGTGTTGTTTCTGGGGTGGACGGGCCCTCAGTTACCCGTCTCGGTGCTTATGATCGCAGCGCTGCTGGTGGGTATGGTCATCGGACCGATTCTGGGGTGGCTTTTCATGCGCAGGTCCGGAGCGTCGGGTAAGCGATTGGCCTGAGGCGGCAGCTTTATTGACCGCGTACGTCAATTTTCCGTTACGAATTGTCTAATCCATTAGTAAATCCTTCACTAAGCTGTAAAATGCGTCGCCTCCCCCGATCAGGGCGTAGCTGCATCGGCATGGGTGGTTTCCGTCGAAAGTCCTCCGTCTGTTGGTGGCTTCGACGTTCATGGATCAGACAGTGCTCTGTTGGTGGCCTGTCAGTAACTCTAGGGTATGGTTTCGAGTGAAAATTCTAGTCACCGGCGGTGCCGGGTTTATCGGTTCGGCAGTCATCCGTCACATCATTTCCAATACCGCCGACTCTGTCATTAATGTCGATAAGCTTACGTACGCTGGCAATCTGGAGTCCCTGGCCGAAGCCAGCCTGAGTTCTCGTTATGTGTTCGAGCGCGTCGATATCTGTGATCGTGTGCAGATCGATCGCGTGTTTGCTGAGCATCAACCCGATGCCGTCATGCACCTGGCCGCAGAATCCCACGTGGATCGCTCTATTTCCGGTCCGTCTGAGTTCATCCAGACCAATATCATTGGCACCTACACGTTGTTGGAAGCTGCTCGTCACTATTGGGCCGCTCTGGAGCAAGAGCGTAAAAGTCGATTCCGCTTCCACCACATCTCCACTGACGAGGTCTACGGAGATCTCGAGGGGCCGGAAGATCTGTTCACCGAAACCACTCCATACCAGCCAAGCTCGCCGTATTCAGCCAGCAAGGCCAGTTCTGATCACCTGGTTCGCGCTTGGGCTCGTACATATGGCCTGCCGACTTTGGTCACCAATTGCTCCAACAACTATGGGCCATGCCATTTTCCCGAGAAACTGATTCCGCTGATCATCCTCAACGCGTTGGAAGGCAAGCCTCTGCCCGTCTACGGCAAGGGTGATCAGGTGCGTGATTGGCTCTATGTCGAGGACCATGCCCGGGCGCTGTATAAGGTGGTGACGGAAGGCGCGGTCGGCGAGACCTATAACATCGGTGGTCATAATGAGAAGCAGAACATCGAAGTTGTGCATACTCTCTGTGAGCTGTTGGACGAATTGCGTCCGGATTCCACTCACAGACCTCATGCAAACCTGATTACCTACGTTCAGGATCGCCCGGGCCACGACCAGCGCTATGCTATCGATGCAAGCAAAATCCAACGCGAGCTGGGTTGGATACCGGAGGAAACCTTTGAAAGCGGTATTCGAAAGACAGTCGAGTGGTACCTGAGCAACGCGGAGTGGGTGGCCCATGTAAAAAGTGGTAGCTATCAACAATGGATCGACCAAAATTACGCAGGCCGCTCCAACAAAACATGAAAGTCCTTTTGCTTGGCAAGAATGGGCAGATCGGGTGGGAGCTCCAACGCTCACTCGCTCCGCTTGGTGAGCTGGTCGCGCTGGCCCGCCATTCAGTCGATGGTCCGTATCTGGACGTTTCCGACCTTGACGCGCTGCGCGCAACGATCCGCAAAGTCCAGCCTGACATTATAGTCAACGCAGCGGCGTATACTGGCGTCGATAAAGCTGAGTCCGAACGAGATCTGGCTAGTCGTGTCAACGCTCAAGCCATTGAGGTTATGGCTGAAGAAGCGGTGCGCTTGGGAGCCTGGCTGGTTCATTACTCGACCGATTATGTCTTTAGTGGCGAGGGACGGGAACCCTGGAAGGAAGCAGATACGGTCGCTCCAGTGAATTTTTATGGCGAGAGCAAGCTCGCTGGAGAGCGTGCGATTGCCACCACTGGCTGCAAACATCTGATTTTCCGCACAAGCTGGGTTTATAGCGCTCGGGGCAACAATTTCGCCAAGACGATGTTGCGCCTGGCGAGAGAGCGTGAGGTCTTGAATGTTATCGATGACCAGATTGGCGCTCCTACTGGTGCCGAATTAATTGCAGATGTCACCGCCCTAGCTATCCAGCAGGTTTTGAGGCGACCGGAATTGGGTGGCCTTTATCACCTGGCAGCTGCGGGTGAAATCTCATGGCATGGTTATGCCAAACATGTGATTGAATTTGCCAAGGCCAACGGTGAGGCCCTCGCTGTCGAGACGATCAATCCGATTGATGCCTCGGCGTATCCTGCCCCCGCCGTCCGTCCTCTGAATTCCCGATTAAATACACAAAAGCTGCGCGAAAATTTTTCTCTACACTTGCCGGATTGGCAAAGTGGTGTAACCAGAATGCTAAGGGAAGTGCTAAGCAAATGACCACGACAAATCGTAAAGGCATCATCCTCGCCGGTGGTTCAGGTACTCGCCTGCACCCATTGACCCTCGGCGTGTCCAAACAGATGTTGCCGATCTACGACAAGCCGATGATCTTTTACCCGCTGTCGGTATTGATGTTGGCGGGGATGCGTGAAATCCTGATCATCTCTACACCTGAAGACTTACCGTGTTTCCAGAAACTGCTGGGTGACGGCAGCTTGTACGGAATCAAACTGACCTATGCGGAGCAGCCCAGCCCTGACGGACTGGCTCAGGCTTTCATTATTGGTGAAGAGTTTATTGGCAAGGACCCTTGCTGCTTAATCTTGGGCGACAATATTTTCTACGGTCAGCACTTTTCAGACAATCTGCACTCAGCGTGTACTCAGGAGCAAGGTGCTACGGTGTTTGGCTACCATGTCTCCGACCCTGAGCGTTTTGGTGTCGTGGAGTTCGATAAGTCAGGCCGTGCGCTGAGCATCGAAGAGAAGCCGCATACGCCGAAGTCAAACTATGCCGTAACGGGTCTGTACTTTTACGACAACCAAGTGGTAGAGATCGCCAAGAGCATCAAACCTTCCGAAAGGGGAGAGCTGGAGATCACCGATGTCAATCGAGCATATCTTGACCAAAAAACACTGAACGTTGAAATGCTCGGTCGGGGGTTCGCATGGTTAGATACTGGTACTCATGATTCTCTTCTGGAGGCCAGCCACTTTGTGCATACCATTGAGCAGCGTCAAGGGCTGAAAGTGGCGTGCTTGGAAGAGATTGCGTATCACAATGGTTGGATTACGGCAGAGCAGCTGAGTGCCCAAGCCACAGCTCTCAAAAAGACAGGCTATGGTCAGTATCTGCAAAAGCTACTCGACTCACCAAGTTGAGTGGCGTGTTTCGCCTCTTTTACATTCCTGTACCGTCGGTGTTTGGACTGATATGCCAATAGTGCAGCCTCGAGTCGCAGTTTTATTGGCAGCCTACAATGGAATGCGCTGGATCGGGGAGCAATTGGATTCGATCCTCTGTCAATCCAAGGTCCATGTAACCGTCTATATCAGTGTGGACCCGTCCAGCGATGGGACGGAGCAATGGTGCGCAGAGGCCGCGCGACGCTATGGCAATGTGGTCTTGTTGCCCCCTGCGGGCCGTTTCGGTGGGGCTTCGCGCAATTTTTTCCGCCTGTTTCGTGATGTTGATTTCAGCGGCTTTGACTTCGTCGCTTTTTCGGATCAGGACGACATCTGGCACCTTGATAAGCTTGAGAGAGCGGTCCACGCATTAGAGTTGCGGCAGGCTCAGGCTTATTCCAGCAACGTGACGGCTTTGTGGCCCAATGGCGACAGGCACCTTCTGGATAAGGCTCAACCACAGGCACAATGGGATTTTATATTTGAAGCAGCTGGCCCCGGCTGCACTTATGTGCTGCGTCAGGAGCTGGCGGAGTCAATGAAAAGCTCAATGCTTGCCAATTGGGATTTACTTCAACAAGTAAGTTTGCACGATTGGTATTGCTATGCTTTCGCCCGGTGCCATGGTTATAGCTGGTACATTGATCCGAAACCTTCGATGGAGTATCGACAGCATTCGAATAACCAGGTGGGAGCGAACAAAGGCATACGACCTCTGATTGCCCGTTACAGGCGGATTCACCAAGGTTGGTGGTTCAGACAAGTTAAATTGATTGTCTCACTCGTCGGGCTGGACAAGGATCCGTTCGTTTCCAGTTGGTATTCGCTGGGTCCCATGCAGTTGATACATCTTTCGTTTAACGCCGCACATTGCAGGCGACGGTTAAGAGATAAGCTTCTGTTTTTTGTTGTTTGCTGGGCGGCAGTTTTACTTGGGAGAAGTTATCCATGACGTCGCCACGTGTATTGGTAACCGGGGCGGGGGGATTTGTCGGAGAGTCGCTGATCCTGAAGCTTCTGGCCAGCAAGAGATTCACCCCTGTTGGGACGTCACGTCGCACGATTAGATTGAATACTCTGTGCCAAGTCTTGACGTTGGATTTGAATCGCCCCGAGGAATGGCCTTCGCTATCGGGTATCCAGGTGCTGGTGCATTGTGCTGCGCGTGTGCATGTGATGAACGAAAGTGCAGAGGATCCGCTTACTTCCTTTCGACAGATTAATGTTCAAGCGACGGCCGATTTGGCAAGGCATGCGGCAAGCTGTGGGGTGAAACGGTTTATTTTTATCAGCTCGATCAAAGTGAATGGCGAGCAGACCTTCCCGGGGGCTCCGTTCACTGCAGATGACAAACCGGCGCCTGTGGACCCTTATGGAATATCGAAGCTTGAAGCCGAACTTGCTTTGATGGCAATTGGGCGGGAAACGGGGATGGAAATCGTTGTCATTCGGCCGCCCCTGATTTACGGAGACGGCGTCAAGGCAAATTTCCGGGTGATGTTGAAATGGTTGAATAAGGGGGTTCCGCTGCCGTTTGGTGCGGTCACCAATCTGCGTAGTCTGGTCTCGATGGAGAATCTGGTCGATCTTATCGTCGTGTGTATCGATCACCCCGGCGCTGTGGGGCAGATATTTCTGGTCAGTGATAACGAGGATATATCGACCACTCGTCTTTTAAAGGAATTAACTATTGGGTTGGACAAGAAGGCTCGCCTGCTACCTGTCCCTCAATGGCTGTTGCTGGGAATAGGTCGCTTGCTGAGAAAGGAGGCGTCGGTAGGGCGGTTGTGTAATTCACTTCAGGTAGATATATCAAAAACCTGTGAACGTTTGAACTGGAAGCCAATAATAGACGCGGCTTCTGCTTTGCGAAGGACCGCTAACGGCTTCAAACAAGGTGAGCGTTGATATGGCTGGATGGATTCAGGATTTATCAACGCGATGGGAGGTACAGTGGTAGCTTCGTTTAAATCTGCACACATGGACGATGATTCTGACGAGTCTCATTGCAAAGAGGAACTTATACCTTTTTCTCCTGCCAGGGTTTCGGTATTGCTTTGTACCTTTAATGGCGCGCGATTCCTGAAGCAACAACTGGACTCCATTGAAAAGCAGACGTTCGGCGATTGGCGACTCATCGTCTCCGACGACGGCTCGGTCGACGATACTCTGGATATTCTCGAGCATTACAGGGCTCGGTGGGGAGAGGGCCGTCTGGTGGTACTGCAAGGCCCGAAGAAAGGTTTCGCCGCAAACTTCATGACGCTCACGGCCAAGAGTGAAGGGCATTCGGAGTTCTATGCCTGGGCAGATCAGGATGATGTGTGGCGTGAAGACAAGTTGGAACGGGCTATTAAGTGGCTCGACTTGCAGCCGTCAGATCATGCGGCTTTGTATTGCACCCGCACCGAGTTGATTGATGAACAAGGTGTATCCATAGGTTTTTCTCCGCTGTTCAGGCATCCAGCTGCCTTTGCCAATGCGTTGGTCCAGAACATCGCCGGCGGAAATACGATGGTGTTCAATCAAGTAGGTTGTCAGACGATCAATGCTGCCGGGGAAAACTCAGTCGTTGCTCACGATTGGTGGGCGTATCTGGCCATTTCCGGGGTAGGTGGGCGAGTATGTTATGACGCTCGACCGTCGATGCTTTACCGTCAGCATGGCGGAAACATCATCGGTTCTAACTCAAGCCTGACCAGTCGGATCACGCGGATCCGTATGGTGTTTCGCGGACGGTTCCGTCGCTGGAACGAGACAAACCTCGCGGCGCTCGCATTGATCGGTGAGAAACTCACGCCTGCAAACCACAGCATTTTTGACTGTTTTAAAAAGGCCCGCCAGCAGAGGGGGCTGAAACGGCTTTATTGGTTAAAACGCTCCAGTGTGTACAGGCAGACTGTCGCGGGCAATCTTGGCCTGTTACTGGCAGCTTTTGTCGATGGAATCTGAGTAGGTGGCAAACTTGCGCTACGGGTGTCGCACAAAGGTCGTGAGCTTTTGCTCTTTTTCTGAGTTCCGATGCTTCGTCAGCGGCCTATCCCTTACCCAGCTGGTGCAAGCGACATGATGTTTGCCGCAGTGTTCCTCATCGTTCTCGTCGCTTCCTGGGGGCTTACCTGGTTACTGCGTCGTTATGCTTTGTCAAAAAGCCTTATGGATATCCCTAACGAGCGCAGTTCTCATTCGGTGCCAACACCTCGTGGGGGAGGTTTGGCGATAGTCTTCAGTTTCCTTGCTACCCTACCTGTCCTCGGTGTTTCAGGTTGGATGGATGAAGGGACGATATATGCCCTGCTGGGAAGCGGCCTGTTGGTTGCTTTTATGGGGTTCGCCGATGACCATGGGCACATCGCGGCAAGATGGCGCTTGCTTGGACACTTCACGGCAGCTATCTGGGCCATGTATTGGCTGGGTGGACTGCCGCCACTGAAATTCATCAGTACGTCAATTGATCTGGGCTGGCTCGGCCACGCACTGGCTGTAATTTACCTGGTATGGATGCTGAACCTCTACAATTTCATGGACGGTATTGATGGCTTGGCCAGTGCTGAGGCATTGATCGTCTGTTTCGGTGGCGCACTTGTTTGCCTGGTCACGGGGCAAGTCGAGCCGCTTTGGGGGGCTCTGCTTCTAGGCGCGGCGGTGGCGGGGTTCCTGTGCTGGAATTTTCCACCGGCACGCATCTTCATGGGCGATGCCGGAAGCGGATTTCTAGGTGTTTCCCTCGGAATTCTTTCACTGCATGCAGGTGCAGTGAAATCCGAGTTTCTGTGGAGCTGGGTTATTTTACTGGGAGTCTTCATTGTGGACTCGACGTGGACGCTTTGCCGGCGACTTATCAATGGAGACAAGATTTACCAGGCTCATCGAAGCCATGCTTATCAGTACGCGTCCCGTCGATATGGTAGTCACAAGACGGTGACGCTGGGAGTTGCCGGGCTCAATGTGTTCTGGCTACTACCTTGGGCTGTAGCAGTGGCGTTGGGGTATGTATCCGGTATTACCGGATTGGTCATCGCCTACGTTCCTTTGCTCTGCCTGGCTACCTTGTTTAAAGCGGGCACCCGGGAGATCCTTCCATCTGTTTGAGTCGTCTGCGAAGTGTCCGAGCGAAGCTGAAAGGTGAGAAAACGCGGAAAATGGTATGATCCATGGCCATTGTGCGAATCGGATTACCAAGAATCGTTTTAAAGCGGATTAAGTAATATTTAGCTACATATTGCCATGTGGAAAAACCGGCAAATTCAGGTGCGGTAGATAAGTTGGAGCGTTATGCATGTTGCATAAAGATAATAATTTAAATTTGCTTCGGCTTATTGCCGCATTTATGGTTCTATATGCGCACTCCTTCGCTTTTTATGGAAATTCACCGCCTGTTTTTCTAGGTTTAACCTCTTACGGTGGTTTAGGTATAGATATATTTTTCATCATTAGTGGTTATCTGATAGTAAAAAGCTGGGACTCTACGCCATCAGCAATCAATTTCCTGAGCAAGCGCGCATTGCGGATTTTTCCTGCTTTAGTTGTAGTTGTGCTGATGAGCATGTTGGTGCTCGGTCCGATTTTTACGACCTTGAGCATCGGCGAGTACTTCGCGCACCCACAGTTCTTGCCCCATCTAAAAAATATTATTCTGAGCCCGGTTTTTTATTTGCCGGGAGTTCTAGAGCATGCAAGGGTGCCAAACGCAGTCAATGGCTCCCTGTGGAGCCTACCTGTCGAGTTTTTTATGTATGTGGTCGTTATGGGATTGGGAATCCTTTTCCGCAGTGGGCGTTGGGTCTATGCGGTAGCCACCGGGTTGTTCATGCTCGTTGTTATTTTCTGGTGCTGGGCGGGCGCCCCGCCGACAGTCATATACGGCAGCGGAAGCTGGATAAATCGAGTTGGTGATTGTTCTTATGGCGTTTACATATACGCCTTCCCTGTACAGCAGTTTATGCTGCTCAAGTTTCCGACTGTTACGTACCCAGTGTATCTGGCCAGCACCGTTGTGATAACGCTATTGCTAGGATACGTGTCATGGCATTTTATTGAAAAACATGCATTGAAATTCAAACCTGAAGATAAATCCAGACGTCTTGAGGATGTAGGCGAATCAAACACTTCGCTTTCCCCGGCGATCGCCAGTGGTTTGGATACGATGAAGTCGGATGGCCGATGATTTTAGATGATGGGTTGCAAGCAGTAATAAACATATTAGTCATTCAAGGCGCTTTGCGATGAACTGGCTCAAAGAAATGCTCTCAGATCGCAGAGTTCTTGTAAGTTTGATTGCAAATGATCTGCGTGCTCGCTATTTGACTAATTATTTGGGATTCCTATGGGTGTTTATCCAGCCATGCGCTACGACAATCATTTTGTGGTTTGTTTTCCAATTTGGTTTCAAGGCCGCTCCCCACGGTGACTTTCCTTTTGTCCTATGGTTGGTCTGCGGTCTGGTCCCTTGGTTTTTTGTGGTCGAAGCCTTGAACGCCGGCTGTACGGCGGTCAAGGAAAACAGCTTTCTAGTTAAAAAAATAGTATTCAAGGTTTCTTTGTTGCCGTTAGTGAAGCTCAGCTCAGCGGTCCTTGTACACGTTTTCTTCGTACTCCTGCTTCTCATGTTGTTTGTGGTTTATGGGTATGCGCCAAGTATCCATTGGTTGCAAATCGTCTATTATATTGTCTGTTTGTTTATGCTGCTGTTGGCGATTGCCTGGATTACCAGTTCGGTGGTTATTTTCTTTCCTGACCTGAGCCAGATTGTGGCAATGGGGACGCAGTTTGGCTTCTGGTTGACTCCAGTTTTTTGGGACATAGACGTAGTTCAGGGGCAAGCTGCTGCCTACCTGAGACTGAACCCTTTTGCCTACATCGTTGAAGGGTTCAGAGATTCTCTCATCCGGGAGGTATGGTTCTGGGAGCGGCCGACCCAGACCTTGGTCTTCTGGGGGATCCTGACTTTCCTGACGCTGGTGGGTTGGCGTACGTTCAGAAAATTGAAACCTCATTTTGCGGATGTTTTGTAATGAGCGCATTGAGCGAGCACGCGATCCACGTTCAGAACGTGAGCAAGGTATACAGGCTTTACAACAAACCCGTCGATAGGTTGATCGAGGCGCTGTCGCTTTTCGGCAAACACAGGCACCACGATTTCAATGCATTGACTGATGTCTCCTTTACTGTCAGGAAAGGGCAAACCGTTGGTATTCTTGGTAAGAACGGAGCCGGCAAAAGCACGTTGCTGAAAATCCTTACTGGCGTGCTGACCCCTTCGAGCGGAGAGGTCGAGGTGGTCGGTCGGGTTGCTTCGTTGTTGGAGTTGGGTGCCGGTTTTAATCCGGACTACACTGGCGTGGAGAATATTTACTTCCAAGGTGCCCTCATGGGGTATTCCCACTCCGAAATGCAGGTTCGGATTGCTGCCATTCTGGAGTTCGCAGACATCGGTGATTTTGTTAGTCAACCTGTGCGTATGTATAGCAGTGGGATGTTTGCGCGTCTCGCATTCTCGGTGGCGATCAATGTTGAGCCTGACGTGTTAATCGTCGATGAGGCTTTAAGCGTAGGAGATGCGGGCTTCCAGCTTAAATGCATGCTCAAGATGAAAAGCATGCAGGAGCGCGGCACGACAATTTTGTTTGTATCCCACGACACGCAGTCTGTCCTCCGCTTTTGCCAAGCGGTGATTGTTATGCAGGATGGGCAAATCCTTGAGTACAGTTCAGATGTGTTAGCCGCTACGAAGAACTATGAGAAAAAGGTGCGTAATAGCAACTCGGTATTAACCGCAGAAGACGAGGCGCATCACGCCGATATTTCCTATGGGAAGGAACTGGGTGATATCTCCGAAGTTCGGTTTGGTTCTGGCTTGGCAAAAATCAATGCTGTTGATTTTTATGCGGCCGATGGCACGATAAGTAATCAGTTCGAGCCTGCCGAAGAAGTCACCATGAATTGCTATGTGCAGTCTTATGCCGAGCTGCATAATGTAGTGATTGGCTATTCATTTCGTGACGCTAAAGGTGTCGATGTGGCGGGTGACAATACATTGCTGGCAGGCTGCAAGCTAGCTTTCCAAAAGGGAGGCTATAGAATAAGTTTCAATTTTTCTTTGAATTTGGCACCCGGGGTATATTTTCTGTTTATTGGAATGGCCAGCCTGGACGGTGAGCGGGTTGAACTGGATCAGCGCTGGCCAATGCGAAAATTAGTGGTTTCTGGTGGGCGTCAAATCGTTGGCGTTGCTTACTGCCCGTCAACAGTAAATGTTGTAAAGAGTGCTTAATCATGCTTGAGATCGGTAAGGCGAAGATTGCGGACACGGTTAAATTTCATGTAGATGAAACGGCTGTTTGCGTTATTGAGGACGGTGTCGAAATCAGAGATAACGTCGTCATAGAATGTGGCGCTGGCGGTCATTTGCGTGTCTCGTCGGGTACCATCATCAATTATGGTGCCTGGGTGAATGGGAGCGGAAAGGTTACCATTGGCAAGAACGTGTTGATCGCGCCGAACGTTTCCATTACTTCGTCTACGCACCGATACAATTTGCAGACTCCGATCAAGGATCAAGGCCTGAGGTTGGCAGAAGTAACGATTGGAGATGATGTCTGGATCGGTACCAATGTATCTATTCTGGCAGGCGCATTTGTTGGAAAAGGGTCCATCATAGCTGCGAACTCGGTAGTTAAATTCAACATCGTTCCGAATTGCATCGCAGCGGGTGATCCAGCGGTACGCGTGGCGTCAAGGAAGTTTAAGCGCGTAGTTTTCTACACGCTTCCGTTGATTTTGAGGGAGCAACCAACGTTATTCAGTAGCATAGTCGACGTATACTTGCCACTGGCGAACAAGTTTGTCAACGATGGCTGGGAATGCGTTTTTGTCGGTTCTGATGCGCTAAGGGATGAATATCCGGAGTTTAGCCATACGTGGATCAGTCCTGCTTCACTGGGCTTTGATTATCCGGGGGCAAATGATCCCGAGTGGATGAGCCATTGGACCTGTCTTCTCAATAACCAACCGTTGGAATTTCATGACCGATTCGTTGAGTCCCTGATCGAAACAGTATCACCTGACTTGGTGTTCTGCTGGAATCATGACGGCAGTCTTGAAGCAGCCTGCGCGACTAAAGAGATCCCTTTGTTGTTCAACGAACTGGGTATGCTCAGGGCGCCGAATCCAATGGCGTATTATTCGGACAGGCGCGGTGTGAATGTGCGCAGTGGCTTCAGCACGGAGTTTGCAGATTACCAGGCAAAACAACTCGAACCACCATCCGATATTGCGTTTGAACATTTACAGCAAATGGAAGACAGATACCGGTCTCGCGGCGGTACGCAAGCTCCCACGGTGCTGATCCTGCTTCAAGTCCAAGACGATTCCAACATCATTATGGGATCCCCGTTTGCGAGCATGGCCGAGTATGTTCGACATGTCTACGACGTGGTGAAGGACTCGGGCTTCCGGGTATTGGTTAAGCCGCACCCGTTGGGCGAAGTACCTGCATTACCGGACTACGTTCAGGTTGCTGGTAAGGATGACAGCATCACGGACCTTATTG